>Ga0208694_1000124_pt1 | contig 115997 bp, 78 predicted proteins | sample AD_UKC078_MetaG_FD_184442 | JGI IMG/M metagenome (GOLD analysis project Ga0208694, IMG submission 184442) | Active sludge microbial communities of municipal wastewater-treating anaerobic digesters from USA - AD_UKC078_MetaG (SPAdes) (version 2) | ecosystem: Engineered > Bioreactor > Anaerobic >...
GATAATTAGTTAGTTAGTTAGTTAGAAAAATGAAATAATCTTAATTTTTTTGGTACAATATTGAAATAATTATCGTAAGTTTGCTTAGATTTAGAAAAATTCGTTAAAGGGTTCTGCGATTTTTTTTTAAATTTATGTCTGTAAACGGACTGAAAGCTAGAAAAATGAATTTTTAGAACCCACCATAAGGAACATTCATTGTTCCTGGTTTTTTTTCCATACATTTGGGGTGCCAACTGAGCCCTAATATGGTGCTGCTTTCTCCCATTTTATGAGCAGAACCTGCTTTATACAATACACTCCTAAAAAATGAGCCATGAAGCATGCTAAACTTTTTTGGGTATTTGGGCTTTTCCTATCCTGCATTTCCACGGGTATCGGACAAGAAATTTTTGGAAATATTACCGGTGAGGTAAGAGACAAGCAATCGCAAACTTCCCTGCTCGGAGCAACCATTGTTGTACATTTCGACGGGCATTCCCTGGGCACATCCACCGATGCCAAAGGTTCTTTTCAGGTTGGTAAGGTACCGGTGGGCAGAGTCTCCATCACCATCAGCCATGTGGGATACCATGCGGTTGCGCTGCAGAACATCGAGCTCACCTCCAAAAAAACCCTTTTCCTTGAAATTGAGTTGCAAGAGAAAATCGAGAGCCTTGGGGAGGTGAGCATTACGGCATACCAGAAGGATAAAACCATCAACGAGTTTGCCTCGCTAAGCGCTAGAACCTTCACGGTTGAGGAGTCCAACAAGTTTGCGGGCAGCTGGGGCGACCCCGCCCGCATGGTTTCCAACTATGCCGGAGTGATTGCCGCAGGCGATCAGCGAAACGATATCATCATCAGGGGCAACTCGCCCATTGGCATTCTGTGGCGGCTCGATGGCATTGTTATCCCCAACCCCAATCACTTTGGTACCTATGGTACCACTGGAGGGCCCATCAGCATACTGAACAACAACCAGCTCTCCAACTCCGATTTCTTTACCGGTGCCTTCCCTGCCGAGTTTGGAAATGCGCTCTCGGGCGCATTCGACCTAAAAATGCGAAGGGGCAACAGCCAAAACCACGAATTCATGGGGCAAATGGGCTTTAATGGTTTTGAGCTGGGAGCCGAAGGGCCCATTTCGCGTAAGAATAATAGTAGCTACATGGTAAACTACCGCTACACCATGATGGACGTAATGAGCGCCATGGGCATGTTCGAAATGGGAGGCGTTCCAAAGTATTCCGACATCTCGTTCAAGCTAAGCCTACCCTCACAAAAAGTGGGTACCTTCTCGGTTATCGGGCTTGGAGGGGTAAGCAGCATTCAGCTCAAAGAGGATACAGGTTCGGGGTGGACCTCCGATATGCTCCCCGGTACCCAGGTTTTCAACGGCTCCAAAATGGGGGTTCTGGGCCTAACCAATAAGTACTTCTTATCCCGCAGCACCCGCTTGGAAACCGCGATATCAGCAAGCTACTCCAACTCGTTCAACGATGTGGACACCCTGCGGGGCGATGCGTACACCCCTTTCTATTCCGACAATTATAATGAAACCCGGCTGGTATTCTCAAGCAAGGTTATCTCAAAAATTAACTCCAGGAACACCCTCCAGGTGGGTACCATTGTGGAACACTTCTTCTTCAATTTTTACGATGAGGAGCATAGGCTTGGGGCCGAAGAGGTTATACACGACACCGACATACAGGACAATACGGGGCTATACCAAGGGTTTGTGCAGCTGAAGCATAGTATCTCCGACAACCTGTTCATCAATGCGGGTTTGCATGGCCAGGTCTTCGCATTAAATGGCTCGGCCATGGTCGAACCCCGACTGGGCGTGAGGTACAACCTCAACAGCCAGCATGCCCTCAGCCTGGGCTACGGCCTCCACGGGCAAACCCACCCCAAGTTCATCTACTTCGTACGCACCAACCATCCCAATTCGCCCAACGACTATACGCTTACCAATAGGGAACTAGGCTTTAGCAAAAGCCACCACTTTGTGGCAGGATACGACTATAGGATAAATGCCAACCTGCGCCTAAAGTTTGAGGCCTACCACCAGATGCTTTACGATATACCCGTAGAGAAGGGGGCTTCATATTTTAACCTTATCAACTACGGCGCCAACTTTTACAACGAAAAAATTGATAGTCTTACCAACAGCGGATTGGGCAAAAACAGCGGTTTGGAGCTTACCCTAGAAAAGTTTTTGAGCAAAAACTACTATTTCCTCCTCACCACCACCCTATTCGACTCCAAATACCGAGGGAGTGACGGGGTATGGCGCAACACGGCCTTCAACGGCAACTACACCGTAAACCTGCTGGCAGGATACGAATTGCCCATCAAAACCGATGCGCTGGCGTTCAATATCAAAATGGTTTCGGCGGGTGGGAAGCGCTATATACCCATCAATCTGGAGCAGTCCATACTACACGGCGAGGCCGTGTATAACTACAACGAGGCTTACAATCCACAGTTCAAGGGCTATTTTAGGGTCGATCTGCGCATCTCGTACCGTAAAAACTCCAGAAGCATTTCGCAGGAGTGGTCGTTCGATGTGCAAAACCTCACCAACCACGACAATATATTTATGCAGCGCTACGATAACCACACCCAATCGGTGGTAAACGTGCTGCAAATGAAATTCTTCCCCATTGGTTCGTGGAAGATTTATTTTTAGTTTTCAGTAGTTTGGGTGCATAGCATTACTACCTCTCTAAGATTATCTCTGGTTCTGTAGGTACTTACAAAACAAGTATTGAATCATTGACACACATCATATGGTTACCAGAATGCATTAAAAAACTAACAATCTAAAAACGTATGAGAATAGCTCTATTGATTACCATTATCCTCGTTCTGCTATTGGTTACGCTCTATTTTATGCTGATTGGTTGCATTGATAAATCGGAACCACAAATTGTATCGCTCCCTGAGCCCATCAGCATTATTGGGTTGGAGATAGCCACAAGCGATAAGGATATCTATAGGGATGTGGGAACGGTGGCAAATCGCTTTAATAGCATTAAGGAAAAGCACCCCATACCCAACGTGAAGGAGCCTTGGGCTCGAATATTTGCCAGTAAGGACTATAATCCAGAAACAGGCACCTTCACATACATTGTTGGCGATGTGGTTACAACTATCGATAGCATACCGCACGGCCTTCGGGCGTACAATATTCCCGCCACCACCTATGCGGTGTTTCGGATTAAACCCAAAAGCCGCATGGCATGGGGAATTACCATGGGTCGTATGAAACGATTTATCTACACCCAGTGGCTCCCAAATTCGCCCTATAGCGCATCCAGTACCTTTGGCGATTTCGAACTACACAACGAGATGAGCATGGGCAAAAGCCCCGAGATAAGGCTTTATGTGACAATAGAAGGGAAAGAGGGTATATAAAACAGTTAAGATTATAAGATATATAAGCACACCCTAAAACATTACTGTATGAGCAAATTATACGGTTTTTCATTTCCCCTATTGCTGATGTTTATCAGCTCATGCAATCCCAAAATTACCAGAAACATTACAAATGCCTATCCTGCGTTGGACAACATGCAGGAGGTAATTGTTTTTGACATGGAGCATACTGCACCTCAGGAGGCCGAGATATTGGGCGAAGTTAAAATTGGCGATACTGGTTTTACCACTAATTGCTCCTACGAAGTGGTTATGAACATAGCCAAACAGGAGGCAAGGAAAGTGGGTGGAAATGGCATAAAAATTACTAAATACACACCACCATTTGGCAGCACATGCCATAGGATAACAGCCCAAGTATTAAGGATGGAAAATATTGAAAAATTTGCTCCCATTGAAGAGGAAAAGGAAATACTTCCCGATGTGGACTATGCCATACTGCATGTTTACCGTATGGGATCCAAAGGGGCCTTAGTCAATTATGACCTTCACCTAGGCGATTCCATTATTTGCCGAGTAAAAAACAATTTTAGAACAACGCTACACATAAAACGCCAAGGAGTGCACACCCTTTGGGCCCGAACCGAAAAAAAAGTAGAATTGCCCATCAATTTCGAGTTGGGCAAGACCTATTACATACGTTGTGGTATATCAATTGGTGCTTTTGTGGGCTGGCCCACGATTGAACTTATGGATAAAAAAATGGGGAAAGCCGAATTCAATTATATTAACGCAAAATTACAGTAAAAATGAAAAGAACATTGTGTTTAATCATCCTCATCCCTATTGCCAATCTGCTACACTCGCAGAATTTATTTCTAAACCAAAAGGGATCTTTCGCCGACGATAAAGATGTAGCTATACAAGAAAATACCCGTATGAGATTGGCATTGCACGGGGGATACAGCTATCAAGTAGCAAAAATATCTGATGAAGTGCCAGCAGAAGATAGGGAACACGTCAAAAAATTAAAATCTGGTTATCATCTGGGTGCCGATTTTTCGTACTTCATAACAGAAACATCGGGTATTAATATGAAATACAATTATTTTAACTCATCACATGAGATTATCAATATCATCAAAAATGAAATAAGCATTGATTTTATTGGCCCAGGTTATGCACTAAGGCTCCAAAATTACAGCAAAACCAACGCTTTGTTCATGTGTATGTCTATAGGTTATATGGGATATACCAATAAGGGATACGGTGGACAAATAAAAGGGAATACGTTTGGAACGGCTCTAGATATAGGATACGATATAGGCATAGCAAAAAATGTTGCCCTAGGCCTCCAATTTTCAATGCTGTCGGGTTCCCTTAAAGAATTTAAGATAACTAGAAATGGCCACACCGAAACCGTTGAGTTGGAAAAAGGACAATATGAGGGATTGGGACGGATAGACCTAACCATTGGGTTACGGTTCAATTTCTAAAAACTATTCTGCTCTACCCTGCTCAAGTCTATAATAATCACAGGTAGCACCCATGGATACACACCCCATGCACGTGCTACCTGTAATGCCATGAAAAAAAGTTTGCTCAGCATCATTTTATCCATTGCCACGCTGCTGCCGGCAGTAAATTGAAAGCAACAAGTGGTTGGAACGATGATGGCAACGGCACCGACGATTACGGCTTTTCGGCCCTTCCGGGCGGCGACCGCTACTACGACGGTGGTCTCTTCAACAATATGGGCGACTACGGCGGCTGGTGGAGTAGTACCGAGTACGATGATGCGTACGCCTGGTACCGGATCATGAGCGACTACTACGGGAATGTGTACCGCGACTACTACTATAAGAGGCACGGCTTTTCCGTCCGTTGCGTTAGGGATTAGGTTATTCGGTTATTTACAAAAGAGAGAGCGTTCTTCTCTCTCTTTTGTACTATTTGATTACTTGGGGTACAGGGGCTTGCCCCTGTCGAATTTTTTTTTCGGAAAGTGAGAGCAGTGAAGAACTTGTTCGAGTTTAGCCGAGTGAAGCCGAAATTACTAAATATTTTTTTTGAAAAATGGGTATTTCAGAAATTCTAAGTCGCGAAGCCGCCAACACGGGCAGCATAATTCTTTTTAAGGAGGGTATTTTTTGGAGAGCATACGAGCGGTCTGCTTTTTTCTTTGTTTCATACATAAAAGCATACCGGCTCACCAAGAGGTACTTCAAGAATGTGGGCTGCGAGGTGGTGTACTGTGGTTTTCCCCATACTGCGCTAAATGAACTACTTGCAAATTATAGCAACAAGGAGGTGATACGTGAGGAGAGCATGATTAGTATTTATAGTTTTGAACAGGTCGAGAACGACAGGTTTAACGATTGGAAGAATGGGGTTTCCGTAGTTGCAAAGGAGGAAAAAATAGGCTATGCTCTTCCTAATGTCTGTGGCATCAGTAGAAAAGAGGAGGTTTTACAGAGCATACGAAGCTTTAGGGTTGTAAACAGCACACCGCTAGAATGCCAGCAATTCTTAATTGAAATGCAAAAGCAGCTAGATGGCGCAGTATAGCGAGCTACCCGTTTACAAGGCAGCCTACGATTTGCTGCTGCAAGTTTTTGGCTTGGTGCACAATCTGAGCAGGGAGTACAAGTACTCGCTGGGTGAGAAACTGAAGAACGAGAATACAGAGCTGCTGAGCAATATATACAGGGCAAACAGGACAACAAAGAAGAATGAGCATTTGGAGAAAGCGCGCGAAAACCTAGAGCTAGTGCGTTTATACATTCGCATTCTCAAAGATACACAGCAGATAGGCATGAAAAGGTACGTTAGTATTAACCAGAACATGGAGGGCGTTTCGAAGCAATTGGCTGGTTGGCATAAATCAGTACAAAACCAAGCGCATAGCCAGAGTTACCCGGGGTAATTGGCGCTGCGGGTAAGTGTGCACTGTTTAAATCCGACAGTCCGCTTGTGGGGTAATTACCACTACACTTCGGGGTTCAAGCCCTGTATAGCAAGAGTGGTTCCTGCAAGCTATCAAAGATTTCATCGTCTGAAAATGGCGATGCGACAAGTTCACCCTGTTAAATAATTTCAGGTTTATGTGGTATTATGTTTATATCTTGAAAAGTGAAAAAGATGGTAAATGTTATACAGGCTATACCAATAACTTGAAATTAAGATTTGAGATGCACCAGAAAGGCAAGGTTGAATCTACAAAGGACAGGTTACCTTTAAAGTTGATTTATTGTGAAGCCTGTTTAAATCAACAAGATGCAACTCATCGTGAAAAGTATTTGAAATCTTATCACGGTAAAATGTTTATTAGGAACCGCCTCAAATCTTATGTAACAGGGTAAAGTGGCTGTTATATTTTCGGCCCTTCCGGGCGGCAACCGCAACAACAACGATGGTAGCTTCAACAATATGGGCAACAACGGCAACTGGTGGAGTAGTACCGAGAACGATGATGCGAACGCCTGGAACCGGAACATGAACAACAACAACGGGAATGTGAACCGCAACAACAACAATAAGAGGAACGGCTTTTCCGTCCGTTGCGTTAGGGATTAAAAATGCGCTTGGTTTTTTAATTTTTACTATGCAGCTGAAACTATTCGACGAAAACTGCACATCAAAAAACAACAAGCTACTAACAGACTTGTTTTACGCATACTACGATGCTCGCAGGAACAAGAGGAACACCATAAACCAGCTGAAATTTGAGATTGACTTCGAGAGCAGTTTAATAAGTCTATACGATAGTATTGTTGCACGAACATACAAGCCTGACCGGAGCATCTGTTTTATAGTACAAAAACCGGTTAAGCGTGAAATTTTCGCCGCTGATTTTCGTGATAGGGTGGTTCATCATCTGATATACAATTATATTTCCCCAATATTTGAGAAAACCTTTATAAATGACAGCTACAGCTGTAGAAAAGGCAAAGGCACTCATTACGGCATAAAACGCATCGACCATTTTATACGCTCATGCTCAAGCAACTATTCAAAAGACTGTTATATCCTTAAACTTGATATTAAGGGCTATTTCATGGCAATGAATAAGGTATTGCTTTATGATAAGGTTAAGTGTGAGTTAATGGGCAAGAGAAATTGTGTGGACTTTGATATGGGAACTGTGCTATATCTTATCGAGAAAACAATTTTCAATAATCCAACGGCCGATTGTATTGTGAAGGGCAAAAAGGCTGATTGGGCTGGTTTACCACAAACAAAGAGTTTGTTTCATACCCAGCCCAGCTGTGGTTTGCCTATCGGCAACTTAACCTCTCAGCTGTTTGGTAATATTTACATGAACGAGTTTGACCATTGGGTAAAACGCGAGTTAGGTATAAAATACTATGGGCGTTATGTTGATGATTTTGTGTTGATACATGAGAATAAGGAATATCTAAAATCACTCATTCCTCTTATAGCAGTTTTTTTACAAAAAAAATTGCAGTTGCAATTACACCCCAGTAAAATATACTTTCAGCATTATAGCAAAGGCGTAAAGTATCTTGGAGCAGTAATCAAACCGCATAGAATTTACATTGGCAACCGTACCAAAGGAAACTTTTACGATGCCATAGAAACGCAAAATAAAATCATCCAAAACCATAAGCCAACAAAGGAAGAGCAGCAAGCCTTTCAGAGCAGCATGAACTCGTACCTTGGAATAATGAAACACTACAAAACATACAAACTACAAAAAGGTATGCTATTCAATAACTTGAGTGGCTGGTGGTGGAATTATGTATATTTATCGGGCGGAATATGTAAATTTGAAATGAAAACAAAAGCAGTATGAGAATAACCTCCGAAATGCTAATAGGCGGTATATTTTATTGCCGGCCAGAGCGGATTTCAGCGTTTCTGCATCTAATAAACTTTCATCTCCTGACTTGTCCCCTTTCAAATTGGTGCGGTTGTAAATGGCTAATAGTCAGTGTAGTCATTGAATAAAGCGTTAAACTTACCGCACTAAGGCTACTTTCAACAAAAGGCAATGAGCAATGAACAACGTCCAACTCCGCACCCCCCCAACCCCTTTAAGACCAACACCACTCCCTTTCCGCACACGCAAAAGTGCGTGAGCCCGGTAAAACGGCGAGCCGGCGGTGGCGTGAATGGCCAAACCCGTAGGATTCTGCCCAAGAGGTTTACCAACTTGGGCTAGAATCCGAGGATTTGGTCAGAGCGGGATGAAGCATCGGTTTACCTTGATTTTTTTTGTTTACTTTTTTGTATCAAGACAAAAAAGTGAATGGGGTTTGGGGCAAAGCCCCAATGGACATGGACAATGAACCACGAAGCTTCGGGGAACAATCAGCGAATCATCGAATCTCCATTTATGGGGCTAAAGCCCATGGCATGGCCGCAATGGTTTTCCGTCGGCTAAAGCCAACGGAAATTTTGAGGCGGAGGCAATGAGCCCTAAAGCTTCGGGAAACAATTAAATGGGTTAAGATAAGAACCAAGATTCCCCCCGAATACTTGAAAAGTTGTACCTAACGCACTAAAGGGAACAAGTCAGGAAAAGAAAGACAATGTGACAATAACCTCCGAAATGCTAATAGGCGGTATATTTTATTGCCGGCCAGAGCGGATTTCAGCGTTTCTGCATCTAATAAACTTTCATCTAGCTAGATAGAATAGTACTTCAAAATGGGCAACAAAAACATACCGCCAACCAAACAAATCAACAGATTTGAATTTACAAAAACTTTAATGCCTGTAAACAATAAACCGCACAGACTTTTTGTTAATCAAGCAATGATGAAAGGTGGTAAAACGGCTTTGGGAGAAATAGCAACATTTGAAATTGAACAAGACAACGAAAAGGCGGACAAAGAATATCCGACACCGTTAATACTGACAGAGCAACTTAAAAAAGAGCAATTAACAACAGCGCTTGACAGTTTAACAGCTTCAAAAAAAGACATTCTAAAATACTTGAACTACATTAAGACAGAGGAAACTTTATTGAAAAATATCACCAAATTAATTACTCAACTCAAAAACAAAGAGAAAAATATAAGGATACCATAAGTTGATTTTTGTAAATTTGGTGTTCAAAAAAGTGAATATGGCAAAAAGCAAGAAAATAGAAATCGGAGGCAAGGAAATAAGCATTATTTCTCAATAGCAAAATGATTATATCTCACTTACCGATATGGCGAAAAGCCAAATGCAAGAAGCTGTCATCATAAAATGGCTAACTTTAAAAAGCACCATTGAATATATTGGCGAATGGGAAGCCTTGTACAATCCCGATTTTAATTATACCGAATTCGGTACAATTAAAAATTCGGCAGGGAGCAATAACTTTGTTCTTTCCGTGAAAAATTGGATAGAAGCAACCAATGCAATCGGTATTACGGCAAAAGCAGGTCGTTACGGTGGAACGTATGCCCACAAAGATATTGCGTTTCATTTCGGAATGTGGATTAGTCCGAAATTTCAGTTGCTTTTAGTCAAAGAATACCAACGCCTGAAAGAAGATGAGAACGACCGACTGAAATTAGAATGGAATTTACAGCGAACATTAGCCAAAGTAAATTATCATATTCATACGAATGCAATCAAAGAAAATCTTATCCCGAATGAAATTACTAAACAACAAGCAAGTTTTGTTTATGCAAACGAAGCAGATTTATTGAACGTTGCACTTTTCGGAATTACAGCAAAAGAATGGCGAGATAACAATGCTGACAAAAATGGGAACATAAGAGATTATGCGACTTTGGAACAGTTGGTAGTATTGAGCAATATGGAAAGCATAAACGCATTACTTATCGGGCAAGATTTGACCCAAAGCGACAGACTAATTCAACTCAACAAAGTAGCAATAACTCAAATGAAATCTCTAACCGAAAGCAACGCAATGAAAAAACTGAAATGACACGACCAAAATAACAACGAACCACTAACAGGCGTTTGGCTCAATGGCGGGTGAAGTGGTTAATTAAATTTGCTACCTTGCATCAAATTGTGTGGTGTTTTGACTATTTTGTGCTCCGAAATCCGCCAATGCGCCAAGTGCCAAACCGTTAACGTTTAAAAACAAAACAAGATTTGACCAAAGTTATTCTTTTAGCCACTTCCGACCTGATTGCCGATCAAAGGGTACACAGAACGGCCTTATCGTTGCACGAGGCAGGTTACGACGTTATTGCCGTGGGAAGAAAGCTTCACTACACCTCAAAGGAGGAAACCCCTATATACAGAGTTAAGCATTTGCGAATTTTTGCCCGAAAGGGCTTTATGTTCTATGCGCTCTTCAATCTGTTTGCCTTTTTTTATCTCATTTTCAAAAGATTTGATATAATCCAGGCAAATGACTTGGACACACTCCTGGCAGCGCGCCTGGCGGGATGGCTACGCAAAAAACCCGTTATTTACGATAGCCACGAGCTGTTCACTGAAGTCCCTGAGCTGAATAATAGGCCAAAAGTGCGATGGTTCTGGAGTTCGCTGGAAAAACGCCTGGTTAAAGGATTAAAGCATTGCAGTACAGTATCGGAAGGGGTTGCTAACGAGTTGGAGCAGCGCCATGGGGTAAAATTTCAGGTAATACGCAATTTGCCGTTGGGCAAACCGCTTCTTAATGAGTATCAACCCGAAAAACGAATTATCGTTTATCAGGGAGCGCTGAACGTAGGGAGGGGGTTAGAACGGCTGATCGTTGCAATGCAGCATATCAGTAATTCAACACTATGGATTGTAGGGAAGGGTGATATCGAGGTGCAGCTGAAGACGCTGGCTTCCGAATTGGGGCTCAATGACAGGGTAGTATTTTTGGGGAGAATCCCATACCAAAGCCTGCATGCCATAACCGCCAAGGCTACCATCGGAGTTTCCATTGAGGAGGATTTGTGCATTAGCTATCGCTTTGCCCTACCCAATAAACTGTTCGATTATATTCAGGCAGGCTTACCGGTGGTGGTTAGCGATTTATACGAAATGAAATCTGTGGTGGAAAAATACGGGGTAGGCATGACCATACCAAGCAATTGCGATGCCTTAAGTCTTGCCGAAATACTTAACGATTGTATGAATAACCCTGCTATGATGCAAGAATGGCATAGAAATGCTATGAACGCAGCAAAGGAATTGGTTTGGGAGAATGAGAAAAAATTATTGCTCAACCTGTTTCGCGATGCGTTGAAAGACTAATGGAATGTGTAATCGAATAAAATAATCTAATACCTATGAACACAAAAAGAGTATTTTTTTTATCCTTTTTCTTATTGGCCATGAATTGTTTAACTTTTTCACAAGATGATGTGGTGATACTGCCGGCCCCACAAAAAACAGGAGGTATGCCGTTAATGGATGCCCTTTCCAACCGAAAAACTTCCAGAGATTTTTTCCCAAAAGAGTTGGATTTGGAAACCCTTTCAAACTTGCTTTGGGCTGCCAATGGCATAAACCGTCCGGGAGATGGGCTGAAAACAGCACCCAGTGCTGTTAATTGGCAAGAAATTGAAATTTACGTGTGCATCGAAAAGGGCATTTACCTTTACAATGCATCGGAACATCGGCTCGAGCTGCTTATATTGGGAGATTTTCGGGAGGCAACCGGAGCACAGCCCTTTGTTAAGGATGCACCACTGAACCTGATATACGTTGCCGATTTCACGCGCATGGGCGACAGGGCCGATGATGTCAAACATTGGTATTCGGCAGCCGATGCGGCTTTTATTATACAGAATGTTTACCTTTTCTGTGCTTCGGAAGGGTTGGGCACGGTGGTACGTGGTTCTGTAACCAAGGACAGGTTGAGGGACGTTATGAAGCTGCCCGAACATAAACATGTGGTTTTCGCCCAGACGGTAGGTTATCCTGAAGAGTAAATACAATGCCGGGTTGCAGGATAGCAGCTATTCTTGAAAAAATAATGGAATGTTACAACATTCGCTTAAGCTGATTGTTGTAAACAAAAATATATAGCTGCTTTGAATACCGAAAAACATATCTATCCCGTCACAGGAATGTCGTGTGCAGGCTGCTCGGCAAGCGTTGAGAGCATGCTTAAAAGCCAATCGGGCGTGGCGGATGCAGGAGTTAATCTGGCAAACCAAACTGCCTGGGTTGAATTCGATGCCTCTCAGATTTCGCCTGTTGCCCTGCAACAGGTTATCCGTTCCATTGGATATGATTTGCTTATCGATCAGGAGAACAATCGTAGCGAAACTGACAAGGTGAGGGCCGACGAAACGCTAAAACTTCGCAATCGTACAATTTTCGCGGGCATTGTAACGCTTCCCGTTTTTGTGTTGGGCATGTTCTTCATGAATTGGGAGTACTCGGCATGGATATCCATGGTGCTTTCGTTTTTCATTGTTTTTTGGTTTGGCCGATATTTCTTTGTCAATGCCTGGGCTCAGGCAAAGCATTTAAAAGCCAACATGGATACGCTGGTGGCTCTTAGTACGGGAATTGCTTACTTCTTTAGTGTTTTTAACACTTTCTATCCCGAGTTTTGGGCCAGAAGGGGATTGGAAGCACATGTGTACTTTGAGTCGGCAGCTGTAATCATAACGTTTATCTCGTTGGGTAAATGGTTAGAGGAGCGTGCCAAGGGTAAAACATCATCATCCATACGCAAGTTAATGGGGCTTCAGCCCGACACGGCCATAGTGATTGAGGGCGATAGGCATATTGAAATTAAGATTAACGAGTTGCAAAAAGGGCAGGTGGTACTGGTAAAACCCGGTGACCGTATTCCGGTTGATGGTGAGGTAATTGACGGATTGTCGTGGGTTGACGAGAGTTCCATAACCGGCGAACCCATCCCCATGGAGAAAAGTAGCGGCCATAAAGTTTTTGCCGGAACGGCAAACCAAAAGGGTACGTTGAAGGTGAAAGCTCATCAGGTGGGATCCGAAACGGTGCTAAGCCGCATCGTGAGGATGGTTGAAGAGGCACAGGGTTCGAAAGCTCCTGTTCAGAAGATTGCCGACAGGGTAGCAGCCATTTTCGTTCCCGTTGTAATGGCTATAGCCATTGTCAGTTTCGTGGGGTGGCATCTGTTCGGCGGAGAGTATGGAACCATTCAGGGTATTCTGGCCATGGTAACTGTGCTTGTCATTGCGTGCCCATGTGCCCTTGGACTTGCAACTCCCACCGCCATTATGGTTGGCGTGGGCAAGGGAGCCCAGAATAATATCCTGATTAAGGATGCTCAAAGCCTAGAAATTGCCCACAAGGTCAATACCCTGGTACTCGATAAAACAGGAACGCTCACAAGGGGCAAACCTGAGGTTACCAACATCCATTGGAATGTGGGCAATGATAATGCCGACAAGTATAAATCCTTGTTGCTTTCCATGGAAATGCTCTCGGAGCACCCTTTGGCCGAGGCCATTGCAGCGTATCTTGCATCGGAAGGCGTCGAAACTGTGCCTGTTGAGAGATTCGAAGCCATTGTGGGGAGGGGAGTGGCAGCATGGATTGATGGTAATACCTACATTGCCGGAAGCAAAAAGATGATGGACGATTATGGCATCGAAATCGATGACAACTCCCTCGCTAGGCATGACACGTGGAGTGCCGAGGGGAGAACGTGCATATTCTTAGCCAATCATAATGCCATCCTGGCCGTGATGGCCATTTCCGATACGGTGAAACCTACGTCGGCAAAAGCGGTGGAGGAGATTAAAACCATGGGGGTCGATGTTGTGATGCTTACCGGCGACAATGCGGAGGCAGCCAGATATGTGGCTGCTGAGGTGGGAATCTCGCAGTACAAAGCATCCATGCTCCCCGAAGAAAAGGCGCGGTTTGTTGAGCGTTTGCAGGCCGACGGCAAAACTGTGGCAATGGTGGGCGATGGCATTAACGATTCCCATGCTCTTGCACAGGCCGATGTCAGCATAGCCATGGGCAAAGGCTCAGATATTGCCATGGATGTGGCAAAGATAACGGTAATGACCTCAGACCTTACACAGGTTGTAAAATCTATAAAACTTTCGCGCTTAACCATGCGAACCATTAAGCAAAACCTATTCTGGGCTTTTATTTACAACATCATTGGTATTCCACTCGCTGCAGGGGTATTCTACCCCATTCTCGGAATGCAGCTCAACCCAATGATTGCCGGAATAGCTATGGCAATGAGTTCCGTTTCGGTGGTTACCAATAGCTTAAGATTGAACAGGGTAAAACTGTAGTCCAATAGGGCTGGAATTGTCAAATTCAAATTGTAATTTTGTGGGTTGACAAAAACCTATTAATCAATAGCTGTTTACCCATGAAACGTCTAATCCTCCTTTTATTTGCCGTAATGTTTCTCAATTCGGTGAATGCCGGTGAACTGGTTTTAATTCCTACCAAAAGTTTTGATGAAACCAAGTCCCTTTTTCAAAACCCCTGGCTGAAAATACACTTCTACCGCGATGAGTTTGTTATTGCAACCCTTAACGGGCAGTCGAAGGAGGGTGTTATTCTGCTCGATTCCAATCCATGGGCCGAGGGAATGGCATACTACGTTGTTTACGTAGATGGCAGTGTTGATAGAAAAAAATACGAAAACAGCATCAGTTCGAAAGCCGAAATACTGTATAGCCAAAATGATTACATTGTAGTCAAAATCAACGAAATTACCCACGGGCGGCTTACCCCCGCAAAAAACGATGGCATAGTAAGGATAGCCAATATACAGGCCAGATTACCCAAGGAGAATATTTTGAACGGGTCAAAGAGGATTGAACCCGATCCTTTTGTTCAAAGCCTAATCAATGAAGTTAGTGGTGCTAATATTACGGCCACCGTTCAGCATCTTCAGGACTATGGAACCCGCAATGCATACAAACCTCAGAGCATTGAGGCACAGCAGTGGATTGCCGCTCAGTATGAAGATTTAGGACTGGAGGTTGAGATTATGGATTTCTATATGCCCGGGGGACCTGCCAGCGATAATATCATTGCGGTACAGGAGGGTACACTTTACCCCAATGAATATGTGATTGTTGGTGGGCATTACGATTCGATTAGCTATGGTAGTACTGAACCGGGTGCCGACGATAATGCCTCGGGTAGTGCAGGTGTGCTTGAGATAGCTCGAATCCTAAGCCAGTACGAATTCGACCGAACCATCATTTACTGTGCCTTTTCGGGGGAGGAGTACGGGCTATATGGAAGTTCTGCATATGCCCAGAGATGTGCACAGCAGGAGATGAATATCCTGGGATATTTTAACCTCGATATGATTGGCTATCTGCAGCCTGGCAATACCATGATGACAACCCTTATTTACCCTCAATCGGCTTTAGAGTTGGCCAATTTTTATATCGGCGTCGCTTCAACCTATCTGCCCGACTTCGTTGTGACACCGGGTACGTTGAGCGGCGGCGATAGCGATCACACTTCGTTTAACAACAATGGCTTCATGGGCATTTTTCCATTTGAGAACGCCAATGCCTATAGCCCTTACATTCATACCGTTAACGACCTGATTGGCCCAAGCTATAACAATCAAAATCAGGCCGTAGTATTCACCAAAGCTTCTTTGGCCTCGGTGGCCACTCTGGCCAATCGCCTTGCTTTCCCTCAGAATTTCCTCGCTGCTCCTTACGATGGTTTTGTGCATTTGCACTGGGATTTAATCCCCAATGCCGATTATTTCAAAGTGTTCAGGAACGGAGAGTTTGTAGGAACAACGACAACTCAGGATTACTATGACGATAACGTTGAGAACGGAACGCTTTATTCATACTTCGTTACTGCTGTATATCCAACCGGGCAGGAATCCGAGCCATCCGCCACTGCATGGGTTACCCCTATGGCATCCATTGCGCCATCGCTATGTTTTGATTTTGAGAGTGGCACTTCGTTCTGGAACTTGGATTTACCGTGGGGTTTAACCACATCTACATCGCATTCTCCCACACATTCGCTAACAGAAAGTCCAACCGGGAACTATGCCAATAACCAGCAATTGTTTGCCACTTTAAATCCCATTAATCTGATGGGATATTCCAGTGCATCGCTTTCATTTTGGACTAAGTATGACCTTGAAAACAATTGGGATTTCATGAAGCTCGAAATTTCCACCAACGGGCAAAATTGGACCCTCCTTGATCAGTTCACAGGAACGCAAAATAATTGGATACAAAAAACCTACTCATTGAATGGCTACATCACTAAACCCTACGTACTTATACGCTTCAATTTCAAAAGCGATATATCGATCAATAGAGACGGAATGTATATCGATGATTTTTGCATTACTGTCCAAGGGAGCTCGGGAAGCCAAAAAGTGATAATCCCTGAGGGATGGTCGGGGATTTCAGGCAGGATAATTCCACATTCGCCTCAAATAGAAAATGTTATGGCTCCTTATGCCGATAAGTTGATAACCATCAAAAATCTTGAAGGGGAGTATTGCCCGTCTTTGGGCATTGGTACGCTCGAATCGTGGGATGCCAATTCAGGGTATATGGTTAAGGGTTCTCAAAGCGGATCGCTTTTCCTTATCGGCACACCCGTTGCTAATGGTACAGTGCAGTTAAAAGAGGGCTGGAACCTCATACCCGTATTGGCAAACAGTGATATTGATGTGGTTGAACTGTTCCAATCCATTGCAGACAAAATAGTTTTGGTTAAGGATATTGCCAACGAGGGAGTCTATTGGCCCGATGAGGGCATTAATACGCTGGGTACAGTACAAGCCGGTAAATCGTACTTTGTGAAATCCAAAGCGGCAGCATCCATTGCATTTGCCGAGGGAAGAGGTAAGGTTGAATACTGTTCGCACAAAGATTCTCATGCCGTATCTCCCTGGAGCGCTGTGGATCCTAAACCCAATTCTCATGTATTGGCCTTTCCGCATGGCGTGCTGCAAAAGTTGGAAGTTGGCAATTACATAGGCGCATTTACACCCGATGGGCTGTGTGTGGGCGCTTTTCAAATCGAAGATTTAGCTGCCAACCATGTATTGGTTGCCTATGCCGACGATGAGTTGACCGATGAAATCGATGGTTTTGTCAGCGGCGATAGCTTGCAGTTGGTTTATTTTAGGAATGATATTGAGGAAGCTTACAGCCTTGTGGTCGAATACGATAATGGCTTTGATGCCGAAGGGATATTCCTCAAAGAGGGGATTTCAAAAATCACATCTTTATCCTATGATAACTCCGGTATCAATACTGTTCCATTGACCTTGTTCAACGTGTATCCCAACCCTGCTAAGGATTATCTAAACATACAGGTTAACTCTTTGCATCCGGTTCAGATTGAGGTGTTTAATCAGGTGGGGCAGGTTGTTCACTCGGCTAACATTCGAAATAGCGGAGTAGTTCATACCGGTCAATGGGCTAAAGGGCTTTACATAGTCAGAGCTACCGAAAACTGCAGGGTAGAATCAAAGAAAATTGTCGTTAATTGATAGCCCCTTCAAGCTTTGCCTTGTGAATGATGGGTAATTGATATCCGGTTAGTTAGGGATAGTACCGTTAATGTTGCTTTGACATGGCAGCAATAAAGCCATAATTTATGCGATATTGTACTAAATCACGCCATTTTTCAGTTATGGTTAGTGTGCTTAGTTATTAACAATTGCATGTTAATAATATGTATGCTGAATCGTTATGTTTTCAAGCGTTTATATGTACTTTTACAGGAATTTCAAGTTGAGCTCGATGTCGAAATATTTGTTCAGCATAGTTTCCCTTTGCATCATGGGGTTGGCACCCCAATTGCTCATAGGTCAACAGTCGGTTTACCATTCCCATGCCGATATGCACTTCCGTAAAGGGATTGAACTCCTCGAAAAGGGTAACTACACATCTGCACAGCAGCAATTCCTCGATGTGTCCCGTGTGGCTGGCTCCCAGGAACTGCATTTAGCCGGCGAAGCCGCTTTTTATGCTGCCCTTTGTGCCATTGAACTTTTTAATGATGATGCCGAGTATCTGATTCGCTCGTTCATCAACGATTATCCCGATAATCAAAAGGTTAATCAAGCCTTTTTCGAGTTGGGAAAGCTGCGATATCGTCAGAAAAATTACAAGGATGCCATCTACTGGCTACAGCAGGCCAATAGGAATGCCCTGGATTCTGAGCAGAAGGCTGAGTTGTTGTTTAAATTGGGGCATAGCCATTTCAATTTGAATGACTACGAAAATGCAAGCCGTTGTTTTTTCGAGGTGAAGGATGTGCAGAACAAGTACGCTGCGCCCGCCACGTACTACTATTCGCACATAGCCTACGAACAGAAAAACTATGCCACGGCACTGCGTGGTTTCGAGAAGCTTAGTACCGATGAAACTTTTTCATCATTTGTACCCTACTATATTTCCCAGATATACTACCTACAGCGGGAATTCGAAAAAGTTATTGAATATGCACCCCCCATTCTTGAGTCGGCATCTCCCCGCAGAACACCCGAAATCGCCCGACTTATTGGAGAATCGTACTACAGGCTAAAACAGTATGACGAGGCAGTACCATACATCGAGAAGTTCCTTGAATCGTCGCTGTCGCTTACGCGGGAGGACAATTATCTGGTAGGATTTGTGTACTACCGGACCAACAATTACGAAGAAGCTATTAAATATCTGGAACGTGTTCCAACCGATGAGGATGAGCTAAGTCAGAATACATACTACCACTTGGCCGACTGCTATATCAAGCTGGATGATAAAATCAAAGCGCGGCAAGCCTTTGCCATGGCGTCAAAGTCGAACTTTGACATGGAGATAAAGGAGGACGCCTTGTTCAACTTTGCCAAGATTACTTACGAAACCCTCTACAATCCTTTTAATGAGGCCATTGAGGCTTTCAGGTCCTATATCGAACTTTTTCCCAACAGCCCTAGAGTTGACGAGGCGCATCACTACCTTATGCTAGCCTATTCAAACACAAAGAACTACAACGATGCCCTGCAATCGCTGGACAAAATAAAGCATAAGGATGCTTCGGTAAAAAGTGCTTACCAAAGGGTGGCTTTTTTTAGGGGGCTAGAACTTTTTCAAAATTTAAGCTTTGCAGAGGCAACCGAAAAATTTACCATCTCGCTCAAATACCCCGAGTTTAACCAAACCCTCAACGCCCTTGGATTATACTGGCGTGGCGAATCGTACTACCGTCAGGACCAGTTTCAAAAGGCAGCCGATGATTACAACGAGTTCTTGGTATCGCCGGGATCATTCTCTCTTCCCGAGTATCAAATGGCTCATTACAACCTGGGATACAGCAATTTCAAATTGAAAAACTACGAAGATGCGGTTGTTTGGTTCAGAAAATATACCACTCTGCATAAGGATATGAAGGACCAACTACTTGGTGATGCCTTTAACCGCATTGGTGATTCTTACTTTATTCAACGCCGCTATTGGGTAGCCCTCGATTACTACGAGCATGCAATAAATACCAACACCATTGATGTTGACTATGCCATTCTGCAGCGCGGATTGGCTTTCGGATTGGTTGAGCGGCCGCAGAAGAAGATTGAATCGTTGCTTTCGCTGATTCAGAACTACCCACAGTCCGATTTTATGGACGATGCCCTGTTTGAACTGGCCGAAACCTATCTTGCCCTTGGGCAAACCGATGATGCAATTAAGTATTACAGCATGATCGAAAACGATTTCCCGGGTAGTTCCTATTTTGTGAAAGCCATGGTGCAACTGGGTATTGCAGCATACAACCGCGACGACAATGAGAATGCCATGCGGTACTACAAAAGGGTGATTGAGGAATTCCCCGGTTCGGCTGAGGCGAAGAACGCCTTGGTCGGCTTAAGGAATATATACGTTGACATGGGCAATGTCAATGCATTTTTCGCCTATGCCAATTCCCTCGGTAGTCTGGGCAATGTATCGTTATCCGAGAGAGATTCACTTTCATATACCGCTTCTGAGAAGCTGTACATGAGCGGCGACTGTCAGAGAGCATTGCAAACTCTGGGTAAATATCTGGAAGAGTTTCCTCGGGGAAATTTTGTTATCAATGCCCATTACTACATGGGCGATTGCTATCAACATACAGGACAGTACGACAAAGCCCTGGAATCCTTTACTGTGGTATTGCAAAAGCAGAAGAATGTTTTCACTGAGCAAACGCTACTGGCCATTTCATCCATCTATATGCAGCAACAGAAATATGCTGAAGCATACGAGGCATACGAAATGCTTGAGTCATCGGCAGATTTGAAGGCCAACCTCTTGGAAGCACGGGTTGGCAAACTTCGCATGGCCGAAAAGCTTGAACGCTATCAGGAGGTTGTGGAGGCTGCAGCCAAAGTCCTTATCACCGACAAACTACCCACAGAGATTGAAACAGAAGCGCGTTTCAAAAAGGCCAAAGCTTTGCTGGCGCTGAACAGGCCCAACGATGCGTTCGAAGAGTTTACCAAAGTGTCGCAGAATCTAAGAACTCCCGAAGGGGCAGAAGCCAAGTACACCTTGGCAAAAATATATTACGAAAAGGGAGAATGGGAGAAAGCCGAAAACGAGGTTTTCAATTTTGCCGAAAGGAATACTCCACATCAGTATTGGATGGCAAAAAGCTTCATACTGCTTGCCGATGTATATATTGCACAGGATGATTTCTTCCAGGCAAAGGCTACTCTCAAGAGTGTTATCGATGGTTATGCCAAAACCAACGATGGGATTATGGATTTGGCATCGGATAAGTTGAAAGAGTTGATAGATATGGAAAAAGCCAAACAGAAAGGCACCGAGCCTGATGCAGAACGGGCAAAATGGACTTTCTAATGGTTAAAAAAGAGCAGAACCGGCTAATGGTTGTAATGATGGATATCTCAATGAAGATGAACGGATTTTTCTATAGGAATACTATTTTCACCATGGCATTCTTATGCCTGAACCTTGTTGGGTTTAACTTATTCTGTCAGGAGGATAATCTGGTTAAGGAGGTTCAGGTGGTTAGGCCCTACGAACCCTCAATCTCGGATGCATTCAAAATCAATCAGATGCCAAAAGTTGAGGACACGCTATTTGTTGCACCTCAGTTCAGTTATAATTTGGCTCTTCGACCCACGACCATCGACTTTCCGGTTAAACCCATACCTTCGGCCAAAATGGTTGCCGAGCCTTTAACCAAAATTTACAAGGGGTACGTAAAGGCAGGCTTTGGCAATTATTCTTCGCCTTTGGCGGAAGTCTATTTCGGGAGTTCACGCTCCAAGGGCTATTCGTATGGTGCCTACCTAATGCACAATTCTTCATTCGGGAAAGTCAGGTTGGATAACAACGATAAGGTTGAAGCGCCTTTCAGTTCAACTGTGTTATCGGTTTATGGTAAAAAGATTTTCCAGCAATCGTCGTTAGCCGGTTCAATTGGATTTAAGCACAACGGCTATAATTTTTATGGTTACGATACCACGGCAAATCTTGCTACGGCTAATATTACCCACCCCGACCAGATGCAGAGGTTGATTACCCTTTCGGCACTGTTCCGGTCAACCCACAGCGATTCGCTTCATTTGAACTATAACACCCGTGCAGGATTTACAAATTTCGCCGATAAATTCGGTATGGCTCAAAACAGTGTGAACGTTAAGGCGCATGCCGATAAATTCTTTAGAGTGGAGAGGGTAGGGGGCGAAATGGAGTTAATTCACCATGCCCATAGCCCTGAACTCGATTCGGTTGGCAATACGCTATTCAATTTGTCCCCATGGATTGGCTTTTTTGGAAAGCAGTGGCGGGTGAAAGCGGGAGTAGGATTTACTCTCGATGCCAACAGGCATGGCAATGAGGCCCATTTTTATCCCATTGGACAATTGTCATATGATATTATAAGCCACTATGTTATTCCCTACGTTGAGTTTGGCGGATACCTCGAGAACAACAGCTATTCGAAGATTATTGCCGAGAATCCCTGGATTGAACCGGGTTTGCGTGTATGGAATACCAGCCATAAATATATCATGCTGGGAGGAGTTAAGGGTAATCTCAGTGCCAAAATGGCTTACAACCTGAGTGCCAGCTATTCCCTTGTGGATAGTATGTTCTTCTTTGTTAATAAGTTCAATACCGGAGAGGATTATCTGCAGAATACTTTTGGCGTTGTTTATGATAATGTTCAGCATAAGCAGGTTATGGGAGAGTTGACCTTTGCCCCAACTGCAAGAATTAAACTATTTGCACAGGCTGAGTATCACGCATATACCTTGCAGGACATAGAGAAACCCTGGCACAAACCCAATTTTGTGGGAAGGATTAGTGCCAGCTACAATATGCAGGATAAGTTGATGTTCAAGGCTTCGTTCTTTGCCGAAGGGAAGCGGTTTGTGCAAACCGCCGAAGGCTCTCCCCTTGAAATAGATGGACTCCTGGATTTTAACCTGAGTGCTGAGTATCGATACAACAGCCGAGTGTCTGCTTTCCTCGACCTTAATAATATTTCGGGTAATCGTTACCATGTTTGGTATCTATATCCGGTACAACAATTCAACATGCGGCTTGGCCTTACCTACTCGTTTTAGAATACTAAAATTTTCCAATTATTTAAGACACCATTCCCACTATACCTAATCGGTTGGACGGATGTTCGTCATTGCTTTTTATACGCTAAAAATTAGCGTACATTTTTAATAACTCGCAAGGTAAAAAATAACAGCAAACATCAAATGTAAATATCAAATAATCAATAAATTAAAATTGATATAAATCATCAAAAAAGTGATGAAAAGCCATTAAAAAGCCGATTATTATTTGTACCTTTGGGAGTGTTTTGATGTAAATTGTAAAACGTTTTATATCAATTAAATAGCATTTTTTTATTATATTATGCAAAGCGAAAACGGAAAGAATAACGGGAATAACGCCACCCAGGGGGGTAATCAATATTCGGCCGAGAACATTCAGGTACTCGAAGGATTAGAGGCAGTACGACTTCGCCCTGCCATGTACATAGGTGATACCGGAACGAAAGGATTACATCACCTTGTGTACGAGGTTATTGACAACTCTATTGACGAAGCCCTTGCAGGCTATTGTACAAGGATTGACGTAATTATCAACGAGGATGGGTCGGTCACCGTGATTGATGATGGCCGGGGCATACCCATTGACTACCATGAAAAGGAGAAGCGTTCGGCATTGGAGGTTGTCATGACCGTTCTCCACGCCGGTGGTAAGTTTGATAAGGGTTCGTATAAGGTTTCAGGCGGATTGCACGGGGTAGGGGTTTCGTGTGTTAACGCCCTTTCGAGCACCCTTATAGCTGAGGTATATCGCGAGGGTAAGGTTTGGAAACAGGAGTACGCTCAGGGTGACCCAAAGGCTGACATCCAATGTGTTGGAGATACTGATATTACCGGAACCAAAATTACTTTCACTCCCGACCCGGTAATCTTTACACAGACTACCGACTACAATTTTGAAGTCCTTGCCACCAGATTGCGTGAATTGTCATACTTAGTTAGGGGCATTAAGTTATCATTGACCGATAAAAGGGAGATTGAAGAGAATGGTAATGGAGGAAAATATCGGTTCGAGGAATTCTACTCCGAAGAGGGGCTCAAGGAATTCGTTAAGTTCCTCGACTCCAACCGCGAATCTCTCATTGAATCAACCATTTACATTGAGTCAGACAAAAATGAGGTCCCTGTTGAAGTTGCCATGCAGTACAACACCTCGTTCTCGGAGAATATTCACTCCTATGTGAATAACATTAATACCATTGAGGGAGGAACCCATCTAACGGGATTCCGTAGGGGATTAACCCGAACCCTGAAGAAGTACGCCGATGATTCGGGAATGCTTTCCAAGCTCAAATTCGACATTTCGGGCGATGATTTTCGCGAAGGGCTTACTGCCATTATCTCCGTAAAAGTTATGGAGCCGCAGTTTGAGGGACAAACCAAAACCAAACTTGGTAACTCCGAAGTGAGTTTGGCTGTTGACCAGGCCATTAGCGAAGCGCTTGCCAACTACCTTGAGGAAAACCCTAAGGACGCACGTACCATTGTTCAAAAGGTGATTCTTGCCGCGCAGGCGCGCCATGCAGCCCGCAAGGCCAGAGAATTGGTGCAACGTAAAAACGTTCTCTCGGGATCAGGGCTCCCTGGCAAGCTATCCGATTGTTCTGAAAAGGATCCCAGTTTGACCGAGGTCTTTTTGGTAGAAGGTGACTCAGCCGGCGGTACCGCTAAACAGGGACGCGACAGGAGTTTTCAGGCCATACTTCCGTTGAGGGGGAAAATCCTCAATGTTGAGAAGGCAATGCAACACAAAATTTTTGAGAACGAGGAGATTAAAAACATTTTTACTGCCCTTGGGGTAACCATTGGTACCGAAGAGGATAGCAAAGCGCTAAATCTTGAAAAGTTAAGGTACCATAAGATTATCATCATGACCGATGCCGATGTGGACGGAAGCCATATCGCTACGCTGATTATGACCTTCTTTTTCCGATACATGAATGATTTGATAAACGAGGGACATTTGTATATTGCAACCCCTCCGCTCTACCTTGTAAAGAAAGGGAAGGAGGAACGTTACTGTTGGAGCGAGGAGCAAAGGGCTAAGGCCGTTGAGGAGCTGGGTAAAGGTCGCGATGGATCGGTGCATGTACAGCGTTACAAAGGTTTAGGCGAAATGAACGCCGAACAGCTGTGGGATACCACCATGAACCCGCAAACCCGTCTGTTGCACCAGGTTACCATTTCCAATGCAGTAGAAGCCGACAGGATATTTTCGATGCTAATGGGTGATGAGGTACCGCCACGTAGGGAGTTTATCGAGAAGCATGCCAAGTATGCCAACATTGATATTTAACAGGTAATCCTGACTTGTTCCCTTTAGTGCGACAGATACAACTTTTCAATATTTTTTAAGTACTCGGTGGAGGTCTTAGTTCTTAACTTAATCTCTATAGTTGTTCATTGCCTGATGTCCATTGGGGCTTTGCCCCAAACCCCATTTACTTTTTTGTCTTGATACAAAAAAGTAAACAAAAAAATCAAGGTAAACCGATGCTTCATCCCGCCCTGACCAAACCCTAGGGTTCTAGCCCAAGCTGGTAAACCTCTTGGGCAGAATCCTACGGGTTTGGCCATTCACACCATCGCCGGATCGCCTCCCGAAAATCGGGATTACCATGCCCGCGCACTTTTGCGCGTGGGAAAGGAAAGAAGTTTGTCAAAAAGAAAGTTTAAACCCCCAAAAACCTCCAAAGTGGACTTATTCCTATTCTTAATCCCCCTCTTCCGATGTGTCGGGATCGGGGGGCGGAATTGAACAGAAAGATCGGTTGTGGAAAAATTGCCTTATTGCGGTAAACTTAGCACTTTCTTCAATGCTTACATTGATTATTAGTCATTTACAACCACGCTAATTTGAAAGGGGAAAGTCAGGAAGTAGCCATTATTGATATTTAACAGGTAATTGCCGGGAATAAATTGATGGGGATAGGGCGACGCAATTTTTATGGGAGTATCCTATCGGTTTATCATTTGTGGGATGCCAGTAAGTTTGAACTCTTTAGTTAACACGCCTTCTTCGTTGTAAATCCAGGAAGGTCCCCTTTGTTCGCCGCACTGAAAAAGTAATCTTCCGGCCACAGAACCACTTGGATATAAAACTGTCCAAAAACCTTCTGCTTTCCCTCTATGGTAATTTCCACAGAGGTTTACGAAACCTTCTTCGGAGAAATAAAGCCAAAACCCATGGGATTTTCCATCCTCATAGTTCCCCTGTTGTTTTAACATTCCGTTGGGGTAGTAAACCAACCATTTGCCATGGTACTTGCCCATATGGAATTCGCCACGGCTGTGAATTATTCCCGTTGGATAATAGCTAATCCATAATCCATCCCTTTGCCCAAGGCTGTATGTCCCCCTTTCTGCAATTTGCCCTGTTGGATAGTACTCCAAATAATCCCCATCCAATTTATTCTCAAAAAAGTGAGAGATGTTCATGATGCTCCCGTTGGTATGATAACCCGTTACCGTACCCACCAGTTTGCCATTTTGGTAAAGCGCCTTGCGCTGGAGTGTCCCATTTTTATAGTAAGTGTAAAGCGAATCGTGATACACGCCGTTCTTCTTGAACCCTTTGTAGTTTAGCTCTCCTGAATTGTAATACGAATTCCATGGTCCGTTCAACGTGTCATTGACATAGTAGGCTGAGAGGAGCATTTTGCCTTCGGGCGAATAAACTTCAGAGAGTCCATTGAGCATATGGTTTCGGTATGCACTTTTCGAATCAATCATCCCATTGGGATGGTATGTTATGAGTGTTCCCTCCAGCTTATTCCTCGTATAGGTTCCCGTTTGATATAGAGACCCATCGTCATTCCAAATTTGGAAACTGCCATTTTTTTCTCCCTTGGAATACTTGTACATGCTTTTCCTGAGCCCATTCCTGAAGTAATTAGCCCATGTGCTATCGGGAAGGTTTTCTATATAAAAACCCTCCTGCATAATCCTGCCTTCGGGATAGTAAAAACTGTAGGATCCCTTTCTTATGCTATCGCCATTATCCAGTACCACAGCGTATTTTTCCATTAGCGTTCCATCGGGGTACTCCTTGGAAACGAACACAACGGTTTGGGCATAGGAGAAAATGCCCTGTGCTGAGAGGAGGATGGTAATACAGAATGATTTTAAAGGGACAAAGGTCATTGTTGAGATATCTATAAGCAATGCAAATATCTTTCCTTTTGTGAAGACAAGCAATTGACGAAAAATTGCAATTAATCCACAGAGATTACTATTTGTGCTCCCTCAAGAGCAAAGCGGGGGCCATAGTCAACAATAACGGCAATAGCATACAGCCCTGTTGTTAAATCTTCTGAAGGGAGCGTCAAATCTACCGTTCTGCTCATCTTGGGGAAGGTTTCGATTTCAATAGGGGAGTAGTGCTTTTCTTCATTGGTTTGGATGTTGGAAGCCACTAAGTGAACTTTACACAATGATATCTTGTCGCCAAGATTATCGATGGTAGCCGTAAAGTTCCTTTGTCCATTTTCATCTGTTCCATCATCTTTAAGCCCTGTAACTTTGACCGAGTGATTGGTATTGGAATTGGGAGACTGGTAAACCACCACTCCAATTCTTCCTGTTACCATTACACCAGCTCCCAGTGCCTTATCCACGCTCCAACTACTCTGCTCGCGGGTAGGCTGTATGTATAGCATACACCAAACAGCTCCATATTCGTCTCCCGGCACCAACATGGTTACCTGTACAGGCATTTGGTCGCCCGGATTGAGCTCGAAGAAACTGGGGTTGATATTTAACCAGTTGGCTGCTGTACGACGAGTAGTGCTAGGAGGCATAATCTGCCGCTTACCATCGCTGGAAGGAATGAAATCGGCCAAAACTACCATATAGGTAACCTTTTGATTACCATGATTTTTTACGTTTATTGTTTTGGTTTGATTTTCTCCGGGTTCAATGTGAAAATCCAATTTTACAGGGGCAACTTCAAAATCCTGTGCAAGAGATATATTGCCAATGAGGATTAGAGAAAGGAGTATCAATAATTTACTAAATTGATTCATAGCATGTAGGGTAATAATTATTAAATTTTTTAACAAACAAATATAGTTCAATTTTGTTGTATCATTTGCATTTCATAGTGTAATTACCCGTTTTATACGATTGAAATCGTAAAATGATTCTTTTTTTATAATTCAAAATTGTCAAGAGGGAAGATGTTAAGGGTCAATTATTTTAAACCTGTTAATTTTTATATTGCTAGTAAATAGACATATAACGCTTTGCCCATATCTTATTTTGGTGGATTTATAAACCTTTATTCATTTAATGGTACATTTAAAGCGTAGTTAAAACTTTGCAAGAACAACAGTTATTCATTCTTATATTGTTAAAAATATGTTCATTTTACTTCCTTCGGGTGTTGAGTAACTTAATCATGAACAATTATACTTACTATAAGAAATGGCTAATTTGAAAAAAATATGGAGATTACCTGGTTATAGTATTTGTTTAAGTTTTCTCATATCTCAATAGCAAACGTTTGCGAACAAGGATTTTGTTAACTTCATCAAAGTTTTTATCATTTTAGTTTCCTGATGTGTTATGTTTTGCTAATTTTGAAAAAACTTGTCATCCAAAAATGTTATTAATAGCTAAAGAATAGGGTATAGATGATTTATTATTTTCGCCAGGTTGTTGTTAGAGTTATTGCTTTTGTTTTTATAGCTGCATTTTCCTTTTCCAACACAAGTGCTCAGCAAATTACATTGCTGCCCAAGGATAAGCAGGAAGATGTGGACAGATATTTGGAACTGGTTGATAGGTACAAGCAGGCCGGTAACTTACAGCAAGCTATTTATTACATCAATCGTGTGGCCTTTACGTACTGGGAAAACGGAGGGTTACGCGAAGCGGTTACCTACTTTTTAGAGTCGGTTCCGCTCAACGAGAAGGTAGGAAACTTAATAGACATAAAAGCCATATACAGTAACATAGGTCTTATCTACACCGATTTGGAGCGTTTTGATTTGGCTTTGGACAATTTTTATAAAAGTTTGGAATACCGTAGAAAGCTTAATAATAAATCAGAAATCGCTGCAGGGCTTATTGATGTGGCATTTATTCATGGCGCTTTGCGCCAACACGAGAAGGCCATTCCTTTGCTGGAAGAGGCATTGGAACTTTCCAGGGGGCTTGGTAATAATAGATTGACTCTCAACTGCTTGCATTTGCTTAGTTTTAACTACGATCGTACGGGTAATGTGTCGAAAACCCAAAGTATTAACGCCATGATAGCCCAGATCGAGCAACAGCTGGCCAAGCAGGATGTGGCTGAAGTGTATGAAGAGATTGTGGGTAAATCGCAGGCACAGGTAGAAAGAGAGAGAATGGAGAAAGCACGTCAGGCATTGGAGATGGAATTGCAGCGGATTCAGGCGCAGGCAAAGGAGGACTCACTATTTTTTGTGGTGCAAACCAAGCAGGATTCATTGGATAGAGCAGAACAGATAGCTTTGCAAAGGCAGCAGGAGATTGAACTTCTTGAAGCGCATCAGAAAGTTCAGGAACTTGCTCAAAGTGAACAGGAAGCCAAATTGCGTGTTCAACAAACCATCATCATCGGGGGAGCAGCTGGTGTAGGGTTGCTGTTAATCCTTACGCTGGTTATTCTCAAGGGATATCGCGATAAACGAAATGCCAACAAGAAATTGAACCAGCAAAATATTGAAATTCAGGCTCAGCGCGACCAGATTCAGCGGCAGAATGAGAATATTGGAAAAAGTATTAATTACGCCCAGGGGATACAAAAGGCATTACTCCCCTCGCAGCAAGTGCTAGGGGATTATATTCCGGATTCGTTTATATTCTTCAAACCCCGCGATGTGGTTAGTGGCGATTACTACTGGTTTAAAGCCATACCCAACGAGGATGGAGAGTTTAATCCGGGGGTTGACAGGTTTGCCATTTCGGCCATCGACTGTACAGGACATGGAGTTCCCGGAGCATTCCTGTCCATGATAGGCTATAACCTGTTAGATGAGATAATTAACAAGGAGATTTATAAGCCCGGAGATATTCTCAGCGAGTTGAACAAGGGAATACGCAAAGCTCTGAGGCAGGATGAAACGGATAATAGGGATGGAATGGATATGGCTTTATGCGTGTATGATCCGCAAGAAAAAACCATTGAGTTTGCCGGAGCAAAGAACCCATTGGTTTACATTGCCAATGGTGAAGTAGAGCGCGTAAGGGGCGATAAGGATTCCATTGGAGGCGGTACAAGCCCCGATGCCGAATATACAACGCATACCATTAAGGTGGATGGAAATACGTGGATATATATGTTCTCCGATGGTTTTATAGATCAGTTTGGGGGTAACGACGGGCGTAAGTTTATGATAAAAAATTTCACCAATTTACTACAGCATATTCACACTTTACCACCGGGCGAACAACGTGAAATACTAAAAATTACCTTTAACGAGTGGAAACGTAAAAATTACCCTCAGGTGGACGATGTACTGGTTGTGGGATTTAAAGTTTAAATTTGAATTTATATAGTTGCAAATAGTAAGAAAAAAATGAACAATATTCTTTGCACGGGGTTTATTTGATAATTTAACATGCAGTCGATATATATGTGGCCTGGAAATGAATTTGAGTTATTTTTTTTATATGCTAATTTGTGAGTAGTCAATCGTTGCAATACGTTGAATTTAATCACAAATAACGGTGAATTAATCATTAAATTTCAACGATTGCTCAAATTATGGACGTTTTTTATGCAAAAAAAGCCCGAAAACCTTGCAAACTCATTTTTTTCATATACTTTTACAATTAAATCGCTAGTAGAAAAAAAGCAGATTACTAACTTAAAGAATAGAACTATGAGAAAATTTGTACTTGGAGCAGCCATGCTGCTTTTTACCCAGTTTGGGTTTGGACAGGCTATAGCCGATCAGGCAGTTATACCCATTTCGGTTACGCTTAACTCCATTCTTCGCCTTACCATTATTTCGGGCGGAAATATCCAATTTGTGGTGAACACCATTGATGAGTACACCAATGGTATTGCCAATTCCGCTAGGTACACCACTACCTTCAGCGTTGCATCATCCAGGGATTTCGATGTTGTGCTGAACGCAGAAACTGCAAACCTGCTTGGAACAGATGATGTAGCCAATACGTTGCCTGTAGATAACATTGGGTTTGTTTGCCCTGTGGCGGGTGCCGGTGGAACTTTTAATGCAATAACTGTTACTCCACTTGATGTTGCTCAATTTACCTTAATCACTGCAAGACCGGCAGGAGGGAGTGCAGATAATGAGTTTACAGTTCAATGGGAACTTGCCACAGCTGCTCTCATTGCAATTAACACCACTGGTGAAACTCTTTTGGCGCAAAGTTTAAACCCCGACAACTACGTGGTGAACACGTTTATAGTTGTTGACCCCAATTAAAAGGTTACTACAATTGTTTTGCCAATACTGGAGCCAGACGTTATACAGCGTTTGGCTTCAGTTCGTTTGAATTGTTAATTCTATTCCGGATGAGGCCAAATGGGGTGCTTAATGGTTTTCGGTATGTTTCCTTGGTTGCCCTGGCGCTCTTGTTAGATGGATATGTGAAGTTTTCCAGTGCGCAAACCTATGCCAAAACTACCATCCTTTCAGGTGGTGCACCTAACTTTATTTTCAACTCGTTGCGCAAGTACAACGATGGCGTGGTGCTTAGCGGATGGACCAGGCTTAGGCTTGAACTTAGAGAGGATGTTTTTCTTCATACCGGATGGCAGCTGGGGGTTTCGGCTGACCAATCAGTAATTCAATCGGATGGTTCGGCAACTCTTGATTTGGATGTTATTAACATTGTTGTTGAGAGCGTTTCCAATCTATCTAACACAACGATTTCGACCGCCTTGCCCTTTGTGTATCCACTTGCAATGTCCCCGGGTCCATCAGGTTATGGAGATGTGATACTTGAAGGGTCAATTGACACGCCGCCTGATCCGGTATCGGTTGAATTACTCCTTTCATACGAGTGTGGCACAACTACTCCATTGCTGGGATCTGTTCCGGAATACTATACCGTGAATCTTATTTTTATTTTGTATTCTATACCATAAGTAATCACTGTTAATGGGCAGATGTTGTACCGGATAAAAAATACCATTGCCATTGCGGCAATATTCTGCATGGTATCCTTTCCAGGGTACTCTCAGTACTTCATCTATTCAGGCGAACAACCCGTAAATTTGGATTTAAAATTTACCCAACATTCCATTGAGTCGGCAGCCAAACATACCTTTTTCAACTCACTGAAAATTGTCAACAGGTCAAACCGAAGCGAAACATTTACCCTTAATTTTACTGTACCCGATGGGTGGAATGTTATTGGCGAAAGTAGAAGAGAGCTGACCATGGGACCAAATGACTCCATAATGGTTCCGGTGATGGTGGCCATAGGTGGGTTGGTTCGAGGCGATATCGGCTACAGCGTGATAGCTTCCATTAACGATACAAGAGGCAATACGGTGAAAAACGAGTATTGCTTTGTTAAGATACCGCGAGAGGCAAACCTCGAGGTCAGGCTGATCGATCGCTCGGCTTTTTTAGACCAGCGTACAGGGATGGCTTCAGTTTCCATTAAATTGGATAACAAGGGAAACAGGGAAGAGTTGGTTAATTTTCTCTTCAAGGCCGACCCCGAATTAAGCGTGGGGCCTACCCGCCTATCGCAATTTGCTCAGGAAGTGGTGATGCCGCCCTATAGCGATACCATTGTTACCGTTGATGTTTTGTTAAAAGATATACATGCCAATGGGAAAAATATGTATGGGTTGAGTATGGCTACTACAACCATGGATACCACCTATAAGGCATCCATCTGGTTTAGAAAGTTGGAAGCCAGGTATATCAACTATATCTCCGAAAGCCAGAAACCCCTTGTATTTGAAATAAATTTTCAGGGTTTGCTACAAGCCGATGAGATTCCCAGCATTGCCCTTCGTGCTGAGGGGAAACTTTTGCTTAAGGATAGGAAAGATATTTACTACTACTATCGTAATTTCAATAGCCGCAAACCTGAAGAACTCTATCTGTACAATCGAATGTATATTGGGTCTCACATTGGCCATTGGCAGTTTGAGGCAGGAGAGGCCTACAGAACCATTGAAAGCAGCCTGGCAGGGCGAGGCCTGTATGTGGCGTATGCCACCCCTAAGCTAAAAGTTGACCTCATCGGATCAAAAAATTTGCGGAGCGAGATTCTGAACCTTGGATCCAGCCAACGTTATAGGGTCAGCCAGTCGTTTGAACTGAATTCCGGTATAGCTTATAACAAGAGTGATGTCAGAGATTTTGACTCGAAATTGGCCCTTCTTGGAACTTCCTTTACGTTGGGTAGATCTCATCGATTTTACCTAATGGGGGCTTACAATATTCTTAATCAGGATATAGACGGGAAATCGCAGCACAACAACTATGGAGGTGAGTTTAGGTATAGCTCAAAATTTAAGAATTTTAATACAACGGCAAGTGTAAAGTACGGGTCTAATTTATACTATGGCAACTACCGTGGAAGATTGCTTGCCAAGTTACAATCAATTTATACCATTAACCCTTCCCGTCGAATACAGCTAAACGGATTTGAGAATTGGAATGAAGTTCCCACGATCCGAAACGGAATTTCATCAATTAATAGGGGAACCAAGAATAGGGAGATAATAGGGCAGTACTTTGAGTTTGTAAATCAAAATGTAATGTTAAGCGGCGGATTTGGGTATGAGGGGCTTGAATGGAAAGGAATTAGCCAATTGGTTGAAAGAAGTTTTATAAACACCCATGGATTTAAGGCACTTGTTGGAGCCCGATTCCGATTGGGTGATAAGGGAACTTTCCTGTCGCCACAGGTAACCGTTGCCAAATCGTTTGTGCTTGATTACCCCGATGAGATATTGCCCCTTGACCGTACCGTAGTGAATCGCACCAGCTTCTCGTACCAGCATTTTACAGCCAATTTGCGAAGTAAAAATTGGGGTCTTATAACAGCATATACTACGGGGCCAATGTCCATGTTTGAACAGTACACATATTTTTTTAATGCCCGGCCAAATCGCAGGTTGCGGGTGATGCCCTATACCGATGTTTTTATTTATAAAGACCAGCTCCAATTAATGGCCAATCTGTCATTTTCCAATGATTTGGTAGCCAGAACCACCTATACCAATATAACCACTCAGCTATACTGGTTTTTAAGATATCATTGGAGATTAAATTTCTTAGTTGCCTATTCACTGCAAAACCGTACTGATGCACAGGAGGTTGGCCAAACCTATCAAACCATCTATCTTGAAACCGGGGTGAAGAAAGAATTTAGCTGGTCGCATCCAAGAATTAGTTACCATAATGTTACTTTTGTTTTCTTCAAGGATTACAATGGCAATGGTGTACAGGAGCCCAATGAACCCGGAATAAAGAACGTAATGGTAAATTTTAAAAGAGAGCTGACCCCTGAACTTGGTTTTATTCCCGGCGATGTGGGCTCCATTGAACTCCTTTCCGATGATCTGGGTATGGTTATGCTGGAGAAAATTCCCGCAGGAATTTATACCATTCAATACAACCCTGTGGGCAGCGATGCCGGAACGTTTTCTAAGGCATTTGGTGACTTGGAAATGAGAATTGATAAGAATGCCACACATCCCATTCCTTTTGTTGAGAAGAATAAGGTTTTCGGAAAGATTATCCTTAACCGTAGCCGGTTGTCGGGCTTGGGCAGAATTGACATATCCAACGTACGTGTAACAGCCACCGATAGCCATGGGCGCTCATACACCACGCTGACTGACAAGGATGGATCGTTTGTGCTTTTTGCCCCGGTAACCGATGAGTATATTCTGAATATTAACAATATTTTCTACGAGAACTTCGATTTGAGGCAGAATAATTTCTTGGTTCAGTTTAACGGCTACAAACAATTTGAGGTTAACTTTGTGTTCGACGAGAAGGTACGTCGTATTAACTTTGCGGCAACCGATACTGACCTTCAAATGGGTATTCAGCAGGTGCGTCGTACCAATATATCGGGTACTGTTAAAGATGCTAATACACAGTCACCTGTAAGAGCCCGGATTAACCTTATCAATACGCGTACTAATTCGGTGGTCACCTCTACCAATTCCAGCGCAACCAGCGGCGATTATACCCTAACCTTTATGGCTGGTGAAAACTACCTGCTTGAAGTGCTGGCCGATGACTACTGGTACCTGTCGGAGAACTTAATTCTGCAGCAGGTCACCACTTTTATGAATATCACACGCGATGTGATGTTAAAACCCATTGCCGTAGGATCAAAGTTGGAACTCAACATCCGGTTCGATGTAAACAGCGATTTCTTGATGCCTGAATCGGTGGCTGAGTTGAACCGCTTGTTGCGTCAATTGAAGAATAATCCAACCGTTAGGTTGCAAGTTCAGGGTCATTGCGATGATCTTGAGGCATTGCGAAAGCCGGGCGTTGCTTTAGATCGCGCCAACGCTGTGGCAAAGTATCTGATAGAAAACGGTTATAGCAACTTAGAGGTAAAAGGCCTTGCTAATACCGCTCCTGTGGCTACCAACGATACCGAGGAGGGTAGAATACGTAACCGTCGGGTTGAGGTGGAGGTGCTGAGCAAGTAGGATGCCCTCACTTAAGGCAAGATTTTCCATGCCGGAAGGAGTAGCCCAATAGCAAATTAAATAGAATGATTAGAAGCCCGGCCCTTTTATAGGCAGGGTAAAGAAAAATTTACTGCCTTTCCCAAGCGTGCTACTGGCCCATATTTCCCCGCCATTAAGGGTAATGAAATCTTTACAAAGCACTAATCCCAAACCGCTCCCCTTTTCCTTTCGGGTACCTACGGTGGTAAACAGTTCTTTCCCAAACAGTTTTTTTAAATTTTCCGGCGTAATACCCTGCCCCGAATCGGCAACGCATACCTCTACCCAGTCATCTTTTCGTTTGGCCGAAACCGATACGGTGCTCCCGTCGTTGCTAAACTTGATGGCATTGGCAATCAGGTTGCGCAGCACCAACTCTATCATATCGCGATCTGCATAAACAGAAATATCGTCATTAATTAAATTTTGAAGTGTAATTCCTTTGGATACAGCCTGTTCGCTGTATATGTTCAGCTTGTTCTTGGTAGCATCGATCAGATTGAAGACACTCGGATTCAACTTGGTTCCCTGCAGCTGACTCTGGGCCCATTTCAACAGATTTTCGAGCAGTTCGTATGTATAGCCTACGTTTTTCGATAGGTCTTCGATTACATTTTTGAAGCCCTCTTCGGTAAAATAACCCTCTTTTGTTACAGACAAGAGTGTGAGAAGTGATCCTAATGGGCTGCGTAAATCGTGAGAAATAATGGAAAAAAGTTTGTCTTTCAGCTGATTAAGCTCTTTGAGCTTTTCTGCCTGCTCCTGAATTTCCACATTTTGTCTTGAAATTTCAGCATTCTTTTGCTCCAACAACTTGTTGGCCTTCTTCTTCTCGCTGTAGAAGAAGAAGATTAGTGCTGCAAATCCCAGAATAACAATGATGATGCCGATATAAATATTTTGTATCAGCTTGTGACGTGAAATAATGGCCTGTTGAAGTTCTCGTTCCTTGCTCAACAATTCGATTTGCATTAACCTCTCACGCGATTCCTGCTCGGCTTGCTCAAGAAATTGTTGTTTTTCTTCAAGTTCCTTTTGTGTGGCCTGCTTTTCGGCCTCCACCTCAATTATTTTCGAGGTAACCTGACTTACCAGCCTATTTGCCTCCTCCTCTTTTCTCTTCATTTCCTCCTGCTGAATTTTTTTGGTTATTGCAGCAAAGAGTTCAAAGTATTTTGCCGACTCCTCCCGGTTGCCCAGTTTATCATATACTTTGGTATATAGGGAGTATGCATTGCGAAGCAACCTGATATCGTTTAACTCCTGCGCAATGGCATGCGCTTCGTTGAGGTTAAATACTCCCCTTCTTTAGACAACTTTATTGCAAAAATAAGCTGGATTTTCCTTTCCGCCCAATTGGGCGGAAAGGAAAATCTAAGCGGCCGCCCGGTACACCTTTTCTGGTCTTTTATAGCCCAATGACTGGTGTCCCCTTTCAGTATTATAAAAATTAACATACCCTTTTATTTTGGCATACAGTTCATGACCATCCTCCGATGGTTCCAGGTAAATCTTTTCGTATTTGATATTCCTCCAGAACCGCTCAATAAAGATATTGTCAATCGCCCTACCCTTACCATCCATGCTGAACCGGGTTTGCTCAAGGCTGCCAACATATGCTGTAAAGGTAGGGCTGGTGAATTGGCTTCCCTGGTCGGTATTGATCATTTCGGGTGCGCCATGCTCAAGCACCGCCATGGCAAGGCAATCCCTGCACCATGAGGCCGTCATGGTGTTCGACAGGGACCAACCAACGATAAATCGGCTATAAAGGTCGATTATGGCCACTAAATACATATGCCCATCGCCCACTGGAACGTAGGTTATGTCCATCCCCCAAACCTGATTGGGGCGCTCTATCTTTACCCCTCGCAGCAGGTACGGGTAAATGGTATGCCCATCCCCTTTATGCGGCTTGCTCGTGTTGGGGCGGGGGCCGATGGCATGTAAATCCATCTTCCGATAGAGCCGCCTAATCCGCTTGGGGTTCACCCTATGGCCGTTTTCACGCAGGTGCTGGACCATGCGGGGGACGCCATAGAATGGGGTCTTGGTATACTGTTGATCGATGAGCTTCATGAGTTCTTCGTTGTAGGAACTATCCTTCTGGGGAATATAGTAGAAGCTGCTCCGGCAGACATCCAAAAGTTCGCATTGACGTTTTACGCTCAGACCGTGATGCGAATTAACCTTTGAGATGCGACGGGTTGTGGCTATTTCCCCAAGACTTTTTTTAAGAAGTCGTTCTCCAGTTGAAGCTGACCGACTTTTCTGAAAAGGGCATCCTTTTCCTTCTCATCGTCAGATCTTGACGCTCCTTTTTCAAAAACGCTGCTAGCATTGGCCAAAAACTGGCTCTTCCATGTCGAAATCTGGTTCGGGTGGAGCTCATACTTCTTCCCGATTTCCTGAATCGTTTCTCGTTCCTGAAGGGCTTCTAATACAACTTTTGTCTTAAAACCCGATGTGTGATGTTTTCGCTTTTTCATAACAACAAGTTTAGTGATTTTTCAAACGATACTTGTTGTCTAAATTTTGGGGGTAATTATAAGGAAAACGAGGGCTTCGTTAATAAGATTAGTTTCGTAGCAGATATTGGTTTGATTTAAAAGGGATGATGCCACATCGTTTTTTCTACCCAATTTGCGGGCAGTTGCGGTGGCATTTGCAAAATGTTTCAAGGCTTTTTCATTTTCTCCCTTATCAACGCTAATCAGTCCAATGTTCGTGTTTAGCACGTATATTCCGTTGTCGTTGCCAATGCGTTCCGACAGGGTCAATGCCTTTTGAAAGAGCTCTATGGCATTATCTAAATAGCCATACACCCAGTACACATTTGCAGATTTGTTGAAATGGAAAACGGCTTGCCCAAAATCAGACTTTTTCTCAAATTCCACACCGATGGCAACATCTTTTAGTATCTCCTTCTTAATATCGGCGGGTATTTCGACTACACTTTGCGATTTAACGGATAGCGTACTGGTAAATAAAAACAACGCAAGCCCCAAATAGAAAAGAGGTAACCATTTTACTCTCTTACCGCAATAAAAAACACCAATCATAGATAAACCTGTGACAATTTCTTAATATTTACATTTAGTTCGGTTAGTCGGTTAAACTCATGCCCTTCTTCCAGCATGTCATCGTCATTCTCTTCGTAAAACCAGTTTAACTCAACATTGTAACCTTCCTTTTCAATCTTTTCAAAATGGGTTACCAGTTCAAGTATTTTTTTAGTTGAGGAGGAGTTAATGTAGTTCAATTTCAGGTTAATAACAGTATGCGGGTTGGGTTTTTGGGTATATTCTTTAACAGCATCAATAATCGGGTCGTAAAACCCTTTGGTATCTTCCGGGAGGCTTTTCCCGGAGATTTCGAGGATACCCTTTTTCGGATCGAAGAAAACCTGTGGAGATTCGTCGCTGGCCGGAATATTAATGCTATTCATAGTTGTAAAAGTTCAATGAATAAACTTACCCATGTTAAACTATAAATATTAGACTAAGATACATATTATCAACAAAACTATGCAACTATTTGATAAAAACCTGTTTTATTTCCTCCAATTGCTCATCTTAATATTCGAACAGAATAGCATTATCTTAACTATTTCTGATTTTTAGACGTTAATTATTTCAAAAACCTTTTTATTGTCATACATTGCGATATAATTTTTAATTAAGCGGTGAAAAAGGCGAAATTATCCAATAAAGAATTACGAACGTTAGGATTTTCGAATCCCGAAACGCTTTTGCTAATTAGCCGCGAAGCCAACTGGCTGCTTAAGAAAAGGCTTGTAAGTAAATTAGATTTGTTGCAAGCATTGCGTGAAATGTTAGATAATCCTCAATCGAATCAGTGGAAAGGTAGTCCTTTGTTGGAATTAAGCGAATTGGTAAAATCGGTATCCACATCCTTGCTGCCCGAACCGTTGAGCATTGGGGATACGAAACAGGTCTCTTTGAATCAACAGCCATTGCCCTACACGGTATTCGGTAAAGATAAAATAGAGGCTGGAGCCATTGGGCAAATGGACAGGGCCATGAGTTTGCCCATTTCCATTTCCGGAGCATTAATGCCTGATGCTCACGAGGGCTACGGGCTACCCATTGGCGGAGTATTGGCAACCCAGGAGAATGTTGTTATTCCATACGCCGTTGGCGTTGACATTGCCTGCAGGATGTGTATGTCAGTTTACAGTTTGCCTTCGGCTCAAATTGACAACAAAAGGAACAACCTCAGCGAGTTGCTTGTCAGACATACCATTTTCGGTGTGGGAGCCAAGAATAAAGAGCATGTGGATACTTCTCTTTTCGATAGGAAGGAGTGGAGCTCAACGCGGTTTATCAAGGCAAATCGTGATCTGGCTTTCAGCCAGTTGGGAACTTCGGGAGCGGGCAACCACTTTGTGGAGTGGGGAGAATTAAGGGTTTTGGTTGATGCACCTGACATAAATCTTCCCGTTGGCGATTACCTTGCCTTGCTTTCCCATTCCGGTTCCAGGGGATTTGGGAACGAAGTGGCAAGCCATTATTCCAAGATAGCCATGAGCAGGATAGCTTTGCCCAGGGAGGCAAGGCATTTGGCATGGCTTGAATTGAATTCTGAGGAAGGGCAGGAGTATTGGATTGCCATGAATTTGGCAGGAGAATACGCTGCGGCAAATCACCGGGAAATACATGCGAAGATTGCCCGTGGGATGGGTGTAGCACCGATGATCACCATTGAAAACCACCATAATTTTGCATGGAAAGAAAAATTGCCCAATGGCAAGATGGCAGTAATTCATAGGAAAGGGGCTACGCCTGCAGGGAAAGGCGATATAGGAATAATCCCCGGATCGATGACACACCCGGGATTTATTGTAAGGGGGAAGGGTAACCCCGAATCGTTGAATTCAGCCTCGCATGGAGCAGGGCGAAGTATGTCGCGGGCGCAAGCATTGAGGCTTTTTACCTGGAACGATTTGGAGGATGTGCTGAAAAAGCACAGAGTTGAACTCCTTGGCGGTGATATTGATGAGATACCCATGGCATATAAGGATATTGAGATGGTTATGGAACTTCAAAAAGATATGGTTGAGATTTTGGCCATTTTTCAACCCCGCATTGTGCGCATGGCCGATGCAGATAGAAGGAGACGGTAGGGTGCCGTAACGTTCTCAAAAGAATCGCTGAAGTGTGCACCGGGCCTACAGCTGAACTTCGGTAATAAAAACCGAACAGGAGCATTGTCTGACATCTTTATGGGAGAGATTTTTCCAGCCGATAAGTGTATTCGATGCATTGCAATAAAACCTTTTTATAAATCATCCATCTTAGAGCTTATTTCCATATATTAGCACCTCGGCAAACTCATTTAATATGGATTCAGGCAAATTTTACCCGCTAACCCTAAGGCATTTGCTTAAACTTATCCTCAAACAGTACGAGGAGTTTGATCATGTATTTGGAATTCCGAAGAAATTGTTCTTCTCTCCTCGGCTGGGTGCTCCCTTGCAAATGAATAGGTTTGGGCAAAGGCTACAAACGCCTATCGGCGTAGCGGCCGGACCGCATACGCAATTGGCACAGAATATAGTTGCGGCTTGGTTGATGGGATCCAGCTTTATCGAACTAAAAACCGTTCAAACCTTAGATGAACTGCATATATCCAAACCTTGTATTGATATGCAGGACGAAGGGTATAACTGCGAGTGGTCGCAGGAGTTGAAAATACATGAGTCGTTCAATCAGTATCTGGATGCTTGGATTTTGATCCATATTCTAAAAGATTTGATGCATATGGGCGATACGCCCGATTTGGGAGTGGTTTTCAATATGAGCGTTGGGTACAACATGGAAGGAATACTCAGGGATAATATGCAGTGGTTTTTTCACAGGATGAACGATGCCTCTGCCGAAATAGCTCAAAGGCTTGAAAGCATTAAAGATATTTACCCTCAGGTCTCTAACCTAAGCATAAACCCGCAAATATCGGACAATGTCACTCTTTCAACTATGCATGGATGCCCACCGAATGAGATTGAAAAGATTGGGCATTACCTGATGAAAGAGAAAAACCTACATACGGTTATTAAGTTAAATCCAACATTAATAGGCAGAGATAGGCTTTGGGAAATACTTAACCGATCAGGTTTCGCAACGCGGGTTCCTGAGAGTGCCTTTGACCATGATTTGAAGTATGGCGATGCTGTAGAGATTATTAAAAGGTTGAGTCAAACTGCCAATGAGTGTAATTTGAGGTTTGGGATTAAGTTGACCAATACCTTGGAGTGTGAAAACCACAAGCAGGTATTCCCTCCCAGCGAAACCATGATGTACATGAGTGGCAGGGCATTGCATCCCATGTCGGTGAATCTTGCCGCAAAATTGCAGAACGATTTCGAAGGCACTCTGAATATCTCTTTTTGCGGCGGTGCCGATGCTTGCAATATTTCTGATCTGGTTTTGTGTGGATTTAGCCCTATTACCGTTTGCTCCGATATTTTGAAACCCGGGGGATATGGTCTTTTTGGTCAGTATGTGGAGGAATTAAGGCAAAGATTTGATGATTGCGCTGCCCGAAATATTGATGATTTTATTATTAAAAGGAGTAGGGAAAGAACGGATGATGTACAAAAATGCGCTTTAATCAATCTGAACAGGTATGCCGATAAGGTACTGGAGAACAAAAGGTATCAAAAGAACCATATCCATGAGCCTAGTATAAAGACTTCTCGGCCCTTAGGTTTCTTCGACTGTATTCACGCCCCCTGTGTGGATACTTGTCCAACCAGCCAGGATATTCCGGGATATATATACTACACCTCGCAGGGCAATTTAAGTAAGGCCGGTGATATAATCTTGCAAACCAATCCGTTTCCGTATACAATGGGTTTGATTTGCGACCACTTATGCCAAACAAAATGCACCCGAATTAACTACGATCAACCCTTGATGATCAGGGAGATTAAACGTTATGTGGCTGAAACTGCCATACTGAACGAAGTGTCGAAAATCCCCAAACCACAGCAGATGGAAAATCGCAAGGAGGTTGCCATTATTGGTGCCGGACCATCGGGACTATCGTGCGCTTACTTCCTGGCCATAGCCGGTTTTTCGGTGAGCATATACGAGGCCAAGCTCCGTTCCGGGGGGATGGCATCAAGCGTTATCCCGGTTTTCCGACTGACCGACAGGGCATTGCAAAATGATATAAAAAGGCTGGAAGAATTGGGCGTTAAAGTGTATCATCAGTATGAGGTGAATGAGTCAAACTTTCAACTTATTAAAAAGCAGAGTGACTATGTTTACATAGCCGTAGGTGCTCAAAGATCGGCCAAACTAAACATTGATGGGAGCAGAGCCAGAGGAGTAGTTGATCCGTTAGTTTTTTTGGAAGAAGTGAAGAGGGGTAGGGGTGAAGAATATGGCAACCGCATTGCCATTATCGGTGGCGGCAATACCGCCATGGATGCAGCCCGCACTGCCTACCGTATGGTGGGAAACATGGGCAAGGTTTACATTGTATATCGACGCACTATCAAACAAATGCCTGCCGATATTGAAGAAATACGTGCTGCGCAAGATGAGGGCATCGAGGTATTGGAATTAACCGCTCCAGAGAGAATTAATACTCATAATCATAGGGTGGTTTCCATTACGTGCTCCCGCATGAAGCTGGGGGCAAAGGATGTTGACGGTAGGGAAAGGCCCGAAAAAATTCCGAATACTGAGTTCGAATTGGAGGTGGATGTCGTTATTCCTGCCATTGGACAAGAATTTGCATTTGACATTGGCAATAATGAGGAATTAAAGAGCAGCGCAGGGAATTATGAAACTCAAATACCCAACGTTTTCATTGGTGGGGATGCCTTGCGTGGCGCATCCACCGCCATCAATGCCATTGGTGATGGCCGCAAGGTGGCTCAAATAATTATTGATAGAGAAGGGGTAAACTATAACACTGTACCTGAGAATGTTCGGAAACCCATGAGCTATAACTGGCATTTCGGGAAACGGGTCAGAAAAGTGCAGGCTGTTAAACTACCTGAGCTATCACCATCGGCACGGAAAAATTTTAACCTTGTAGTATCCACTTTATCAGAGGATGATGTTATCGAGGAGGCCAACCGTTGCCTTCTGTGCGATGAGTTTTGCAGTGTATGCACCACGGTTTGCCCCAATATGGCAAACTACACCTATTTGGTTAATCCTGCGAGTTACACAATTCAGAATGCAGTGGCAAGGGGTAATAACAAAGTTACTGTTGAGAAAGCCGGAGTCTTTGCAATAGCCCAAATGTACCAGATTCTGAATATTGCCAATTTCTGCAACGAATGTGGCAATTGCACCACTTTCTGCCCAAGTAGTGGTGCTCCCTATAGGGATAAACCAAGAGTTTTTCTTACTCAATCCTCATTCGATGACGTTAATGATGGGTATTTTATGATCAATGGCGAAAACGAACCTCAGATTCTCTGTAAGAGAGCCGGACAGCTAAGCAAATTGAGCAGAGTAGGTGAAAATTTTATTTTTAGCAACGAAGAGGTGGAGGCTGAATTGTATGGCGATTCTCTCAAAATCAAACATGTAAATTTTAAAAAAGAGAATGTGTTCGAATTTACCAATCGACAGGCAGTAGAAATGAGCATTATTATGCAGGGCCTCCAACAGCTGGTATTTGACGATTAGAGGTTACCTATACCGTTTTAATAGGTTTCCCTTTCTGTTTGCGTTTAATCTGCCATTATCCAGTGCTATCTCCCCGTTGACTAATACAGTTTCAGGAATTCCAACGGTTTTAAAACCCTCATAAATATTGATGTCTGCATTGGAATGGTGATGTGCTGCAAGTATTTTGCCCTTTATGCCGGGATTCCAAATAACCAAATCGGCATCGGAGCCTACAGCAATCTCCCCTTTTTGAGGGTATAGTCCAAATAGCCTGGCCGGTTGGGTTGCGGTAAGGTCAACCAATTGGGAAGGGGTAATACGTTGCGCTAAAACACCGTAGGTGTACAGTAATTCCAGCCGATGTTCTACGCCACCTGCGCCGCCGGGAATTTTTCTGAAATCATCCTGTCCATATTCTTTTTGCCTTTGGGTAAAAGGGCAGTGATCGGTGCCAACGGTTTGTACAATACCGTGGTCTATGGATCTCCAAAGCGCATCATTATCGTTTTGCTTACGCAAAGGTGGGCTAAGCACGTATTTAGCTGTTGCTTCGAATGTGCCATTGTATGCGGTATCGTTCATTAGTAGATACTGTGGACATGTTTCGGCATATACCTTTTGCCCCTTTTTCTGAGCCCTTTGAATATGTTCCAACGATTTAGCCGTTGATACGTGTACTATGTAAATTGGGCATTTAGCCGTTTCGGCCATTGCAATTATATGCTCAACGGCATCGCTTTCCGTTTTCGGCGGGCGCGAAAGCGCATGATACAACGGAGTTGTACAACCATCGTTGTACAATTGGTTGCGTAGAAACTCAATTTCGTCTCCCATTTCAGCATGTACAGTAACCATTCCACCCGCTTTGGCCACTGCGTTCAGCACCTTTTTAAGGGCGTCATCGTTAAGCCCGATGGAAGCTTTGTATGCCATGTAAACTTTAAAAGAGGTGAATCCCAGATTAACGCAATCATTTATCTCCTGTTCGGTGGTTGCTTGCCACTCAACAGGACTTACGTGGAATGTATGGTCAATCAGCGAATTTTTGGCCTCGTCAATTCTAAGGCTTAATGCTTCAACCAGCGATTGCCCCCGTTCTGGCGTAACGAAATCAATGAAAGTTGTAGTACCACCAAAAATTGCAGCTTTTGAACCGGTATAGAAATCGTCGGCCGAAAAGCCGGCTGGTGAGGGTAAATGAAAATGTACATGGGGATCGATACCTCCGGGAAAAATGAATCTGTTGCTTGCATCTAAAACCCTGCGAGGGCTGGCATCAATATTTTTCTCAATGGCAATAATTTTCCCGTTACCGATGAGAATATCGGCTTTATGTGCGTGAGTTGATGTAACCACCGTTGAATTTTTAATGAGCAAATCCATTGGAAACGTCGTTATTAAGTAGAAAAAGAGTTAAACGATTAAATTCTTTTGGAGCATTCCATCTTCATTCTCGGTAAATCCCAGTTTTTTCAGATAGCTATCGTGCTTCTCGCTGCTTTTATGGGCAAGCGCCATGGTGAAACCACATTCTATAAATTTATGACTCAGGTTGTTGTAAACAAATTTTCCATTCTTAAAATCACGGTATTCGGGTATTACATAATCCAATCCCACTTTAAGGATATGCCCGTCAACTCGATGGGCAAGGAAAACCCCGGCTACAGCCATATTCCGCAGAATAAGGAAGCTAACGGTGTTCAGTTCGGGCTTATAGTCAAAACCGGAAAAAAATTTTTGGATATCCCTGTGATGGAACGAGATGAAACGGATTAAATACCGATTGTCGTTTCGAACTTCCAGTATCTCGAAAACTTCTTTTTTTGAAAAGATGTCGTAGATGTAGTAAACATCGACACATACTATAAGGGAGTTAAGGATACCAACGGGATATGCGCCGATAATAAAACCGTAGGTTGCAAAAAGGCTGGCTCCCACCAGGTTGATTATCCTGAATTTAACAATTGAACTCATGGCCATGGAAATGGCTATGATGACCGATGCGGTGTAGCCAATCCATTCAAAAACAGATATATTCATACAAATGGCAATTTTTTATTATCTATAATTCCTTTACTTACGATGGAGTACAAAACACACAATGGCCTATAATCCTTTCATCAAATCCCACAGGCGTTTAGCCTGTTCACGCGATTGTGCCATGATTTCATCTTCGTTCACGGTGGTCATTTTTTGGTTTAAGACAATAGTCTTGCCATTGGAAATAACATGTTGAACATGGCTTGCATTTATGCCAAAGATGAAATGTCCGTAAAAGTTATCCCGATTGATTTCAGTGGGTGGGTTGTAATTAAGCACCACCAGGTTATTGGAACCATCGCCTCGAAAACCGTTGTCGGCGAGGTAATTATGGACATTTCTGAATCGCCTGTAGGCCGTAGCCGGGCTGATCGGATCAAATCGCTGCCCAACGAAGTAAGCCGCTTTGGCACTTTGCAGCATATCGCTGTGCATGCCATCGGTTCCTAACATTATGTTGTTTCCTAGGCTTTCTCCGCTGAAAAAGCCCACATTGTTGTTCAGGTTGCTTTCGGTATTCTGAACAATCCTGCAGGGGGAGCTGTGAAGTATTCTACGTTCTTCATCATCAAGGTGAAGGCAGTGTACCAGTATGGTTTTAGCAGAATCGGTAATACCCGCTTCAGAAAATCTATGTATAACACGCTTTTTATACGTTGACTGGCAATGGTTTTGATCGTGCATATCCTCGGCTACATGTACATGGATACCGGAATTGAAACGTTGCATTAAATCCGTGGCCTGTTTTAACGTTTCATCACCAACGGTGAATGAGGCGTGAAGGCCAACCAATCCCTGATGGGTTTTCAGATATTCCTCGGTTGCCGTTAAGCCCTGACGGGCTTTGTCCATGCCATCGCGATCGGTGATTTCGTAGCACAGCAGGTGGCTAAGCCCCACCCTTTCGAAAGCTTTTGCCATTACCTCCAGCGACCCATGAATGAATGAGGGCGATGCATGGTGGTCGATGATGAAAGTAGAACCAGCTTTGGCACAACTTATGGCAGTGACCAGGGCGCTCAACTCCACGGCATCCCTATCGAGGCACTTATCCAGCGTCCACCATACATACTTCAAAATATCGTAGAAATTTTCGGGCTGTTTCCGGGGGGCAGGCATCCCTCTGGCCATGGCCGAATAGGCGTGGTGGTGTCCAACGGCAAACGATTTGGTAACCAACCTCCCGTGGCAATCAATTTGTTGATAATCAGCAATGTTGCTTAAGGTTTTCAAATCGTCCACCAGGTGGATGGCCTTATTGATTCCCTCGTCAACAACGATGTTTGTATGGAAAAACTCCAGGGATTCCCAATCGACATATGTGGCATTAAGTAGTAGAATAGGCATCTCTATTTCTTATGGTTATCATTCAGCGTGAAACAATGATTTGTCTCTTTTGCAGAAGTAAAAGTAGGATAAAAATGCCAATTCATGAATTTTGGCATTATAAAACCGGACTAAAGCTATAATGCTTGCAACGTAGAAATATATATTGCATTAAGTCTAAATGCGGATTCCCATTACCAGTACGTCGTCAACCTGAAAATGGTCTCCTTTCCACTCTTCAAAAGTTCCTGCAAGTATTTCGTGCTGCTTATACCCTTCCAAGTGGTGTATAGACGATAACAGGTTTTTGAATCTTGCTATGTTGAACTTGCTGCCATCGTGGCTGAATTGATCGGAGTACCCATCGGAGAACAGGTAAATCATATCGCCCGGTTCAACGGTAATGGAATGATTGAAGAAGGGATCGGTTTTAATATGCTGAGAAACAGGCATTCTATCTTCTCTGACCACAATGGGATTGGGCGAGCCATTGCCATTGTTTTTAAAGATATAAATCGGCAGATAGGCCCCGGAATACTGGAGTTCCATTGTTTTGGTGTTAAGCGCACACATGGCCATATCCATACCGTCATAACTTTCAGAACATCCTTCCACTATTATGTCGCTTTTGTATTGTCTCAGTGAATGGATGATTCTATCCCTCATTTCTTCTAGGACTGCGCTTGATTTTGTGATGTACTCTTTATTAAGAATATCGTTAAGGAATGCCATTCCCAGCATACTCATAATCCCTCCGGGAACCCCATGCCCTGTACAATCGGCAACGGCAAAAAGTTTGAATCCCCTGATTTCGTTTACCCAGTAAAAATCGCCACTGATTATGTTTTTAGGCCTGTGGAATACAAATGCATCGCTAAAAATGTGTTTAATGTCCTCAATCGGGGGTAGTAATGCTCTCTGTATTCTTTCGGCGTAGATTATCGAGTCGGTTATCCCTTTTTTCTGGTGGAATAATTCATCCCTTTGCTTTTCAATAATCTCCGCTCGTTCCTGGAGCTCCCATGCCAGATTGGCAAGTGAGTTTCTATGCTTTTTAATTTCCTCAAGATTTCTGGATATCACCTCGTTCTTTTGCAAAAGTTCTTCGTTTAAAAGGAAAAGATTCTCACGTTGAGTTTCAATTTCTTCGTTTTGCGATTTAATCTCCTCGTTCTGTGTTTTTATCTCTTCGTTCTGCTCTTGTAATAGTAAAGTACGTTTCCTTTTCTGGTAATAACCGTAAAGAGTTGCCAGGAAAGTAAGAAAGATTAAAATGGAAGAAAAGATCAGGTATCGCCTGACCACGAGGTTCCGTTTACCTTGTTCTGCAGCCAATAAATCTTTCTTTTCCTGCTCAACCCGTTGTTTTTGAATTAGCTTTTCAACTTCGTAGCTATTCTCAAATTGTACTATTAACCGGGTGTTGTTTATACTAAAAATACTATCGTGTACTTTTTTGCTCTTGTTTACCCATTGGAGCGCAGTGCGGTAATCGCCCTTTTGCTCGTATATGTTAGCAATAATGTCAGCCGATTGGTACTGAAGGTAGAGCATATTGAATTGTTGGGCAAACTCCATTGATTTTGTGGCATATAGTAGCGCTTTATCCAAAATATCCATGCAAACAAAAACCTTTGCAGCACCGTAGTACGACACCATTAAATCCTTTTGATAATCGTTCCTGCTTTGAATACCAATAGATTTATGGAAATAATCCAACGATTCCTTGAATTTACCCTGTTTGCTTGAGAGCAGAGCCATTCCTGAAATTGTATTGGCAATGCCTATGCTGTCGTTATAGCTGGAAAATCTTTTAAGCGCTTGTTGATACTCGAAAGTTGCTTCGCTATACTTCTCTTCCTGAGCGAGTATATCGCCCATCGCTTTATGTATTCGGGGTATTAAGATAGAATTCTGGATATTCCTTGCAAATCCCTGAGCCTGATTAAGTAGATATCGAGAACTCCCAAATTCATCCTGAATAAGGAACACTTGGCTTATGGAAAATAAAAGATTCGATTGATTGAAACGATCGTTGTTTTGCTCGGCTATCTTTAATCCGTTGTATAAATTCTTTAATCCATTTGAAAAATAGCCCATATCGGTATATACCGTCCCAATACTGTTAAGCAGCGATGCTTGCAGTGGGAAATTACCACTTTGCTCTTCAATTTTTAACGATGCCTGATAGTTGATAAGGGCACAGTTTAAGTCCCCTTTTATATGGTAGATGGCTCCGTTGATCGAATAGATATATGAAAGAAGGAACAAATCATTATGCTGGTGTGCATACTCTTCCAAAGTGAATGATTTTTCGAGAGCTTTGTTCCATTCATTATGTAATATAAGTAACTCGAGGGAATCAAGTGAGGTTTTGATGTAGGTCGAATCTGTTCCCTGTATGTGATAGTTCAACTGAAAAGGGCGATAAAAACCGTTTGCTGTTATTCCAGCAATTGCGCTTGTTATTGATAATATGAAAAAAAAGCAGAGGCTAACTTTTTTTATATTATACATACAAATTCTAAAAAAAGGCGATGGTTGAATTTGATTGCGGCAAACCTAATGCAATATTACTGGAAAAGCAATACTTTTTGTTATAAAATTAACAACATTTTTTGATAAAATTGTTAGTATGCTTTACCATGAAAGCCTTCCCTACTTTGTCGCCTTACGCGTTTCGACCGGTTTGAGAGGTAGTTGCCATCTTTTAATGCCATCGAAAGCGTAAAAAGCACAGGCCACAGCTGCGGCTGTGGGCACAAGGCCGATTTCGCCAATGCCTTTGGCCCCGTAGGGGCCAACCGGATCCGGTACTTCAACGCCACGAACAATGATTTTCGGAGTTTGGTGAGCACGTAGAATACCAAGATCCTTCATTTTGTCGCTAATTAGGTACCCATCCTTCATGGGAAGGTTTTCCGAAAGGGCGTATCCTAAACCCATATGTACTCCCCCCTCGATCTGACCCTCGAACAGCATGGGGTTCATTATCTTGCCTGCGTCGTGTGCAGCGATTATCCTGTCAATTTCCCCTTTGTCATTCAGAATGCACAGCTGAGTGGCGTAGCCGTATGAGTAATGGGTTTTTTGATCAGCACTGGCATCTCCCGGTTTGGTAGTCCAGTCACAAACGTATTGCCCTCGATACGATTTGCCTGACAGTTGTTTGATGGTCTGTCGTTTTAAATCCTCCTTCAATGCCTTGCAGGCATTGATTATGGCCAGACCCAGGAGTGCGGTGGCACGCGATGAGGTGGTCATTCCCGTATCTATATCTGCCTCGGTATCCACAATCACTTTGACAATGGAGGGGGCAATTCCGGTTTCTTCACACAGCGTTTGTATGGCCATGTTGTGAATTCCCTGACCCATTTCGGTCCATCCGTGTTTTATAACCACCTCTTTTTCGGAAACTATATCGATTATCACTTTCGACTCGTCGATCATCCCATTGCCCACTCCCGAGTTTTTGATGGCACAGGCCAATCCGGCATATTTGGCTTTGTAGAAGTCATCTTTCACTGCCTCTAAACAAGCGCGTATGCCTACACCATAGACTTTTTGCCCGGTGGAGGTGGAAAGTCCATCAACAAGTGCATTGTCGTAACGGAATTGCCATCTGTCAAATCCCCCCTGATGGCATATGTCGTCTATGCAACTTTCCATGGCGAATGCCACCTGATTTGCTCCAAAGCCTCGCATTGCCCCACAGGGCAAGTTGTTGGTATAAACCGTTTTGGCCTCAATATCCACATTGGGAACAAAGTAGCCTGCCGTTGCATGGCCGGCCACCCTTTCCATCACTTTGGTTCCCACTGAAGCGTATGCGCCCGTATCGCCTACTGCCATTAGTTTCAACCCCATCAGTTTGCCATTGGCATCGGCTGCCAACTCCATATCCATATAAACGGGATGGCGCTTGGGATGCATGCGTATGGATTCGCTACGTGTAAGGGTAATTTTGACGGGTTTGTCAAGAAGGAAGGCGAATAGGGCTGCATGTCCCTGAACGGTGAGATCTTCCTTGCCACCAAACCCCCCTCCGTTGGGGACTAAAATCACCCGCACTTTATGAATGGGAAGGTTCAGAATTGCAGCAATCTGCTTTCTATCAACGTAAATTCCCTGACCTTGACTATAAACCACAACACCTCCATCGCCATCGGGATGAGCAACGGCCGATTCCTTTTCGAGGAATGCATGTTCAATGCGTTGGGTTTCGTAACGCCCTTTCGAAATGTACTTCGCTTCTGAGAATGCCTTGTGCACATTGCCAATGGCAAAACGGGTTGTGCTAAAATGGTTTGGTTTGTCGGGGTGAACCCTTTCACCATCAATGGCCTCAAAAACATCGGTAACGGGCTTGAGCACATCGTATTGTACTTCAATTAATTCTATTGCCTTGCGGGCAATGGCCTCGCTTTCGGCTACCACGCCGGCCACCACATCGCCTATATAGGTAGTAGTCTTTCCTTCGGCAATCATAACCGATTGATCGTTGTACACCAAACCGATAAGCCGTTCCCCGGGAATATCGGCAGCTGTGAATATTCTATGGACACCTTTCAACTCTTCAGCTTTCGATGTATCGATTTGCTTAACTATTGCACGTGGATATTGGCTGAATTTTAGTGCTCCATAGAGCATGCCTTCCATAAAAATGTCATCGGTAAATTTTCTTTCACCAATAGCAGTGCCATAGGCATCGTATTTAAGGTGGTCAACTCCAACTTTTCCGTTGGTCTGTCGTAGTTCCAAAGTTTTTTTTGCCTTGAGGGCTTCGGCAGATGAAAGAATGGATTCTTCAATTTTTTTATAACCCGTGCATCGGCAAATATGAGGTTTTATGGCCTGCCTAACCTCATCTATGGTGGGACTGGGATTATTTTCAAGTAATACCTTAGTTCTACTAATGAAACCCGGAATACAAAAGCCACACTGCACTGCCCCGCCATTGACAAACGATTTGGCAATGGTATCCTTCACGTATTCGGGAAAACCTTCCATGGTGAAAACGTTGGCACCTTCCAGCTTACCCATTCGGGTGGTGCAGGCCAGCTTGGCCTGTCCATTGATCTCCACCGTGCAAGCACCGCATACTCCTTGCCCTGAGCATCCATCCTTAGTTGCAGTAAGATGTAGTTCGTTGCGCAGGTAGTCCAGCAGGGTGCGCTGCGGATCACCATCAAATGCGGTTTTTTGACCGTTTAGTAAAAAATTTATCATGGCGAAATAGTTTTACTTATGCCGAATTCCGACTACTTCCTCAAATACTTTTTTATCCGTATCGCCCTCGGTGCTGATGAGCAGAATGTTGGTCTGATCGTTAATGTTTAATGCCTGCTTCACGGCTTCCAACTCTTTTTCCCTGACAATGGCCATCAACCCTGCCAGCCCTGCCGATCCCGATTCGCCCGATATAACCCTTTGATCGCCCTGTACCGGGTAGTACAATTCCCGCATGGCTTCACGGGCAAAGGCATCGTCGATTTTTAAAGAGACGTCAACGCCGCTTTTTAGCAAATCCCATGCCCCCAGTGATGGGGTACCACAGTTCAATCCTGCCATGATGGTGGTAGCATTTCCTTTTGAGGTGGTAACTTTGCCCTCGACGAATGATGAGAATATGGCATCGGCTTCCAAGGGTTCAACGATTACAATTTTTGGCCGCATACCTCCGTACCGGTTAAGGTAGTAAAATGCTGCAGCAGCAGCAAAACTTCCCACGCCCGCCTGTACAAATACCACATCAATTTTTGCCTTGGGCAGAGTGTTGATGGTATCCTCCATCTCCACGAAAAGACTCATGTATCCGGCAACAATATTGGCGGGTATTTCTTCATATCCCTGCCATGCCATATCCTGCACCAGTTGCCATCCGTTTGCATTGGACATACTTTCGGCGCGGGCACAGGCGTCGTCATAATTTCCGTTAACCTTTTCCACGCGGGCGCCATATGCCTCAATGGCTTTCATGCGGTTTTCGGTGGTATCGTGGGGTACGTAGATAACCGATTTCTTCCCAAAGAGCGACGCCCCCCAGGCGACTGCCTTACCATGATTACCATCGGTTGCCGTACAAAAGGTTTGCAAGTGAGGATTCGTGGCTAAAAGTTGGTCGATGGCAAACACTGCTCCCAGAGCCTTGAATGCGTTGAGCCCAAAACGGTGCGATTCATCTTTCAGGTAAATATTACCCACACCATACTTCCTTGCCAGTCCCGGAAGAGAAACCAGGGGCGTTGATTTATACCCTTTGAGGGTTTTGTGAAATGCCAAAGCATTCTTCCTGCTCAATATTTCGGTAGTGGTATTCTGCACGATTTTGTTATCGGGAGAATTGATAAAATAGGATGCAATCATGATATCATTTAAAATGAATTGGATGGTAATATGTAAGAAAATAAAAAAATGGCAATGATTAAAAATCGAAATATACTAAATCTTATTTAATGATTGTCCCGAACCGTTTGATTTGACTATTGTAGGCAGCAAAAGCGAAAAACGTAACTTGTTAAAATGTAAAAATATAATTCGATTTAGGAGAAAAAATGTTTCTCTGAATTTAATGATGAGGTTGAATAAATTTTGAATGTTATAGTTGATTTCTTTTTAAAAACAATACTTTTATTGTATAGAAAATCTTTATATTTACTTTTCAGACCATTAGTATTCTCTATGAATATCGACTTGTTAAATATTTTATTCAAAAAACTTGAACATGATGATTTAAGCTATGCTTATACGGGTTCATTTACTGATGCTCTTGCCATTAGGATGATTGATATAGCCCGCCATAACATAGAATCGTGGGGAGAAGGTGCGGGATTAATGAACAGGGTAAGTTTTTTGATGGGCGAATGCTATCAAAATATCGTTAGGCACGGCATCTCGGCGAGCGATATAAAAAATCTGCATGAAAAGTCGGAGCTAATGTTTCTCAGGGTTATTGGCGATAGCTATTATATCACCTCAGCAAATCTTGTAGAAAACAGTTCGATAGATTTAATTACATCTAAACTGGATAGGATTAACAGCCTATCGCAGGATGAGTTAAAAGAGTTGCAGCAGAGTATAATGCTTAATGGGCAACTTAATGCCAAGGGTGGTGCCGGTTTGGGGATTATTTTGATGGCTAGAAAAACAAGGCAAAAAATTGCCTACAGGTTCGAAAAACTCAGCGATAACATATCGCTCTTTTACCTTCACACGCTGCTTAGGACAGATGACAAAAGTCCCGATAGCAGCCTTATGAAAATCACCATAGATGACATTATTGCGTTTCATGACATCATAGCAAAAGAGGGATTACTGTTAATGCATAAGGGTGATTTTTCGCAGGAGACGTTTTTGCCTGTTATTAAAATGATAGAGGGGAACATGAAAGAAAAATTCGAACATACATTTATCAGCACGAAACTTTACCACCTCATTGTCGAAATTTTACAAAATATTTCCAGGCATGGGAGTAAAGAACGTAACTTAGATCAAGGCATTTTCTTGATGGGCAGCAAGGATAACAATTTCATTATCGGGTCGTCCAATTATATTGAAAGAGGGGAGGCAGATTCGCTTCTAAGCCGATTGAATGAATTGAAAACATTATCGAAGAAAGAGTTGGATATGCTTTACAGGGATAACCTTCGACTCGTGATAGAAAGGGAAGATCAAAACGTAGGACTGGGGTTAATAGATATTTTCAGATATTCTAAATCTGTTGATTATAGGCTGGATAGAGAGTTGGATAAGTATTTGTTTTCTATGGTTGCCATTGTTTAGTTTTTTTATTTTTCAATAAAAAATTTTAACAACCACGATGGAAATATTGGTATAGTAAGGCATATGTAAACCCGAATTAACCTTGAATGTATAGGAATCGTGTAGGCGAAGCAAGTTAATGGGTCATTAGTAAAGTGATAAAATTGACATTACAATAAATGCTTGGTACAGTATTTTATGTTAACTTGCACTACAAATAAAAATTTTTGTTAGTAATGGACATTGGCACTTCAGTTCAACTTTTCGAAGAACTTCAGGGTGACGAACTTAGTTTTGCCTACGCAGGATCTTTTTCTGATTCTATTACCCATAGAATAGTCGAATTAACGCAGCATAATATTGATTCAACCGGAAGCTTCAGCAAATTGAAGAATAAAATAAGCTTCTTAATGGTTGAATGCTATCAAAATGTGGTGCGGCATACAGATGCAAAACGGGGTGAGCCTGAACCAAGAAGCCAGCTCAATGCATTTTTTGTGAGGAGCAACGGAAGTAACTTTTTTATTACCTCTGTCAACTATATCGATAATTACGAAATTCCAAACGTGAAGGAAAAGCTTGATAGGGTGAACAGCTTGTCGCCTGAAGAGCTTAGGCTATTGCAAAAACAGGTGTTGTCCAAAGGCCAGCTATCTGATAAGGGTGGTGCAGGCCTTGGAATCATTGAAATGGCCCGAAAATCGGGACAAAAAATAGACTACGCTTTTGATTTGCTTGACGATAAGTACTCTCTTTTCTACATGCATCTAAAGCTTAAGCTCGAAGATGAGGCAGGTATTGTTCCTTCTCAGGATATTACCATTGACAAAATGAAAGAACTTTATACTAAGCTTCATTCAAACAGAATCCTGATCATGCACAAGGGCGATTTTTCGGAGCAAACCACCCTTCCAATTATTCAGATGATTGACAACTTTAAAAAACACGCCGATTTACAGGTAACAAAAAAAAGGTTGTTCCACATCTCAGTTGAAATGTTGCAGAATATTTCACAGCATGCCTACAAGAGAAAAGGCATAAACGAGGCTATTTTTATCCTAGGGAAAACAAACGATGACTATATAATTAGTACTTCAAATTTTGTTGAAAAGACGAAAATAGATAAGCTTGAGAACCAACTGCGGGAGTTAAAGGGCTTGTCCAATACAGATTTGAACCTACTTTTTAAATCAAAGTTCAGGTCGTTAAATGAGGAAAATGTCCATGGAATAGGCATTGGATTGATTGATATCTCCCGAAAGAGCCAGTTTTTTGACTATTCTGTCAGCAACTCATCTGATACGCCTATGTTTTCGTTTTTCGTTGTAGTATAACGGAGCGGGGAAAGTTATGTGTAGGAGTTTGGCATTGCCGTTCCGATAAAAGAACTTTCGGAATCGCAATCCCGATTCCGAAGTCTCGGAGTTCGGGAACGCTCGGTTGAAACGATTCATTTTCCCATGATCCCAAACTACGAAAAGCAAGAAATTTTCCTAATAGTTTGTAAGTCTGTGTTTTATTAGCCCTTTAGTTTGGACAGTTCCTATTTTGCTTTCCTTTTTTTTAAGATTTACCGAAAACAGTAAACCAATGTAGTTCCCTGATAGTTTGTAGTACCCTCTGGAATCGGGAGATGAGAGTAGGTTGGCAAACTGGTACTCCCCCTCAAAGGTATTCTGAAAGTTGACAACGTAAATTACATTGACTTTCAGTAAACTCCATCCAGTCATATGTGAAACACCAAAACCAGCAGTATAACTACCATAAAAAAAGAAATCCTGACTATTAAGTTTTAAACCAAATATTTCACGAGATTCGTTATGTTCTTCGTTGAAGATTCTAGTAACCATATCTGCACTCCCATAAGGGAAAAACATAGCTTTTAGACCTGTTGAAAGGATTAAGTTTGTTTTTTTTCTTAAATGCACGTTGTATTCCAACCATAGAGGGAAAGAGAAAGTATATATAGCATACATCCACTCCTCACTTTCATAGTCTTCTCTATAGTGCGGGTACAAATCTGACTTTTTGATCTTAATAGAAATCCTATATACAGGTTCGTTGTTTACAAGCAGCCCGGTGGAAAACGACCACTTTTGTTCCGGGTGGAAGGTGTACATAACCCCAAAGCAGTAGCTGGGGATAGGCTTGTTCGTAAAGGTGTAATCGCCGTAACGTGGGCTAATGGTAGCGCGGTTGTAAAGCGATGGCCCCGCCACAAAGGCCCATGGGCTGTATTCTTTAGCTTGCGGAAGTTCTTCCGTCCCTTTTGCCAGAAGCGGCGAACTTAGGGTGGCATTAATAAGCATGCCCACTGTTAATGAAATTAATATTCGTTTTAACATGTTAGGGGTTAATATTTCCATTATGTGCGATAAGTCATATTGATTTCTGCTTCTTCCTTATAAGCCCGTATGAAAACTCGAACCCAATATAGTTAATGCCCTGGCTTACCGACCCGTAACTCTCAAAAGGGAGATTCTCAAAAACGTACGACCCGCCAATGATATTTTTTGGTGAATAGTTAAAAACCAAATTGTACTGCATGATCTTATCTCCCCTTGATATCCTGATGATGCCGCATTTAAAGAAATAGCTTTCCAATGATGTTCTCACGGGCTCGTGCCACTGTTGGAAAATAAGTACTCCTGAATCCTCAATAACATCAAGGTAACTTGTGATATATAAAGCATAATCCACAACGAAATTATATTTAAAGCCAAGCTCAAAAGAGGCGAACATCGGTCTGGGTGCATTTGACCTGATTGGGTATATCTTTTGGAACGAGATGGGAATTTCCCCCATAACAAGACCATAGTAACGATCGAAAATTTTGTAATGCCTTTCTTCCTCGTACGGGTCAGGCAATGTACATAAAAAGTTGAAAAAAATGTTCTAAGGAACAATGCTTAGCCCCACACCTACATTTATAGCAGTGCTGGAAGTAACCCTTTGATGGTATGTTGCATTTTCAACAAAACTTGGCAGGCCGATGGATTTCAGGTAGTCCTTTCCATTATGCTGAATCGTAAGGTTATTGTATAGAACAGCGGAAGTTGAAATATTTATACCACTCCCGTTGATAAGATCCAGCGCAGAGTATGCTGCGGGTTCTTGCGCATCGATATGCCATGAAAAGCAGAGCAGTAACGCTATTACTGCCCTTGCTCTTTAGCAAAAAGCTATTGCTCATTACCATGTTAATGTGGAGTTGTATTGGATACCGCCGACGATGGTGAAATATATACTTATGTTGCTTTAAATTTGCATGTATTAAACGCATACATTTAACAAATATAGCTAATAAAAAATCACTTTCCCATTATTTATGCTATACAAAATGTTCCATTGGTATGTATCGGCCAAACAACCCTAGCCATAGCCCTCGTACGATGGCTTTTCGGGGGGGGGGTAATAGGGGTAAATACAATAACCACCACAAAGTCTCCAGTCTCCTTATTTTTCGCGTTTTTGGCAATATAGTATCATTCAGATAAATAAAGAAGGGCTGTCCATTTATTGCACAGCCCTTCTTTCATCACTACACCTAAAACAAACCTAAAATTTAAAAAAGACCATATTAATTAGCCTTATTTATGGTTGTTTCTTTGCCCACCATAGGGGTGTTAGAATGGCATCTTCACCTCCCAAATGCCCTACAGCTTGTTCGTAGCCAACAGGGTTACTGTTTTGTAACCTTGAAGGATATTTTAACCTTTGTGGGAAGAACTTAACACTGCTCTCGAAACATGTTTCCTGTGTTAAAGCGGGCAGGTTGGGTAAAGGAAGTTCAACCGAGGGGTTCTCAAAAAATGGCAAGCCCAAGCGGCGCTGATCGCTCCATGCCTCCAGAGGTAACCATGGATTCTGGGCAATGTACTTCTGGGTGATTACCTTGGTGAGGTGATCGTTTTTGTTATCGCCATGCAAAGCGTTAGCAGGATATTTCATGACCCACGTGCCTGTTTCACCTGTATATCCGTTGATGTAGTTCATGCTAACTGTTTCAGGAGGTTCGGTAGTATGGTCCCATTTAACGGATGTACCAACGCGGTTGTAACTTTCAGAGGCAATGTAGTCGTTGTAAAACTGTCCCACACCCCAGTAGTTAAGGCTCGATAGGATACCTGCCTCGTAAGCAGTTTTAGCATCTACGGGTGTAGTCCAGCCCTTAATGGCCGCCTCGGCCAATAAGAAGTACGTTTCCCATGGTGCAAAGAATACACGCTCATTTGCGTTATTCCTGAATTGCTGACCTAGTCTTGGTTGTGCTCCATCAAATCCAATTAGCTGGTTTTTTGATGCTTTGGGGCCCCAGTTGCCCAAACAGGCTGCATTCCAAGTTATGGCGGCATCAACCACAAGATCCGTTCCGTTTACACCCAGCAATTTACGTTTTGTTGTTGTGGCATTGCCATAGAAGCAAAAGTTGGGGTTGTCGAACCACCCGGGAATGATAAAGCATTTGTATGCTCTGGGATCAATGCTGTAGGGTAGTCCGTCGAGCCAAAAGCCGGCATAGGGGTCGTTGGTGAAAGCGCCCCAATGATCTTCGTACCTGATTCCCATATAGTCGGCAGGTTTAATGGAGTCATGGAATTCTGCAGGAAGTTGATCGGCAGAAGGAATTCCGCCCAATCCTACAAAAAGATTGTTTATTGTGGCGGAAAGTGGCATTTGGTTCCATTCCCTTGTCATTACTCCTGAAAGGGGATCCCACCCCGGACGTTCGGCCACTTTGAAAGTTTCGTTCCATTCAAGAAGGAGGTCGCTGCTGGCGGCTGCTTCAAACTCTTGCTTAGCTTTAGCGGCATCCACTTCTGAAATTCTCATGGCAAGCCTTAACCGCATGGCGTTGCCATACTTTTTCCATTTCATGTAATCGAAACCGTAGGCTTTATCATACTTCTGTAGGTCAGGAGGATTGGTTACGGTAACATCCAGTTTGCCAACTGCATCCCTCAACTCATCGAGCATGAAGTAGTAAGCAGTTTTCACATCAACGAATTCAGGGTTGGTGCCCTGAAAACCATCGATGGGCATGGGGCCAAAGTTATCGGCAAATTCACTCATCAGATACACTCTCCATATACGTGCTACCTGTTTCAGGTTCTCAGTGTATGGGTATGTGTTATTGTTTTGAATTTTATCATCGGCAACGGTTATGGCTGCATTGGCCGATTTGAGCCAATCCGACAGATATCCGTAGTAATCGCCGCTCCAGCTGTCATCATATCCACCGGTAGCCAGTGCGCCATTACCTCGCCATTGACGGGCTGCAATCTTCCAGTACAACACGAATGCCCTTTCGGCAACGTGGGGGTCCATCTGAGCGCCAGTGATGGAATTATTGAGGAAATACTCCACTTGAACTTGGTCAGAACTGGCCGCTTTGGGGTCTTTGTTTATATCCAGAAAATCTTCACACCCGACAAGAAAAAGCGAGCCAAAGATTATCAGATATATATAATATGGTATTCTTTTCATAGCTATACTAGTTATTGGTTTTAGAATGATAAGTTAAGGTTAAATAGCACAGTCCTGGTAGTAGGTGGTGCTGAGTTTTCAAAGCCAAGGGCGTTTGTTCCGGTAGCGTAAACCGATTCAGGGTCAACCCCATTCAGATAACTTTTCAACATCCAAACGTTATTGACAGTGATTCCGAAGGATGCCTTTTGGAAAGGACTATTCTGCAGAAGTTTCTTTGGAAAATCGTAGGTCAGGTTAATATACCTTAATCTGACGTTAGTTGCATCGTACAGGTTGGCTTCAATAACACCAAGGTTGCCGCTGATTGCGGTAATGGTTTGCCAGTAATCCTGCGCTTCGAGAGGAGTGGTATTAACAGTATATGTACCATCGCCGTTATCAATAACACCATCCACAATAATATCTTCGCGCTTTCCACCGGGAGCTGTGATATCGGCAGTTCCGGCAAGTTGTAGGTTCCTGTTGGTAGTGGAGAACATCTTACCACCAAATCTTCCATCGATCATAAAGCCCAACGACAATCCTTTAAACGCAAAGGTGTTGGTAATTCCCATTAAGGCGTTGGCTTGCTGGCTACCCATAATCTTGCGATCGGGGTTAGCTTGCGGATATCCGTTAGCATTGAGCAGCAGTTTCCCATAATGTTCACTCTCCTCATCCTCCACGCGTAGGTAGGTGGTGCCATAGATTTGTCCAAATAGACCGCCGGCCTCAGCAAGAATCTGCAAATTATCAAATCCTCCTAATTGGTAAAGCTTTACATCTTCGGTCAGCTCCTCAACAGTGTTCTTATTGGTTGAATAGTTCAATTGAGCAAGCCAAGAGAAGCCATCCTTGTTGTCAAGAATACGGGCGTTGAGCATCAATTCAATACCCTTATTCTGTATATCACCTGCATTGATCTTTCTGAAGCTGTAACCGCTGAGTGGGTCCATGGGCAGGTTGATCAGCTGACGTGTTGCGTTTGATTTGTACCAGGTAAAATCAATGCCAATCCGGTTATCAAAAAATCTGATATCGGCACCCAATTCGCGTGAAGTAATCAACTCACTCCGTACGCTGGGATCATAAAGTATGTTCCCGGGATATGCTGTGGTATTTCCAAGGGGGTCGTTCCCTATGTTGTACGTATTGTAAAGTTGATATGCTCCCAAAGAGTTACCTACCTGAGCTACCGATGCTCTAACTTTTCCAAAGGTAAACCATGTTGGTAACTCTATATTCATTTCTTTTAGCATATCGGAGAAAACCAAAGAAGTACTGATGGATGGGTAAAAATAGGATTGGTTTTCTTTGCTAAGAGTAGATGACCAATCGTTACGGAAAGTTCCATCGATAAAGAAATACTCGTTCCAACTCAATTGGAGAGTTCCGTATAGGGAAACAATTCTCATTTGGCTAAACCAATCTGACACCGATGGATGCGAAACGCTGTTGTTAAGAGAAAACAGATTAGGAACAACCATTTCGCCTGAGCTTCCGCTAATTCCGGAATTTTCGCGCATCATGATATTTCCGCCCAGGGTTGCTGCAGCTCCCAGCTTGCTGAATATGTCCTTTTTCTTTGCGCTGATCAATGTGCTATAGTTGTTTTCGAAGAATGTATCCTTACTTAAACTATATCTTCCATTGGTTGAAATAGGGCTCCCTTTGTAAAGTTTACCTTCGCCGTTGGTTGTATATAGGTCTGATCCAAAGTTAACCTCGGCGTTGAGCCAATCGGTGAACGCATAATTTAAAGCTCCGTACAGCAGGAACCTGTCGCGTATGTCCGAGTTATTGTTGTATTTGGTTATCCAGTAGGGATTTAGTTCGCCGGATGTGTTGTACCAAGTCATATTGCCAAATTCATCCACAGGATTTTTGAAATCCCTGATGTCGAGGCTGCGAGGAAGCATGTACATGGTATAGTACGCATTGGAAGAGTTTGTACCCAGCAACGGCCTGTTTTTGGCAACAGCATTCAGGTACTGTACCTTGGCATCCACCGACCATCTTTCATCTTTTCCAAATCTTGACACAGCGCGTGTTAGGACACTGGTACGGGTAAGATTGGTATTGGGTATCATGCTTCGATCGTCCTTGCGGGTAAAAGATGTATAGATGGACGATTTTTTGAATTGTTGCTGAAAAGAAAGGTTGTAATTCTGGTTGAAACCCAGATTAAAAAAGTTAGTTACGTTGTCGTAGGCAGTAAGAGGTACCTGATCACCGTTCCAATTTTCAACGGAACTGCCATCAATCTCGGGACCCCAGCTTGCTCCTGAAAGGTTGTCATATATCCCATGATTCCCTTGCCCGAATGAATTCTGCAATTTGGGATGGGTAAATACAGATTCAACACCAACAGATGAAGAGAACGTGATGCCCAATCCGGGTTGGCTGGCACCTTTTTTTGTGGTGATAAGGATTACTCCGTTTCCTGCACGGGAACCGTAAAGTGCAGCAGCAGAGGCACCTTTTAGTACAGAAATACTTTCAATATCATCGGGGTTCAGGTCGGCAATACCGCTACCCATATCCAGTGAAGGATTCCAGTAATCGTTGTTCTGTGCACCTGTAAAGTTGTGCAGCGGCATACCATCCACTACAATGAGCGGCTGATTATCGCCAGTGAGCGAACTATGGCCCCTGATAACGATTTTTGATGATCCTGCAGGTCCGGTACTGGATCGAACCACCTGCAATCCGGAAATTTTACCGGTTAAGGAGTTGGCGATATTAGTCTCTTTTGCCTCAAGAAGTGCATCGCCTGATACTTCCTGAATAGCATAACCCAGTGATTTTTTCTCACGCTTAATGCCCAATGCAGTAACAACAACTTCCTGCATAACGATTAAATCGGGCATAAGTTCAACATTGTGAACTCCGGAGGCGCTAATGGTAATTTCCTCCGAAACCATTCCAACGAATGAGAAAAGTAGTACAGCACCTTGTGGCACATCAATGCTGTAGTTCCCATCAATGTCGGACGTAGTACCGATGGCCGTACCCTTTACCGTAATGGACACTCCCGGTAGGGTTGCCCCATCTGCCTGGCTTGTTACCTTTCCGGTAACTTTGAGGTTCTGAGCAAATAAACTGCTAACAAAGAACCCCGAGCACATGAGTAACAGTAAAAATTTTCTTCGCATTTCTTTAGGGTTTGATTAGTATTAGTTTAATTAATTATAAAGGCATTAAAACGAACATTGGTTGCAAATATACAAAATAACTAAAACGATTTAGTAATTTATCGATTTTTTTTCTAATTTATTTCTAAGAAAAAAATATATACTTGAAATACAATGAAATGCCGTTGGAAGAAAAAATTAAAACCGCTTTAAAAGATCAAGCATTTGTTCATATGTATATAGTTAGGAATGTATTTGCATAAAGAAAAGCCAACTATATTTTAACCAACTTGTTAAAAGAATATATATTGTTTTGACATATTCTATTAAAAGTTTTTAATGAAATGTCTTAACCATAATGGAAATATAGTTTAATTAAATCGGTTTAGGGTTTTAAAAACGTGATATTTAAGAATCATTGCATTATTCAACCAATGGCTTATCCATGGGGCTGTTACTTTTTGTCACAATAAAACTCGAAATGGCGTAGTATGCGTGCTTGTTATCAGCAGTGGTTTGAAAATTATTGGCCCACTCTTCGAACTCATAGGAATATTTAAATGAAACTCCTGCCATTGACTTGTCAAAAACATCGGTTCTCACTGGAACTTCCATGCCGGGGCACCAACCGGCCCTATCGGGCGCCCAGTTCCCGTACTGTGGCTGTACCGGATTATTGTTACAATTGTTCGGGCCCATATAATGGTAAAATTTCGGAATGTCGTTGATGTTTATTGCATGGGTTCTAAAGCACCACTCGGCACATGGACGTCCATCGGGGTCTAATGGGGTGGCATGCCCCCAGCCCGAAATAATAGTCCTTATACTTGTTTGCTGAACATTGGCTCCAAGGGTTACGTTTTTATCCAGTTTAAAGTCATGGGATTCTCCGTAGGGCACACCCCCAAGCGACCAGTTGGCGTAGTCAAGCAAGGGACTGATGGCATAGTATTTATAGTCGGGCTCTCCCTCAGTAACCTCAAAATCCACAGATACAAGCCATCCGTCGCTCCCCCACACTTCAATAAATGAACGGAGGTTGACTTCACCGGTGAGCAGGGATTTAAAATCAGTTACATCTACCATAAAACCCTTTCCAGCTTTGGAATTGTCAACGCCGTATGGCGTAATATACCTACCCATTTCAAGCCATTGCTCAGTTTCAGGGTCTTGTACTCTGACGTTTGCAAACATATCCCAGGCGTTACAACCCCCATCGGGGCAACGGAGTTTAACAAACATCTTAATGCGTTTTACTTTCGTTGGATCTGTTTGGAAGCTGAATATCCCGAAAGCTTCCTGTGACAAACCCTCTCCAAAGGCATGCCTTGCGTTGTCAAATGTTTTGATAGTAAATGTTTTTGTTTTTGAGTTTAAAGGTTCCTTATTACAACCAACTATAAATGATACGCTCAGAAATGCCGTGGCTATTAGGATGGTGATCAAGGTAGTTTTCTTTTTCATGGTCATTTTTTAATCATTTACTCAATTAAAATTTTAGCGTACACAGGAAGATGGTCGGAGGGGAATCTGCCATCTTCGGAATCGGTTAGCACTCCATATTTTAGAACCCTAACAGATTCATTTACAAAAAGGTAATCAATTCTCTCGTCTAGCGGGCTGTTGTAGTCAAAATCGTTCCAGGTACCTATGGGACCGTATGGTGGTTGCTCCGAAACCAGATACGAGTCAGCGTATTCTTGTGTCATGGCTTTAACATGAGCGTCATTGGGTGTACCGTTGAAGTCGCCGGCGATAATCGTGGGGTAGCCGTGGGCTATCTCCTGTATTTTGGCCATAATCAGCCGCGAGGATTCTATGCGTGCCACTTCGCCCACATGGTCGAAATGGGTATTGAAAACAAAGAGTTCGCGTTCATTGGCCAAATGCTTTATATGTACCCAGGTAACCACCCGTTTGCAGGCAGCATCCCACCCAAGCGAGGGGGAGTCGGGGGTTTCGGAAAGCCAAAACCAGCCCGAGTTTATTAGTTTGAATATTTGATTATTGTACAGAATAGGTACAAACTCGCCTTCGCGATGCCCGTCATCACGGCCGATGCCAACCCAGCTCATGTGTGGGAGCCTTTGTTCTAAATCGATTAACTGGCTATAGAGAACCTCCTGGAGACAGGCAATTTCCACATCATAAAATCCAATCAGGGCAGCAACTTTATCCTTGCGGTTCAACCATGCATTGACCCCGTCGTGTGGATTTTCAAAACGGATATTATATGTTAAGAAATGGATTGGCTCTTGCTTTTTTTCTGTATGACAGCCACTAAGAGTAGCCATCAAGGTGATGAATGCTATTGCTGAAACTTTAATGCTTTTTGAAAACATGAACTTTATATTTTAGCAGTATGAACATATTTCAAAATAAATACCTATGATACCATGCCTTCCATGGTCTTTTTCAGTTCCCTTGCGTGGATAAGCAGCTCATCAACGCTCATCTCTTTGAGATACAGTAACCCATGGGCTCGCCTGAAAGCGGGTAATTCGTTCTGGTAGAAGTAGTCCTTTCCCAATAGCAGTTGGATATCTTTAAGCTGTTCCACCCATATTTGCGTTGCCAAATCGCTGAACTTCCCATTGAGTTCGTGGCTGGGGAACGAAGCATCAACCTGGCTTATGTAGCAATGGCTGAAAGCATCGCGCATGGCCGACATGGCGTTGAGCGAAACGGGAAATATTACATTGGCATCGGCTGCATGGAAGCGATACCACACGTTGCGATAGCCCCATATTCTCAGCCCCGAAATATCGGCCTCATCTTTCCACCTCCTCAGGGCTTCGGCAGTAGCCTGCAACACCTTGTAGTGCGTATCGGGGCCGCTCCCCTCGGGGTCGAATGCCAGGCTGATAACCGTTGGCTTTATTTTACGGAACAACTCCAGGATGGGGGTGACATCGCGCTCTTGCTCGGGCTGGTCGGTGAAGATATCGCCTTTGTAAAATCCCAGGCGTAGATGGCTCACATTCTTTACCTGAATGCCGTAATGCGCCCATACCAACTCCTCTTCAAACTCTCGAATCATCCCTTTCAGCATCTGTATCTTGGGAGGATTTTTCTCACCGTCATAACTCCTTCGGAGTATGGAAAGTACTTCATTGATGGAATCCCTGAGTTGGTCTTTGTCCCTTACTTTGTAAATTTCGGTAAGCGCCCGTACAACCCTGTGACACACACCTCTTCTCCGCTCATGCTCCTCTCCGGCAGCCACTTTATTGAGATAGTGATAAACATCCTTATCATGCTTGTACTTATAGCCGCTTTCAAAGAAATCGGGATATTCAACCATCTGTATCAATCCCGCATCCAGCAACTTTTTAGTATCCTGTAGCAATTCGATGACAAAATCATTGGTAACGGCGTTGAAACCCGAGGTGAGCACAGCGAAATGAAAATCGTTGGATAGCTCCCGGATATGCTTTGCAATGTAGGGTAGGATGGCTAGCATGATATCATCGTGGTGTGGCCCTGTATGCAGAAAAACCTGATTTTCTTCTTTCCGCATACCCCGCTGCAGCTTTTCAATAATGCTTTTGGATACCGACTCCACCACCTCTTCCTTGTTGGGAATATATTTGCAAAACCTGTGGTTTTTGAAATCGTCAACCAAAAGACGGTTGCCATATTTATCCAATTCCTTGCATACATCAACAATGGCGTGGTCGCTCTTTTCCTGTGTCCATTCGCCCGTGGTGTAGTAGCTGTCCATGCACTGTGTGAGTCTGGAAGCCGCCCCTGCGGTAAGGTAAAACTTGCTATGCTTCAACCGTTGCAAAACGGTGGCAGGGTAAACGTTTACCATATCGCTCTCAATGGAATCCTTCACTATTTGCGCCTTCGACTCTCCGGCCACGAAGATGATGGCCACGGCCTCGGGATTGTAGGTAATGGTTTCAAGCCCGATGGTTATGGTGAGCCGATTACTCGATACCTCTATTCCGCCCAGGTCGGTGGCTGCCACGGCCTGCGTTTCGAAGTTGGTTTGGGTTAAGCGGGTGGTGCTGTATAAATCACTCCCCCTGGTGTTGAAAGCTATGTGCCCGTCGGGGCCCAACCCGCCCAGGAAGAAGCCTATGCCGCCCTTGTCGCGAATCTTTTGCTCGTAATCGCTGCACCACTGGTCGATGAGGAAGATGGAGTCGCGCTGCATTTGCTCCACAGAGGAGCGGCATTCGCGGTAGCGAAGCGACAGGTCAACATGGTAATCGGGGAAAACCTCGCTGAAATGCTTCCCACCCGACAGGCGAATCTCATCACAGTTTATCAAAAGAGCTTTGCTCTTGTCCAATCCCAAATTTTTGATGTAGTAATTCATCACATAGTCATAAAAGCTATTGTGCTGTGATGAGTTGATGGGGTAGAACTCATCGATTTGGACAAACTGCAATCCGTCCAGCGCAGGTTTTCGTTGCGCCGTAAGGCCATACTGCTTTCGTAAATTTTTTCCATTCTCGTTGTCCCAGTTGGCCAGTATGTACTGTGTCCATTTTATGAAAAACTCGGGTGTTTTACCCGTGGGCAGGCTGATTACCCCATTGGGGTTTTCCGATACCCATTCGAGAAACCTAAGGGCTGTGAGCAGCCCCAGTTTAGGAAAATTCTCCACAATGATGTAAGGGATTTTTGATTGTCCCCACTGAAATTGTGATTGCTTCAAAAAAACCTTTTCAACCTCCGATAGGATTGGTTTTGAGTTTGTTCCCTTATTGGAATTGCCTCTGATCATTTTCATGGCAGTACAATTTTTATTCTACGATAATCTCATCGATGAAAAGAAATGCTTTGCCTCCGGCTCCCAGGTGCCATTGGGGAGCAACAGCGAGATTTGTGGCTTTCACCTTTACGAATCTGCCCGATGCATTCACCTTGCCTCCAATGTCCTCAAAAGTAATGGCAGGTTCGGTTTCGGGTGTTTTTGTTTTTTTGTAGAGAATCTGCTTGTAGCTATTCCCGTCATCCGATACCCAGAACGTGACATCTTTTGGCATCCAGATCCAAGAACGGGTATCCTGAATGAATCCGGCTGCCACGTATTTGATGGGTTTGACGCTACCTAAGTCAACAATGGCTTCAAAATCATCTACTTCGTATCCTTGCCAGCCGCCCAGCCTCCAGTTGGGATTCCCGCGAATGCCATCGATAAGCGATTCGGCTCCTCCGCCATGGTAGTTTGGATGGCAGGTACTGAGAATTTCCACCTTCCTATTCAGGTCGATTTTTATAAATCGTGCCTCCACAGGGAAACTGTACCCCAGCTCATCGCTATAAGCCCTTGCGGTTATGGTGGCGGCTTTGGTAAGGGTTATGGGTTGTCGGTATAGCAACGATTCTTTGGTTGGCATCGTTCCATCGAGGGTGTAGTAAACCTCACAGTTGGGCACAATGGTTCCAAGGCTCACATCCATGGCATCGCGAATGCGATAGTCCTCTGCTTCGATGTATGGAACGGGCAGGATAAGGTGGTCAGTAATATGGGTTGAGGGGATATCCTCACCCCGGCTTCCCCATTGCTTGTTGGGGTATTTCCCCATTTCAAAGTGCAGATGTCCGCCATTCATGATATCGGCATGGTTCAGGTACGATTTGGTATAATTGGTACCGTTGAGCGTAGCCGATTGAATGTAAGGGCTTTGTGGCGATACGCCATTGGCGGTTATCTTAAAGATATTTCCATTCTCAAGCATGATATCCATTTCGGGGAACCAGGGGGTTCCTATGGTATATTGCGGATTGCCCGGCGTAACGGGATAGAAACCCATGGCGCTCATGATAAGCCATGCCGACATCTGCCCGCAATCCTCGTTGCCACTGAGCCCATCGGGTTTGTGAGAGTACTGCTCGTCCATTATCTGCCGAACCCTTTGCTGGGTTTGCCACGGGCGATTGACGAAGTTGTATAGGTATGCCATGTGGTGGCTGGGCTCGTTACCGTGGGCATATTGCCCTATTAGGCCGGAGATATCCTTTTGGTCTCTCCCCGTGATTACGTTTTTCGTCTCGAAAAGCTCATCAATGTGGGCAGCGAGTTTCTCTTTCCCCCCGTGAAGTTGGTACAGGCCTGTTATATCCTGTGGTACATAGAAGCTGTACTGCCATGAGTTGGCCTCGGTGAAATGCCAATCTACGGTGGTGGGGTCGAAAGGGGTGAGCCACCCCCCGTTGATGCGCGGGCGCATGAACCCCGTTGAGGGGTCGAATATGTTCTTGTAGTACTGCGCCCTTTGGATAAACTCTTCGTACAGCTCAAGTTGCCCCATTTCCCTTGCCAAGATGGCTATACACCAGTCATCATAGGCATACTCCAGTGTTTTGGAAACCGATTCGTGTTCTTTGTCCCCGGGAATATGGCCGTACCTGGCGTAGATATCGAGTCCGAAGTGATTTTGCTTAGCGCTGTGCATCATGGCTTTAAGTGCAAAGTCAGCATCAAAGTCATGGATTCCCTTCATGTAGGCATCGGCTATTACCGATATGGAGTGATTCCCGATCATGCAGTAGGTTTCATTGGCAGCCAGTTCCCAAATGGGCAGCAGCCCGCCATGACGGTACATGTTGAGCATGGTTTTCACAAAATCCGCCGTTCGCTTTGTATCGATGATGGTCATTAGCGGATGCCAGGTGCGGTAGGTATCCCAAAGGGAGAAAACGGTGTAGTTGGTAAAATCGTCCGATTGGTGTATTGCCTTGTCCATACCGCGGTAGCGGTTGTCAACATCCATGAAGACGTTGGGCTGTATGAATGCATGGTACAGGGCAGTGTAGAACACCGTTTTTTGTTGTTCTGTTCCGCCTTTAATCCGTATTTTGCTCAGCTCCTTATCCCATGCTTCATGGGCTTTTTGGCGGGTTGAGTCGAATCCCCACAGGGGCAATTCGGCTTTCAGATTGTTGAGCGCTCCCTCGGCATCAACGGCCGAGAGCCCAACTTTAACCTCAATGGCTTCATCGTTGGAGGTGCTAAAGCCGACAAACGCTTTGATGTTCTTCCCGCGGGTCTGCGTGATAGATGATTGCAGCTTGTTATCCACGGCTATGCCTTTGGATGTGAATGGTTTTGAAAAAACCATGTGGAAGTACCAAACCATGTCCTTGGCCCAATTGGTGGAACGGCGCATGCCGCGTATTTCGGTATCGCTCACCAGCTCAATCCACGAGTCCACAACCTTATCCCGATGCTCAAGGTCGATGATGATATTGGCCTGTTCGGTTGCAGGAAACGTGTAGCGATGGTAGCCCACCCTGGGAGTTGCAGTTAGCTCGGCACGGACAGCGGGCTTGTCAAGGAAAACGCTGTAGTACCCTGCTTCAGCCTTCTCGTTCTCCTTTTGGAAAGGCGACGAGTATTCACTGTTGGAAAAAGTCGGCTCGCCCACCACAGGCATTAGCAGGATATCGCCATAATCGCCTACGCCAGTTCCATTCAGCGCCGTGTGCGTGAAACCGTATATCACCCGGTCGGAATAGTGATACCCCGATGCCCCGTCCCATCCCTCAAGGCGGGTATTGGGATTTACTTGAACCATACCAAAGGGCATGGTTGCACCAGGATATGTGTGTCCGTGGGCATCGGTGCCAATGAACGGATTGACGTATTGGGCAGGGTTTTCCACCCATTGGTCCGTTTTGCACGAAACGGCCATAATGGCAAGTAGTCCTGCTATTGTAAGGCGTAAGGTATTAGTTCTCATGGCTATATCTTTTTATTAATCTTTTAGTGCAAGATGATGTATTCTTAGCTGTTGGTTGAATTCATGGAGAGGTAAATCCGAACGGCAGAATATTGCGTATTCGCGATTTGGAAACAGGTTAATAAAGTTGTCGCTGAACCAAGCATGGCTTTTCGTAAGGTAAAGCTGAGCATATGCCGTAAAGGCATTGGAGGTGAGGTAAATATTGTATCCATGTTCTGCGGGTTCAACTCTGGTTGATATTTCAGGCACGGGAAGATTGATTTCCCCGTAGGGAACAATGAATTTTTGGTTTGAATACTCCTTTTCGGGCGTTTTGAAAATACATTCAATCAGTGTGGTGGCTGTGTCAATTCCCATAAATATTTCACGCGATTGCTTCACAAGCACTTGCCTCGAAGCGTTGGAAGCAACCGTTAGGTTTTCTGTGAAAACGTTGGTCTCTTGCCCGTTAAAATCAACCAGATTAACCTCAACGGTTCCTTTGGTTTCGGTGAGGCGGTCGGATACAACGTAGATTTCCACATTGTCCTTGTGGTCAATCACAGATACCATGATATCGTCGTAAAGTTCCCTGAGCCTGTATTGCAGAGCCTTCCAGTTGCCAAAGGCATCAATGCTCGACCAGCTTACCACAGGCCAGCAATCGTTTATCTGCCACAGAAGCGACCCCATGCAGTAGGGTTTGGCCCTTCGGTGCGCCTCGATGGCCATGCCAATTCCCTTGGCCTGAATAAGTTGACTCTGATAGATGAAATCTTCCAAAGTGTTGGGTTTAAGCCCCTCTCTCTCAAGGTAAATATTGATGGTTTCGTAGCCTGTAAGGTGTTTCTGGTGGCATCGTAGGGTGGGGGAGAATAGGTAGTCGTCATCCTCCTCCTGGAACTCCCGAATGGTGACCAATGTAGGCATGGCCTGAAAACCGTACTCGCTCATAAACCGGGGTACTTTTTCCAGGTACATTTCAAAGGGCAGGGCTCCCCACCACACGCCCCAGTAGTGTGCGCTACCTTCGCGCATGCTCTCTTCATGTCCCCAACCGTGCATAGGCGATGATGGCATGTAAAACTTTTGGGGGTCGTAGGTACTCACCACTTCAGGCAATACCTTATGGAATATCCTTTTGTATCCCTCCCAAATGGTAGCCGAATCCTTTTTTGAAATAGCGTGTGCCTTTTGCCATCCCCAGTTGTGCCATCCCTCGTCGCTCTCGTTGTTACCGCACCAGAGGGCCACGTTGGAGTGATTGCGAATCCGTTTTACCTGCTCAATGGCCTCGTGCCTCACGTTGTCCACGAAGTCGTCGGTGCCGGGGTACATGGCGCAGGCAAACATGAAATCCTGCCAAACCAGAATGCCGTGCCGGTTGCACAGCTCAAAAAACGCATCGTTGGGATAAACCCCGCCACCCCATACCCGCAGCATATTCATGTTCGATTCGGCTGCCATGCTGATGATATTGCGGTAGTCCTCATCCGTCACTTCGGAAACAAAGGGGTGCTGCGGTATGTAATCGGCACCCTTCATGAAAACGCGCTCCCCGTTAAGTTCAACGTAAAGCGATTTGCCATGCTCATCATCCTCCAACACTGTTTGTAGGGTTCGAATACCAAGGGGTATTTCCTTGGTGTATGAATACCCCTTTGCAGTGGTCAGCTCAATGGCAATATCGTAAATATGCGGTTCGCCCAGCCCGTTGCACCACCACAATTTGGGGTTGTTAATGGCAAAGTCCATGGAGTAGGTATTATCCCCGCTATTGATATTTATCTCCTGTTTTAAGAGGGTTTTACCGCTGTTTTTATCCGTTACTTTGAGTGTAGCCTCTTCCTCGCTATCAGCCCAAATTTGTGCATTTAGTGAAAGGGTAGCCTTATTATTAGCAATATCTTTTGTAAACAAATAAAAATCAACTTCTTGTATATTATTCCTTATTTCCAGATATACGGGTTTATGAATCCCTGCGGTGATGTACCTCGGTCCCCAATCCCAGCCAAAGTGGTATGCAGCCTTGCGGGCAAAAACCCATTGTCCGCCGGGTATGGGATAGCCCAAAGCGGTTGAATCGCTCAGGAATTTGTTTAGTGCTGATTGGAAAGTAACTTCTAAAATGTTGTCGCCGTCATGAAGAGACTCTCTGCATTCAACTTCCCACTTTCTGTGCATATTGTTGGTTGATAGTACTTTGGTTCCATTGAGCGTAATGTGAGCATAGGTATCGAGCCCCTCAAAAACGAGGAAAATTTTGTTTTTCTGTAAAATGGAGGAATCAACGCTGAAAGATGTTTTGTAAATCCAATCCTTTTCACCTATCCACTGCAGGTTCTTTTCGTTACATCCGTAAAAAGGATGGGGGATAGTGCCATTTTTATATAGATCGGTGTGTACCGTGCCGGGTACAACAGCCGGTTGCCATTCCATGGTGCCTGCCTCGGAGAATGCCCAGTTGGCCGAAAGGTCAATCCGTTGAAACAGGGGCTCGGCTTTTCGGTTGCACGATGAAAAGAGAATGGTAAAAATTAGTACCAATACTATTTGAGTGGCTGTTTTTTTCATGGTTAATGAACTATTGGTTTTGCTTTTTCAGCACTCACTATAAAAATCAGCAACTGCAATGTGCAGTGCCGAAATGGTTACGCAATCTTATTCAGCGCAAAAGCGTATGCTCCAATGGCCACGGCCTTGCTGGTACCCAGTTTGCTGAGCCCCACGCCAATCTGTTTTTGCCAGTTATACAGTACTTTCCTATTGCTGTTGGGCACTGTTACCAGTTTGGGATTACGACTGAAAAAGTTGGCTTTGCTTTCCTCATTTTCCAGGTCGAATGCCTTTATTTCCAGCCGGTCAACCGAACTGTTGTTAAAAGTTGATATTTTCCCGTTAAGCTGTTCCAGCATGGCGGGTGCAAAAAACGGATAGGCGTTTGAGAGCCCACCTCCAATCACCACGTTGCAGTCGAGCAGGGTAATGGCATTGGCCAAAACGTCGCCTAGCACTTTTCCCATCTCGTTGAAACTCCAACGTGCTGCTTCCATGTTACCCGGGAAAAGTCCCTGTGCGATGAGGTATATGTCCTTGGGCGAAAGCCCATTGTCCTGTTTAATCCCCGCCTTTAGGGCATACATGCGCTGCACAGCCCTGATGCTAATATTCTCCTCGGCAAAAACCTCGGGGTAGTATCCGCTTCGCGATACCCATATTTCGGCTCCTGCCGAGTTGTCGCCCAGGTATAGCTGCCCGTTGTGCACTATGCCCGCCCCGAATCCTGTGCCCAGAGTGACCCCCAGCAAATTGTTGTACTTCCTGGAGATGCCAAGTCTTTCCAGATCCTGATTTATGGCCGGAAGGAAACCCATGATGGCTTCGCCATAGGCAAACAGGTCGCCGTCGTTGTTGATGAACACGGGGATTTTAAACTCATCCTCCAGCATGGGGGCAAGGGCTATTCCACCCCTGAATGCCGTGAGGTTTCCGCAATCGCCAATTATCCCGTTGGGGTAATCGGCGGGTCCGGGAAAGGCAAAGCTGATGGCCACAGGCTCATCGCTTAGCTGTTTCTTCACCTCGTTGAAACCCTTAATGATGTTTTCAAGGCTTATGGTTAGGTTATTGCCATTGGCCGGAAGCGACACCGGTTTCACAATCTCCTCGGCAGCCCTTATTGCCGAAAAAACAAAGTTGGTGCCGCCTGCATCCAGGGTTAAAACTATATCTGTCCGTTTGTTTAATTCCATTGATAGAAGTACTGAGAATGAACTACTTGTTAGAATGCTTTAGAGAAATAATCAGAATGTAAAGGATACATGCTGCCGGTACGATGAACCCGAGATGAACAGCAATATCGGCAACTGCACCGGTAATGGGGGGAATGAGCGCACCGCCAACAATGGCGGTAACCATCAATCCCGATAGTTCGTTGGTACGCTCGGGCATGGCATCAACCGTAATGGAGAAAATCAAGGGGAAGATATTGGCAAAGCCCAACCCTATCATTATGATTCCGGTAAATGCGGTGTACTGATTCCCGAAGAATAGCATGGCCATGCCCAATGCCGACAGCAGAACGCTGTAAACCAAAAATCTTCCTGCCTTTAGCTTTCGGAGTATGAAAGCACCCGTCAATCGCCCGATAAAAATGGGCAGAAAGAATAGCCCCCATGCCATCCACAGTCCGAATCCCTTGATGCCGTACACCTTATCCATCAAAATGGGAATCTGTGCGCTCATGGAAACCTCGGCACCCACGTAGAGGAAAATACCCAGTACCATGGCCAGTACAAAGGGATTGCCTAGCAATTTAAGGCTCGAACCCAGGGTTGCCTGTGCAACTTCTTTTCCCTTTTGCTCCTCAATTCTGATGGCATTGACCCATAAAAGTGTGATTAACAGTATCAGAGCGTACATGGGGAAGAGTATGGTCCAGTCAAGGCCAAACCACAGGGCCACGGCCGGAGGAACAAGGAAGCCCAGGGACGACCCTATGGCCTTAATGGACTGCGCCAACGAAAGGTTGCTGGAATATTTGCCTTCGGCAGAAACGTCGCGCATTATGGGGTTGCCCGCAACCTGCAGGGTGGTGGCTCCTGCCCCCAGGAGGAATATGGAGCCAAACAGGGCGTACAGCTTGGTGAACGATTGTCCTTGTGTAACCACTTGACCGCCATACATCCCAAAAAGTATGGGTATGATAAGTCCAATGAGGGCAATGGTAAGCCCCATGGAAAGCACATACTTTTTCCCCCTTTTATCCTGAAATACGCCCAGGGGTATTGAAAGGATGCCAAACATGATGAAACCGCTTGTGGTCATCAGCGAGGCAACGAAATTGGATACCTCAAAGGATTCCTTTACCAGCGATACCAGCGGACCTACGACATCACCGAAGCCCATGGCCAGGAATGTGAGGAAGATGGGTAGAGTTTTATTCCGTGACATAGTTATTGGGTTTAATGGATGATTCTCTGATGATAATATCAACGGGAAGGTAAACCGAACGCTCGTGAGGGAGCAGTTCATTCTTTTCAATTTGTCGTAAAAGCAGGTCGAAAGCTTTTTCGCCAATCCGCTCAACAGGTTGGTCAATGGCCGATATGGATGGCTGGGTGAAGCTGAAGTAGAGCACATCATCGAAGCCAATGAGGGCCACGTCGTTGGGTACTTTAACCGACAGCTTGCGGAGGTTCATAAGGCACACCGATGTGAGATTGTTGTTCAGCGTAAATATTGCCTGGGGCATATCGCCCGACTGGTATAGCTTAAGCAAGCTCTCTTTTATGGCCTGCTCGATATTGTTAAAGGGTATGGCAATATGCCATTCGGGTGGAATGGTTATTTTGGCTTCGTTCAAGGCCGAGAGAAATCCTTTCTTCCTGTCACTGATGGTGGAAATGTGCTCGGGGGTAATGGTTACAAGGGCAATTTTTTTTATGCCCTGCGTAATGAGATGGCGGGCAGCCATGCGGGCACCGCCAAAATTATCCACCGAAACATTCACCGATTTCATCCCGTCGAAAGTACGGTCGATTAGCACATGTGGCATTTCGGCATCCACCAACTTGTTGAATATTTCGCAATCCTTTTGAGAGGAGGAGATTATTAACCCATCCACCTTTCTGTCGCGTAGCAAACGGATTTGCTGAATTTCCTTTTCCTCGTTCTCATCGGTGCTGCAAATAACCACACTGTAGCCATGAATCCATGCGTAATCCTCAACGCGGCGGGCAATACGCGAGTAGAAACGGTTTGAAATGTCGGAAACGATTAGCCCTATGGTATTGGTACGGCCAGTTCGGAAACCGCGTGCCAGCACATTGGGGCGGTAATTCAACTCCTTTATCTTATCCAAAACCCGTTTTTGGGTTTCGGCACTGATGCCATGCTCATCACCCTTATTATTAATAACCAGCGAAACCAGTGTTTTAGAAACGCCAAGGCTTTTGGCAATATCGGATAGAGAAGTTTTTTTTGTCATGGAATCATTCAATAATTGATTGCAAATATAAATAAAAAAAACTAAAACGTTTTAGGTCGAGAGAATAATATAAAACATGGGTTGGATTTTTCATTTGAACTAAAATTTTTTACACGTACCGTAAATAATAAAAATCTTTCCGATGAAAAGCTATTTTTCGGCAATCACCGTCACTCTTCCCGAGGGAGGAATGGTGAAAGGATAAACTTCCGACCCTATCCTGTATTCCCCTTTGCTTTCCGGAGTGCCCTTAATGGTTCCGTGGGTTAGCTTCCGGTTATTCCAGTTAAAATTAACCTCAAAATTTCCTCTGGTTTTCAATCCTTTCACACTACCCTTTTCCCAGTTTGCAGGGATTGCAGGCAGAAAATGGATTACCCCCTTGTTCGACTGAATGAGCATTTCGGCCATCGCAGCAGTTCCACCCATATTCCCATCGAGTTGGAAAGGGGGGTGTGCGCACAGCAGGTTGAAATACGACCCGCCATTGACCAGGTCAATGGATGTGGTCTCAACGGGGCGTAGCAGACGGCGAATCAGCAGGTAGGCCTCGTCGCCTTTGTGCAAGCGGGCATAGAAATTGGCTTTCCATGCCAATGACCAGCCCGTACCTCCGTCGCCCCTCGCCTTAAGGCTGGTGAGAGCAGCTTCTGCCAGCAGTGGCGTATTTATGGGGTCAATTTGCCTACCCGGGTGCAAGGCGAACAGATGGGAAATATGGCGGTGTTTATCGTCCGGATTATCAATATCATCAATCCATTCCTGTAGTTGACCCCATTTCCCGATGCAATCCGGTGCAATTCGATTACTGAAGTCATCATATTGCAGGGCAACCGAACTATCCGGTTGCAATGCCTTTGCCGCCAGAGCGCAGCTGCTGAACAGGTCCCGGGCAATTTGGTGGTCCATTGCAGCCCCCGATGATATCCCCCCGTGTTCGGGAGAAAACGAGGGCATGGAAACCAGGTAACCCTCTTCATTTTCAATCAGGTAGTCCATCCAAAATTGGGCTGCTGATTGCATTAGGGGAAACGCTGTTTCTTTGAGAAACGCTGTATCGTGCGTAAATTCGAAATGCTCCCAGGCGTGGTGGCAGAGCCATGCGGCACCTGCCGGAAAAAATCCCCACGGTAGGTCCCATCCCGGCGCAAGGTACCCATAGGCATTGCACATGGTGTTTGCAACCCAACCGCGCGCACCGAAAAACTCAGAGGCAACCCTTTGCCCCGGCTCCATCAGGGAGTGCATAAAATCCATGAGTGGCAGGTGGCATTCAGGGAGATTGCAAACCTCGGCAGGCCAGTAGAGCATTTGAAGATTTATGTTGGTATGGTAGTCGCATGCCCAGGGCGGGTTGGTGCTGTTGTTCCACTTGCCCTGTAGGTTCAGGGGAAGTGTCCCGGGACGGGAGCCTGAAATCATTAAGTACCTTCCAAACTGGAAGTAGAGCTCTTCGAGCCCCGCATCCTGCTCTCCGTTTGCATACCTTGCCAGCCGTTTATCCAGAGGCATGTTGTGAGGCGATGGCCCACATATATTTAATTCAACCCTGTTGAAAAGAGCCGTATAATCGGCCAAATGTATATTTGTCAGCTGCTGTAGGGTTAATGACCTGACACGCTCTATGGCATCCAGAGCCTGTGGGTGCCATTGCGGATTATGGTACTCGGGATAGCAGGATGCATAATCGGTAAATGCCAAGTGCTTGATGGTGAGGTTAGAGGCTTGCCCTATGCGCAGCTTATTGTCCTCAAATTGCACGCTACCATCGGTTTCGATGATGAAAGCGGTGACGAATGCCTGATTATTATCGGCAAGATGGCCATAACAGTTCAACGTGGAATTTCGATAAAATATACTGTCAACCACATGGGGTGTTTGGAGTTCCACAAGGTAATCGCAACCTGTTGAAGATGAGTTTGTAAAGTTGTACACCATGGTTCTGTATGGGTAACAACCAAAGAATGAACGCCGATGCGTAACCATTCCATGCCGAAAAGTTACTGAACCCATACCTGTGGTTAAATCCAACTCCCTTCGGTAGTCGTGTATGGTATCAGACATTTCCGTTGATACAAACAGGTCGCCCATGGTTTGGTGTGCCCCATAATCACCGAAATCCAAATTCTCCCGTGGGTGTATAATGCCTGTCATCCATTTTTCTGTCAGGGCGTAGGCCCCTTGGGTATCTCCCATCCGCAACAACTCCCTTATCCTTGGCAGGTGGTCGGACGCCCCCTTTTTTATGCCAAAATCGTACTGTGTACCTGAGTTGGGACCCCCAGCCCACAGCGACTCTTCGGCAAATTGTATGTGCTCAATGGCGGGATCGCCCATGAACATGACCCCCATATAGCCATTCCCAACGGGAAGCCCTTCCGTCATCCAGCTTTGGGCAGGTCGGTCGAACCAGAGTATGAGCCGGTTGTCATCCGACTCCTTGTGGGAAGTGCAGCTGCCCAGCCCAAAGGCAATGCTTAGGAGTATGACAAGTTTTAATCTCATTCAGTCAATGGCAGTTTGAAGTCGTCAATGGAAATTTTTTGAAAGTATAGTTCTCTAACACCCTCGTAAACAATGCCGATTATAGCCGAATCCACCATTGTCATGCAAGAGTACCCAAATCCCTCTTTTTCGTTGAGTAGTATGCGATTGCCCATGGGCCAGGTATTGCCCCCATCGGTACTAGCCTGAATGGTCATATGGGAGCGATGAGTTTTATTGTTGGGATTTGAAAAGAAAAGAATTTGAGTAGGCTTACTGCCCATGTGCACTGTGTGGGCAATCAGACCGGCCATACAGTTTGGTTCCGGCAAGGCCCTGTTGGACGAGGGGTGTAACTCCCACGATTTTCCCATATCATGGGTGGTTGCCACGGCACGGCCATTGCCTTCGCCCTTGTTGATGCGGTTCAAATCATCACGCATGTTTAGCATAAGGCTGCCGTCGGCAAGTTGCACCACCTGCGATTCGGTGGTATTTGGTTTGGCTCCGTTGGCAATGTGCCATTGGTTGCCTCCATCACGGCTGTAAACAATGGTTGAGTGGCAGGTGTATTGCCCTCCATCAATGGCTTTAACGCCAATATCCTGTTTGAACTGGGCAGGGAAAATCAACGTTCCGTCATCAAGCGCAAGGCCTCTTCCCGGGCCGGCAAGCAGCAGTTGCCATTTGGGGTCTTTTATCTGCGAGGTGATGTTCATGGGCTCCGACCACGATAGGCCATCGTCGGTGCTCTTTACGATTAAAAACTGACCGGTTTCGTGGGGCGACATCCCCAGCTGCGATGCCCACCAAAGCATGTCGCGCTCCGATAAACCGCTCATCCAAAGGGCAGCCACCAGGATGGTGTGGGTGGTGTGGTCATACAGAATACACGGATCGCCTGTGCCATTGAGCTGTTGCGGATTGCCACCCCACTGACCCATGTCCATGATAACCCTCATGGGTTCCCATGTTTTCCCGCCATCGGTACTGCGGCTCATGCCGATATCAATATCCTCCTGAAGGTCTTTGCTGTTGTTGTAGCGATTATCGTAAACGGCAATCAGTGTCCCCTTGTTGGTGGTGATAATTCCCGGAATACGGTATGTATGGCAGTTGTCCTCCCCGGCAGAACGAAGAACCAAGGCGGGACGATAGGCAAAGGTGCTATTTGCCGTGAGAGTATGCATGGTATTGCCCCGAAAATAGAGCCGAACCTCTTTTAGGAATACTTTGCTTTCCAGGGGGATGTCGGGCTTTGCAGAGAAATCAACAGTTAGGCTTACTTTCCCTCTTTCCACCTTCTGCAAGCCCTTTATGATAAATTTTGATTTTTTAAGCGATGATCTGCCAAACTCAACGGATTGATACAAAGTGTCATTGATGGCTGTGTGGCAGGTTATGGTGGCATGCTGAAGCCATTGGGCTTGCTGTGGGTCACTGAGTACGATTTCAACCCTCTTCAATGAAACTGACGATAGTGAGTCGTTGTTCTGCAATTCAATTTGCGCAATCACATTACCCGATCTGCCAAAAAAAACAGGAACGAATTGTTGATGCAGGCTACAGGTAAACAACTCCCCATCAGCAGTTTTCTGCTGAGCATTTTTTTCTGAATGCTTATCACCTCTGCACGAGGTTAACAGGGTGATTAATATGAAAATGGCAATATTTATAAAAAATCTCATTGATACTCAATTTGTTGAACTGAGGTTGGCCCCACGAACATCTCCTCATTCAGCTGGTCTAAAATGGGATAGTTTATGGCCTGCAACTCATACTGCCATGTTTTCAGCATTTCGAAAACCACCACCTCGTTTTTCCCCTTTTTAAGCCACGGAGCAGGGATATAAAGGGTTTGCTGAGGCCCTATTTGCCAGTAACGGCCTATGTGATGCCCGTTAACCCATACGCTTCCCTTCCCAAATTCACGCATATCCAAATAGGTATCAGCCACTTCGCTTAGGTCAAACTCCCCCCTGCGTAGAATGGGCCATTCCGTAGAGAGTTCCTCATCTGCAACCGGCACAAAGTTGAAATCTTTAATGTTGTCGAAAGGATACCCATACATCTCCCAACCGTTTACCTCTTTGTCGTTGAAATAAACCGTTTCGGTAATTCCCTTCCTATTATCGGCCAGATAGGTACCGAAGTTTATCCGTCCCAAGTTCTCGATAAAAAGTGAAAGCCTTGCGCCATTGGCCGGCACGGTGAGGTAGATGGAGTCGAGGTTAGTCCTACGGTCTATAATCCCTATCCTTTGGTTGTTGAGGAGTACAATGCCGTAATCGCGTAGTTCCTTCACTTTCAGCCATCCTTGCCCGGCGGGCAAGTTTGTTTCGTACAGCACGTAGCCATATCCCTGATTGATATCCTCAAAGCTCAATGGATGTTCGGATTTGGATGGAGTGGGTTTGTGGTTTTCAATCATTGCCACTTGGTTCAGTTTGAACGGCTCAATGGCCAAGGTCAACTTGGGCTCGGGAACGTCGGGAATATGGTACCCTTCGGGAGCGTACTTCTGAACCAGCTGACGATAGGCCCAATACTTTGGCGTGGGATTTCCCGCTTCGTTAATGGGAGCATCGTAGTCATAGCTCTGGGTTTGAGATTGGTAGGGCATATAGGTATCGTAGTTTGCGCCATTCATAAACCCAAAGTTTGAGCCCCCGTGCGACATGTACATGTTCAGGGAGATGCCGTAGTGGAAGATGGAATCCAGGTAGTTGGTGAAGTTCTCCACGGGTGATGTGTGGTGCCGCTTACCCCAAACATCGAACCAAGCCGGATACCACTCCGACACGAAGTAAGGTCCCCCACCGTTGACGCGGTCTTGGGTGGCAATGACATCCTGAGGCCTTACACCGCCATTAATGGCGGCATATATGCCCGGCAAATAACCTGCATCGATGGTTGAGGGGGGATCGCAGGTGAATAGATCGCAAGTGAAACCCGCTTCGCGGAAAATATCACGGTTTAAAGCCAGATACTCCTTGTCGTTGCCATAAAATCCGTACTCGTTCTCAATTTGTACCATGATAATGGGTCCGCCGTGCTGTATCTGTAGCGGTGCCAGTTGTTTTCCCAACTCCAGAACGTAGTTGCGGTAGGCTTCGATAAACCTGGTATCCTTGCTGCGGACTTTAAGGTCTTTTTCCTTCAGCAGCCACCAGGGGTAGCCCCCGAATTCCCACTCGGCACATACGTAAGGGCTGGGGCGCAGCATTACCCAAAGCCCCTCCTTTTGGGCCAGCCGTATAAACTCCGCAATATCGGCATTGCCCGAGAAATTGTACTCTCCGGGGTATGGCTCATGGACGTTCCAGAACATGTAAATGCTGATGGAGTTCATGCCCATGGCTCGTATCATCCTTAGCCTGTCCTGCCAGTATTCGCGCGGGATACGCGATGGATGGATTTCACCCGAAAAGAACATGGTGGGTTTGCCATCAATCATGAAATGCCCTTCGGCGATGCTGAATTCATGACGACTGTGGGTGCAGGACGATAGCAGGATGATTACTGTAATTAATAATATCCATATGGATGTTGATAATCTTTTCATATTCAGTTAGATTAACTAATTAAATCCTCTTGTTTTAGTTTGAAATATATTGTAGGGGATATTCTCTCCCTTAATACGCAAGGCAACAATACCATGCGATGGCACCTCGTAGGTAAGTTCAGGTTTAGTGATATCTTCTTCGTTGGTTTTCTCCCACAAATCGTGAACATGATAACCCTTTTCGGCATCAATGCCCACCTCTTTGAGGTTGAGCCCGATTTTTGCACTTCGCTCAGTTCGATTGAAGAGCGCAACGGCCACCTCACCGCTTGTCACGTGGATAAGCGGACGGGCCCATATCTCCAGCCCGTTTTCACTTTTCAGCCTACGTGCCTGATACCCCATGGGGTCCTGATTTATTGCAATCAATTCCCTGTTGGTGAGGATGGAAAGGGTTTGTTGGCTCATGTTGGTTAAATCGTTGCCGGCAATGAGGGGCGAATTCATAAAGCACCACATGGTGAAGTGCGCCTTATCCTCATCGTAGGACATACCCCTGCCAACCTGCAACATATCCATGTCGTTCACATGGCCGGGAGAGGAGTACTCCCACAGGTCAGCATTGAGATCGATGATATAGAGAATGGACTCAAAGTTGTTCTTTATGTCGTATGAAATACGCCACGAGTCGGCAGTATTCACAACCCAGGTTCCCGGAAAACCCCACGAGCAGATGTTGAACACAGCATCAGGTCGAATTTCCCTGATGGTGTTGGAAATCTGGGTGTAACGCCAACTTTGCTCCAACTCCATCCACTCAGCTCCGCACCAGTCAACCTTGATAAAGTCGTAGCCCCAATCCACTAAGTATTGCGTGATATCGTTGCGGTCGTGGCCCCATAATCCCACACCCATTCCCAGCGTATCCCTGCTCCAGCACGAAGCGCAGGTGTTGATGCCTGCATCGGTGTATATGCCGGCCTTTAGCCCTTTGGATTTGATATAGGCTGCCAGGGCTGCCATTCCGTCGGGAAACTTTTGCGGGTTGGATTGAACCTTGCCGTTTTCATCTCTCCCGTAGAAATAGCCGTCATCAATATTGATGTAGGTGTATCCGGCATCCTTCATCCCCGTCGATACCATGGCATCGGCCTGAGTCATGATTATCTCCTCTGAAATATTGGTGTTGAATTCATTCCAACTCGACCAACCCATAATGGGTGTGGTTGGCCTCAGTGGCAACGATTGATTTTGCCCGGGCTCCGGGTTGTTGTTGCACCCAATGAAAACGACTATAAAAAATGGCATCAATAAGCATGGCAGTTTTCGTATCATGGTTTTGATTATTAAGTACATATATTTATTCCACTATGATTTCATCCACAAATAGCCATGCATCTTCCCCTTCGCCCGAATGCCCGGGGGGACACTTGCCCAAGTTGCGCAGATGGACTTTTACGAAGCGTACATCTACCAAATCCTTTTCAATGGCAAAGGTTTGTATCAACTTTCCGCCCTCGTAGGGCGATACGGTATTGGCAACACTGCCTGCAATGTGAAACTCCTTGTCATTGCCTGCGGTGTAAAATAGGGCCTCGGTGGGGTAGAATATCCACGAGGCGTAGGTTTGCAACGCATTAACTTTGATGGTTTTTATGGAAGTTGTCTCTCCCAAGTCGATGGTGGCAATCATGTCGTCGCCCAGAAACCCTTTCCAGTTCCCGTCGGCATAGTCGATGGTCCCAAGAAAGCCGTTTACAAGGCTGTATTGCCCATGCCCGTCGTATCGTGGGCTGTTGGGAAATTCCAGCTCTATCTCCTTGGCAAATGCCTTGTGTATGTTGAAATGGCGCGACGAAACCTGACCGCTGGATACCCCATTCGTGAAAACGGCTGCCTTCACCTCGGTGCTTTTGAATATTTCGATGGGTCCGGAGTATTTGGCCGAACCGGCGTTCGGTTCGGTTCCATCCAGGGTATAGCGTATTTCGGGTTTGTACACTTCGGTGGTCAGCTCCACCAGCAGGCTTTTGTGCGCAACGTTTATATTCGGTTTGATGGATACCTGAAAGGCGCTCCGGGAGTAGTTTATCCCCAACTTATCATAGCGCTTGTACTGGTCTTCCATCCTTTTTGAGAAGTTGCCCCAGTCCCTGTGCTTTTTGGGAGACCAGAGCACTTCCGAAAGTGCTGCCAACCGTGGGAATGCCATGTATTCCACATGTTCGGGCGTGAGGATGAACTCGGCCCAGTGGTTTCCCTGAGCGCCCATAATCAGCTTTTCCTGTTCATCGGTAAGCCCTGCCGGGATGGGATCGTAGCCATACACCTTTTTCAACGAAGTGTAACCGCCCATGGCACGTGGCTCAACAGCCGGATCACCCTGATAGAAGTTGAAGTAGCAATAATCCCCCGGCGTCATGATGGCCCGGTTTCCATGCCTTGCCGCTTCAATTCCGCCCTCTTCGCCACGCCACGACATGACCACCGCATGGGGTGCCAGCCCGCCTTCCAGTATCTCGTCCCAGCCAATGATCGTGCGGTTGTGGCTGTTTAGGAATTTCTCAATGCGTTTAATGAAATAGCTTTGTAGCTCATCCACATCTTTCAACTCTTCGTCGGCAATCCTTTTTTGGCATTTGGGGCACTTTGCCCACTCGCTTTTATCCGCCTCATCGCCACCAATATGAATGTAAGGGGAGGGGAAGAGTTCCATCACTTCGGAGAGTACATCTTCCAGGAATTGGAAAGTTTCATCGTTGCCGGCACAGTAGATTTGGGTAATGGGCCAAACCCCTCCCGATGGCACCCCAAGGTCGATACCGTTGCAGGAGTACTCGGGGTATGCCGACAGTGCCGACATTACATGGGCAGGCATCTCTATCTCAGGCACTATGGTGATATTACGCTCGGCCGCATAGGTCACAACAGCGCGCACTTCATCCTGGGTGTAGAACCCACCATACAGTTTATCGCCTTTTTGGGGTTTTCTTGTGGGGCGGGCATCCCAGTCCAGATCTTCCATATCTACCCGCCATGCCCCAATTTCGGTGAGTTTGGGGTACTTTTTAATCTCCAATCGCCAACCCTGATCATCCACCAGGTGCCAGTGGAATATGTTCATCTTATGCATGGCCAGATAGTCCATCAACTTGTAAATTAATTCAATGGGCATGAAGTGCCGCGATACGTCTAAGTGCATGCCCCTGTGACCAAAGCGGGGGTAGTCCTCCATGCTCAGACATGGCAGATTTCCATCGGGATTTGTGCTGAGCAGTTGATTGATGGTTTGTATTCCGTAAAGAATGCCGCCGTATGTATTGGCCGATAGAACCACTTGGTTTTGGTTGATGTTCAACCTGTATCCCTCATCACCAATGGTTGAATCAAATTCTTCGTTGATTTCCAGTACTATGGTATTGTCCGAACTCTCTTTGCCTACGGCAAAGGGATAACCAAGGTATTGTTGCCACAGGGTTGAGGCATATTGAGCCGGGAAATCAAGTTGTGAGTCCTCATGGACAATGGTTGTCTCCTGCGTGATTTGAAAATCGCCCTTGTGGCTTCTCACGCTCACAGGTTTAGGGATGATGCTGATACGTTGGTCATCAATACCCTCTTTGCACCCCATGGTGCTTGCAATCAGCACTATCAGGGCTAAAATTAGATTTAATCTATTCATAGTTCTCAATTTTAAATGTCCAAGCGTAATGATTTGGTAACTCGTTGTATTCTATTTTATTAAGATCGATAATCAATGTGTCCTTTTCATATACCCACGGTAAATCGCCTTCGCGACCCAGCATGCTGATCCTGGTGCCCTCTTTGGGTTTCGATATGGGGATGTGCAGTTTATGGCCGGGCCAATCGAAGCAGATTGCGTACAGGTTGCCATTGTTGTGGGTGTAGGCCATGTGCTGACGCATGGATTTATATACCCCTATGAGCCCATCACCTTTTTCCAACTGCTTGTGAGTAAATAGGTTCGATTGTGGTATAACCTCTTTGGGGGTGGATTTGCTCTCCCAGAAAAGTGAGATGGCAGCGTTCTGTAAATGCTCCCTGTACTCAACTTTGATGGGATACTTTTTCCCTTTTTCCAGCCTAATCTGCCCCTGTGTTCCTTTCCCTGCCTCACTCCTCATGGCCTCGGAGTCGCTGCCCTGGGCATTTTGCTCCCACATGTCCAGCACAAGTTTCCCGTCGATGTAAAGGCGCATGCCATCATCGGCCACAGCCGAAAAGGTGTGGGTTTCAGTTTCGTTGGGCTCTATGAAGCCTGTCCACACGGCGGTGAAGTTGTCCTCTGCGATGGGATAGCCCGGGGAGTTCCTAACCCAGTTGAAATCTATTTGTGCATCAGTTCGTTGCAGGGACACCTCCTTTTCTTCGCCGCTTCGCTTCCATTTTGTTGCCCCGTAAATGGCCTCCTTGTTGGTTTCTATCCATTTTCCCAGCTCTTCAATCCTCTCCTGCTGAAGCAGGGGGATTTTCCCATCGGCGGCAGGCCCTACGTTGATAATTAGCCCGCCTCCATAGGCTACGGCGCGGGCAAACAGGTGAACCAAGTCGCGCGAAGTGATGTAAGCGCTCAGCTTCTCGTTGCGGTTCAGCCCAAATGAACGGCCAAGACCGCGAACTTCAGCCCAGGGTCTGTCGATTTGTAACCCGCCTGAGCTGTATTCGGGGGTAACAAAGCCTATGTTGCTCCCGTGTCCCCAACGGTCGTTGACAATGGCATCGTCGCCAACCAGATTGTAGTACCACGAGATGAGTTGGCGGGCGTTCCACGTTTCGGCATCGTTAAACCATTCGCCGTCGGCGAATACAAGGTGGGGTTTGTATGTGCCCACCACCTCTTTAAACTGAGGTATCATATGCTCTTTCACGTACCGCCCTATTGAGTCGTGGGGGTCGATGTACCACCTGTGCAGGGGGTTGTTCCATTCTGGCAGCGAGTAGTATAACCCAAACCTGATACCCTTGCTGCGCACGGCGTTGGCCAGTTCTCCCACAATATCCCTTATGGGGCCCACATCAACGCTGTTCCAACCCTTGGCATATTGGCTCGGCCACAGGCAAAACCCATCGTGGTGCTTGGAGACCAGAACGATATAGCGTGCACCCGATTTTTGAAAAATCTCGGCCCACTCCATGGCATCGAATAGTTCCGCCTTCCAGAGCGGTGCAAAGTCGTTGTAGGTGAAGTTCTCGCCCCAGTATTTCTTCATAAAGTCAATACGACTTTCTGCCCCCGCCTGTAATCCCCGCAGGTACCATTCGGCATACGATTCAGCACCTCCATACGATGGCACGGAGTAAACGCCCCAGTGGATGAAGATACCCAGCTTGGCATCCTTAAACCACTGCGGGTAAGGGCGATTTCGCAGTGTTTCCCACGAATCGTCCAGTTGGCCTGTGTCCTGCTGTGCCATGGATGGGTTAATAAGGGCAATGGAAAGCAAAAGGCTGAAATATAGCAACTTAAATCCTTTCCCTATTGAATGAGTTTTCATATCAATCTTTTTTTAGTTCGATGGTTCTTCCGGGTTTTCCGGCCAAATCAAATGCCTTTAATTTGATACTTCCCTCAATTTCAAAGGGATTTGTGTATAATGGCGAATGGGCTGTGGGTTCACTCCCGTCAAGGCTATACCTGATTTGAAGCCCGGGAAACTCGATGTTGGCATGTACTTCACCATCAATAATCTCAGCCCCCGGAGTTGGCACCCGATAGTTGAACCCACCAAAAAGGTAGGACAAACGTGGAAGTTCCACTTGCGCCAGGGTGTTGGCAAACACATTCCAATCCTCGGCCACCTGCGCAGCCCGCTCATCATCGTCGGCAATATTTTCCCATCGGCGTGGGGGTCCCCATGCACTTTCGGACAACCCGGTGAGTTTGGGAAGCAAGCGGTACTCTAACATTTCCTGCCCACGGGTGGTTTCGGCCCACAGCTGTGCCTGAAGCCCAAGGATGTTTTTTTGGGCTTCGGGGCGTAAATGTTCCATGTTCTTATATTCCACCTTGGTATCTATGGGACGGCCCATATTATCCCTGAGGGTGGATTTGAATAAATCCATAGGGTTAAACCGCCAGGCATCGTAGGTTTTAACAAACCCCGCCCAGTACAACCCCGACTCCTGCGGGTGATTGTTGTAGGCAAGGTCGAAGTAGAAATTTGTGGCGTGGCACATCACCACGGGGTAGCCCATGTTGGCCAGCCTGTAGGCCAAATCTTGCGAACCCCATAGGTTGTTCCATGTGTAAGCCACAAGCTTGCCGGTGGCAAAGTCGGGATTAGGTGTTGGAGTACCGTTCTTCTTATACAGCGCAATCTCTTCCCATCCGCCCCCTTTAATGCCCTTGTTGTCAAGTATTTTAAGTGCCCTTTGGGTGAAGTAGGCATGCATGTTCTCGTGATACTCAATGGCGGGATTGGCCTTCATCAGCGCATCAACCATGGGAGCATTGCTCCATGCACCTTTGGCCACTTCATCGCCGCCCAGGTGTATAATTTCCAGAGGGGCATCCGCCCGGGCATACATGTCAACCAGTGCATTCACTACCGTTTCGAAGAAACGATAAACTGCCTCCCCGGCCACGTTCACCACATTGTCATCGTAGAGCTGTGCCGACAGGTACTCCGATTTATCGTTGGGGTCGATGAGCCTGAACTCGTTGGCCTCATCCTCTTTGCCCATCTCCATTAGCTGTAAATATCTCGTCTCCATTGCCTTAATGGCAGCACGTGAGTGGCCGGGCATGTTGATTTCGGGAATCACACGAATGTGCCTTTGCTGTGCATATTTCAAAATTTCGATGAACTCATGGCGGGTATAAAAACCGCTTCCGGTTTTTCCCCTGCCGTAGGGTAGGGGCCCTGATCCGTAGGCGGGATGCAATGCCGGCGAATCCTTGGTTGTGTGCCCTCTTTGTCCGCCCACTTGGGTTAGCTCGGGCAGTTGGGCAATCTCTATTCGCCACCCCTCGTCATCGGTGAGGTGCAGATGTAGCGTGTTTATCTTGTAAAACGATAGGATGTCCAAGGCCTTACAAATGGCCTCCGGGGACAAAAAGTTGCGAGCAACGTCGATGTGTACACCTCTGTGGGCAAAACGGGGCTGGTCATTTATGGTTAATATTGGTAATTCCACGCTCTTTGCCTTTGCCATTATGCTTTCAACGGGAATTAGGGCGATGAGGCTCTGAATACCGTAAAATACCCCGCGCTTGCCACCCTCAATGCTGATAGTTCCGTTGTCGCCGATTGTAAGGTCATAGGCTTCGTCGAAATCCGCGGAGGATTCCCGTTTTTGCAGATAAATGGAGTTGTCATGGGCTGCATCCCCCTTTTCCATCTTTACATTCCAGTTCAGCAGATTGGCAAGATGATTTTTAAGGAGTGTTGCTTCCCACAGAATTTCATCATCGTTGTAAATGATGCTAATGCCATGGGAGAGGGTTGAGGTTTCCTCTTCAACCCTCATGTTTTTGGGAGTTGGCACTATCCTTTGCAGTTCATGGCGAGGTAGCAGGCTGAGCCCCTTGTTGGCTTCAAAGGTATTTTCGGGCGAGGGCAGTGGCAGGTGGTCTGCTATATGGCGGCGCATCTGTTCGGGGCGTACAAAGGGGCTGATGGTGTAATGTTCAACCTCAACAATTTGTTCATCCTCGCCACCTTCGTTAAAAACGAAGTATAGTCCCACGGGTGCATCCGATTCCTTGGTGAGCCAATGGCTGGTTTCGTAGCCAATGGTTACCTCCTCGCCGGGTTTCAGCACAAATGTGCCGGAGGGCTTAACCCTGTACCAATCGCCGCTGATACGCTCAACCCGTGCCATAAGGGCACTATCCTCAGGGTTGTGCAAAATCCGTCGTGCCGACTGGTTGAAGTAGAGCGCCCACCCGTCGCCTTCAAGGGCTTTGGTTCCCTTGTTGGTAAGGGTGAATGCTGCCTTGGCAGCAGGAAAATCCCTGTGCATGTTGCTTATTACCTCCCACCTGACGGCAATATCCGGACTTTTGGTTTTGATTCCGTTGCCACAGGCCAAAAGAAAGATCATGGAGACAGCGGCTGTGTAAAACGATATTTTATACCCCATTTCTGATAATTATTCTGAATTAATTTCAATAATAAAAAGTAATCTCTACATTTGTACCTAAATCGATTTACCTCGCAAGATAACAATAAGTTTTGTTATGAGTAAATATTTGTAAAAAAATGAAAAAAAATAGTTTTAGCTTACTCCTGTCAATGGCATTATTTGTGGCCATGCCATTTGTTTCCAAAAGTCAAAAGACAGGGAATATTGTCGAAATTTTTGGTCGCGATAGGGTGGAGACTACCGATGAGGGTGTGGTAGCCCACGATTTTACAAAAGGATTGGCGCTAAGGTATGCCATTCGGCCCGGAATGCTGAGCGGTTATCAGGATATCCTGTTTTGGCAAATTGCCACTGACAGATTCCGCCGGCCCGTTGCAGGGGAGTATCTGGACGATATGTATGGCCCACCCAACCTAAAGGCAAAGCTGCAGTGGGAGAGCGTAGAGGTGGATACAAGCGGATACTTTACGGGCGACCTCAACAGGGCTTACGTTTATACCGAGTTTGACTCACCCGAAGAAAAAATTGCCCTGCTGGATGCTTCGGGGCATACACGTGTGTATATCAATGGCTTGCCCCATGAGGGGGACCACTACGACTACAGGCATACGCTGATACCCTTTAAGTTGAAGAAAGGGCTGAATACCTTTATATATACCTATGGCCGTTTTGGCAGGGTGTGCTCAAAGATCGTGATACCCCACAAGGAGGTGATGTTTTCCGGGAGAGACCTTACCCTGCCATCGCTGATCAAGGGCGAAACCGATGCCAAGTGGGGCGCGGTGAGGATTATCAATGCGGGTGAGGCATACCAAAGGGGATTGAGTATTGAGTGCATTTTGGAAACGGGCGAGAAGCAAACCCACAGCACCGATTTTATCATGCCAATGACGGTGCGCAAGGTGAAATTCAAAATCCCGGCAATGAAAGCGGGGTACACAAAGGAAACTACGGTGGCTACCCTTGTCCTGAGAGATGCTGACGGCGTAGAGATTGACCGAATGGATATCAGCCTGAACGTCAGGGAGGCGGGAAAGCATCACGAGCGAACCTTTATCAGCAGTATTGATGGCAGTGTGCAGTATTTCAGCGTTGTGCCTTCCACATCCCCGTCGCCTAAGCAGGCATTCGTGCTCTCGGTACATGGTGCCTCGGTGGAGGCAACCAATCAGGCAAGGGCATACAAGCAGAAGGATTGGGCACATATTGTGGCGCCCACCAATCGCCGGCCCTTTGGCTTCAACTGGGAGGAGTGGGGAAGGGTGGATGCCCTGGAGGTGCTGAAGCAAGGGCTTGCCCTGTTCGATACCGACCCGCAACGCACATACCTCACCGGTCATTCCATGGGCGGGCACGGTACATGGTATCTGGGGGCCACCTATCCCGACAAGTGGGCGGCCATTGCTCCGGCAGCAGGATATCCCGATATCATCGGCTACCGACGCACCGGAACCGACTCGGCCATGATTGCCAATCCCCATTTTGCCATGATTGAGCGGGGTGCAATGGCCGGCAGGGTGCTGAACATTATGCGAAACTACCTGCAGTCGGGGGTGTATGTTCTTCATGGTAGTGCCGATGAGGTGGTGCCCGTTGAGCAGGCACGGATGATGCGGGAGAACCTGGGAAAATTCCACGACAATTTTAGCTACTACGAGTACCCCGGTGGCACGCACTGGTACGGCGACCACAGCATGGACTGGCCACCACTATTCGATTTTCTGAAGCAGAACACCATTCCGCCGGCAAAGGATGTTTCCAATCTGGAATTTCACACCGCATCGCCGGGCGTGTCGGCTTCCAATTATTGGATTACCGTTAATCAGCAGGAGAAGCATAACCTCAATTCATCGGCCAATCTGCGATTGGTAAACGATACCATTGATATCCAACTGCTTAATGTAGAGAGCATCACCCTGCACCTTTCCATGCTCGAACTGAAAAAACCGCCTGTGCTGCGAATTGGAGACCAAACTCTAAGCCCCGGGAGCACCGATGATATCATCCTTAAAAAGGCAGGAGATGTATGGCAAACGGTGCCATCAATAAGCTATGCCGAAAAGTATCCACAGCGTTATGGCGGTTTTAAGCCGGCATTCCTCAACAATGTGGTTTTGGTTTATGCCACCCGTGGCACCGAGGAGGAGAACCAATGGTATGAGAACAGGGCGCGCTACGATGCCGAGACATTCCTATACCTTGGCAACGGCTCGTTAGACGTGATCCCCGATGTGGAATTTTCGCCTGAGAATTATGCCGACAGGAATGTTATTATCTATGGCAATGCGGCCAACAACAGGGTTTGGGACATGCTTCTCAACCATTGCCCCATTCGGGTGAACAATGGCAGCATCAATTTTGGTGGTATGGAACTGAAAGGCAACGATTTGGGAGCGTTGTTTGTCTATCCGCGAGCTGACAGCAATACTGCGAGCGTTGGGGTTGTGTCGGGCACCGGTACGCAGGGAATGAAAGCAACTTATACCAACGATTACTTCTCAGGTATCACCGGATATCCCGATTTGCTTATTTTTAACGTGGATATGGTAAGGGATGGATTGAAAGCAATGAAAATTTCCGGATTCTTTGGCAACGATTGGAGTATAGATAGAGGAGATTTTGTGATTGGTCAGTAATACCGTATGGCAAACCGGTTTGCCTGTTGGCAAACGCAATTTTAAAAACCTATGAAAACCAGATTTTTTCTAACCATTGCACTTTTGTTTTGTTGGGCCCTTTCCTTCGGGCAGGCTAAACTTTTAGAGGTTTACCCCAAGCATTACGTTTGTTATAGAACCGATGAGCCCATCAACCTCGACGGGTTGATGTCGGAGACTGCGTGGGAGAATGCTCCCTGGACCAATTATTTCATGGATATTGAGGGGCCACATATGCCCGAACCTTACTATAAAACACGGGTAAAAATGCTTTGGGATGATGAGTACTTTTACATCGTTGCCGAGCTGGAGGAGCCCCACCTGTGGGGCACCTACACTCAACGCGAAGCGGTGATATTCCACGAGAATGACTTTGAGGTTTTTATCGATGCCAATGGCGATACGCACACATATTACGAACTGGAACTCAATGCGCTGGGTACGGTTTGGGACTTGTTCCTCACCAAGCCCTACCTGAACGATGGCATCCCCATGAATGCATGGGATATTGCGGGATTTAAGTATGGGATAAAGCTGAGAGGAACCATAAATAATCCATCGGATAGGGATACGTCGTGGACTGTGGAGATGGCTTTCCCCTGGAATATACTGAAAGAGTGCGCATTCGAAAAGCGCAGGCCCAACCCGGGAGAGCAGTGGCGGGTAAACTTTTCGCGTGTTCAGTGGCGCCTGGATATTGAGGATGGTCAGTACACCAAGACCATAAACCCCGAAACGGGGCAGTCGTACCCCGAGCACAACTGGGTGTGGTCGCCACAGTGGACTATCAACATGCACCGCCCCGAGTACTGGGGGTATGTCCAGTTTTCAGGATTAACGTCAGGGAGCGGTACGGAGGAGTTTGTTCCCAATCCCGAGGAGCCCATCAAGTTTAAACTTAGAGAGCTGTATTACAGCCAATTGGCTTTCCGTGAACAGCACAACAGGTACGCCACCGGTGCCCATGAGCTGGACCTACCTCCCGATTTTTTAAAGGGCATGATTGTTGACTTTGAGGTGAGCAAAACAAGGTTTAAACTATCCGCTCCTGCAGCCGATAGCAAGTCAATTTGGTACATCACCGATGACAGTCGGATTTGGAAAGAGTAAGGGGCAATGCCAACAAAGCCAAAGGCTTTTGATGCCGATTTACAACGCAATTCCCGCAGTTTGCTTAAACCCTACGGGTAGATTTTATTCGGCCCTTGGCCGATGGTGCATTGTGCTTACCTATGTATAAACCCTATTCAAAAGCTACACGCGGGTAGGGCTCTTTCAGCATGGCCTTAAGCACTTTGGCCGGATTGTCGTACCTGTAGGTAAGCATCATGGCGGCTATGATATAGGGCTTGTAGCCTGCCTCGCGGTATGTCATCAGGCGGTACTTGTCGAAAACGTCTGCAGCAACCTCGCCATTTTTGCACGATACACCCGAAATATCGGCAGGCAGGCAGTGCATATACAGGGCATCCTTTTTCCGCGTTAGTTTCATCATCTCCTTGTTATACTCCCAATCCTTATGCTTTGCGTTGTGATTGAGGCAGGTCTTTTCCAACTCCACCAGCCCCTGCTTGTCGCCCTTTTTGAGCAGCTCGGTACGCTGCTCCATCACTTTGTATGGAGCCCAACTCTTGGGATATACAATGTCGGCATTGCGCATGGCTTCGCTCATGGAGTTGGATACCTTGAACGACCCCCCGCTTTTCTTGGCATTCTTACCGGCAATGTCAACAATCTCGGGTATCAACTCGTAGCCCTCGGGGTATGCCAGTTCCACGTTCATCCCAAAGCGGGTCATCAGGGCTATGATGCCCTGTGGCACCGATAGCGGCTTGCCGTAGCTGGGCGAGTAGGCCCAGCTCATCACAATCTTTTTGCCTTTCAACGCCTCCAGGCTCCCGTAATGATTTCTAAGATGCAGGAGGTCGCTCATGGATTGGGTGGGATGGTCCATGTCGCACTGCAGGTTAACAATGCCGGGCCTATGGGGTAGCACGCCATTGGCGTAGCCCTCGTCCAGCGAAGCGGCAACCTCGCGCATGTAGCGGTTTCCCTCGCCCAAAAAGATGTCATCGCGAATGCCGATGAAATCGGAAAGGAACGAAATCATCTGGGCTGTTTCTCTCACCGTTTCGCCGTGTGCAATCTGCGATTTCTCCTCGTCCATATCCTGCACAGCCAGTCCCAGCAGGTTGCAGGCCGAGGCGAACGAAAAGCGGGTGCGGGTGGAGTTGTCGCGGAAAATGGAAACTCCCAGGCCCGAGTCGAATACCCGCGGCGAGATGTTCATGCTGCGAAAGGTTTTCAGGATATCGGCAACCTCAAGGATTGCCATTAGGTCGCTTTCGCTTTTTTCCCACGTAAGCAGGAAGTCTTTGCCATGCAGCTTGGCATCAAGGTTGCCGAGCCTTTTAATGCGTTTTTTAAGGTTCATACCGGTTTGGTTTTGTAGCCCTGAGGCTATGATGGTTGATTGGTTGTTGTGTTTTGATCAGTATCAGTCCGCGCGTTTGTTTAGTTTGATAGTTTGCAGTTGTAGCCCTCAATATATTCAGCGATACGGCTCATCCCTGATAGAATATCCTCCAAATACATGGTGTATGTACGATTTTCTTTTTTCATTTAAGCGTACTTCACTTGATTTAGTATTCTATCCTTAATCTGTTCCCTGAGCGCATTTTTGGTTACTAGGTCAACCTTTCTGCCAAAGGTAGTTTCCAGGAACATTTCCAGTGTAAAAAACTTCCAGCCTATGGGCTTCTCTAATTCTACAATTATGTCGATATCGCTTTTTTCAGTAAAGGTATTATCAGTAAACGACCCGAAAAGACCAATTTCTTTAACTGCATAGTCTTCCCTAAGAACCGGCTTTAATTCTCTCAATTTATCCAATATGTCATTTCCTGTAAGCATGTTTCAAATTTAGGGAATATTCTTGTATGTTCAGTACATCCCTTTGCAATAGCCTTGTGCCAAACTATCGCCAGTTAATTCTTCGGCTATCTAAATTTCATACGCAAATGCAGCGTAGAAAGCCGAAGCGGCCACTAGGTCGCTGATGGGTATCTTTTCGTTGGGGGCATGGGCAAGCACCTCGTTGCCCGGCCCGAAGCCGATAATGGGCACCTTGTGGTAGCCGTTTATGGTTACTCCGTTGGTGGAGAATGTCCACTTGTCAATCTTGGGCTGCCTGCCGAAAACACCCTGAAAAGCCTTCACTCCGGTCTGCACAATGTAGTCCTTCTCGTCAATTTTCCAGGTGGGGTAATACTTCTCCATGCCATACTTTAGCCCGGTGTACGATGTTTCCATATACTCCAGTACCTCTACCTTGGCGTTCATTCCCTTTATCAGCTCCTCAATTTCCTTCACTGCCGACTCCTTGGTTTCGCCCCAGGTGAGCCTCCTGTCCAGGTGGAAACGGGCATAGTCTGATACAGCGCACAGCGACGGACTCCCCGAGATAATTTCGGAGATGGTTATGCTCCCCTTGCCAAGGAACTCGTCGAATTTGAGGCGTTCGTTGAGCTTTTCCACCTCCAGGGCCACCCGGGATGCCATGTAAATGGCATTCTTGCCCCGTTCGGGTGCCGATCCGTGCGAAGAGACACCGTAGAAGTGTACATGCATCTCCATTCTCCCTCTATGCCCCCTGTAAATGTTGAGGTTGGTGGGCTCGGTGCTGATGGCAAAATCGGGCTTGATGCCCTCCTCTTCGATGATGTACTTCCAGCACAACCCGTCGCAATCCTCCTCAATCACGCTGCCCACAAAGTAAACCGTAACGTCCCTGTCGAAATTCAGCTCCTTCAGTATCTTCCCCGATGTTACAAAGGCGGCCACGCCTCCTTTTTGATCAACGGTACCGCGACCATGAACGTAGCCATCCTTGATCTCGCCCCCAAGGGGTTCGAAATCCCAGTTTTCGGGCAGCCCCACATCCACGGTATCCATGTGGCCGTCAATGGCCAATATCTTTTTCCCGTTGCCAACCCTGCCAATCACATTGCCCAGCCCGTCAATGCGCACTTCATCAAACCCGGCCTCTTCCATCTGCCGTTTCAACTCCTGCTGAACCTCTTTCTCGCCAAGGCTGAGGGATTTGATTTTCACCAACTTCGATAGGTTTTCGGCAGTATAGCTGCTATACTTCTCGGCAAGGCTGTTAATCTGCCTATAAATGTTTTCCATATTCTCGCTTGTTTTATGTGGATTTGTATTTTGCGGATTATTGTGTGGTGATCAACGATGCGTAGCAAATATAGTAATATTTATCGATAAATCCTCTCCTTGTTGAGCGCCTTCTGGTATTCCAGTGCATTGCGGTTGTGCTCGGTGAGGGTTTTGGCAAATACGTGGTAGCCCGAGAAGTCGGACTTGGCGCAGAAATATAGGTACTGATGCTTCTCGTAGTTGAGCACCGCATCTATGGATGATATGCCGGGGGCATTGATGGGGCCCGGAGGCAACCCGCGATGTTTGTACGTGTTGTAGGGCGAGTCGATGTTGAGATGGCGGGTGAGTACGCGCCGCATGGCAAAATCGCCCATGGCGAACTTAATGGTGGGGTCGGCCTGGAGGGCAATCCCCCTGTTGAGCCTGTTGATGTAAACCCCTGCCACCCTTGCGCGCTCGTCAGCCTTGGTGGTCTCCTCCTCCACGATGGAGGCCAGCGTGGATACCTCGATCCTGTCCATTCCCATGTCGGCGGCCTTTTTGCTCCTGGTCTCGTTCCAAAAGGCATCGTACTCCCGCTTCATCCTGTCGAAAAAGCCCTTGGCGCCGGTGTTCCAGAAAAATTCATAGGTATTGGGGATAAACATGGCTATAAAGGTTTCGGTGGTGAAGCCATACTCCGCAACCAGCTCCTTATTGGCAAATGCCGCAACCAGATCGGCCGAATCGGCCTCCAACTGCGCTGATATGCGCCCGGCCAGCTGCTGGGGAGTTCTGAAACCCGTAAAGGTTATGCGGGTTGGGGTTTGCAACCCTGCCCGCAGGATGGTTATCAGTTTCTTATTGCTCATGCCCTTCACGATTTTGTACCTCCCGGGCTTAATGCTGTAGGGGTAGCCCATGCGCGAGCCGACCCATTTGAACCATTCCATGTTCACCAGCAGCCCCGAACTATCCACAATGGCAACCACATCCTCGTAGGTGGCGTGGGAGGGGATGTGGATAAAGGCGTACTCCTTGCCGTGCAGATCAACGTTGGGGGAGTATATCCTGATGTAGTATTTATACCCGATGGTCAGGCCAACGGATAGAAGCACCAGCAATGCAAGGGCTGTGAGCAGCAAAAGTTTTCTTTTCATCGTTTTCCTCTTTGGCGTGCAAAGTTAGGAAAACCCGTAAACGAAAATTTACGGGCTTCCTTGGATTTTGACAATTCTATTTTAGCTCGGCAACGGCCTTCTCAATCCTGTCCAGGGCCTCAATCAGCTGACTTTCTGATGCAGCGTATGAGAGGCGGATGTAGTTGGGCGCACCGAATGCTCCTCCCGGAACCATGGCCACATGGGCGGTATTCAACAGGTACATGGCCAGGTCGGCCGCGTTGTTGATAACCCCGTCGCCATGCTTTTTGCCAAAGAGTGCCGATATCTCGGGGAATGCGTAGAATGCGCCCTGAGGGACGTTGATCTTGAACCCGGGGATCCTGCGCAATCTCTCAATCACCAGGTCGCGCCTTTTGATAAAGGCCTCGCACATCATCCTGGGGTACGAGAGGTCGGAGTTTATGGCTGCCGTCGATGCCTTTTGCGCTATGGAGCTGGCACCCGAGGTAACCTGCCCCTGCAGTTTGGAGCATGCCTTGGCCAGCCAGAGGGGTGTTGCGCTGTAGCCTATGCGCCAGCCAGTCATGGCATACCCCTTGGAAACACCGTTGATGATGATTACCCTGTCGCGGATGGCTTCAAATTGGGCAATGCTCTCGTGCTTGCCCACAAAATTGATATGCTCGTAGATCTCGTCGGAGATAACGTACAGGTTGGGATGCCCGGCCACCACCTCGGCAAGGGCCGCCAGCTCGTTGCGCGTGTACACGCTGCCCGTAGGGTTTGATGGCGAGCAGAGGAGCAGCGCCTTGGTGCGCGGTGTGATGGCATCGGCAAGCTGCTTGGGGGTAATCTTGAAATCGCTCTCGATGGAGGTTTCGATGACCACGTTCTTCCCCTCGGCCAGTTTCACCAGCTCCACGTAGCTAACCCAGTAGGGGGCGGGGACAATCACCTCATCGTCCCTGTCGATAAGGGCCAGCAGCACGTTGGCCAGCGCATGCTTGGCACCGTTGGAAACCACAATCTGTTCGGGCGCATAGGTGAGACCGTTCTCCCTCAGAAGCTTCTTCGATACGGCCTCCAAAAGGTCGGGGAAGCCGGGTACGGGCGAGTAGAAAGTGATGTTGTCGTCAATGGCTTTCTTGGCAGCCTCTTTCACAAAGTCGGGCGTGTGGAAGTCGGGCTCCCCAACGCTAAGGTTAATGACATTAATCCCCTTGCTCCTTAAATCCCTGCTCTTTTGCGACATTGCAAGAGTCTCGGAAACGGCAAGCTTGTTAATTCTCTCTGATAGTTTCTCCATGTCGAGCATTTTAATTAAAAAAAACGATACCTTTATGTTTTAAAAAAGGATAAAGTTATACTATTTTTAGGGTATTCCGAACGCATTGTCAAATATTAAATAACAGGTTATGGCCATCGAGATTTTGAAGCTTGTCCTCCCCTCGTTTTTTGTGTTTTTGGCGGGGTTCCTAGCCATTGAACGGCTGCTGAGGGCCGAGTCGAACCGACGGAAAGCGGAGCTCTCTGCCGACAGGCAGAAGATATCAACGCCCATCCGGCTGCAGGCCTACGAGAGAATTGTCCTTTTCCTGGAGAGGATTTCGCCCGAGTCGTCGCTGGTGAGGGTAAACCAGCCCAACCTCACGGCCAAGAAGCTGCAGACCAACCTGCTCACCGGCATTCGCACCGAGTGGGAGCACAACCTCTCGCAGCAGCTCTACATGAGCAACAAGGCGTGGAGCATTGTGAAGAATGCCAAGGAGAACGTGATAAAGCTGATCAACACCTGCTCCGAGAAGGTGGAGCCCAACCAGCCGGCCATACTGCTCAGCAAGCTGATACTGGAGACCCTGGTTGAGCTGGAGGAGCACCCCACCAATAAGGCCATTGAGTTTCTGAAAAAGGAGGTGAATGAGCTGTTTTAGGGGGGAAGGGGGGATTAAAAGGTAACGGCTGGGGGTGTGGCAAGTGTAAGAGTGCAAGCAACTTCTAAACCCCTACGAAAACGACCGAACGGGCGAAAAAACTCCAAAATTACAGTATCAACCATAATGGCTAAACCCTTTGTTAGGTGCAGTTATTAATTTTCAGCAAAGGATTTCAAATCGGTTATTCTATTGTCAAGTTTTTCTAGGTAATGATTACATTCTTGTGCAAAATTTTCAAAATGATTCAAAGCATTAGTTGATTCATTGTTAATATCATAAATTGTTATTATTGCTTTTCTTGAAAGTTTGAGAATTTCTTCTCTTTTATAAAAAGCCTTATATTTTTCAATACTTATTTTTATAACCTCTTCAAGAATATTTAAGTATTTTTCAAAATTATTATTTAAATCATCTTTTGCTCTTAAATTGTCTTCATCTTTAAGTTCATTGAGTTTAGTCAGAATACTCTTGAAAAAGAGGGATAATTGCAATTCATTTTGTGCTTCTGAACCTTGAATTTTGTCCAAAAATAGTAAGACTTCAACAATAATATCTTCAAGGTATGGTTTTAATTGTTTTTTGTAATTTGTTATTGTGACTTGATAGTTATTCTGCATTTCTAAAAGTGATTTTCTCTGCTCTTCAAGAAAATCCACAATTGAAAAAATATTTTTATAATTAATCAAATCATTCGGAGTGTTAAAAAAATGCTTATAAGAGTTGAAAAGTTCTTTGCTTTCTAGGTTCTGGATTCTTCTGATGTCATCAAGTATCACAAAAACAGGACTATGATATGCGTATTTGTTTAATTTAATCGATTCTATTTGATTTTCAATTAGAGAGATTTGCTTTCTAAAATTCATTATTGAGTTTTTTAATAATGTATTCAGGTAAATCAGATTTGATTTATGATTGTTTAAAATCTCAATTTTTTCTTTTTTTTCTTGATTCTTTTTTTGATTTATATAAATGCAAATAGCACCTAGGATACCTAAAAAAGCACCAATTCCATTTGATATTATGTTGGATAAGAAATCATTGAGTGTTATACAGTCCATTTTCCAGTAATTTAATTACATCTAACGTTTTGGCGGTATGTTCTTGTTGCTGATTTCGGGGCCCTTCACTGTTAAACCACGATGAAGTTTGAAGCGAGTCTCAATGCTTGATTTCAGAAGTATCTGCCCAATTTTTGAAATACCGTGTTATGGGCTTTCAATTCTACATCCAATTCGTTTTATTACTTCCGAAAATTTATCATGGAATTTTTGTTGATTTCCACATGAAGGAAAGTCAATGCGTTTGTCTATCACGTTATATTTTCTTTTTAATGGAACAAATGCTGTATCATACACATTAGCCTTAATTAAAACAATTGGTGCTTCTTGTATTCCAAGTCCGTCAATTTTAATCATCAATTTATCAATCGCTTCATTTTCAGTATCTGTATTAAGAGAAATAGGGAATTCAAACAAATCAAGAAGAAAAAATCCATCATGTACAAACTTTTTCAAAATCTTTTCTTTTATCACACGATTTCTTTTGTTAACCATGTATTGGTTTTTCAAATCGGGGTAAAGAACACCAATAATACCCAGAAACAAATAGTCTGCTTTTTTAACGTCTTCATAATAAAAAAAACGGTCAATCCATTCAGGTGGTGCTTCACCAATTATTAATATTTTTATTTTTTCGGGTTTATATTTATTCCTTGCTGTTTCTAATTGCTTCAATATTTTTATTCTGTCCAACATATTTTTTTGTTAATAAACATCTTTTTCTCCTACAACATTACCTTGTTCGTCAAGATAAAATATCTTGTTTTCAATTACATAACCACCAAAACTGTTCTTTGCTCTGTATTTATGCCTTACCCAATATTTATAATAACTATTACCTGACACTTCATTTACTTTTGACCATTCTATACTTTCATAACTGCGCGGGTCTTTTAGGTAGTAGTTTTTCAAATAATGCTTAACCTGATAAACAGAGGCATCCAATTCGCTATTCCGAACTTTTGAATTTGAATTTGAATTGCTATTATCATCCAATATACTTCCAATAAACCACAGGAAAAGAACAACCAAAATTCCGATTAACCAATTTCTTTGAGTTTTAGTTAATGTTTTTCCGCTGTTAGGTTTTAAAGGATTGCGAAAAGTTTTTCTACAAGTCAAGCACTGTATGTAATTGTCATTTTTAATTTCTGGAGGGATATATAGATTTAATCCGCAACCAGGGCAAATTACTTGATTAAATCTAATGCTAGTATAGTTGTAAATGTTATTATTTTGAATTTTATGGCTAAAAGGTTTTTTCTTTTCAACCGTTTTTTGTCTTTTCTTTCCTTCATTAGAGAGTGGTATTCTCCATTGTTTTGGTGTGCTTTCAATTTGATATGCATGAGGAATTTTATTCTCTTCTAAAAGTTTTTTTAATGCTTTGTTTGAATTTTCTGCAATTGAAATTATGTTTTTTGATACAAGAAGTTGATTTGCTTGTCCTAAAACCAAGTATTCTTTCCCAGTTTCGATTAATTTGTCATCGATTGTTTTAATTATTTCTTCTATTGTACCCATTGGCTGAGTTTTTTTTATTGGATGCCCATAACTTGCTTATAAGTACACAAAAACTATAACTATCCAGCACCCGTTAGTGGTACATGAATAACTTTAGCTGTTTAATCACTTGCAAGTTACAAAAACATAGTTTACAAGTCAAGTGATGTTTGTTTCATGTTAATAACTTTTATGGCATTTGGGATGTAAATCTCCCCGGCCATGCCTGCCGGTAGCGCAACCCGTGGTATGTATGGGAAGATAGGGGGAGGAGAGGGGGTAACACTTTGGGGGAGATAATGAGGCTAAAGCCTGAGAGTTGTTTGTTTTTTGTTGCCCGTTGCCCATTGCCCGTTGCCTGAAGGCAACGGCAATAGTACTATTCATAGAATGTTGTATAATGTGTGGAATTTTAATTCCGGGTTAAAACCCGGAATGGATGCGACTTGCAGATACAGCTTATTCAGGGGCTTCAGCCCCTGAACTATTCAGACAAAAATATTAGTTCCTGTTTTTCACATCATATTGCCGTCGGCTTGAGCCGACGGTCAAAAGAAGTAACAAAAATAAGGGCTTCAGCCCCATTAAAAATAAATACCTTTTTTAATGTTCTGCTGCACAGTAACTTAAAAATCCCCGACAGGGTTTCAAAACCTGTCAGGGGTGCTCTTCATATTAAGGAAGTTATAACTATTGGTGGTTTGCTTTTGCTGCGCTTTGCACCATCATATCCGATAACGCTATTTTTTCTTGGACTTGGGTTTAATCAGCTCCACGCTGCGCTTCACAAACTTGCTCAGCTCCTCGCCCTTGAGCATGTTGTTGGCCAGCAGGGCCAGGTCGATAAGCTGCTTGGTGAGCGCATGGTCCTTGCCAAAATCCTTGAGGGCCGACTCCTTCTGCGAGTTAAGCTCCTGAATGCTCTTTTCCAGCTCATCCATTTTGTCCTTGTCGGCCTGGGGTATCTCCTCTTCCTTTTTCTTCTCGTTGGCCTTTTTCATGCCGTCCAAATCCTTCTGCAGCGGCTCAGCCTGCGCTTTGAGCTCAGCAATTTTGGCGGCCAGATCCTGATCCTTCTGTTCAATCACCGATTTAACCAGCGGATGCGATACGTTGACCACCAGGTTTACTATATCGGGCATACTGCCGTAGTATCCCGACAGGCCGCTCATGGCCGACATATCCTTCATGCGGCGGATGAATTCGCTTCGGGTGATCACCACGGGAGCGGCTTCGGCACCCATCTCCTCAAACTGAACCCAGAACTTTCCGCTTTCGCCACCGGCCCCCTCAAACACATTGCGCAGTTCGCCCTGCTCTTCGTATGACAGCGTTAGCTCCTTCTTGTCATCCTTCATGATAAGCTTGTCAATCACATCGCTATCCACTCTCACAAAGCGCGAATCCTTGAATTTCGACTCCAGATGGTTGATGAGGTGAGGATCCAGTTGACCATCCATAATCAGCACGTCGTACCCACGATTTTTTGCCCCGTCGATGTAAGTGTATTGCTCTTCCACATCACTGGCATATAGGTAGATGAGCGATTTGTTCTTGTCGGTTTGGTTCTCCTTGATCAGCTTTTCATACTCGTCGTAGGTGAAGTATTTCCCCTCGGTATTTTTGAACATGGCAAATTTCTCGGCACGCTCATAGAACTTCTCGTCTGTAATCATGCCATAGTTGATGAAGAGTTTCAGGTCGTCCCATTTCTTCTCAAACTGATCGCGGTCGTTTTTGAAAATCTCCTGCAGCCTGTCGGCTACTTTCTTGGTGATGTGCGATGAGATTTTCTTCACGTTCGAATCGCTTTGCAGGTAGCTGCGCGACACGTTAAGGGGTATGTCGGGCGAATCGATTACCCCGTGCAGCAGGGTGAGGAACTCGGGGACAATGCCCTCAACCGAGTCGGTTACGTAAACCTGATTGCAGAAGAGTTGAATCTTGTTCTTTTGTATGTCGAAGTTAGATTTGATCTTCGGAAAGTAGAGAATACCTGTCAGGTTGAACGGATAATCCACGTTGAGGTGGATATTGAACAGCGGATCCTCCGAGGCAGGGTATAAATCCTTGTAAAATGCCTGATAGTCTTCATCCTTAAGGTCTGCAGGCTTGCGGGTCCACAGCGGATTGGTTTCGTTCACAATCTTATCCTTTCCCGTATCCACCTCCTTACCATCCTTCCACTCCTTGATGGTGCCGAAGGCAATGGGGATGGGCAGGAATCGGCAGTACTTTTTGAGCATCTCGTTGATACGGCTTTCTTCCAGAAATTCCTTGCTCTCGTCGTTGATGTGGAGAATGATATCCGTTCCGCGTCCCTCGCGGGTGGAGTCTTCAATGGTAAACTCAGGATTCCCTTCGCATGTCCATTTCACGGGCTTTGCATCTTCCCGGTACGAACGGGTTACAATCTCCACCTTACTGCTCACCATGAATGATGAGTAGAAGCCCAACCCGAAGTGCCCGATAATGGCATCGGTTTTATCCTTATACTTTTCCAAAAACTCTTCCGCCCCCGAGAATGCTATCTGGTTGATGTACTTATCAATCTCCTCGGCAGTCATACCTATTCCGCTATCGCTCACAGTAATGGTTTTAGCCTTTTTATCCAGTTTCACCCTAATGGTGACGTCGCCCAGTTCGCCCTTAAAATCGCCCACCGAGGCGAGGGCCTTTAACTTTTGGGTTGCATCAACCGCATTGGAGATGAGCTCGCGCAGAAAAATCTCATGGTCGGAGTAAAGAAACTTTTTGATTATGGGAAAAATATTCTCTGATGTTACGTCAATCTTGCCTTTTTGCATGGCCGTTATATTTTAGTTAAACATATTTTCGTTAAGCGATTTGAGGTATTCAAATGCAGTGCCACTCAGCCATGGGCTGCCAATTAGTCATAACTTGAAAAAATGCGTGGCAAAATTACCGGCTTAGCACGAGGAAGTGGTGGATGAGAACTGCCGTGGTAAAGGCAAGTAGATATAACACAAAAAGGTAAGCCGAAAGGATGAAAAAGCGACGTTTCTGCTCCAGCTTCTTTTGGCTTATTATCCTCATAATGGTATTGTTGAGCCTGAGGAATGTGGTATCATTTTTTGGAATGATGGCGAAAGCGCCGCTCTTTTTCGCATAGGAGCCCAAATTCGATTCGGTATCCTCCGAAATCATTACCACTTCAATATTGGGGTTAATAACCTTGGTAGCTTCCAGTATCTCAATACCGTTCATAAGATGAACATTGGTTTCGCTTTTGAAATTGTAGCTGAGGAAAACGATGTGAACCTCATTCTTCCGAAATTTTTTAGCTATCAGCTCTGACGTAAACCGCTCCCCCGAATGGTATGCCTGGATATTGTACTTTTCGGGTTTGTCAATGGAATCCTTTAACGATACTGCATAAGCCGGGTCGTGATCTACAATGTAGATGTTGGCATTAATCTTTGGATTTTTTCTGATACCCATCGTTATTGCGATTGTTCTATTGACAATCAACAAAGATAAAAAACATACGAATAGGGTTGTAATTTAAGTTTAATATTTCATTTGCCCTTAAGTAATTTTGTAATAATTCCTGGGGCAGATAATTAGGGGGCAAACGTGTTGGGGATATGGTACAATGGTCCTGTTTTGGGGCAGGGCATAGTTTGTATGCGGCATGTATGTGTGTATCCCTGTCCAATTCCTACTTTAAAGATTTGTTGGTTGTTGAAAATGTAGGAGGTTTGGGTTAAACAGCTGCTGTTGCTACCGCTCCTAATCCCACCCCTAAAAATTTGTACATTATTGATGGTTATCTCGGTTTGTATTGCGCAGGCTAAGGTGTAACCGGCACGATTTCCTCCAAGAAAAAGCGAAATGTTATTGAGTATAATTGCCTGTTGAACAAAACACGATAAGTAGTAACCATCACCTAATCCGCCTGCAAAAATGGATTGATTGTTGATTACGAATGGTTCCTGACTAGCACATGTGATGCTGTAACCATTACCCGAACCGCCTGCAAAGAGGGCTTGATTGTTGATCACGAATTGAGCCTGACTAGTACATGTGATGCTATAACCATCACCCGAACCGCCCAAGAATGGGCTTTCATTATTGACTGGTTCAGTCACTTCAAAGCAACTTAAGGCATAGCCACTCCCAACACCTCCGGGGAAGCGACGAACCGGGTAACAGGCCATGCTATACCCATCGCCCTGCCCGCCATAAAAAATATTTTCAGAATTGGTTTGAACCACCTCCTGTACATAGCATGCTTGCCAGAAACCGGAGTGGCTACCTCCCGCAAAAATACCACTGCTATTTGAAGCCCCTGTACTCTGTGTAAAACACATCTGCCAGAAACCGGAGTGGCTACCTCCCGCAAAAATACCACTGTTATTTAAAGCCTCTGTACTCTGTGTAAAACACATTTGGTTATAACCCGCATGGCTTCCACCTCTGAAAATTTCTTCGTTACTTTGTATTTCTTCTTCTTGTGTAATACATGCATTACCATACCCCGATGCTATGCTGCCGCTATAAATGGAATTATTAAGAATATGAGGGTTTTGCACATGGCATTCCGCAGTATATCCAGAGGTTATTCCTCCAAAGAATACGGCTGCATTATTGAGAACAAGGATGGTTTGCTCGTATTGAGCCATAAAATAGCCGGAATGGCTATCCCCCATAAAAATTTCAAGGTTATTCAATATCTGTACCTGTTGCGCAAAATTGTCTCGTGCATAGCCCGAATGGCTATCTCCTAAAAATATACCCGCATTGTTTAATACCTGAACTTGCTGCATATAACAAACATGCACATATCCTGATGCACTTCCTCCATTGAATATGCTGTTCAGAATTGCCGGTTGCTGCTGCTGAGTGGATGTGGCATACCCTGAACCATCACCGCCTCCAAAAATATTGTTATTGTCCTGCGCAGTGGCAACCAAGCAATTCGAAACAAGAATGAGAATCTGAAATATGCGGTATGGATTACGCATATTAATCTGTTACAAAAAGTTTAGGGTGCAGTTCTTACGCCTCTACCGCCTGTTGAATTGTATCGCTGGGTCGAATAATCGCCTCCCGTATTTGCCCTGTCTGAAATATTTATCGCGTTGAGGGTGATAGAGCCCCATGTGCCGCCCTTCAATCCCAACCTATTTGGCCAATTGGTTTCATTCCGTTCTCCGGTATCAGATAGTACGCCATCCCCGTGCTTACCGGTGTATCCTTTTCCCGTAGCAGTAGATACAACAACCACGTACTCCCAGCAGTTACCACTCATTTCCATAACACCGTAATATGTTGCTCCTGCCTGCTCACGAGTGGTAGTGGCACCGGCAAAACAACCTGATCTTAGGGGACCCTGAACGGCTGCAGCATTTCCATAGTTAACATTGGTTATGGTTGGATTGGTGGGAGCTTCGTTGCTTGCTCCTGAGTTTTGAATACCGGTAGCAGCCACTACATTGGTATTTCCCCAAGCTTTCTCGTCGGGAAAGTGGGGACGAGTACCACGGCAAGTTTTCTCAAATTCCAATTCTGTCATGGGCCTTAAACCTGCCCAATCAAGGTAGGCCAGTAGATCGAAAGCGCTTAAATAATTGCATGCTATGTGTTCTCCGTCATCTGATTCGTTGCCTACTCCGTTATTGTTGAGGTCACAGTCGAAAACCCTTGGAAGCGAACCTCCCGGTTCTGATGCCAGCCTTATCCCATTTCTATATGTAGGGATGGTTGCATTGTTTATAAAATTTCCTAATCCGGTTATGCCAAGGGATCTATTGCCCTGTTGGTTTCTGGTTAGTTTATTTAAAAAATCGCGGTATTGCCCTTGGGTTATTTCGTATTTCATTACGTAGAACGAGGCATATCCTTTGGGAAAAGCAGCCGGGAGTGTTCCTGGATCACCGATAGTAGAATATCCGGTTGTTGAAGTTCCCCAGAGTTCTGAAGTTGAACTGTTTCCTATGGTGATGGCATCCTCCGATGTTATTTCGAAAGATGTGTCGGTTGTTGTACCACTGACAAACCGCCCTAGACTGGAACTATTACCATCACCCACAAAGAAGTTACCCTGAGGGATATACACCATCTCAATTCCAAAAACGCATATCTCTACACTATCGGTATTGTTAAGCCCATCTGCAGTGTAGTTCCAACGGAGTTGGAGGTCGGAAAAGTTGACCGACCCGCTGCCATCGGCATCCCGATAGAGAAACGCTCCCTTGCCATCGGATGGAACGCTGACCGCTGCTCCTGATGGAAGCGTGTGCCCTGTGGAACTGATGGTTGCATGGTTCCATACCCCCTCTTGCCAGAGCAAGCGGTATTTGGCAAAAATCCAAACCGCATCATGGTTGCTTTCGTAGGTAGAGGTACGCCATGAGTTATCCCAGCGCACATCCATTTTAATCATTTTGTAACCCTCGGCATCATTTTGCCCACGCAGGTACATATTGCTAATGGTGAGGTTGTTCCCCCATATACTGCTGTGAAACAGGGCAAGAACCGCAAATAGTAAAGTTAACTTTGTTCTCATATTGCTTATAGTTTATTGGTTATTACATTACATTTTATGAGCAATTTTACGAGAAATTCTTAATTTCAGTTAAAAAAATTACATTAATTGTTCAATTAGTTTGACGAATGATATAAAATATTCAATACACTGATTTTTAATCGGCAAACAGTGAAAAGATATGGGAATTGGGACTGATTATAAAGAAATCTTCTTAATGTGAAGAGATATGTCGTAACAAATTACTCCTCAATATGATGGAAAAAATGGATAATCTGTTTGTTTATGATATTTCTTATGCCATTTATAATGTTTTCATAAGGTTTGGCATCAGATATTGATCAATCATTTAAGATGACTTAATAAAAATGGTACTATTCTCCTGAAACGATACCCATACCTTACTCCCAATGGATGCATGAATGGCTTGCAATTGTGTACTTGCCATTATGGCAAAGATTTTCTCTCCGATATCTACAACAACTTCACACCCAAATCTGTGAGGATATATGTCGATAACTGTTCCGGGAAATGTATTAAGGGTTTCGGTGCCGGGCTTGTCGTGGGTGATGACAATTTCATTCTCGGGAATCATGGCATAACCGTTTCCCTCATCATCGGATTGCAAATAGAATGAAAGATTTTCGTTAACCCTGGCCTTCATGAATTTGCTGTCCTCTGACTTTGATATGGATATTTTAAAAAAATTGCGGACACCCCCAAATCCGGCAACAAATGATGAGGTGGGCTTTCCGAACACTTCCTGCGGGCTACCAATTTGCTCAATGGCACCGTTGTTAATTATGGCTATCCTGTTTCCCAACGCAATGGCCTCCTCGTAATCGTGGGTAACGTGCACTATGGTTTGCCCCTTACGATTCAAATCGCGAAGCAGCCTTCTAATTTCAACCTTGCGCTCAACATCAAGCGACGAGAGAGGTTCGTCCAGCAATAGGAGAGAGGGGTTGAGGGCAAGGGTACGGGCCAGGGCCACTCGTTGCTGCTCTCCACCCGAAAGGGTGGGAGGGAATCGCTTCAGCAAATGGCTAATGCCCAGTTCTTGGGCTAGTTCAACAACCCTACGGTTCACCTCTCGGCTTTTGTATCCCTTCCGATACAAGGGGTAGCCAATATTATGATGTACGTTGAGGTGGGGGAAGAGCGCCAGATCCTGAAAAACCAGCCCGATGTCACGTTCCTGAATCTTGAGATGCGTTATATTGGCATCATTAAGGGTAATGTCGCCCCCATCGGGGGCGATAAGACCGGCAATCACCTCTAACAGTACGGATTTCCCTGCTCCCGAAGGTCCCAAAAGGATAAAATAATCACCCTTTCCAACGGTTAACGTTATGTCTTTGAGGGTGAATCCCTCCCACCGTTTGGATATGTTGGTCAGTTTAAGCATCCTTTTTTCGTTTTACGGCCAACAATCGGATTGTTATGAACACCACAAGGCTTACCAGAATGAACAGCAGGGCCGCGGGGCGTGCATACTTGAGCCCAAAGGCGTTGAACCTGTCGAATATCAGCACCGGTGCCACCATGGGATGGTATGCAACGATTACCACCGCTCCAAACTCACTCATGCCCCTTGCGAACATCATCACCAATCCCGTGACGATGCTCCGCCATGCCAGGGGAAGCGAAATGGTGAAAAACACCCTTGCCGGCGATGCCCCTAAATTGAGTGCTGCCTTCTCCAACCTCACGGGAACCGATGCGAACCCCTCGCGGGCAGCGTTTATTAGAAAGGGGATGCTCACAAACGCCATGGCCAGCGCAATGGCCACGGGGCTTCCAATGAGGTTGAAACCGAATGCTCCGGCTGCTTTCCCAATGACCGTATCGCGGCTAATGAAACCCAGCAGTGCTATCCCCGCGGCGGAGTGCGGAATGACAATGGGAAGGTCGATGATGCCCAGCACCATGTTTTTCAGGGGGAAACTATACCTGGCCAACAGGTACGCCAGCGGTATGGCCAAAATGGAAAATACCAGGGTGGAGGCCATGGAAATCCAAATGGTCAACCATATGCTTTGCTGAACCTCAGTTTCCTGCGCCGTGGAAAATAGTGTAGAGAGTGGAGTTGAAAAAACCATTCCCAGCAGTGGGGCCACGATGAAGAGGAGAACCAGTCCACCCAAAAATGCGAAGGATAAATTGATGGCCGATTTTTTCATTGCCGTTCAGTTAGTTTTATTGCGCTATATGTCTGATTTGTAAATATTTAATAGATTGTTGTTTAAGGGTGCCCTGTTAGTTCTTCCCTAAGATCTTTATCCATGCCATCCTCATTGTGAATAATAAGTGGATTGAGAGGAATCATACCCATTTGCTCAATGGTTTTCAGCCCCTTGTGGGGATGGAGGAATAGTTTAAGATATTCCATGGCCATTTCCCTGTTGGACGCATTGGATGGTATGGTGATGCCATACACCATGGGCTCTCCGTAAAGGGTGAGAGAATCGCCCACGGCCGCTCCCCTGATCCTTAAGTGTACGCCAGAGTACAGGTCGCTCAGGGAAGGATTTCCCAGGTTGATTTCATCGGGAAGGGTGACGTACTCCAACCCATGCTGCACAGCAACCGAACGGTAGAGGAATATGTAGTCAATGGCTCCCGACTCAAGCAGGGCAATGAGGTCCACCTCCTTGGGGCGAATAAACCGATTGTCCTTTTCTGCTATGGCCTTTGCCAACCCGGGTTTCTGGTAGTGTTGTTCTGCAAGTTGTAGGGTAAGCAGTGTACGGTATCCGCAGGGGTCGGCATTGGGGTCGCTTCGCCCGTAGCTAACTTCGGGCTTGGCTAATATTTCGTACCAGTTGTCACCATTAATATCATTGGCGTGACGCGATTGTTTGGTATGAACGAGCGACATTTCGTTACCCGAGAAAAGCACGTTCCAGTCGGCATAGTCAGGTATCAGCAGTTCATCAATTATCTTGTAATCTGCGGAAGCCATAATATCACACTGGCGGTTGAACTCGGTTATTTTGCGTGCGCATTCCACACTCCCTGCTGCTTCGAGGCGGAAGGTAACATCGGGGTGCAACACCTTAAAGCTGTCGGCAATGGCCTTAATGGGCATGGCCAAACTTCCTGCATGAAAGATAGTTATGGTGTTAGTTTGTTGGTTGCTGTGGCACGATGAGAGAAGTAAGGCAAAGCCAAGCAAAAAGGTTATCGTAAAACGTTTCATAGTCATTGTTTTTGGGTTATGCAAATAAAGCATATCGCAATATCTTAAAAAAGCATTATTTCAACTTATTACTATCTGAAAAGCGATTTGTGTTTTATTCGTTGATGGAATGCCAAAATTTTCTAGCCGAGTCGTGCATAAGGAGTTCAATTTCGGCTAAAAATAGCTTGTAAGCTGCAATGAGTTTTTTCCCCTCCTCATTCAGCATTGTTTTACCCCCTTCTTTTCCGCCCCTCTGCTTTGTCACAATGGCAAATCCCAATCTCTGTTCTATTTCACGGAGGCATCCCCATGCTTTTCGGTAGCTGATTTTTAGTTTTTCAGCGGCGGCAGCTAACGAACCAAGCTCATCAATGTGCTGAAGCAGTTCGAATTTGCCATCACCTACTATGTCCTGACCATCCTTGTTTTCAAGCCAGATTTTGTGTTTAAGGAACACGTTGTAGTACTTACTTCCCTTACTTCCCGCCATAGTTTTTAGATTAATAGTATTATCAGTAGTCGCTCTATTACTTTGACAAAAAGATCTTCCGCATTCGTTTCAAATAATCTTTGGTTCCGCCGCCATTGGCAATAATCGTTATGGTTTCGTGATCAAAGGGTTCAAAGCGTACCCCAAATAACCCATTGATTTTTGGAATGTTAAGTAGCATTTCTGCAAGAGGCGTCGACGGGCCAAGAAGGAATATTGGCGTTGTTTCCGGTGAAATACCGATAATATGGTTAAAGGTATTGTTGGATAAACTGGTGGCAGTGAGAATTATGGCATCAGCATCCCAAAGAGCTGCCTCCTGTTGATGCATGGGGGCTACAGGCTTTTCCCTTTCATTGAAATCGAAAGTGGTTAGATTCACCCCAATATCAGTTATCCTTTTGGATAAAGAACCAAAGTAGCCAATCATCACCACCTGTTTTAATCCGGAAAAATTAATGGCATCAAAAATATCGCCATGCCCTGTGGGCATGATATCGTAGTTAGCAAAAGCATTTATCCATGCATTAACGATAACCCTATGGGGGTAAAGGGAAAAGTTGGGATTTTCCAGCACCTTGATATCATTGGGAATGGTATGGCGCAGGGTGGAGCATACCCCGATTTGTCCGTTGCTTAGCATGACAGCCGCATACTTATCGCCGCAAACCAGCGTGTTTAGCTTGTCGGGCGAATAGGGGTATTTTAGAAACAATTCGTGAAGCAAATCCATGATTTTTAAACTATTTTGAAGTATGTAAAGGTAAGGGTTTGCCTCGAACTATGCAAAGCAGTGGTTAGTTTCTGTTGCCCATAAACTGAAGAAATATTTTTAAATGTAATGCCTCTATCAAAGCAAACCTCTTATTACTTTTGCAAAACAGTAATAGGATGTGTAGAAAAACGGGGATAGCTAAAATCTGAAGCGTATGTTTTCCCAAAATCCCGAAGGGTTGAATAGCCATTTACTGATTGAAAGATTGAAGTATCCTTTGCTCAAGAGGGATGTGGTTCAGTTGGCCAAAACCTATGCAGATCTTGGTTATGATCTCGAAAAACTCCTATCGCTCACTCTACACAGCAGTCATGCCATAAGTTTTCATTCGGCCTGGGTATTCGAAAATATTTGTACGCTTAATCCCAATATTCTGGATTCTTCTCTACCCATTATCATTGAATACCTTCGAAAGGTTAAAAACACAGGCGTACAAAGACATTTTAGCAAGTTAGTGTCTATCGGTTTGAAAAGGTTGTTGAACAAAAAGAAGGATGAGTTGTTCCAAATCGAACAATGGCAGGTATATGCAGCGCAGTTGGAGGAGGTTTGTTTCAATTGGCTTTTGGACGAAGATTGCCAGCCAGCCATTAAGTCAAATAGTTTGGAAATCTTAAGTTTGCTTTCGAAATATCAAACATGGATAGCCGGCGCACTGCCTCCGATTGCACAGAATCTGATGGAGATGAGTTCCCCTGCTTTGCGGATAAAGTGTAAAAAAGTGCTGATGATGCTGAAATAAAAGATTGTTTTTTACAGGTAAAAAATGTTTTGATATTGTTATTTGTTTCTATATTAGAATATTATTTTTAGGGCAGCTATTTATCTGGCGGATTCAAGTCACAAATGCAACTTTTGGTTAAACAATAATCTATTCATTACAAATATAGGGTTTTCGTAATCAAATCTCTTTCTGGGTCTCTTGTTTAGTTTAGTCTCCACCTGTTTTACCATT
>Ga0208694_1000126_pt1 | contig 115306 bp, 84 predicted proteins | sample AD_UKC078_MetaG_FD_184442 | JGI IMG/M metagenome (GOLD analysis project Ga0208694, IMG submission 184442) | Active sludge microbial communities of municipal wastewater-treating anaerobic digesters from USA - AD_UKC078_MetaG (SPAdes) (version 2) | ecosystem: Engineered > Bioreactor > Anaerobic >...
AAACAAAAATACCGCCAGGGGTATATTTAGTTAAAGCAATATCGGATAAACAGGTAAAAACAGAAACAATAGTAATAACAGAATAGATAAAAAATAAACACCATGTGCTATAGGATATCTAATTTACTCCTTGCTTTTTACGGTTTATTGCTGTTCGCTATTTTAATAACTCCCCAGAAAGCAAAAGCCCAAGAGTGGAGCGAACCGGTTTATATAACTACCCCATATGATATGATATATATCAGCCAATCGGATATGATAATTGATAAAAATGGAGTGTTGCACATTGTATGGGTTCAGCGCTTTGGGAGTACAACAAATTCCTTTTTGGTATATATTAAATCGATAAATCAGGGGCGGGACTGGACAGAGCCTATAACATTAACATTGGGTATCGGGTATTTGATTTATAATCCTATACTTGCCTTGTATAGCGATAATACAGTTTTATTATCATATTTTTCACTAAAAACGGAGGTCGAACAATCTAGAATATTTTTAAAGAAATTAGAAGGGGATATATGGGGTGATGAGATTGCAGTTAACGGCTCGCATGATTATCGTTATTGGCTTCGCACTCACTGCTTAGCAATAGATAGTAACGACAAAGCATATATTTTATGGCCCAAAGCAGATTTATCTTGCACTTTGATTGTTACCTATTTTAATAATCAATTTAGTACTATAGTTCAAGGTCCAACAGACAATGTGAAAAGATTTACTACAGGAAAAGCTATATTTGATAAAAATGATGTTTTGCATTATTCGGGCTTTCGGGGTAATACAATTGGTTATTCTTACTACAGTAGCGGACAATGGCTACCCTTTAATTTAGTTGATGATAGTTATAAATACCACGATTTTACATTAGATAAAGAGTCTATCCCCTACTTTGTTCTCAATTCTGTTATAGATGGAGGTTCAACAATGTTTGGGAATTATTATAGGAACAGATGGTATTTTGAGAAAATTGCCTCTGGATATAGTGAGTCACACTCTCTGTTTATTGAGCAGAATGGCACAAAGCATATTGCGGGAAGTTGGGGCAATTCGTTAAAATATTATAGAAATAATAATGATGGTTGGACAGATACCCTTTTAGAATCAAGATATTCAATTTACAATAAACTTCTTGCAAAGGACTCACTATTGTATTTACTTAGTAATATAAGGATCAACAATGAACGTACATATTTAGAAATTAGAAAAATGGCTATTGAAAACCAGGTAGGAATTCAGGAACAGCCACAGTTAGTAGATAAGAAAATTAATATATATCCTAATCCTGCAAGAGAAACGGTAAATATAAACTTCTTTTCTCCGGAAGGGCAAGCAACAATAAAAATAATAGACCTACAGGGCAAACAAATTTTCTCAACTACCGTTAAAAACTCCAATATGGGCATATTTGATTTTCAATGGAATAGGATGTGTGCTAAAGGTAATGCTGCCACTACCGGAATTTATTTTGTGGTTATTCAAGCAGGAGAACAGGTGTTTGCAGAAAAAGTGGTTTTGTTTTAACAGAAAAAAGAAGTAAGGCATTAAGGTAAAAGGAGCAAGAACCGAGGGTATCGTCCCGTTCCTCACTTTTACCTTGCTCCTTGTACCTTGCAACTCTCAATTTTTCGTAACCTAAGCCCAAACATCACAGAAATTACGAAATAAACACCAATTCATGCCGAATACCAAATATTTCAGATTAAATTTGCAACCTAATTAAAACAGAGATCAAATGAGTTTACAGTGTGGAATAATAGGAATTGCCAACGTGGGTAAAAGTACTATTTTTAATTGTATGGCTTCAAATAAAGCAGAGACAAGCAATTTCTCATATAGCAACAAAACTAATTTAAGCATTATAAACGTACCGGATTCACGGCTATACGAACTAGAGAAATACCAACCTACCGAAAGAATTTTGCATACCACAGTGGAAATTGTCGATATCCCCGGATTAACCAAAAGTGCCGGACGAACCGACAAAAGCGCGAACCAGTTTCTTTCCGAAATCCGCAACTGCGATGCTTTAATTCACGTTTTGCGTTGCTTTGACGACGAGAATTTACCACACGTTGATGGCTCTGTGAATCCAGTAAGGGATATAGAAACAGTAAATCTTGAACTGCAAATAAAAGATTTAGAGTCAGTTGAGAAAAAGATAGTGAGACTTGAAAAAGTTGCAAAATCGGGCGACAAGGATGCAAAAAAAGGCATCGAGATTCTTAACGTTTATAAAGAACACCTTGAGAGCTTCCAAAACGCTTCAACAGCTCCTGTAGCTCCCGAACATACGCACTTTATTGACGATATTTTTTTACTTACGGTTAAACCAATTATTTACGTTTGCAACGTTGACGACAACTCGGCTGTTAACGGAAACAGATATGTTGAGCAGGTCAAAGAATTTTTGAAAAACGACAAAACCGAAGTGCTTGTGATTGCTGGCGCTATGGAATCGGAAATTTCCGAACTTGAAACAGAAGATGACCGAATGGCGTTTTTACAAGATATGGGCTTAACCGAACCGGGTGTAAATAAGCTTATTCGCGCAGCATACTCGTTGTTAGATTTAGAGACTTTCTTCACAGTAGGACCAAAAGAGATACGTGCTTGGACAATAAAAAAAGGTGCAACAGCACCACAAGCCGCAGGGGTTATACATAGCGACTTAGAGCGTGGTTTTATTCGTGCCGAGGTTATGAAATACACTGATTTCGTGACACTTGGCTCGGAGCAAGCTTGTAAAGAGAAAGGGAAACTATCGATTGAAGGGAAAAACTACGTTGTGCAAGATGGCGATATTTTACATATTAGGTTTAATGTGTGATGCCCGATATTTGGAACACAGATGACACCGATGTGACAGATTTACACGGATAAAATCTGTGAAAAATCCGTTTAATCTGTGTCATCTGTGTTCAATTCATTCGTAATTGCTCATTGAATATTCTTTTCCCACTTCCAAGCATTTTTCAAAGTTTCTGCCAGTGGAGTATTAGCTTTCCAACCTAACGTTTTGTTAGCCAAAGTTGAGTCAGCCCAGATTTTCTCTATATCGCCTGCGCGGCGCTCTGTAAACGAATAGTTTAGCTTTACACCTGTTGCATTTACAAATGTTTCAACAAGCTCTAAAACACTTATCCCCTGCCCTGTCCCAACGTTAAGAGCCTCATAAACAGGCTTATCTGGCTTACTGTCAAGATATTTCAGTGCATACAGGTGAGCTTCTGCTAAATCGTTAATATCAATAAAATCGCGAATGCAAGTACCATCGGGAGTGTTGTAATCGTTGCCAAATATTCGAAGCTCTTTTCTTATACCTACTGCGGTTTGCGTGATGTATGGTACAAGATTGTTTGGTACGCCTTGTGGTAGTTCACCAAGCAATCCTGATGGGTGGGCGCCAATTGGATTAAAGTATCGCAACGACATAACTCTCAACTTGGCGTTGCTTTTGACTACGTCATAAAGAATATCTTCGCATATTTTTTTTGTGTTTCCGTAGGGAGACTCAGCTTTAACCAACGGACTTTTCTCCGTAACAGGCAAAACTTCTGGTTGCCCGTAAACAGCAGCAGATGAAGAAAACACAAAGTTTTTTAAACCATATTTCAATCCTATTTCAAGAACATTTAAAATGCCACCTATATTATTTGCGTAATATTTAAGAGGTTGCTCAACCGATTCTCCAACTGCTTTGCTGGCTGCAAAATGTATTACCGAATCTATATCGCGATTTTTAGACCAAAACTGGTCGAGTTGCTCTTTGTTGCAAATATCTATTTCTGCATTTTGTGGCATTTTCCCTGTGATGGCTTTAATGCGATTATAAACCGTTGCATCGCTGTTTGAGAAATTATCAAGTATTACTATATCGTAACCTTTATCTATCATTAAAACCGAGGTGTGCGAACCGATAAATCCTGCTCCTCCGGTAATCAAAATCTTTTGCATTTATTAAGTCGTTTTTTAGTTCTGCTTACAAATATAAAACTTTTCGTTTAGCACAAAACAAAAAAATAATAGTTGAATACAAGTTGGCTTTTGGTTGTTAGCCGTTGGCTATGTGCATTATTAGTGTGGCGTGTTTTGAACGTATAATTGATTAGGGCTAAAGCCCAAAAAGCACGTGTGCCAATCTAATCTATTGATATAACAATCAGCCACATAATTGTTCACTTCGGCTTCGCTCAGTGCAAGCATTGCACATTGCTCATTGATTATGGCAATCATCATCTTTCACAATGAGACACAAGGCATTGTATCTCCTCGTAACTCGTAACTCGTAACTCGTAATTGTTCATTGATTTACACTTCGGCAACTATTCTACAACCAATACGGCATTCGAGACACCGTTTTTTATCACAGTAACTATTTTTTAACTCTAAGTACGCTTGTGACTGCCGAGCGTTTGTTATTTCGCCACCCAATTCGCGCCACTTCTCAATAATTGAATTATTCTCTGGCAACATCTGTTCTAACCACTCTATTGATTTGGTTTTCAGATACTCAACACCATTAAACATTCCGTAGGCAAACAGAAACGGTGAGACTGTATTTATTATTATTACTTCAATTGACTGGTCTCCGATTTCAGAAATCTTACGCTTTGCTGGTTTCCCAAAATTGTAATGATTTTGCCAATACTCCGAAACGGGTTGTTTGAAATATTTCAAGATCTCCCGAACGTCCTCTGTATCAATTAAAAGCCCGATAAAATCTGTCGATTTATTCAAAAGTGCTGCAAGTTGAGCTATACGAACTGTTGGAAAATTTGTTGGTCTAATTCTGAAAAACTTCCATTCGGAATAGTTTAACGGTTTTAAGGTATATTTATGTTTTAAAAACTCGTACTCCTTTATTAACAGCGCCTTATAATCGTCAGTTTCGTTTTCATTACTCTTTAAAAATCCAGCTTGACCAAACAAAAGGGCTTCGAGCGATACCATATTATCAGATATTTTTTGAACTATTGACAAAGGTAACGATTGCGCCAACCTTTCAAACGGCATTGCATTAACTTTAAATCCTAAGTTTTTGCATAATAATCTGTAAAACAATTCATTAAAATCGTTTTTTGTATCTTCTAATATTGATAGAATATCGTTGTATTTGCGCTCCATTCTTTCTACTGATAATGTCTCTATCCAAATATTTAAAAACAGAGTCTCTACTGAGCTAAAGCTCGATTCACACGGAACCCAACGCCGACTTTCGTATAATTCCCGATAATTACTTGAAATTTTCGGATGAAACTTCATTTCAAACGTTGGCACTTTATATCCGCTTTGAGTTATTATATCGTCGTTATTTTCATATACTACGTGCAAAATAACATTGTTATATGCGGGATCTTCGGAGTGCTTATGACTATTCCAATCTGACGACTTACAATGTACCTCAACACACCCAGCCCATATAGTTTCGCCTATTTTTATTCGTGCATCAATAAAATCGGGACCCGAGTCACTGTTTTGCATGCCGGGAGATGCAACCTGAATATCCTGACCATCAACGGTTTTCATCTCCTGTCTGTCGTATAAGCCGTATTGCCAAATATGTTGCAAAAGCTTCTCGTCCATGGATTATGCATTTTCGTTGCAAGGTAGAAAAAAAAAATGAATATCCACATGAACACCTTACTTAATTAATAACCACATAGTCACATAGTTTATTTATTTAAGGTAAAATAGTTACACAATAATCGGCGGTGTCTCATAAGCGCCCAACTGCTGTACTTCGACTTCGCTCAGCAACCACGTTACTTCGATATTCGGGCTCAGTCACGTACACTTCGGCTTTGCTCAGTGCATCGCTTCATGTACGCTCCTTCGCCCTCAATCTCAGCGCCTTGCATTTGGACACTTCTGAGACACCTTACCACTTTTTTGTTAAATTAGACTTTTGAGACAGCCTCTACTATGTGTAAAACAAGTTTTCTATGTAATACCGATGTAAAATTTTAAAAAAGATTGGACTATTTTAAAATTACAATTGATAAGTACATGACAAAAATTTAAAATTATTTGTATATTATTGTAAATGAAGGGTTTGAGAAACATGTAACAAATAGTTTTACTCGCTAATCGAGCAGAGCCTCAATACTCCGCTTAAAGACCACTCTTCAACAGGTTCAGTGACTGTGATACGTCGGCTGAGTTTATGTTTCGATATACTCAACAACCATCGAAGCCAAAGTCATAGGCTACCTATAATGAAAGGTCGCTTCGACAAGCTCAGCGACCGAGTATGTCGCATTATTCACGCAGGTTATGTTTTCAATATTCAGACACATGCATTGTGTCTATACACCCAAATCTCTCACACCATCACGTTCAACGCATCATTAATTGTTTTTTTGTCATGTACTAAGTTACAATTGATATAATTTGACAGAGTTAGGGTTTCAATTAACTATATTTTCTATGTATCTATGTGGTATTGAAAAAGATTTTTCAGTTCTATAAATATAGGTAAATATACGGTTATTCATTAAACATTTTTTTGATTCAAAACCTTTGACTTATCACAAAGGATGTAATAGGAACGATTTTAGACGAATCAAGCCTACTTTTTGACCTATAAGCCGAAATATTTGTGCAATGGTCTCTTTTTGTTGATATATGTTTTTTTTGTAAAGATACGTGGTTTTAGAAATAAAAACAGTGTATATTGCTAATAGTCAGACATTTAAAATGTTAACAAGTGACCGTTTTTTTTAATTTTAAATGCGTTGACCCTGTGACTTACACCAACAAATTGGTCATGATTGAAAAATTTTTTATTTTTGTTCGAATTTGAGATGCACAAATTTTATTCATTAAATCAAAATGCAATAACAGCAAAATACAATTTTTTTATAGCTATGATACCAGAAAAAAGCAGAAAAGAGTGGTTTAATCTTGTTACTGGAAAGGTAAAATATAATTTGACAAATTTTGTACTACAAATGAAAGTCTCTCAGGCTGTTAACGACGTTAATTCAGGACGAATTAAACCCCAAAAAGCCATTGATGAAATTCATTCACTATTTACCAAATATGGAAAAGCCACTGCTCGTGATCTGAAAGAAATTTTCGGTAATTAACATAAAAGCTCAACTTACGATTTACAATGAGGAATTCACTACAAACCTCTGAGCGGGTCGTTAAAATGATTAACGACGGTAGGGTTCTCATTCTTGCTGGAGATGAAAGCGCATTAGATAAACTTCCAAAAGGCAGGTGGGTTGCTGGAACAACCCCCTACTTTATGAGCACAAACGGAGGAAAATTTAGCAAGAAATTAATCCATGTTACTGATATTACCGATATCCAAGAAGATATTAAAATTATAAACTACAACGAAGAAGATATAAATAATATAGTTGCCGATGAATTTAAAAATGGTTTTACAATACTGATATTACCTGTATTTCAACCTGTATGGCAACAATATGCTCTCAACTCGCCCGAGTACAGTAATATATACATTAATCCTATTGTTGGCTGGGTTTCAGGCGCTGATTTCACTGAATTAGGTCTAACGACAGCAAAAACGTACAACGGTAACACTAAATCAGAAACGGATGGGGTTGCCATGCACGTAAAACTCTCCGACAATTTGGTAGCCCGTACTGAAATAATCAACCTCTACAAGCCAGGCAGTGGCGATAACATAACCTTCCCCAATAAAGGCTTTGACAGCAGTGTTTGTATAGTAAACGGTAAAGAGCAATCTCTTTATGATTATTTAACATCAATTAAATCAGACGAGAGACTTCCCATAGTGGCAAATTACTCTGGAGCACACATCAACACAGGAGTATTTTGGGATAAAGGATCAAAAAATGCAATTCTTTTCGCACCTGTTTTCCCAAATGTCAATTATCGAATTGCTCAAAGCTCAAGAATCGATTATGAAAGGGAGTTTGAAAAACGAATAACCGCTTCAGGCGAACAAAATATGATATTCTCTTGTAACTGCTTGATGAATTATTTTACTTTCAAACTTGAGGGGAAAAAACTTAAAGGAGTAAGTGGACCGATAACCTTTGGAGAAATTGCGTATCACGTTCTAAATCAAACATTTGTTTACCTTGTGGTCGAAGACAAATAAAACTTTTAATGAATATACGCATGAATACCTTACTTAATTAATAACCACATAGTCACATAGTTATTTTTATGTAAGGTAAAATAGCTACACATAGGCGGTGTCTCATAAGTGCCCAACTGCTGCGTTACTTCGATATTCGGGCTCAGTCATGTACACTTCGGCTTTGCTCAGTGCATCGCTTCATGTACACTCCTTCGCCCTCAATCTCAGTGCCTTGCATTTGGACACTTCTGAGACACCTTACCACTTTTTTGTAAAATGAGACTTTTAAGACAGCCTCTATGTGTAAAACAAGTTTTCTATGTAACACTTGTTTCGATATATCTTTTACAACCCTAACTCAGCTAATTTAGGTGGTTGTTTTTAATATAATATTTTGATATTAAGACTATTACATGTAAAAAAAACAGATCGCTTAATTAGATTGTCTATTCTTTTCAATAACAAGCTCATAACAAGATGTATACAAGCTATAGACAGGTAATTTGACAGAGTTAGGGTTTCAATTAACTATATTTTCTATGTATCTATGTGGTTTTGAAAAAAAAATTCTGTTCTATAAATATTAGGTAAATATACGGTTATTCATAAAACTTTTTTTAGTTTAATATATTATAAACAGATGAACTGTCTTTACTTTCAAGGCGCTCTTTTTTGTATTTTATTAATCCCCACTAACTAATTTCTACCCGTTTATGCGCGAAAGTAACATCATATTTATTATTTTTGTTAAAAATAAAAAATCAGATATTCGTATTTCGTTAATATTTAAACATATTCATGAACGTTCTTGATATTGTTATCGCAATACCTTTGCTATGGGGAATATGGCAAGGTTTCAATAAAGGATTAATATTAGCCTTAGCTTCATTAGCTGCGCTATTAATAGGCGTCTGGGGATCGATAAAATTCTCTAATATCGTAGCAAATTTCTTATCAAACTCCTTTGGTTTAGTATCGGAATATAATTCAATAATTGCATTTTCAATAACCTTTATATTAATTGTTATTGCTGTGCACCTTTTAGCTAGAGCGTTAGACAAACTACTTAGCGCCGTTGCTTTAGGTATTTTAGTTAAAATATCAGGCGCTGCTTTTGGAGCCTTAAAATGGGGATTAATTGTGAGCATACTTTTATCAATATACAACGTTATAAATGTCAATTATAAATACACCTCTAAAGAGACTATTGAAAAAAGTATTTTATATAAGCCTGTGGCGTCAATCGCTCCGTTCATTTTCTCATATTTTGACTTTGAATGGATTAATAAACACGATAACTCCCAGCTTTAATCTATGGAAAAACGCAACTTATCAAAATAGGAAGAAATATAAAAATAGTTTAAGTAAAAAGATATAAATTGCAAGGGTTTACAAAGTTTATATACTACAATCAACCTAAATAGAGAATAAGAAATTATAACTAAAACACAAAACATTATGCACTTAAGAGTTACAAGCAATTTACTTATTGTATTACTAATGTTAACACAGACATTAATTGCACAGAATAAAGAGAAAGCGCCTGGACAAATTATTTGGCAAGAAACTTTCGATCAAGAAATTTGGGAAAACAGTGTTGTTGAAGGAGTTACAGTAATAGACAGCCTCCCTGAAGGTTGGACATTCTACACTGATACAAGTACTGTAAACAATTTTTATTGGCAATGGTCAAACGAAGGACCTCGCGGACGACACACCAGTCCCAACGGAGGCGCCGTCCCTAAAAACCAACTAACACCAACCGCAAAAATAAACAGCTCCACTAACGACAATGGATTTTTGCTATTACCCTCAGATTGGTACAACACAAACGATGATGGAAGTTCAACCTCTCCTGCAATTCCAATAAATTCTTATGTCGAATATGGACCGATAAACATTTCAGAATTTCCACAAGTGCACTTTAGAATGGAATACTTTTTCAAACTATTGAAACCCGCAAACTCGGAAATAAGCATAATCTTCAGAGATAGCAGTAATTCAATGACAGTACCTATTGATTTTATTGAAAACATTCCTTCAGAAAATGCGGCTGTTGCTGATTTTAATCTAATAGCGCTATTAGAACAGAACAATATAAACCTAAACACAGAACAGATCTTTTTCCGTATCTCACAAATCGGTATAAGCCACTATTTTTTCATGATCGACGACATAAAGTTTTATCAACCTCTTGACAGAAATATGCGCATACTTGATACATGGAGCGACTACCACATTCCGGGCGGAAATAATTCTGGATATAACTTGCACATCGACTATTTCGGCGGATATAAGAATATTCCATTATCTGTGGTTGACTCATTTGTTCAGTTCAGAACACAAGCCCAAAATTTCGGTGGCATAGTTAGAGAAAACGTTTACGCACACACAGTTATCAATAACTTGGATATTGAGCAGATAAATCCTGTTTATAACGATTACTCTTCGACACAAACTTTACAACCATCTGATACAACTATTTTTACAAACACAATGTCGTTTATACCAAAGTTGAAAGGAAAATATAAAATTTCAACAATGATTACAGACGGCTCTGCAGAAGATTCAACTTTAAATCAAAAAGATACAGAATTTAATATAACAGACGGTCTATTTTCATATATCGACACAAGCTCAACACGCGACTATAAGGCTTTACAAGCCGACATTTCTTCTACAAATTACGGCTATGGACAAGCATTTTGGATTCCTGACATATTATCGAATAAAGTTGTCTTTAATAATTTGGCTTTCTTTGTTCATTCAAGCCAAAACCCAAACCATTTAACAGCACAAGAAATTGAAGTACAAGGATATTTGTTTAAAAAACAGGGTATTAGCCACGAAATCGTCCAAACAACTGGTGTGTATAAACCTGTTGCTACAGATATAGGAAAATTTGTAAACCTACAATTTAACACCCCACAAGAATTAGATGGAAATCAAAGCTATTATTTGGTTTTAAAAGCCACAAACCAATCACAAACCAGAAAACTTATGCTTGCACACGATCCAAACCATCACCAATCGCATGGCAATAGCGGCATAAAAATAGACTCTTTAAATAATTTGATAATTATTGACAAAACACCGGTGTTTTACACAAATATTACTGGCGGCTATATCCCCGAAGACACCGATATTTTGGCATATAATATAGTTGGTCAATTAGATAACACCATTATTAACACAGAAGACAAAACTGTTGAACTCACAATGCCTTATGGTACAGATGTAACCTCGCTTATACCAAAGTTTGTTCTTTCTGCAAATGCTGTTGCTAAAATTGGCGAAGTTGCACAAGTAAGCGACTCATCAGTTGTTGACTTTACCGACACTACTGTAATTTATACAGTAATTAATGGCGAAAGTTCTTCATCGTGGTCTGTAACAGTTAATTTAGAACCCGAACCTCCTGCTGAATTTTTATCATTCAACATCGAAGGACAGATAGGAGAAACTACCATAAACACGGCAGATAGGACAATTTCATTAGTCATGCCAGGCAACACAGATGTGACAGCGCTAATACCTATTTTCGAAATAACAGCAGGCGCCACTGCTTATGTTAACGATTCAGCACAAACAAGCGGAACATCGGTTGTTGACTTCACTGACACTACTGTAATTTATACCTTAATAAATAGTGAGAACCTTTCAACAGAATGGTCTGTAACAATCAGTCTGGAACCAGAGCCTCCTGCTGAATTTTTATCATTCAACATTGAAGGACAGATAGGAGAAACCAACATAAACTCAACAGACAGGAGTGTTTCATTGGTCATGATAGAAAACACAGATGTGACAGCGCTAATACCTGTATTCGAGATCACGGAAGGAGCCACTGCTTATGTTAACGATTCGGCACAAACAAGCGGAATATCGGTTGTTGACTTCACCAACACTACTGTAATTTATACCTTAGTCAATGGTGAGAACCTTTCAACAGAATGGTCTGTAACAGTCAATCTGGTATCCGATCCTCCTGCTGAATTTTTATCATTCAACATAGAAGGACAAGTAGGAGAAACCAACATAAACTCAACAAATAGAACTGTTTCATTAGTAATGCCAGAGAATGCCAATATTAAAGCGCTAAAACCTATATTCGAAATAACAGCAGGAGCCACTGCTTATGTTAACGGTACGGTACAAACATCGAACTCTACTATCAATGATTTTACAAATCCTGTTGTATATAAACTTGTTACACAAGGAGGCGCTGATTATGATTGGACTGTCACAGTAATTGATCAAGGCAGCTTACTTACTGGTTGCGACATTTTATCTTTCGGATTTATTGGACAGACACAACATGCTAATATAGACACAGTGAAAAAAACCGTATCGGTTAATTTGCCACCTTCAACAAGTCTGCACAACTTAGTTCCAATTTTTAATTTGTCGGCAGAAGCTAAAGCATATCATTTACAAGATGGTAATGAAAGCCTTGTTGTAAGCGGTGGAAATATTATGAACTTCACTTTAGAAGTAAATTTTAGAGTAAGGGCTGAAGATGTTACCGTGTTTAAAGACTGGAAAATAAATGTAACAACAAACCAGAATTCACAAGCCGATTTTGAGTCGTTTGAAGTACCCTTAGTGGTTCAAAATACGATTGTTGTTCAAGATACGATTGTTGTTCAAGATACGATTGTTGTTCAAGATACGGTTATAATTCAAGATACAACTATAATAGTTCAAGATACGATTCCATATTACGCAACTATATACAAAACCAATAACACAATGTTATTGCAATTGCCCCAAGGAACCCGACTCGATTCTATTCAGCCAATTTGGACCGTATCACCCGGTGCAATGGTAAAAATAAATAATGATACCGTATATAGTGATTCGAGTTATATAGACTTGTCAAAACCCGTTGTATTTGAAGTTGTTTCGCAACACGCGCAAGGAGCAAAACAGATCAAATTCTGGACACTGCATACATCTTATATAGTTGGGATAGAAGAACTTGACCACAACCACGATATATATACAGATGTTAAAATGTATCCTAACCCAGCATCACACTACGTAAATATTGATTTGCCAGAGGATATGAGAAATGGTTCCTATCAGATATTTAACATATATGGACAAACCGTTGCCACTGGCACATATCGCGGTATTCGGTTTAACATAGACATACAAGGTCAGCCCAAGGGTATCTACTTTATAAAAGTATCAAGCGACAGGTACCATAAAATAGATAAATTTTTATTTGAATAACCTTAGTACATGACAAAAAATAATTAATGGTACGTGGTGGTACTTGTCGAAGCATAGAAGTCAGAAATTAGAAATTAAAAGGCGGAGTACTTGGTCGCTGAGCGGAGTCGAAGCGGCGCACTGAGCGGAGTCGAAGTGTGAAAGGAAGGAACAAGGCGGCGCACTGAGCGGAGTCGAAGTGTGCAAGTGGGGAACGGGGAGGTGTACTGGGGCTCAGCCAACGCTGACGATTACTGAGTTTGTCGAAATGAAGTGAAATTGTCCGTAGGACAAAATTGAAACCTATAAAATTGGCTTTAGCACAAAATTCCACGATTATCCATTAAATTCATCTACCCCTACATCCAAATTGTTCATTGCTAATTGCTAATTGCACATCTAGAAAAAGAGACAGAGCACACTCCACCCCTACAACACCCTGACATTCAATTGATTAATCGTTAATTGAAAATAACTTTCTACTTTCTACTTTAAACTTTTAACTCAATTTAACTTTTCATTAACATTTTTTTTTACCCCACAAACAACCTCTATATGTCGCTGATTATTAAGATGTTGCAGTGGTAAATAGTGGAAAACCACTACGACCACTCATTGAAAACAACTATTGCATTGTAAAAAAAATTTTTTTTACTTTAAAAATCAAAAGAAAAAAAACACAACTAACTAAAAATCAAACGTTATGGTGCTATATTTACTATCTATTTTACTTTACATAAAGTTATTTACAACAGTTATAGGGCGCTCTGGCAACTCTACCACTATACTACGAAGTTTTGTTAATATGGGAACATCACATATTATGTCGCTCCCATATTTGCTATATATGCCGCAACAGGCAATCGAGTACCGGCATAATCTGCCGAACCCCAATGTGTTACAAATTTAAAGTTTAATTAAAAATTTTTGACTTATGAGGAAAAATTTATTCATTCTCCTATTGTCGTTATTAACGGCAACATGGGCGATAGGGCAAAAAGCTCCTGAAAGTGAGCACCCTAAGGAAAAAGGCGGAGCCATAACGGCTACAGACCTAACTGGTTTTAAAAACAAACCTGTTGTTCAAAACACTCCACCAAAAGGGGCGCTTTTGAACGAAAGTTTTAGTGGTACAGAATTTCCCCCACCAGGGTGGAGGGTTATTAATTATGGTAGTATAGACTTAACTTGGGAAAGATTTACAGGTGCAGGTTCTTATACTCCTATAACAGCTCCTGCCTCTGTTGTGATACCATATACTCCTGTCGAAAAGCACGAAGACTGGTTAATTACCCCACCCCTGCTACCTAAAAGCGGAAGTAGTACTATTTCACTTCAAGGAAAGCAGACATCTACTTACTGGAGAGACAAGCAGTCTTACAGGGTAAAAATCTCAACCACAGGTAATGATACAGCAGACTTCAACATTATACTTGCGACTACTACTCCGTATGATGATACACCCTCTACTTATGAATATTCTTTAAATGATTATATCGGCGATACTATCTATGTTGCTTTTCAAACAATTTCGTCAGCCGGTAGATACATGCTAATTCTTGACGACTTTACTGGACCCGAAGTTTATATACCTCCAACAGACCTTGAGGTTACAGGAGGCAATATAGATTACAGGCTAATACCCAAATGTCAATTAAGTAACGCTACAACTCTTAAGGCAATTGTAAAAAACAAAGGACAGTTGCTTGAGTCTAACGTTAATATAAATATGTCTGTTAAAAACGCAAACGGTGTAACAATACAATCCTCAACAGGTGTTTTGAACTCAGGGTTAGATTATTATCAAACGCAAACTGTTTCAGGAAGTGCAACTGTCAATTTATCGAACTTAGACGTTGGCAATTACAAATACTATTATTACGCCAACTATATAGACGATAACAATATAAGCGACAATACCGATACTGCCAATTTCACGGTAACTAATGATATTTATGCTCGTGATGCGGGTGAGTTTACAGCAACAGGATTTGGATACACTCAAAGTAGTACTTTTGGTAATCTCTTTGAAGTTGTAAACGCAGCGCGTATAACAGGGGTTCAATTTGTGTGGGCCTCCACGCTCCCAGAGGATATAGGTAAATATAAGTTAGCTCTATATAAAGTGGATAATACTGAGGATAGGAACGTTATAGGAGGAGCCCCTATATTTATAACAAATGAGTATCAGCGCAACCAATCGCAAGCAGGGCAAACTATGAATTTTTTAGTTCGCCCTACTCTTATTGACCCAGGATATTATGTTTTAGCTATAATACAGAATTCTTCAAAAAATATCCTTATAGCACGTGATAAAAAGGCTGATGGTTTCGCACTTTTGGCAGACTATTATTATGGACCAACAAAATTTAATAGTAGAGCAAATATTAAAGGCAATTTAAGTTTGCGAATGGACTTTGCACCAAGACGAATTATTTCTTTCGAAATGAAAAAAGGAGAAACACCTACTGCTATTTCAGGAGCTACTGTAACTTTTAAACAGGGTGAGACCGTTATAGGAACAGCCACAAGCAACGCAGCAGGAGTTGCTGAAATATACGCTCTTGACGGCGAATATACCTACTCTGTTACAGCTATTGGTTATGAACCTAAGAGTAATTTGCCATTGGAAATAAACGACGATGCAACTATTATCGTAAAGATGCAAGAAGCCCCACCGACTTTAGAAGTTACTCCTACCCCTTTTACCTTTGCAGAGACACAAATTACAGCATTATCTGTTCCACAAACCTTTACATTGCGAAATATCGGAACAGGAACAGTCACAATTAATCCTTCGGATATTGTAATTACAGGAGACAATGCCGACCAATTTGTTTTAACAACCATTGGTAGTGTAGCTACTTTAGCCACTGGAGAGGTTGCAACCTTTACTGTAAGGTTTAATCCAACCACAGTTGGTGAAAAAACAGCTACAATAGTAGTTAATAGTGATGCGGGACAAAAATCTGTGCCTATTGAAGGTACTGCTCACGACCTTACTGTTACCAATTTTCCATTTATTGAGTCATTCAATAACGAAACTTTTCCACCGTTAGGATGGTCAAACGTAGGAATTGGAGATAAAGAATGGGAAAGAGTTACCACTGGCGAAATTCCAACATGTTCTCCAACCGGTGCAGCTATGTTAAGATATAATTGCTATAAAATACCAGCAGATAAGCAGGCTATGCTTGCCACTCGACGTTTAGATATAGGCACAGGAACTTATAGTGTTGGATTTAAAATGTATCGTGACGCTGAATATAATAGTGCCGACAAAGTTGATGTATATGTCAATACACAGCCTAACACAACAGATGGAACTCCACATTTATTAGGTACTATCCACAGATCTATATATAGAAGTCCAAATGTTACCAAAATAGGTTGGTACGACTATCAATTTAATATACCTGAATATTATATTCAAAATCCATCTTACATTGTTCTCCTTGCTACAAGCAAAGCTGGACCCAACATTTTTGTAGATGAGTTTGTCGTTAAAGAGGCGCATACTGTAACATTAGAAACCAATCCGCCAGAACAAGGTACTGTTTCGGGTGGAGGAATTTATTTTAAAGGAACAGAAATAAATATTAGCGCTACTGCCAATCAAGGTTATCGATTCATAAATTGGACAGATAGTAACGGCGATGTTGTATCAACAACACAAACATTTAAATATACTGTTGGAGATAGCAGTGTTACCCTTACTGCCAACTTTGCAGCATATTATGATATAGCCTTCAATGTTACAGATCAAAGCGCTACTGCACTTTCGGGGGTAACGATTGCTTACACTGGAACATTAACAGGTGAACCACACGCTGGTAAAACACTTGAAGGAACAGCAACAACCGACAGCGATGGCAAAGATACACTCCTTCTACCTAATGGCAACTATGTCATTACATTAACAAAAGCCGATTACTACACTGCAACACGAAATATTACTGTTAGTAGTAGCGCTCAAAGCATAGATGTTACAATGAATATTATGCCACTTGTAACTATTAATGTTAAAGACACGAGTAATAATCCTATAAATGGAGCAGCAATCAATCTTGATGGTGTTCCTGCTTTTACAACAGACGCTTCGGGAGTAGCAACAAAACGATTAGACACGGGCGCTTATACAGGTACTGTTTATAAAATAGGTTATTTCGAAGTTGATATCGATTTTACGTTAACCACAGATACAACAATTAATTGCACACTCACTCAAGCTCCTCCAACTTTTGCCTATACGTTAGATTGGTCAGAAGGAGCGGTGTTTAATAAAACGCCGATAAACGTTGGAAGTCACGAAATGACTTTTAAGTTTACAAATATTGGAACGGGACCATTAAATATCGCATTTAAAGATTTTTCAATAGTTGGTGGTGGTCCATTTACGCTTCCATCAAACTATTCGACCCTATACACCACGTTAAATACAGGTCAGGAAAGCCAAGTTAAAGTTACATTCGTTCCAACAGAAGCAGGCGTTTTTACAAGTCAACTCGTATATCCAAATAACGGAGACACAATAATCATTCAGCTCTCGGGAACTGCATACCAAGCACAATCAACTCCTTTTATTGAAGATTTCGAATCAGGTTCTTTTGGAACAAATAAGTGGTTTGCGGTAAATGAAAATAGAGTAAACAAATGGTATGTAGGAACCGCTGAGAATGATAATGAAAACAAGTCAGCAATAATCTCCAATGATGGAGGAATAACTAACGCCTACACAATGACTGGTTATCAATGTGTTCATATCTATATCGATATAGACATTCCCAGTGGAAATGAACTCGGTGACGTAAAACTATTCTTCGACTGGAAAGGATTAGGTCAAACATATAACACAACGAGATATGATTTTATGAGTGTTAGATTTATTGATCCGTCCATACAAATTACACCTGATGTTTGGAACGGCCTTCCAGCAGGTCAATCTGTTGGCAATTTTAACGGTAAAGATACTTGGCAAAAACATATATATAACATTCCTACCGCACTCTTTGGAACTACTAAACGATTGGTATTTACATGGGAGAATAATAATGATGGCAAAGGATTTAATCCACCAGCAGCATTTGATAATATTGTTTTAATGAAGCCCGTTAAGGTGGCGTCGGTTACGGCAGGTAACGATATCGAGGTGCCCTACGGTACTGCATTTAGTGATTTACAACTACCTCAAAAACTAATGGTCACCTTTAATGAGCCATTTTTTGGCGAATCAACAAAAGAGCTGTCAATTATATGGAATAATAATCCTCCTTTTGATGGAACAGTTTTGGGTGAGCGCCAAATTACTGGCACGATCCAACTACCAAATGGGGTTGTAAATAATGACAGTATATTGGCAACACAAAAAGTCACAGTTGTTAAAGCTACTCCAGTAGTTACAACATGGCCCGTAGCGGGTAATGAAATAACCTACGGACAAGCTTTAAGCGCTGTTACTATCAATGCATCTGGCGCAGAAGCAAGCGTTCCCGGCGAATATACTTATGTTGACGGAGCAATTTATCCAACCGTTACAGCCGGCGGCTATTTAGCACAGTTGAAGTTTACTCCAAGCGAAGCCGGCAACTACAACGTTGTTTACGGAACAATGCCCGTTACTGTTAACAAATATGCTATCCAAGTCACAGCAAACAATATCACCAAAGCTTTCGGAACAGAGTATATATTCGAAGGTAACGAGTTTTCTATATTTCCAGGAATGCTATTTTCTGACCAAATTAATACGGTAACACTCACAAGCGACGGCGCTGCTGATACGGCAGCTGTTAATGAAGATCCCGGTTATGAAATTACTCCAAGTAACGCAGTTGGCGTGGGTCTCGATAATTATCAAATTTCCTACGCTATCGGAAGAATGACAGTAGCTGTTAAGACACTTTTGTCATATCCAAATATAGCAATAGCTAATAAAGTTTATGATAAAACTGTTACAGCAACTATTGCAAGTTTTGGAGATGTAGCAGGCATTGATCCTAATTTTCCAAATATTACAATTGATAACACAAACGCAGTAGCTAAATTTACAACTGTAGGTGCCGGAACCAATAAACGTGTATCCGTCACAGGACTTACTATCAATGGTGAGCACGCATCCCATTACGCATTTTCAAATATCGTAGGTTATGCAAATATTACTCAAAGACAAACTGGAGTGGTAAATGCAGTAGCCCAAGCTAAAGCTTACGATGGCACTAATGCAGCAGTAATTACAGGAGCCGAGTTAAACAACATTATTGACGGTGATGTTGTCACTATTAACAATGCAACTGCGGGTACATTTGCTCAAACAACAATAGGTACCAATATTACTGTTACAACAAATATGACAATTGGAGGCTTAGACGCTGCTAACTACCAGCTTACAGGACAACCAACATTGACAGCTAATATTACAGCGAAAGAGTTGACCATTGGCGGTTCATTTACTGCAAGCGCTAAAGCACATGATGGAACAACCGCTGCTGTAATCAACCCGGCAGGATTAACATTAGTTGGTGTGATTGGTAGCGAAACGGTTACATTGAAAAATGTTGTTGCTACTTTTGACTCATCTGATATAGGAGAGGATAAAGTCGTATCTATTGTAAGCGCTGAAATAGAAGGAGAAGACTCTGGAAACTACACACTTTCATTAGTAGGCGCGCCAACAGCCGTTTCGAGAATTTTCCAAGGGTACGAATTAACATTGCTTACCAATCCGGTTGGAGGAGGTACTGTAAATGATGTAAGTGGTATGCACGAAGCGGGTGAAACTATCACAGTAAGTACCACTCCTGCTGAAGGTTACGTGTTCCACAATTGGACTAAAGGTGAAGATCAAATTAGCAGTAAAACTCAATTTGTATATCTGATGCCAAGTGAAAATGTTACTTTAACAGCCAATTTCGATAAACTACATACAGTAACATTTACTGTTATTAATGGTTTAAATAATCCGGTTGTAGGTGCAAACATTGTAATTAACTCACAAACATTAACTACCGACTCATCTGGTGTAGCAACCATCACTCTTATAAACGGAACATATCCATATACAATCTCTAAGATTGAATTTGATGGTGTAACCGGAGATGCCGTAGTCAATGGAGCTAATCTTCCAATTGATATAACATTACAATCGCAAATTTTTGATCCACACGATGTAACAGCTGAAGTTATTAATTATAACCAAGCGAAATTAAGTTGGAATCCGAGTTTTACAGATGATATTGAAAGTTATGAAGACTTCATAATCGAAGATATTGGCAACTACACACTTGTTGACGTTGATGGTTCTCCCACATATGAATCACATGGAATCTGGAATAATGGATACACGAACAGAGGTTATACTGGTTCATTTATTGTATTTAATCCATCTGCTACTATTCCACCAGTAACAGCATCTTATTGGCAGCCACATGGTGGAAACAAATATTTAGCATGTTTTTCTGCTAAATCGCCACAAGACGGTGGTAGCGGTCCCAACAACGACTGGTTAATTACACATCAAGTGACAGCTACACCCAAAACGACTTTCTCTTTCTGGGCAAAAACGGGCTACGCTGGTTATGGTTATGAACGTTTTACTGTAGCTATTTCAACTACAGGAACAGCGCCGGCAGACTTTACTGTTATCTCTACGGCAGATCACGCTCCGGGTAAAAATTATGTTGTTGTTGATGAATGGACACAATATACATATAGCTTAAAAGAGTATGCAGGGCAACAAGTTTACTTAGCTATCAACTGTGTATCAAACTTTTCGTCAGCTCTTATGATTGATGATATCCATATCAAAGGTCCTATTGTTAGCGAATCTGATGCACTCATAGGTTATAATCTCTATCTTGATAGTGTTTTAAAAGCATCGAACGTAACATCAACAGAATATACAATTACCGGAATACCAGCTGGTACGCACGCTGTAGGTGTTCAATCAATTTACACTTCGGGCTTGTCGGAAATAGTTTATGCTGATTCTATTACCGCCTTACCACCGAAATATGATGTAACATTCACAGTTACCGACAGTGCAGACGCTCCAGTTGTAGGAGCAACTATTGTAATATCCGAGTCGGACACATTGACTACCAATGCTTCGGGCATTGCAACAATTGAGCTTTTAGATGGAACATACTCTTACACAATCACTAAGGCTGGGTTTATCGATTATCCAGGAAGTTTTGAAGTTGACGGAGCAGATCTCCCGATTAATGTGGAATTAACTTACCAGGAGTATAGCTTAACATTAGTAGCAAATCCAGTTGGTCAAGGTACAGTAAACAGCTCAGTAAACGGCAACTATATTATGGGTGACACTGTCACTGTGATAGCTACTCCCGCTTTTGAGCACTTGTTCGTTAATTGGACCAAAGATGGAACCGTAGTTAGCGCTAATGCTCAGTTTGAATATGTAATGCCACCCGAAAATGTTACTCTAACAGCTAACTTCGCGCCTATGCCAAGATATAATGTAACATTTTCAATTACTAATGATTACATTAACCCGGTTGAGGGTGCAACTGTTGTAATTAACCAAGATACATTGATTACCGATGCTTCGGGTATGGTAACATTTAGTCTTGTAAACGGAACATATACATATAAAATCTCTAAGATTGGTTATCAGACCATATCTAATTCTGTAACGGTACAAGGAAAAGATCACACTGTTTATCCTAGGTTATTATACGAACGTTATACCCTAACCTTAAATAAAAATATAGAAAATGGAGGTACTGTAAATGCTACATATTTGAATAATCTTCACATTGGCAGCAATACCACAGTATCTGCCATTCCTGCACAAGGATACCGTTTTATTAAGTGGACAAAAGATGGAGAAGTAATTAGCACTAACGCACAGTTTGCGTATGTAATGCCACCCTCAAATGTTACCTTAACGGCTTACTTTGAGCTTATACCAACATACACTGCAACTATTGCGATTAAAAATGCAGCAAACCGCCCAGTAGAAGGCGCAACAGTTACAATTAAGCAACAAACATTGACTACCAATGCTTCGGGCATTGTAACAATAGTTCTTCCAGATGGAACACATCCCTACACAGTCACAAGGACTGGTTATCTTGATGCAACCGATAGCGTTGTAGTTAATGGAGCAGATACCACATTCAATAAAACACTAATTTACCAAGATTATACTTTAACAATGTACGTATATCCAATGAATGGAGGTACTGTAAATATCACAAGTGGTACCTATCACATTGGAGACAGTATCACTTTGATAGCTACTCCGGCAGAAAATTACAGATTTGTCAAATGGACTTTGGCAAGCGCTGAAGTTAGCACCGACTCACAGTTTGTGTATGTAATGCCAGCCAGTAACGTTAATTTACAGGCTAATTTTGCACAACTATCAACTTTTGATGTAACGTTTACAGTTGTTGATAGTTTAAATCGCCCAGTTCAAGGTGCAAGTGTTGGAACTGCAAGTAGTTTTTCCTATACCAATGCTTCTGGACAAGCAACATTAGCGCTTTATAGTGGAACGCATCACTATACAATTTCTAAGATTGGTTACTTTGACGCCACAGGCAACGTAATAGTTAGCGGAGCAGATACCACAATTAAAGTGACATTAAATAAACAAATGCATAATTTTAAAGTGGTTGCAAATCCGACTGAAGGTGGTAGTGTAAACAGTGCAGTAAATGGCAGCTATGCTTTGGATGATAGCATTACAGTAATAGCTACTCCCGCAGAGGGATACAATTTTATTGCCTGGAAAAGAGGCGCGGATTTAGTTAGCTCTCACGAACAGTTTATATATGTAATGCCAAATGAAAATGTTACTTTAACGGCTTATTTCTCGGGAATACCAAAATATACTGTAACATTTAATGTTAAAGACGCTTCAAACGCTCCGATTGAAGGCGCAACTATTGCAATTAACCAACAAACATTGACAACCAATGCTTCGGGTGTTGCAACTATTGACCTTGAAAACGGAACATACCCTTACACGATATCTAAAGATGATTATATTGATGTAACCGGCAATGCGAGTGTTAGCGGACAAGCTGTTACCATCAATGCAACGCTAAACTTAATAATGTCTAATGTGACATTCACAGTTGTTGATACTGAAAGCAACCCTGTCAAATACGCAGATGTTGTAATTAACTCGCGAACACTTCGTACCAATTACAATGGTATCGTAACAATTTCTCTTGCAAATGGAACATATCCTTATACTATATCTAAGTATGGTTATGCTGATGCAACCGGAAATGTTGAAGTTGACGGAGAAGATGTTTCAGTTGATGTAACAATGATTCTGGCAGATTATACTTTAACGATAGTTGCAAATCCGGCTGAAGGAGGTAGTGTAAACGACACGGTAAACGGCACCTACCATTATGGTGACAATATCATTTTAGTAGCCACTCCTGCTGATGGTTACAGATTTGTCAACTGGACTGAAAATGGAGTTGAGGTTAGTACTAACACAACTTATTATTATACGATGCTAGCTAAAAATGTTACTTTAACAGCTAATTTTGCACCTATATCAACTTATAATATTTCGTTCCAAGTTAGAAATACTGAAAACAAATCAATTAAAGATGCAACTATTACAATTAACAATCAGACACAGACCACCAATTATTTCGGTGAAGCAACATTTTCACTTGAAAACGGAACATACACCTTTACAATCTCTAAGACTGGCTATATCGATTCAACGGGAGTATTTAAGGTCGAGGGAAGAGATTATCGTTATGTTGTTACATTAAATTTCGTAGAGTATAATTTAACATTAGTTGCAAATCCGGAAGAAGGAGGCACTGTAAGCACTGCAAGCGGTACATATAACTGCCATGTGGGAGAGGAGGTCACCGTAATAGCTACTCCTGCAGAAGGATACAATTTTGTTAATTGGACTAAAGGAGAAGATGTAGTTAGTACAAATGCACAGTTTGTGTATATAATGCCAACCGAAGATGTTACTTTAACTGCCAACTTCGAGGTTATAATGCAAACATACACTGTAACATTCACAGTTAAAGATACTGCAAACAATCCGCTTAGATATGCAACTATACAAATTGGCAATCATACATTGAGAACCAGCAACTTAGGTACCGCAATAATTCATCTCACAAATGGAACATATCCCTACACAGTCACTATGGATTATTATGATGATGCGACAGGAGATGCCGTAGTTGACGGAGAAGATGTTTCAGTAGATGTAACAATGCATCGCACTAAATACTCTTTAACATTAGTTGCGAATCCTGCCGAAGGAGGTACTGTAAACGATTCTGTAAACGGTAACTATGTACCATATACTTACATTCCCGTAGCTGCTACTCCTGCCCCAGGCTACAATTTCACTTACTGGACTAAAGGACAAGAAGTAGTTAACACTAATAGAATGTTTTCATACCATATGCCGAGAGAAAATGTTACTTTAACAGCTAACTTCGAGCTTATGCCAACATACACTGTAACATTTACAGTTAAGGATGCTGCGAACGTTCCGATTGAAGGAGCAACTGTTGTAATTAATCAGGATACATTAACTACCGATGCTTCTGGTATCACAACAATTGAACTTGTAAATGGAACATATTCTTACACAATTTCTAAAGAGGGTTATGTTGATGTAACAGGAAACGCTGTAGTTAATGAAGAAGACCTTTCAATTAATGCAACGCTAAATCTAATAGAATATACTGTAACATTTACAGTTGTTGATGCTGCAAACGCTCCAATTGAAGGTGCAACTATCGCAATTAACCAACAAACATTAACAACCAATGCTTCTGGTATAGCAACAATAGCGCTTGTAAACGGAGAATATCCCTACACAATCTCTAAGGATGGTTATGTTAACGCAACAGGTGACGCTGTAGTTAATGGAGAAGACCTTTCAATTAGCTCAACGCTAAATCTAATAGAATATACTGTAACATTTACAGTTGTTGATGCTGCAAACGCTCCAATTGAAGGTGCAACTATCGCAATTAACCAAGAGACATTGACAACCAATGCTTCTGGTATCGCAACAATTGAGCTTGTAAATGGAACATATTCTTACACAATCTCTAAAGAGGGTTATGTTGATGTAACAGGAAACGCTGTAGTTAATGAAGAAGACCTTTCAATTAATGCAACGCTAAATCTAATAGAATATACTGTAACATTTACAGTTGTTGATGCTGCAAACGCTCCAATTGAAGGTGCAACTATCGCAATTAACCAACAAACATTGACAACCAATGCTTCTGGTATAGCAACAATTGAGCTTGTAAACGGAACATATCCTTACACAATTTCTAAGGATGGTTATGTTGATGTATCTGCAGACGCTGTAGTTAATGGAGAAGACCTTTCAATTAATGCAACATTAAACTATGTGAAGTATGCTTTAACATTAACTGCAAATCCAGTTGAAGGTGGTACTGTAAACGATGTGAGCGGTGACTATCGACCGGGTACTGAGATTACTGTAATTGCTACGCCTGCAGAGGGATATAATTTCGTTAACTGGACTAAAGGAGAAGAAGTATCTAGCACTAACGCAGAATTTGTGTATGTGATGCCAAGCGAAGACGTTACTCTAACAGCCAACTTCGAGCTTATACCAACATACACTGTAACATTTACAGTTAATGATGCTACAAACGCTCCGATTGAAGGTGCAACTATCGCAATTAACCAAGAGACATTGACTACCAATGCTTCTGGTATCGCAACAATAACACTTGTAAACGGAGAATATCCATACACAGTCTCTAAAGCTGGTTATGCTGATGCAACAGGAAATGCTGAAGTTAACGGAACAGATGTTTCAGTTAATGTTACATTAACTCTCCAAGCATATACTTTAACACTAATTGCAAATCCAGTTGATGGAGGTACAGCAACCACCGAAAGCGGTACATATAGCTATCACATGGGTGAAAATATCACTGTAATAGCCACTCCAGCAGCCGGTTTCAGATTTGTCAACTGGACTAAAGATGGAGCCGAACTTAGCGCTGACGCACAGTTTGTATATGTAATGCCAAGTGAAAATGCTACTCTAACAGCTAACTTCGCATCTGAAACAGCGCATGACGTAACATTTACAGTTACTAATAATGCAGGTAGTCCTATTGAGGGTGCAACAGTTGCAATTAACCAACAAACATTGACAACTAATGCTTCTGGTATCGCAACAATTGCTCTTGAAAATGGAACATATCCATATACAATCTCTAAGGTTGGTTATATTGATGTAACAGGTGATGCTGTAGTTGATGGAGAAGATGTTGCTGTTAATGTAACATTACCTTACGAAATGTTTACTTTAACGTTAGTTGCAAATCCAGCTAATGGAGGTACTGTAAACAATGTAGGCGGAGAGTATCAAGCAGGTGCTGAGGTTACAGTAATTGCTACTCCAGCCACAGGTTACAATTTCGTTAACTGGACTAAAGGAGAAGAAGTAGTTAGCATTTCTCCCGAGTTTACATACACAATGCCAAGCGAGGATGTTACTTTAACAGCTAACTTCGAGGTTGCAACTACACCAACCTATACTGTAACATTCACAGTTAATGATGCTGCAAACGCCCCAATTGAAGGTGCAACTGTCGCAATTAACCAAGAGACATTGACTACCAATGCTTCTGGTATAGCTACAATTGAACTTGAAGACGGAACATATTCTTACACAATCTCTAAAGCTGGTTATATCGATGCAACTGGAAATGCCGAAGTTAACGGAGCAGATGTTTCAATTACCGAAACATTAATCCTCCAAACATATACTTTAACACTAATTGCAAATCCAGTTGATGGAGGTACTGTAAGCACTGAAAACGGTACATATAGCTATCACATGGGTGAAAGTGTCACTGTAACAGCTACTCCAGCTGCCGGTTTTAGATTTGTTAACTGGACTAAAGATGGAGTTGAAGTTAGTAGTAACTCACAGTTTGCATATACAATGCCAAATGAAAATGTTACTTTGACAGCTAACTTCGCATCCGAAACATCGCGTGATGTAACATTTACAGTTACTAATAATACGGGTAGTCCTATTGAGGGCGCAACTGTTGCAATTAACCAACAAACATTGACAACCAATGCTTCCGGTATCGCAACAATAGCTCTTGAAAATGGAACATATCCTTATACAATCTCTAAGGTTGGTTATATTGATGTAACAGGTGATGCTGTAGTTGATGGAGAAGATGTTGCTGTTAATGTAACATTACCTTACGAAATGTTTACTTTAACGTTAGTTGCAAATCCGGTTGAAGGAGGTACTGTAAACAATGTGGGCGGAGAGTACCAATTAGGTGCTGAGATTACCATAATTGCTACTCCTGCAGAGGGATACAATTTCGTCAATTGGACTAAAGGAGAAGAAGTAGTTAGCATTTCTCCCGAGTTTACATACACAATGCCAGCAGAGGATGTTACTTTAACAGCTAACTTCGAGGTTGCAACTACACCAACCTATACTGTAACATTCACAGTTAATGATGCTGCAAACGCTCCTATTGAGGATGCAACTGTTGCAATTAACCAACAAACATTGACAACCAATGCTTCTGGTATCGCAACAATTGAACTTGAAGACGGAACATACCCATACACAGTTTCTAAAACTGGTTATGTTAATGCAACAGGAGATGTTGTAGTTAATGGAGCAGACGTTCCAGTTAATGTAACATTAAATCACGAAACGTTTACTTTAACGTTAGTTGCAAATCCGGTTGAAGGAGGTACTGTAAACAATGTGGGCGGAGAGTACCAATTAGGCGCTGAGATTACCGTAATTGCTACTCCTGCCACAGGTTACAATTTCGTTAACTGGACTAAAGGAGCGGAAGTAGTTAGCGCTTCTCCCGAGTTTGTATATACAATGCCAGCCGAAGATGTTACTTTAACAGCTAACTTCGAGGTTGCAACTACACCAACCTATACTGTAACATTCACAGTTGTTGATGCTGCAAATGCTCCTATTGAGAATGCAACTGTTGCAATTAACCAACAAACATTGACTACCAATGCTTCTGGTATCGCAACAATTGAACTTGAAAATGGAACATACCCATACACAGTTTCTAAAACTGGTTATGTTAATGCAACAGGAGATGTTGTAGTTAATGGAGCTAACGTTCCAGTTAATGTAACATTAAATCACGAAACATTTACCTTAACGTTAGTTGCAAACCCAGCTAATGGAGGTACTGTAAACAATGTAGGCGGAGAATATCAAGCAGGCGCTGAGGTTACAGTAATTGCTACTCCAGCCACAGGTTACAATTTTGTTAACTGGACTAAAGGAGCGGAAGTAGTTAGCACTTCTCCCGAGTTTGTATATACAATGCCAGCCGAAGATGTTACCTTAACAGCTAACTTCCAGGTTGCATCTATACCAACCTATACTGTAACATTCACAGTTAAAGATGCTGCAAACACCCCAATTCAAGGCGCAACTGTTGCAATTAACCAACAAACATTGACAACCAATACTTCGGGAGTAGCAACAATTACACTTGAAAATGGAACATATCCATATACAGTCTCTAAAGCTGGTTATATTAATGCAACAGGAAATGCTGTAGTTAATGGAGCTAACGTTCCAGTTAATGTAACTCTAAATCACGAAACGTTTACTTTAACGTTAGTTGCAAATCCAGCTAATGGAGGTACTGTAAACAATGTAGGCGGAGAGTATCAAGCAGGCGCTGAGGTTACAGTAATTGCTACTCCTGCCACAGGTTACAATTTCGTTAACTGGACTAAAGGAGCGGAAGTAGTTAGCACTTCTCCCGAGTTTGTATATACAATGCCAGCCGAAGATGTTACCTTAACAGCTAACTTCCAGGTTGCATCTACACCAACCTATACTGTAACATTCACAGTTAAAGATGCTGCAAACACCCCAATTCAAGGCGCAACTGTTGCAATTAACCAACAAACATTGACAACCAATGCTTCGGGAGTAGCAACAATTACACTTGAAAATGGAACATATCCTTACACAGTATCTATGGCTGGTTATATTGATATAACAGGAGAAGCTGTAGTTGACGGAGCAGATATTAACGTAGCTGTTACTATGGAACAAGTTACATTTGCAATCACCTTCCATGCTGTACACAACGGAACATCATTAGAGGGTGTAACAATTAACATTGATGGTGAAGGAGTATTAACAACTGATGCACAGGGTAACGCTGTAATAGAGTTAGCTAACGGAAGTTACAGTTATACTGCTACTAAAGAAGGATATAATGATGCAGAAGGAACGTTCGAGGTAACCAACGCCGCTCAAACAATTACTATAAACATGACAGGAATTGAAGAATTGGCAGAAAAACTCGTACGACTATATCCTAACCCAGTTTTAAGCGTATTAACAATAGAGCGCAACAGCAGCGACGAAGTTGTTATTGAGCTTTACAATAGTAGTGGTGCGTTAGTCAGTACAACCAAAACCGATAATGCAACAACTACTATAGATGTTGGAATGTTAGGCTCAGGTACTCACTTTGTAAGAGTAATTGGAACTAACTATACTACAATACATAAGTTTATCAAAAGATAACTTGGTAAAGTTAGAAATTAGAAATTAGAAAAAAGGAGCTGTTTCGTCAATCGAGACAGCTCCTTTTTTTTGTAGAGGCTGTCTCAAAAGTATCATTTAACCCCAAACCCTGAATTTTTAGGTAATACCGATTGGACAGCTACTATAGTCCAAACTTCACTATCGTTCGTTTGAACTATGTATCTGTTACATCGGTATTTACCATTGTAAAATTATAAAAAGATTGGACTATTTTAAAATTACAATTGGTATAATAGATTTTAAAAGGCGGCGCACTGAGCGAAGCGGTGCATTGAGCGTAGTCGAAATGTCGAAGTGTAAAAGTGGAATTGTCCGATGATAATCCAAAACTCTAAATTTTTAGGGTTTGGGTTTAACTAAAAAGTGGTAATGCGCGTTGACAAATCGATATTAAATCAATGAAATGAATGTTAAACGGATAACACATATTATGAACATGTAGGCGTACGGTGTAGAATGCTTGCAAAAGATGTTGTATCTAATGAAGTAAAAAACCTTTTATTTCCAAAACTATTATTCTATCTTTGTGTTGTAACAAGTTTTTTAAATTTTGTGTAACGACTAAGTTTTTTGTTAATAATCAGCAAGTTATTTAATTTGCGAAAGTTGAGTGGCTTATAATATCAAATAATTATGCTAACGGTAATAGTTTCGTACTACAAAGCAATTGACAACCTTAAATTAATACTGAAAGCTCTTAATTTGCAAAGTTGCAACAACTTTGAAGTTATAATTTCGGAAGACGACTTTAACGAAGAAACCCTCAAGTTTATATCACAAAATAGAGATAATTACAATTTTCCTATTGTTCACATTAATCAGGATAGTGACAAAGGGTTTAGAAAAAACGAAATGCTGAACAAATCGATACTAAAAGCCAAAAATGAAAAAATTGCGTTTATCGATGGAGATTGCGTTCCACACAAACATTTTGTAAAAAATTATATCAAATATATCGAGCTAAATTCTATTTGCGAAGGAAGAGCAGTGTTGTTAGATGAAAAAACCACTAAGTTTACTATAGAAAATCAAACCTTAAAACGACTTAATTTTATAAATCTCGTAGCAACGAGCGCTAAAGCTTTAAAGGAAGGGATATATTTTCCATATTTTTCTCTAACATTTGCAAGAGGAGGACGAGGAATTGTAGGCAGAAACTGGGGAATTACTAAAAGTTTGTTGCTAGAAGTAAATGGTTTTGATATGGACTATATTCATGCCGGAGTGGGCGAAGACGTTGATATTGAATGGCGACTTAAAATGAACGGAGCCAAAACCATTTCGGTAAAAAACAGAGCTATTGTTTATCATTTGTTTCATCAAAAAACATATTCAGAAGATAATGTGGCTAACAACTATAAACTCATGGCTCAGAAACAAAAAAACAATGCTAAATTTTGTCACAACGGAATAAATAAGTTAGATCCTGATGCAAAACAGCAAAAAACCACCTAAAAATAGTGATTGCTAATTATAAACGTATGAAACGAACATGCCAACCTTCTTTAAAGGGGAAAGGTACAAGGTGAAAGGAACTTTATAAACTTTTAATTTCTAATTTCTAATTTTATATATACCTTAAACTGAAAAAATTATAAACATATGAAAATAAATTCATCTAATGCAAAAAGAGTTGTAACAGGTATTCTTTTTGTAATTTTCGGACTTCTGTTGCTTTTAAGCAATTTTTACCTACTCTCCCCAAGATTTGAAGAGATCTTTCTAAGTTGGCCAATGCTTTTAATTGCAATAGGATTGGTAAGTTTAGCAGGGAGAAATTATACAGCAGCCTCAATTATAATTTTTACAGGATGTTTTTTCCTTGTTCCAAGAATTGTTGACCTTGAAGTTAAACTTAAACAACTTTGGCCCATAATAATAATTTTCACGGGTTTAGTTATTTTATCTCAACAGTGGAGAGCCAAAAATAGAAACATTGGTAAAATAAAGTCTTTTAGTGATTACATTGACGAGTTCATTATTTTAAGTAGTAAGAATTATACTCACCAAAGTCAAGTTTTTAAAGGTGGGCGAATATCATCTATTCTTGCAGGAGTAAATGTTGACCTTAGAGGTGTTAAGCTCGATGATCCTGCTACCACATTAGATATTACTTCCATTCTTGGTAGTGTTAAACTGTTTGTGCCTACAGACTGGACTGTAAAAAACGATTTATCCAATGTGCTCGGGGGTGTCTTAATTAAAAATAAAGATACTAACCCAAATAGTGAAGAAAAAATTTTAGTAATTGCAGGTAGAGTTGTAATGGGAAATGTAGAGGTCGTATATGTTTAATCACCAGCCCTTTTGTATATATGTAATGTACGCTTATCATTGGCATTCCGAGCAAAGTAGTATTTGTGATCAGGACTATAAAACTGAACCGTTTCTTGAGTCGGTTTAGCAATATTGCAACCTTTAGGTGTTTTGTCGCAGGAAATATCGCGAATGGATTTTTGACCTACAATAATTACTTTGTAGTCAGATGCATATCTGTTAACGCGAACATATAATTTGGTATCATCGTCTGAAAAGTAGCACTCTTCTAATTCTACAATATTGTCTATCCAGTAGGCGCCGATACATTGCATTGAGTCAAGACTGTATATTGCCACTAACGAGTTTCTATTACCGTATTCAGCAAGCAAAAGCTTTCCACTTTCACTAAGTTTCAAGTCATTTAACTGATATCTTCTATCGTGTTTGTTTCTTGAGAAATCAATGTGAGGTGGTGGAAACTCTGCAACTAACTCATAATTGCCTTTTTGAGCATAACTGGGAGAAATAGTATTTATAAAAAAAACTGTTAGAAAACTAAGTGATAATATTTTAAACATTGCTTTTTGTTTTTTGTGACTTACAAATTTAGGAAAATGGTTTTAAATGACAAAAAAAATGGTACTTTGTGAAAATATATCGAGTTGTTAAATTTAAATTATGTTTTATTTCAGAACTATATCTTGACAAATTAAAGATATTTAACCGTTACTTCTTTTAAAAATTTCTCTTCCAAAAGTCTTGCAATTCTCTTCATAACGGTTCGCCTAATTTCTAGTTCGACAGGCAAATTCGGATCTTGGTGTGCAGTGTTTATACGTGTTCCTATGACCATTTTTATTTCATCGCTTTCTAAAAGTAATTTAACAATCTGATCGGCAGGTCCTCTACCCAAATTGGTATTGTTATCGAAATTTAATAAAATGTTAGATACTTTGCTCAGAGTTAATATGCCTTCTGTTATTAAATCAATCCCATTCATATTGCTAGTTGGAGGCAAATCGGGATCTTCAAACACAAAATTGTCGGTAATTGTCTCTCCCAATTCTCGTGAAATAATTTCTGCCGTGGTAGCTCCAGACAAAATTTTCTTTCCTTCAAATTGACGTACAATCTCTGCCAATTCAACATCGCTTTCCTCTTCAAATGGCGGACCAGAACAAAGAAGCAGTTTGCGAGGCTCTCTAAAGTAAATAGAGGCGCAACTTATATCATCTTTCGGACGATAATAATCGTTCATAACAGCCATATTGACAATTCTGCGTGCTAATTTCCGCGCTGAGATAGATGGTGTTTGTGCCACAATTGATAGTGCAAAATTTTTAGCCTCGTCGATTCCCCAACCAAGAGGGTATTTACTAGAACCTAAACCTGATTGTGTTATTCCATCAGACCAAAATATAATTCTATCCTCTTTTTGAGCCGTAAATTTTGTTGAACGTAACTCTTTCCCGCTGTTTTTTTCACTTTCGAGTACTATTGTTTCCCATTTTAGCTTTATCGGAACTTTGCCCCTAATTACAAAACATTCGGGATTATCGTACTCCAATATTTCAACTTCTCCAGTGTAGGTATTTATATCGACAATTGTAAATGTAGAATAACTTATTTTTTTAACACTACATACAGGCAAGGTATTCATTATAGTTTCTGCAGTTGTCTTAAAATCCTTATGCTCAGCTGTAAAATTGACAGCTAAGGTTGAAGTTAATGTAGCTAGCATATTTGCTTTAACCCCGTGTCCCATACCATCGCTAAGCACAGCAATAATACGGCCTTCCTCTTTAATTCGCTTGGTTACAAATACGTCTCCACAAATACGTTCGCTCTCGTGGTTGTCTTGCTGGCAATTTACTTCTACATAGAATGATCCCTTCATATGATTATATTTTTTTATCTATGGTCGTATGTAACCCACTCTCCTTATAACCATTCTGTTGTGTATAAGCTTGGATTGAAATGTTCGTTTCACAACACACACTGCTTTCTAATGTGAATGTTTATCTGATTTCATATCTTTATATGACTCTATGATTGAATTGAGCATATGTTCAGTCTCTGAAGCTCCCTCGCCTAATAGAAAGGCTATTTGCTGAATTAATTTCAGATTTTTGTCTATAACTTCGTTTATTCTACTTATAACCTCCTCTTTGTGAACCTCTGGAACGTGCAGGTCGCGGACTATTGCACCAACAATTTTGTTTGGTTTAATTGGAAAAATCGACAAGTTTAAAAGACTTTCTCCCAAATGAATATCTTTATTTTGCACACTTTCATTTGTTTCTAATACGTAACTAAAGAAATTGTAAACATACGGTTCAACCATGGTTTTAAGATCCGCTCCCACTAATCCAGGGACAACTTCAGCTACTTCTATAGCATCGGCGCCAAGTAGGTTAATGAAACTTTGGTTTGAGAGTAAAATTTTGACTCTATCATCCACAACTACTACGCCTGTTGGAAGTTCGTTAAGTAATCCCAAGGTAATTTTTGAGGTTTCCTGCAATGTCTCCTGTTCCCGCTTAATTGATTTCTTGCTTTCTGAAAGTGCGTTTTGAACATTGCTGAGTTTTTCATTAGCGGCTCTAAGCCGTTTTTTATATCTTACATTACTTTGAATAACATATGTGGGACACATGTCTATACGTGCAAGCCCATTACTTACAACAACAGCTAAATCGCGACACGATTCAAATCCACAAGTGCCACAACCCGATTTGTTTTCTGAATTATCGCGACCAAGTTGAATCATAACTTTCTTTATCTCTTCTTCAGTTGGTTCGGGAAGGCGCATATCTTGATTTAGATATGTTCTTGTAAAGTCTAAATGCAGATATTTTTCAACATCCTTTTTCCACTGCTCTTTATTGTATCTACTTAACCGTTTTTTAACGTATGTTATTACTAATGAGCGTCTTACAAACTTCTTCCCTCCTCTACTTGTGCCTGGTCCCATTATGCAGTTCCCATCACAGTAAAACAAATCCAAATGCTGTTTTAATTGACTAAAGTGTTCAAACTCTTTTAGCGCTCTTAAAACGTTGGTCTTACCATCAGTGCAAATTAATTGTCCGCTTAGTAAATCTTCGTTTATATCAACGCTTTGGAACATTCCTCGACTAATAGGAAACAGACTGCCCTTACCTCCAATTGGCTGATCGAAATCAGAAAACTCAACATTGTTTTCTGTTATTCCTGCTTCGGCAAACATCTCACGCAACTCTTTGAATGTAAGAACAATATCAATACGTTTGTCGTCCGACAAATGGTGTGCTTCCCCTTTGGCTGCAGTACACGGTCCTATATAAACCACTTTTATATCTTGACCGTATTTTCCCCTGACGACTTGCGCAGTAGCAATCATTGGCGATACAAGTGGCGCCATGTTGTCAATTAACGAGGGGTGATATCTTTCAATATAGCCGACCATTGCGGGGCAATTGGCTGTAATAAAATATTTTCCCTTAAAATTTTCAAATAGCTCACGATATTTTAATGCAACAAGGTCGGCTCCAAAAGAGACCTCGCACACATATTTAAACCCAAGAGCTTTTATCATACCCACAAAATTGGTATAATCTGTAATATCATCAAATTCTCCTGAAATACTTGGGTCACATATTGCCACAACATTTTCTCCCGTACGAATCAGCGTCCTGACCTCTTTTTTAGAATCCAAATCTCTAATGGCATCGTATGGACAAATACGCAAACAGCTACCACAACCAATGCAACGTTCAGGAACAATCTCACAACTTCCTTCCGTTGTTTTTATGGCATTTGCAGGACATACTCTTACACACGCAAAGCACAGTTTACATTTATCGGGGTTTATTTTTATTACTTGCATACTAGTTAATTTGAGAGTTGATAATGTTAGTTGAGCTTAGTTCTTAATTATCGAGCCTTTTGCCAAACATAACAAAATTAATGTCGTAGATGTTTTAATCAAGCTACACACTTAGATTTCGTAACCCTAATAATATCCATCAAAAACATCATTTAAAATATCGATAACATTCATTGAATCAACATTTTCGTAGAAATTATTGTCGATTTTCAAAACAGGACCGTTTGCACAATGTCCAAAACAGTGTCCTCCTTTGATTTGTACATATTGCGCAAGATTATGTTCTTTTATAAAGTTGTTAATTACTTGCAATACCCTTTTATTTCCACGGATAAAACAAGAACTTCCCAAACATATCGTAATCTCTTTTTTATCGAGCATAGTCAATTATTTTTCTGTTTTGCAATATTAGTTAAAATAAAAATCAAAGCGGTTGATTTTAATGGTTTTTATCGTTTTTTTGAACAAAATTCAAATATCACACTTTAATATGTAATTTTGGAGTCAAAATTGGCATAATTTGCTTTTTATAACCTATTAAAATGAATTTTGATTTCGATGACCTTATATGCTCAATCTCAACCCCACAGGGCGTTGGGGCAATAGCCATTGTTCGCATTTCAGGCAAAGGAGCTAAACGAGCTCTTGAAAACCTCTTTTTTCCTGCCACTAAAATAGATATATCTTCAATTGAGCCTCGCAAGGCTTATTATGGACAAATAATCAGCCACGGAAACATTGTCGATGAGGTAGTTGTGACATGGTTTAAAGCTCCGGAATCATACACGGGCGATGATGTTATTGAGATAGGTTGTCACGGTTCGCAATATATTCAACGGCAGCTAATGCAACTGTTGATTGAGAACGGCTGTCGCACCGCCAAGCCGGGCGAGTTTACCATGCGAGCCTTTTTGAACGGAAAAATGGATTTAACTCAGGCTGAAGCTATTAACGATTTAATTCACGCACGCAATGGCATGTCGCATAAAATGGCTATGTCGCAAGTTAAAGGCTCATTTTCAAAGCGACTTATGCAGTTGTCTGACAAGCTATTGAACCTTATATCGTTAGTTGAATTAGAGTTAGATTTCAGCGAAGAAGACGTCGAATTTGCCGACCGCAACACACTGCGCTCACTGATTAACGAGGTGCAAGATGAGGTTAAAAAACTATACGACTCGTACGCTTCTGGTCAAGCGATTAAGGAGGGAATCCCTGTAGCCATTGTAGGACAACCAAATGCGGGAAAATCGACATTGTTAAACAAAATTTTGCAAGAAGATAGAGCCATTGTAAGCGATATTCCGGGAACAACCCGCGATACCATTGAAGATACAATAACTCTCAGTTCAATTGAGTTCCGTTTTATTGATACAGCAGGCTTGCGAAGAAGCATTGATAATATCGAAAAGCTTGGTATAGAACGCTCTATCGATAAGATTGCAAATGCGTGGATTGTTATTTTTTTGTTTGACGCGACAGGTGAAGTTGAGGATATCAAACATGCCTGCGATTTGGTTATGGCAAATATTGACAACGATTCACAAATAATTTTCATAGCTAACAAAATTGATTTGTTGCCTGAAAATGAACATTATAGCAAGATAGAACAAATATCCAACTCTATCAATGTGCAACCGCACGACATTCTACTGATTTCAGCAAAAAAAGAGCAAAATCTTGACTATCTGATAAAACAATTGACACTTACGGCGCAAAAAATGTTACCGTCTGAGGACTCAATAATAATTCACAACACCAGACAGTACGAACTTTTAATGAAAATATTAGTTGCCATTAGCAACTCAATTGAAGCAATTGAAAAAAACTTAACTGGCGACTTGTTAGCCTTTGAACTTAGGAAAGTTCTATCACTTGTCGGCGAATTAACAGGAACCACTATTACTCCCGATATGATACTGGGTAACATTTTTGAACACTTTTGTATCGGAAAATAGATAGCCGACAATAAAAAACACAACTATACTGATGTCTCAATGGTGTATGCACGTCTGCCACAAAGGCGAATTAATAAGCAACAAAGGTGGTTAAATAGGCGACTTTAAAACGTCTCACCAAGTTCTCTAAACATATCTATTGTTCGTACATAACGAACTTTAAGGGCATCACAAGGCTCGGGAATTTTTATTTTGCTTTTCATTTCAGGACGACTCACTTCCTGCGTTACAATTATTCGTTTGGTTGTATCAGCTAAAGCATAAGCAACAATATATGCGTCTGCTTCATCAGCAGATATAAAATCATTTATGGCTTTTGGCAAATAATGAGTGTGCTTTGAATGTACCCATTGTAGAACTTGTCTATATTCGTTTATAAGCTCCGATGTGCTTTTAAAGAAATTATCGGGTAAATTGTTCTTACACCAAGTTTCTAATTCATCGTTTTTATCGTAAATCTCATTTTTTACCTTATCAATACTTATTATTTTCCCCTCGTGCGCTAACTGTTTTACTTTGTTCCAAAAACTGTGAACAACATCTAACGGATAAGAGTCTCTATGAGCCTGAATAAAAAAATTACTATCTACAATGTAAACCCACATAAACTAAAGATGTTTTGTAAAATAGGTTTGAAAAACATCGCCTTTCAATCCTGTTAGTTTATATGCGTCACGATACAGCAATTGTCCGGACTTTACGGCATTATTGACGTGTGTAGAAAAAGTTAATCCTAATCGCTTGCGTGTTGTAGCATAGAAATTGCCACCCGTACGTTTAGTCTCTTTATTCTTAAACTCTCGATTTTTATATTCATCGTAAAACTCGAAAAATTTAGACCTCGTTATTTTTCCTAAATCTAACGCCCTGCGTGCTACAACTATCTCGCTAACTTTAAAAAATCGTGCTAATTCGTTAATATTGGGATTAGTTGCCCAAATATTATTAAAAGTTGTTACTGGAACTAAAAACTCGGCAGCTATTTTGTCGCAAAGTATCTCATTAGGATTGTCTGCGGGAGTGAGTTTCCTGAAATCAAATCCTGCACTTTGACCTGTCCAAATGTGCGCCAACTCGTGAACTATTGTGAACATCTGTGCTGCTTTGCCATCGGAATTGTTTACAAACATAAAAGGCGCAACATCATCGACAAGAACAAAGCCACGACACTCGTCAACACTAATAAGGCGACTTGTGTTGTTTCCAACAATCCCATTAAAGACAACAACAATTCCGATATCTTCGATATGACTAATTAGATTCTCTAATGCTTCACTCCACGTATTATAATGACTTGCCCAATTATCGGGCATCTTTAAAGTTCTGCGAATATCGGCAACTATTTTATTAACATTGTTACTATTGCGATACTTGCCAACAAAATCTAACGTTTCAAATTCATTGTCAGCAAGATACACTCTTAACCAATCTTGACGTTGTTGCAGTAGCAGTATTGTATCATAAACATTAATGCTTACTTGCGCTGTTTCGGCGCTGTTGGTTCTGAAGAATGGTATTGGCAACGTCTCTTTTGGTGGTTCGGGTAGAAAAAGATAACCAAAAGGCAAATAAACTTTTTTAGAAAAATCTTCGAGTTGCTTAAATGTGGGTTTTTTGTCTCCCTCTATCCATTTTAGCACGTTGGGAACTTTTGTAGCGAATTCGTGCAAATCGTATCCTGCACGAGCTATAGCCCATGTAAGCATTTCGGCGCTCACGTTTAATCCAGTTCCCATTTTGCAAATATAGACAATTTAGGTTGTATATTTATTACGAGTCTTTTTATATTTTTCAAAAAGAGCGTAAATCTCTTCCCAATTACCAGTAACTAAACCAGTATTGAAACAAGCAAACTTTTGATCTTCGGTATAAAAAATCTTATTCTCTTGTCGCAACTTACGATATGTATGTTCCAAATAGTTTTCAAGTATCTTATATTTCTTTTCTTTAGCATCTGAAAAGTCCCACTCTTCTTTGTCAGCGAGCATTTCTGCAAGATATTCAATACTTGCAGTGAAAGAAGGAAAATAAGCGAAGTCAAACAATCTGTTTTTTAACGGTTGTTTTGCCATAATGATTTGTTTTTAAATTTACTCGTTAAAAGCTAAAAAAAGAGCCATAGCTTGAAATCAGAACTATGGCCCTACTGTATGTTTTTCTTGTCTGTATGTTAGTATCGTGCAAACGCACGTCTTTATGTTATAAATTTGCTACAGATAAACACTAATATTTTTGAATATGCAAATGTTTTTTTGTTTTTATTTATTTTGAGTACCTTTTGATTTGTTATTTGCAAATATCTTGCCAAAAATGGAAGTCCCTCTACATTTCAGTTTGCTCATTATTCTTTGATGTTTTTTGCATTTTACACTAAATTGCACACTATAGTACAAACAAACAGTGGCGAAGTTTGGACTATAGTAGCTGCCCAATCGGTATAAACAGGCTTGCATACAAAACTGTAGCTAAGCATCTCGAACGAATTGCAATAACCGTCTAAAACAACCTCCTGAAAATCTTTTAATCCCAAAGGAATTCGACCCTCTTTTTCCCGAACTTCGATACCCTACCTATCAGAGTACTCTTGAGCTTCGTATATATCAAAGTTTTTCGAGATGTATTCAGGTACCAGCATGCGTGATACGGTGTTAAATAAATCGCCCAAGAATGAACGTCGTTTTTTCTTCGTCCCATAGACCGCAAGTATTGAATTAATAATCATAACGCCTCAAAAAAAGAATTAACCAATAGCCTATTTTATTTAACGAAAAAAACGTATCTTTGCGCCACTTTTTAACAATTTTAAAACGATAATGAAATGCCTGCAAGGATTAGATTAACAAGACACGGACGCAAAGGTCGTCCATACTACCACATAGTGGTAGCAGACAGCAGGGCGCCACGGGATGGTAGATTTGTTGAACGAATTGGATCGTACAACCCAAACACCAACCCAGCTACGATCACGCTCGATTTTGACAAAGCGTTATCGTGGTTAGACAAAGGCGCCAAACCATCAGAAACAGTAAGATCAATACTGCGTAGAGAGGGTGTTATTTACAAACGCCACCTATTAAAAGGTGTGGCGAAAGGCGCATTTACTGTTGAAGTCGCCGAAGAACGCTTCGATGAGTGGAAAAGAAGAAACGAAGCTAAAGTCAGCAGTTTAGTAAACAAACTTGCATTAGACAAACAGTCAAAAGCAAAAGCACGTGTTGCAGCTGAAGCAAAGAAAAACGAAGAACGTTTAGCAAAATTGGCTGAGGTAAGAGCGGCTGAAGCGAAGGCGGAAGCTGAAGCAAAGGCAGCTGAAGCTAAAGCAAACGAGGCTGAAGCAGAGACTAAAGCGGACGAAGCTAAAGCAGAAGCAAGTGAAGCTAAGACAACAAATGCAGAAACAGAAACTAAAGAAGAAAAGTAACAAAATGCATGTCTGTTAAAGTTTCAGATTGTTTCAAATTAGGCTCAATTCACAAAACACATGGTGTTAGTGGGCGCCTGATTATCAAAACTGATTACAATCTAGAGCTTTTAGAATTTGAAGAACCGGTGTTCGTTGTAGTGGACGGATTACCGGTTCCTGTATTTTTAGAGGAGATTACAGAAAGAACTTTCGACTCCTATATTGTAAAATTTGAACTAATCGACACAATAGAAAAAGCCCGTGAGTTTGTAGGTTGTGACATTCTTGCTCCAAAACACAGTGCCAACCACGAGAGAATTGATTTTATTACACAAGTTATCGGCATTGAAGTTCACGATAAAAAGCATGGTTTTCTGGGTGTATGTAACGGTATTGAAACCATTCCCGGTAATCCTCTTATGATTATTAACCAAGAAAATGGCAATCAGCTTTTTATACCTATTGTCGATGAGTGGGTTATAGATTTTACTCCCAGTAAACGTATAGTGTTGAATTGCCCGCAGGGGCTTTTAAGTTTATAGATCGCAACAGTTGAGTTGTGCGAATCATACTGTCCTAAAAAATTGCATTTACTAATGGGATTTAGCTTCTTCTAAAATTATTTGGTCAATGTGCAATTTATTTTCAGGAAGGTAATTTGTAACGATATCCCAAATAATTTCATAGTCAATGCCAAAATACTCATGCGACACCTTATTCCTCAAATAATACATCTCTCGCCAAGGCATGTTTGGGTATTTATCTTTAACAAAATCGGGAAGATTTTTAGAAGCTTCTCCTATTATTTCAAAGTTTCTGATTACTGCATCAATAGTTTTATAATCTCGCTTAAACGAGACAAAATCCAAGTCTGCAATATATTCTGATATTCGAGAAATTGAGAGTTGGATATCTTCAAGATACATTAAGTATGTGCGTTTTCCCTTATCCAAGTTACACGTAATTTACTTTGTTTAAAATATCCTCTTTCAACCTATCTCGAAGAGCATTTTTTGTGACCAAATCTATCTTTCGACCAAAAACCTGTTCTAAGTAGATTTCTAACGAGAAGAATTTCCAACCAATAGGCTTTTCCAATACTATCAGTAAATCAATATCACTATCATCTCTGGCACTGTCAGATGCAAAAGAACCGAATAAACCAATCTCTTTTACAGAGTATTCCTTGTTCAAGAACGGTTTCAATTCCCTTAACTTATTAAGTATATAATTCCTGTCCATCATAGTGCAAATATACGAATCCTATGGTTAAAATCAATAACTGTTTGCGATTTCTTGCATGCGGACAACTTGTGGTTTACTAAATAAATCTATAGCAATTAGCAATTTTTGTACAAACACAATGCATTACGTTTCTTTATAAACTTTTACACCTCGCTCAGCACACCACCACGTGCCCTGTACCGCGCATACTTCGACCACGCTTAGTACACCGCTTCGACTACGTTCAGCACAACGCTCTGCTCAGCAACCGCTCCCGGTGGCTGGGTTTATCGTGGTACACCGAGCATAGTCGAAGTGAAGCTACCTCACACCTCCTATGACGGTCACTTCGATAAACTCAGTGACCGTGCCCCAGTACACCGCCCCGTTCCCCACTTGTACACTTCGGCTCAGCTCAGTGCACCGCCTTGTATCTTGCACACTTCGACTCCGCTCAGTGCGCCGCCTTGTTCCTTCCTTTCCCACTTCGACTGCGCTCAGCGACCAAGTGCAAGCATTGCTAATTGCTAATTGATTTGGGCTAAAGCCCATAACTATATGCACCAATACAACCCACGACTTGAAAGTCGTGGCAATTGAATGATTATCAATCCATTAATAACAAATTGCATTTCGGGCAATCACAAAGGCAGTCAGAAACTCAAAAATCTGTGGTTTTCTGTTTAATCAGTGTGCTCTGTGTTCCAAATTCCTGCACCTTACCCCTTGTGGCAAATAATTTAGTCTTTTTGTGGTATTTTGTTTTACTTTTTTGTGGTAAATCGTTTTGTGTTTTTGTGGTAAAACGCTTTGCTTTTTTGTGATACCAATTGTAATTTTAAATGAATATCCGCATGAATACCTTACTTAATTAATAACCACATAGTCACATAGTTTTTTTATGTAATACCAATTGTAATTTTAAAATAGTCCTATCTTTTTAAAATTTTACAATGGTAAATGCCGATGTTACAGACACATAGTACAAAAGAGCGATAGCAAAATTTGGAATATAGTAGCTGTCCTATCGGTATAAAACCACATTACGTCAAATTGCTGCTAACCACAGTTTTCTTTGCTACCACTAGGCAACTTCCTCCAAAAGGAATTTTCTTCTTTTGTTTAATACAGCTTATTTCTTTGTTCCAAATATTATCCAAAATAGAGGATAATATGCCTTTATTTTGAGAATGTTCTTGCTTGCTTTTATTAAAATTTCGTAACTTTTTTTTAGGTCGTAATAGGCTTGGAATTGTCCTAAAAATAAAAATAGAAATAGGGAGGATAGAAAAAATATATGAAGCATATTCTATCTCAAAGCCACTCTCTTTGAGGATGGAGCAAATCTTCTTAAGCGTATAACGTCTGTAATGTCCAGCACTATCATCTGCCTCTGACCAAAGTGTCATGTAAGCTGGAACTGTTATGTAAACAAAACCATTGTCATGAAGAATAGAGTTAATTGACTTTAAAAATTGCCTGTCATCTTTAATATGCTCTACCACATCAAACAAACCGATCGCTCTACAAGAATGTGGCTTAATTCCTGCATCTTCAAATGTTGAACATATAACATTTTTTAACCCCCTTTTCTTTGCATTTAAAGCACCCCATAAACCGGGTTCTACTAATACAGATTTTATATTGTTTTCTTCGAGTCCCCTTGCTACATATCCATTACCTCCGCCAATATCGAAAAAAATTTCATTGACAGAATAAGTTTTGACTGCCTCTATAATACAATTATTCCTATGTTTAAACCAAAAACTATCTTTTTCAATTTCATAACAATTCATATTTCCTTTCTCGGGGTATGAAATTTCTCTATTGCTCTTTGCAAACCAAATACCATCTTTTAAATATACGTTATTTGCAAAATCCATTATTTCCATGTTTGTGTCTCTATTTCAATTATAACTAATATATAATTATTTCTGTAACAAAATTTTAGCTATGGCAAAATTACAATATTTTATAAAAAACATGCCACAAATACAAACAGTAAATGTACAATAAAATTATCAAAAAGGCGGTCTCAAAACATGTAAATTCAATTAGGTAGATTCAACTAACAAATACAAATTATACCAATTCTAATTTTAAAACAGTCCAATATTTTTAAAGTTTTACAATTATAAACACCTATGTTACAAGCATATAGTCCAAAATAGCGATAGCGAAGTTTGGACTATAGCGTATATCCAATCGGTATTACTCAAGATGTACTTCAAAAGCACATGCCGACTTTGTCCGCAAACGGGACATCATGAAGGTTACTACCGTTTGGTTGAAAGTTACCGCAATTTAGAGAATCGCGTGTGCCACATACACAGTTCGTGGAAAGAAATAGTGCGGATAGGCAATACGCAGAAAATGATTACCACCACAGAACAAAACACTTTCGACAAGATAATTTCTTCGCGAAAATGTTCGGTTACTGGGAGTGGTTTGAAAGAGATATACAAAAAGATGAAAATACCCAACAAATCTTTCCAAAAAAGAAAGTCCGTAGTACACAAACCGCCAAATCTGTTTTCGGAATAGTTGAAAATGAAACAATTACAACGACAAGGGTGCAAGTTGGGTTAAAAGCTTTAGGGCGTTGCAACGCTAAAAACAGGAAATATACAAAAAAACACACTCTTATGGATGTTTCATACTCAAATAAGCAATACAACATGCTAAATATTCATAAGCTTACTTAGCCTGTTTGTCCTGTTGGCGCAGTTGGTGTTGTTGGTGTTGTGGTTGCTGCTTTCACACTCATAGGAGCAATACAAGTTGCCAAAATATCCATAAGTTTACTTAGCCCCTCTGTTGGTTGTTGTTGTTTTGCAGAAACACGAACCTGATACTTTGCAGTTTGATTAGTTGAACGAGTATTATCTCGACTTGTAGTTACTTTTCCATGTACTTCAACATGAGCGCTACCAAAAAAACCAAGCTTAATATCAGTACTTGCTTTACCTCCAACTTCGGATGCCTGAGTTTCTTTAACCGATGTTGTTGCATTTACTTCCATTTGAAATTCAATGTTTACATCATCTATTAATAATGACGGAATTGGAACTAAACCCAAAAAAGGAGCTTGAACTGTAATTTCTGAAACACTAATACCATCTGCTGTCTCAACCGGGCGTTGCAGGTTAAATTCTATTATATTAGGTTTTTTTGTACCTCCACCTTCCTCATGAAATCCAATCTTAGTCATATATTGATATGCAGATTCAGCTAATTGAACTTGCGAATCACAAGCAGCTCTTAGTGGCGCCGAAATTAGTTGATCCATTGGTAAACCATGCATTAAATCTGGTATATTTTCGTTAGCCATAATTGTATTTTTTTAATGATTATTTATTATTTATTGAGTTAATTTGTTTGTCAAACTCATCTACAATCCTCGATATACCTTCTGGTTGTTCTTTAATCTTAAACTTTATTTTTACAGAAACATCATTATCATCTTCTTCACCTGGAGCAAAATCCATTTCAAAACAGGAGCGGTCAATATCTTCATTGTCATCTTTTAGATTTTTAAGCTCTATCGAATTTATTTTAGCTTTAAATCTTATTACCAACTCATCAATATTCAAAGAACTTAGATTTATTATAGAAATCAATGGAACTTCTATTATTTTATCATCATTTATCTTAATCCGCTTAGTTATAGGAACTCCTTCTTCATTAAAATATTTGTTTAATATTTTAACATGATGTTTTTCTAATATCTCTTGAGCAGTATTAACAGAGTATTGCATTCCCCTCATTATGTCGGAAAGTGTTTGTTTGTTTTTCTTATCAGATGTTTTTCTCCAAATTGCCATAATTTATTATTCAGATTCAGATTCTGTTTTTTGGTTGACCACTACATATAATTTACGATACTAAAATAAAACATTTTTTGTAGATTAAACTATCAAATGTGTTTTTTTTACAAATTTACAGTTTATTTTCTATAATTTTATCCGACTATTTAAGGGGCTAATACATTACAGAGTATTCCTTGTTCAAGAACGGTTTCAATTCCCTTGACTTATCCAGTATATAATTCCTGTCCATTGTAGAGCAAATATACTAATCTTAAGATTAAAATCAATAGTAGTGAGCAATTAACAATTAGCTAATATTCAGCTATTTGACTGATAAATTCTTTTAACCTTACAAACCTTTATCTCAATTATCGAAAAGGCTTATTATATCACAATCAATCAAATATATAGGCGCTTGTTCAAAACTTCGTTTTCTGTCGCCTCCAAGTTCGTTGTTGTATTGCACAAGCATTGTAAGCTTATTGGTTTGTTGCCAATAGAGGCGGTCGATAATTGGTTCGGCGTTACCCAAACTATCAGTCCATATTGTTTTAACATTTTCAGGTTCAAAACTGTATTCGGGTGGGTATAAAGCAATTACCGACATTTTGTCATCGGTATAGTCAGCACGGAAAATTACATACACAGTGTTAACGGTGTCTATAACAATTTCAGGACGACTAATTGGCAAACGCAATGTTCCACTTCCCGACAAATCGAACCTGTTTGTTCTGTTAGATATTATACTGTTATTCCACTTTTTCCCATCGTGCCATAGATGCATATATTGTGGAATATCATCACTGTCGTTTGAATAGTATGTTATGTGCGGATTACCTGAGCTATCAACCGCCATACTTGTTTGATTTATAAGATTTGAAGCAAGCGATATAGCCCAAACGCGTTCCGAATTGGTTAAAGTTATAGGCAGGGTTTGCTTGACATTGTTGATAGTGTAAAAGTCTATACCGTTGTTAGGCGAGCGTGTGTAGTCTATTCCAATATTGTTGATAAACCACACACTGTCTTTCATAATGCTTACTGTCCTCCAAACATAAGAGATATGCATATTTCCCTTGCTGTCGATTGCTAAATGATTCCAATAGGGATTACTGCGTTTTAAACGCTCCTTACTTATGCCATCAATCAATGGCTGGTGTATATCGCGCCATGTACTGTCTTTTACTGTATATTGTTTCATGCAGGCTTGTCCATTAGAAGAACCACCTCTACGATACAAGAACTGTAGAGTTTTTGTAACTGGATTAACTACAAATGCAGGGTAAGTAATACCGTTTTCGTTTACCCCTGTCATTGCTATCTCATCTGTCCACTGAGTTATTTGGTACGGATGGAGCGACCTTCTGTAATTCAGCTTGTTGCCGTGATGATTGTACGAAATATGGATATATCCTAAAGAATCAATACCCATGCTTATTGAGTTGTGCAAATCATATATATTATACGTTCCAACTATAGTGTGGCTTTCTATTTTGTTGTTTGTTAGGTTGCGTCTTACGATAACCATGCTTGCAGTATCTGCATAATAAGATGTAAACTGATAATTTTGTTGCGTAATAATTGCATGGTGACGGAATATTACAGTATTTACGGTATTACCTGACCACGCATCACCTAACATATAGGGCGTTACATTTTGCCCCCTCGCGTTAGTAAAAGAAACTAACGTAATGATAGCAGAAAATAGCCTTATTGCTTTGTTATTCACAAATTACACTCTGTTATTTGTAAAAACTAGTTATTGAGTTAATTATCAACTCTAATTCACTGTTTTGCAATTCATAAAACATTGGTAACCTAACTAACTGCTCTGCAAATTTGTCACAGTTAGGTAGCGCTCTGCCGTCATGTTTATCAGCATAATATTGGCTGCTGTGCAAGCTAAGATAATGAAAAACAGCGTTTACATTACATTTTTTCAAATGGCTTATCAATGCAGTGCGCTCTTCTAATGACCGACACACTAAGTAAAACATATGTGCGTTGTTTGTAGCGTATTCGGGGATATTAGGCAATACGAAAAATCCTTTATCTGATAGTGGTTTAAGCCCATCGTAATACGTTTTCCATATCTCTTTTCTGCGTTTCTGAATATTGTCTAAATTCTCTAATTGCGCCCACAGGAAGGCAGATATTACCTCTGATGGCAGGAATGAGCTTCCCACATCGACCCAACCGTACTTATTTACCTCGCCACGGAAAAACTCTGCGCGATTTGTTCCTTTTTCCCAAATAATCTCGGCACGATGTATAAACCGTTCGTCATTAATAGCCAACATTCCTCCTTCGCCGGAAATAACGTTTTTGGTTTCATGAAATGAAAATGTCGCTAAATGACCAATTGAGCCTAATGCTTGTTTTTTGCCTGTTTTTGGTGAAATATAGTATGAATCAATTGCTTGTGCCGCATCTTCAACAACCAATAAATTATGGCGATTAGCCACATCCATAATTTTATCCATATCGCATGCTAAGCCTGCATAATGCACTGGTACAATGGCTTTTGTCTTATCGGTAATAAGTGTCTCAATAAGGTCTGCATCAATGTTAGGATTGTTGCTATAGCTATCGGCAAAAATAACTTTTGCTCCTTGTCTTACGAACGCTAATGCTGTGCTGACAAAGGTATAACTCGGTATTATTACTTCATCTCCTGGCTTGATGTTACAGAGAATAGCTGCCATCTCTAAAGCATCAGTGCAACTTGTTGTAAGCAAGCATTTTAAGAAGCCATATTTTTCTTCAAAAAAATGCTGACAACGCTGTGTGAATACACCATTACCTGATATTTTGCCACTTTTTACTGCTTCTGTAATATATTGGGTCTCTTTGCCTGTAAGGTAGGGTTTGTTGAATGGAATCATAAAATTTATATTATTTTTTTATTCTGCTTTTCGTAAAAACTTAGCCGGATTACCAACCCATATTTCACTTTCACTCACATTTTTAGTTAATACAGCTCCCATGCCAATGGTTGCATAATTACCAATTACAAGATTTTCGCGAATGGTGGAGTTTAACCCAATATGAACTCCATTTCCTATTTTAAGATATGCACCAACACATGCTTGTGCCGCAATATGACAATAATCTCCAATCACATTATCATGCCCTACAGTTGCTCCTACCATTACTAAGCATGATTTTCCAAACTTTGTACCTGACGAAATTGATACTTGTGGCATAATAACTGTGCCTGGAGATAAAATGACATTAGGTGCTACGTATGCCATTGGATGAACAAATGTTGCTAATCGACTATCTGGAATATTTAACTCTTCGAAAATACTGAGTCTTTCCTTTTGTCCATCAATCCTAAAAATCGTATTAATAAAATAATAATCTTCATCGAAAAACTTTTTTACATCTGAAGTTTTTCCCAATACGGGATAGGATTCAATAAGGTCTCCTTCAGGTATTCTATCATTCAAATAGCCGACAAATTTCCATTCATTATCACCCATACTATTGGCGTGTGTTATCGCATTTGCTATAACTGACCCATTACCTAAGCCACCTAATATTATAATTTTTTTTGTCATAATTTATTTCTTAATAATGCGACCTATAATATATTTTGGTCGTTGTTTGGTTTCTAAAAATATTTTCCCAATATACTCTCCCAGAATTCCCAGAAATGCAAAATTAAGTCCAAATAAAAACAAAATCAGTACAATAGTAGACGTCCATCCCGGAGCAACTAGACCTAAGATTCTTCTAATAACCAATACAATACCTAAAACAAAACTTATTCCACTGATACTAAAACCAATGTATGTAGCTAGTCGGATTGGGAACATTGAAAAAGAAAAAATTCGGGCAAAGGTCATGGACAACATCTTTGATAGATTATATCCGCTTTTTCCTGCATAACGGGCATCTCTTTTTAAAGGGACAGTAACATAATTAGTTCCTATAAAATAAAGTATGCTTAATGTAGTAGCTGTTCTTTCAGGAAAATTTTTCATTTCGAGTACAACTTCGCGTTTCATTGCACGAAACACTCCTAAAGAAGGTTTTGTGTGAATGCTTGTAATCCTATTCGATATTTGATAAAATAATTTTGACACAAATAATTTAAAAGCTGAATCCTTTCTTGTTTCCCATTGTGCTATCGCCATCGAACAATCATTTTCAACAAGAGCATTAATTAATAACGGTATATCTTCAGGTCTGTCTTGTAAGTCAGAATCCATCAATACCACAATTTCATTTTGTGAAATATCCAAACCTGCCGCTATAGAATTTTGTTGTCCAAAGTTTCGTGCTAGTTTTACAGCTACAATATTTTCATCTTGTTTCTTGAGTTGTAGTATTTCATTCCAAGAATTATCTTTACTACCATCATCAACCAGTATAATCTCATAATTATCAGTCAATTTATCTATAACTGGTTTCAAGCGTTTGTATAACTCAGGCAATACTTCCTGATCGTTGTAAACAGGGATAACTATTGACAGAGAAGATGTTTTTTTTATCATATAGTTTTTTCTTTTTTCAAAATTGATAATAAATAAAGTATTCCACCAATCATTGCAGGAAGTAATACAATAATCATATAATTAATAATAGAAACACCTATTGACACATCGGCAGGCACACCTATTTGTGAATAAAAGTAAACAAAAAAACCTTCACGAATACCAAAGCCACTAATTGTAATAGGAATCATCGATAAAATTGAAATAATTGGATAAAGCGAAATGTGTTGATATAATGGAATATCAAATCCATAAGCTTTAAAAATTAAATAAACACAAATTATAGTTGACAATTGAAACAGTAAAATCAATATAACTGATGAAAATAAAATTTTACGATATGGGAAGTAGGCAATCGCTCTATACATTTTATCGAAATATGAAAAAAACTTTTGTAAGTAATTGTTATTAAATGATTTATTAGCGATAATAGCATGTAATCGTTTATTAAGTAATAAAGTTATTAGTATAAATAAAGTAAAAGATATAGACCCAATAATTAAAATAACCTGTTTTTGATTAGATAAATCCCTATTAAATATTGAGAAAATAAGACTCAAAGCACACAAAACTATAAAACCAATAATTCTTTCAATAATTATTGTACTGCTTGCACTACCACGATTCTCAGGATGTTTTTTCTCAATTTGATAAATTCGTATAATATCATAGCCTTGTGAAGAAGGTAAAATCAGACCCTGAAAGATTGATGTGTAATTTATTTTAGTTAATGACCAAATTGATTCTTTTATTCCTATTTGCTTTAAAAAAATTTTCCAACGATTAGCCGATATATAATGAATTAATAAAGGGGTTAATAAACCTATAAATATGTATTTTGAATATTTAATTTGAGAATACACAGCAACGAAATTCAGATCAAATTTCCATATTAAAAAAACAAATATAAAAAGAGTAATCCCTAATTTTAAAATCTTTATCATTTCCTTTTATATGTTATAAATAATGCATACAATCTATTTTTCAAATCCTGTAAATTTGCAGTTTTATAGATATTTATTTTTTGTTTTAAGCTTAATTTTTTAAATGATTGGAAATCCTCTCTCACTTTAATGTTTCGTTTACTAATATCATAAGTTTGAGAGTAATATGCTTTTAGATAATTCCAATAATTATCTGTAAATATTTTTGAGTGTTTATTAATTTCATTAATTAATTTCAAATTCTCCGTTTCATTATAAAAAGTAATACCTGTATCTTCTGTTTTATAACCATTAATTTCTATTTTATATGATAAATCATTTAAAATCTCTATTGTAAATGTATAAGATTCATTTAAACGTGGATCATTAGGAATTAAGGATAAACCAGTAAATATAGAAGAATGAAATATGAAATTTCCCAGGCTATAGACAATTTTCTTTCCTCTGTAATCTTCAATTCCTTGATAGATATGAGGATGTGAACCAACAATCAAATCAGCTCCAACATCAATACATTTATGAGCTAATTTTCTTTCTCTCGGACTAGGAATTCTAACATATTCATATCCCCAATGAAAATAAAGTATTATAAAATAACCTTCTTTTTTTAATCTCTTAATATGTTTTTTTATTAATAAAAAGGAATCTTTCGCAGTACCGCCTCCATTTTTTTTAGTAGCATTAGCATATCTTGTTGCGCCAAGAAACGCAATTTTAAAACCATTTTTTGTTATTTTTAATGGTTCAATTGCCTGTTTTTGAGTTTTACCAACCCCAAAGTATTTTATATTTTTCGAATTTAAAGCATTGATTGTGTCTCGCAAACCCTTTATTTTAAAATCTCTTATATGATTATTAGCAAGTGAAACTATTTGAAATTTATTAATTAATTCTAAAGATGATAATGGAGCAGACATATTTACAACTAGATTTTCTTCTTTAGTATCAACATTTGTTATCGGACATTCCAAATTTCCAATATTTATATCCGATAATTTTAATAATTTTATAAGAGATGGGCAAAATTGAAACTGTTTTATATCAATTTTGTAAAGACAAATGTCTCCATAAAAAGATATTTTCATTACTATTTTATTTTTTCAATATTTTTAAACTTGCCTGTAGTAGGGTTTATTTCAAATTTTTCTACGAATTCAATTTCTAATATATACTGGGAAAATCTCTTATTCCATCGCTGATATGCTTTTTCCTTAATAAAATCATTACTAAATCGTTTATTGGGTTTAAGTTGCAGCACGATAGGCCCATTATCTTTTTGTAAAAACTTAAATTGTTCACACTCTTCAAAATCCATAAACATTTCATGAGCATGGTGATGCACAAATTGTTTGCCATCGGGAAATTGAAGTATATCATCTATTCTCCCTATTATTGGACTAATATATTTATGAGGTATGTTTTTATCTTCTTTAATTTCACACAGATCCTTTAAGTCATACCTAATAATCGGCATGGTATAATTGATTAAATTTGTAATAATGACATCGCCAACACGTTGACCCCCAAAATCACGTTCGTTAATTATTTCAAACAAGTTTGAATTTGGATAAACAGTTCTTTCCCCTGATTTATTTAATTCAAATCCAAGACATGGCGATTCCATCGAACCATAAATATCTATAATATTATCGCTTATATATTTTTTGAATTTTTCAAATTGAATTTGATTAAAATGTTCAGATGTAAAATACAAATATGGTATATTTAGCGAAATGCCTTTTTCAGCCAATCGGTTTGCAACAATTTCAATAACAGAAGGTGTGCTCCACAGAATATAGGGTTTTGATTTTGAAATTCTTTCAATCATATAATCTACATCTCTATAAATAGAGATTATTTCACGATTAAATAATCCAAAGAAATTTTGCATCTTCTTCAATATTGATAAATCACTTTCAACTTGAAAATTATCACTTTCTTCATATCGTGTTATAAGCATAATCTTTTTAAATGGATTATAAGATGCTATTTTTCGTAAAGCAAAAAAAACACGTGTATGCGAACTATAATCCGCAAATTTATCAAAGTAAACTTTTAAAGGTTCTCCTGATGAGCCACTTGTAGTGTGCAAATTAACTTTGTTGTCAATTTCGCAAGTCACTATGTCTCTGCTTTCATACTCTTTAAACATTAACTTTGTAACGATCGGTATTTTCTTAATATCTTCGAAAGATTTAATTTTTAAATCCATTACACCATGTTTTGTATAAAGCTCTCTGTAAAATTTCGAATTCTCTCGGGCATATTCAAAAATTTCTCTGAACTTTTTTAACTGCATCTTTTTTACACTCTCTAAGCTAGCCCTTTGCCAATAATGAAGCGAAAAATAATATTTTATTAAATTATAAATCATAACTTTTTTTTATAAATCATAACTTTTTTGCAATAACAAAATGATCTGCTCCGATATTTAGTATTCTAAAAATAAACATAATTATTCTACGTACAATTTGAAACCGTGTGCCGTACTTTGTGAAAAAATCAGCACAAAAATATGTATTTAGTGTCTCATAATGCAAAATCTCAAAATTAACGTTCTCTAAAATTTCTATTAATGATTGTTTTGAGAAAATATTTATATGGTGGGGAGGCATTATCATTACCCAATTTTTCAATCCGAAAAAAATACGCTGAAATCCTTTAGGATTTGGTGTCGTAATAGCGATTATACCTTGTGGCTTAATTTTATTCTTTAAATTGTTTAACAGTAAATATGGATCTTCGACATGTTCAATTACATTAAATAATGTTAACGCATCGTAGTTGGTATTACAACTATTTAAATCACTATTTAGTTCAATGTTGAAAGTTTTTTTTGCAAAATCTCTTTCATTCTTTGCAATTTCAACACCTTCAGATTTAATTTTTAGTGTTTCACGCGACTTCCATACAAAAAAACCATTACCAGCCCCAACATCTAAAATGCTTTGAATTTTGTATTTAGACAACTTTCTTAAGATATAGTCAAATCTAAAGCCCCAAAACTTTTCAATTTGTTTAACTTCAGTATATTTAACTGTATAATAGTCTTTACTTTCATACTGTTCGTGAACAAAGGATACTTCTGCCATTATTGTTTTACATTTTTCGCATAAATAGATATTATAATTGTTTTTTGTAAAAAGAAAAACAACTTTTTCATGACGGCTATCAACAATACATTTCATAGATTTCTACTTAATTAATTTGTTTTTATATATAATCTTCTCAGCCATTTTTACCATAGGCGGCCCGATAAACTTGTTATCTTTAACTGCAACTCCTTTTCCCAGAGCTACTGCTTCATTGGCCAATTGTAACATTTCTGTAGCCCATTCGATTTCTTCTTCAGTTGGAGAATAATATTGATGTACCAACGGCAATTCTTTCGGATTTAAAACCAACATGCCTTCAAAACCGAGGTTTCGTCCTACAATTAAATTTCGTTCCAAATCTTCCAAATCATGCACTTTAATATGGACGGTATCAATAGGCACAACATTATTGGCTTTAGCTCCCATAGCAATCATTGCACGAGCAGTAAAGATACTTTGATAATCTTCATCGTGCTTTCCTCCCTGTTCAGTCATAAAATCTTCACAACCAAATGCTACAGCAATCAGTCTTTCAGGGGCGGCGCTACAAATTTCTTGTATATTCATCACGGCTCCTGGAGTTTCAATCAGCGCTATTATTTTAAATGTATGTAATGGAAGTTTCTTCTCGTACTCAATGGTTTCCAATAATTTTCCAAAGAAATAGATATCTTCTCCTTTTTTTGCCTTAGGATACATAAAACCTGCTATTCCGGGAAGTGAAAGCTGATAAACATCTTGCAGTAATTGACCGCTTTCTCGATCATTTACACGCGGGAAAACAATTCTATCAGAAAGCTTTCCTTCTGATAAGTATTGCTTAATCTTATCTCTTGCAACCTGCTTGTTTTCGACCGGTTGAACAGAATCTTCTATATCCAGCAACAGCACATCAGCATCACGCCTCAATGCGCTATCCATTAGCTTAGTGTTGTGAGCTGGCACAAACATAAGGCTACGCATTAAGAATTCATTTGTTCTCATATTCTCTTTTTTTTATTAAAACATTTCTTCTAAAACTGATCACATCTACCCCGTCCTGATTATATCCGATAGTTTCTACATACACTATACCTCTATCCAGCTTCGACTCAGAAGGTCGTTTGCTAATTATTCGTGTACGGGCATATAATGTATCATTTATAAAAACAGGCGCTAAATGTTTTACATCCTCATAGCCTAAATTGGCAATAGCTTTACCGCTAATATCGGGCACGGTCATCCCAACTACTAAGGAAAACACTAATGTGCCCACCACGAGAATCTTGCCATGCTGATTCTCACCTGCATAATCTAAATTAGTATGTAACGGATGATGATTCATCGTCAATAGACTAAAAAAATTATTATCACTTTCAAAAATAGTTTTGGATAATGCGTGTTGTATTTCTTCGCCCACTATAAATTCCTCGAAATAGCTGCCTAGTTTGCTTGGTATCATATTTTAAATTTTTTATTATCTTGATAAATAAAATAACCACTTCTTTCTGCGCTAAACGTAATATTTTTCAATTCTTTATTTGTAATCTTAGACATTATTATTTCTGAAAATTATCCGTGATTTATCATATCGACTTCATATAATTAATAGCATTACTTCCTTCATTAAAAATCAAATCTATAATAGAAACATAATGATCAAAAGGAGGATATAGTTGGTTATACTCTGGATAATCACTATAATCCATCCACTCTATAGCTATATTCTCTTTATGAAATGTTTCATCTGTTATATAATCTTTAGCTGCAGGACCTGACACATAATAATCTATTCCTGCTTTTAGCAACAATTCTATTATCCTCTCTCCTTTTCTGTGCTGCAAATTATAAACCCTAGAGTCTTCAAACTTAGTATTAATGCCTAATAGTTCTTTGGATATCTTTTTTATCACAAATTGATTAAAATCGGATAAATTGCTCCACTGTTGGTTTAGATAAATTTCTTCAAAAAATGGTTTATACTGGTTAAAAAATGGAGCTTTTTTATAGGAATGTTCTATTCTCTGCCAATGCTGCTTTTGCCATGTAGTATCATTAAGAACGACATCACAGATCAAGCGCCTCTCGTCACTTCCACACGGAATAGTCAACCACTGTGCACCGACACTTGTTTTAATCTTGTTTCTGCTACGCCAATCCCTTTTTGTATATTGGACATCGTCATAAAAAATAAACACATCTACTTTTCTTATGATATCAAAATACCCTTTCCATGGTATGTAATTTGACTGTAAAATAGCTCCTTTTTTCATATTCATTCAATTGATTAAAACAATTTTATAACCCTACTACGCATCGACAATATGTTCCAATTCATAATTCTTTCCATACCGAACAAGAGTTTTGCGCATCTCAAATTTATTTGTAGTTAAGATGCTACTAACAATAGTGTTGCCGATTAAATTCATATTCTCTGCAACATAAGAAACAGTCGGAGAGGCAACGTCTGTGGCTATTATTGCAATTTTTTTATCCTTGTACATTGTTTAAAAAAATTAACTGTTAAGACTATCCCTACATTATAAATACCAAAAAAACGTATAAGCTCTTCATTTTGTCTGTTTTATTGTTTTTCTCCTGTTATATGATAAATTTCTACAGCTGATCCTTTCCCCTTGCTAAAACGCTTTACTAATGGCTGTGAGAGCATAAAGTTATAATATTCCTTCATGTTTGTAAGTCTATTTTTAAGTTTGTCGTTCAAATCGGTACCCTTACGTATAAAATAACGAGCATAACTATGTTTCGTGGTAACAAAATACTTTCCTTTAATCGAGTTTAATGCAGTGCTATCATTGACATCAATGTAAGATAATCTTTCTATACCCATAACAGAATTTATTCCTATACTTTGGTAATAGTATTCTTTAAGATATTTGTCAAAAATCTCACTCAAAAATTTATTATTCTTTCTATTATACATAAAAATTCTTGAAGTGTATCCTGATGTTCTAATATCATTTCTATCATATACTCTTGGGCAATAAAAACCGTTGTTTGCATCTAAAATTATGTACTCATTTTCTAACAGGTTTTGCTCAATCCATTTTGTAGCATTTTCTCTATTAGACATTCCTTTGCCATACATACTTAAATAAGACGGCATATGCTTTAGTGCTATATAACCCAGTGCCAATAAAGCTAACAAACCCCAAGTTAAAGTCTGAAAATATTTCTTATTTAATTTAAGTCTATTAACCAACAGTTGTTCTAAAAAATCAACAAATCCGGCGACACCTATTAGCGCCAAAAAATAGATTAGTACATACACTGGAGCAAACCAATATCTTGGAATTTCATGCGAGCCTAAAAAGGGCAACACTAATAACAATAGGGCACCAATAGCGGGAATCAACAGTTTAATATATTTTTTTGAAAAAACCAGCAATAATAAACAGTATAACGCGGGATGAGAAACGAGTCCCAATACGTAGTTCCAAATAGCTTCCAGTCGAGCGATAACCGAATAGTGTTGAGCTCTATTGAAATTAAATTTTACAACTTCACCCCAATCTGTTCCAAGAGCAAAAAGCTTCCTTACAATCTCGTAGTAGTTTACAAATGGCTGAAATATAAATATTAAAACTAAAAAAAATAGCCCAATATATAAAACATGTTTCCACCTTATAGTTTTATCTATCAGCCTATAAATAACATAACCTGCTAACAAAAGAGTTAGCGGTAATGCCGACATTTTTGTAGCAAAAGCTCCTGCACATGCCAATGCCATGATATACAGATATTTTGGCTCATTACTTCTATAAGCTGAGTATATCAATAGAGCTACAAAAAAACTAAGTAAATAGTCTGGCTTTAAATAGTTTGCAAAATAAATGGCATCTCGACTTGTTACTGTAAATAAAAAATATACAATGATGATTGGTATTGAAATTTTTGCCAGTCGTGCTGCTTTTGAGTACAAAACAATGGCGTAAACTGAAAACAGAGCAAAAACATATCGTGCTACAGCTATAAAATATCCGTTATAAAGTATTTGTACAGCGTACTCTTCAAGCGATGTAAATTTACCCATAATATACATTGGCACATACAAAATAATATATGCCAAATAAACTAAATACATTCCTAAGCTGCCATAGCCAAACCAATTCGGATTAAAGTCACCACCGAAAAAGCCTATAGAATATAGAAATATTGTGCTTTCATCTATCTTTTCGCCATCGAAATCCCATAGCGAATACACTTGAAAAAGAGCAACTAAAAAGGATATAATTATTAATAAAATCCAGCTATATCGCTTTAAATAAGTTGAAAATTTAGTGAAAGACACGCTCTTTAGTTTTGATTTAGAAAAGTCGTAAAAGTATATTACAAACAAGCCTGCAACAAAAAATATTACAGCAAGTATAAGACTACTTATCTTAAGTCTATGAACTATCTGTCCGCCAACTTCATATCCCACAAACTTAAAAACATCGAAGTAAATGCAAAAAATGACGTACAACAATATGAAAGTCAAATATTTCCACCAATTGTCTTTAAAAATATTTTTAAATTTCATACTGTTATAATTTTTTTAGTTTAAGGTCGTATGGAACTCACATGCTTTATAATCATGCTCTTGGGTGTCACGTTTTGTTTGACATGTTCGTTTCATATGTTTACAATTATTTCGGCCTAAGATTATCGGCAATTAGCAATGCTTGCACTGAGCAAAGCGTTGTATTGAGCGTAGTCGAAATGTCGAAGTGAACAATTGGAATTGAAAGTTAAAAGTTTATCAAACTTAAAAGCAAATTAGTTTCAAGCATACTTAAATATTTTGTTAGATATGAGCATCTTTACCTCAAATTACAATTATCAAAAAACGTAACTCAATGTCTAACAAAAAGTCCACAAAAATTTACTTATTTTTTTCTCTTGATTGTGAGAGTTAGATCACTATCAGCAAGATTCTCAACTTTTTTACCAACTAAATCCTCAAAAGACCAATAAGCCACTAATGATTTATCGGCGTTCAAGTTTTCTACTTCTCCCCAACCTATGGAAATCACGGAGTCTGGCATTACTTTACTCCAAATTTTTACATCTGCAACTGTCATATCTTTACCTCTTTTGAGTGTACATCCGATACGAATTGGCATATTAGTAAGTTGCGAGCCTTTATTATTTTTCCTTCTAAAACGTTGTTTGTGAACAAGTTCGCCATTTGCATAAATCTTTTGCTCCCCTTTTTTCATATCTCTAACCAATGTAATTCTTTGCCACCTGTTAAGTTTAAAAAGTTCATCTGTTTTAAAAGAAACGGTAAATTTACGCACTCCGTCACCAAAAAAGTATTGTCCTTCCTTTGAATCCTTGATGCGGAAACAAAACTCTGTATCATTTTTAGAGTTCCCTTTTGCAATTACATTAGACCACGTCCGCGGATATGCATGCATCATTATATACATATCTATCGTTATATCTTTTGTCAATCTTTCATCCTCAACAGGATCGGAAACAGCATACTCATTTTGAAATCTGTAGCCTTTAAGTTCTCTTTTGGTTTTGGTTTCACTCGCACAACCGGCAAGCAGCGCCACTATTGCACCTAAAATAATAATCTTTTTCATTTGTTTTATATTTAAAGTTAATATTAATACATGTTGATATACAGCCATTTAAGCACAGCAATCAATTATATACCTCCAAACTGTCTAACCATCCTGTCATTATAAATACTTTCCACTAAATTGATTACAAATATAATAATTTATTATTACTTTTATTCAATCTGTTAACAAAATAATACCGATTGTACAAGGCTCAAATATCTAACAAAAAATATCCAAAATACTGCTTCTTTATTTTTCCTTGATTGTAAGAGTTAAATCGCTACCTGCAAGGTTTTCTACGCGGTTATCGTCTAAATCCTCGAAAGACCAGTATGTCACTAAAGATTCCTCGGTATCTGGGTTTTTTATTTCTTCCCAACCTTTTAAGATTTCATTGTCGGACATTACTTTACACCAAATCTTCACATCAGCAATTGTCATATCTCTACCTTTTATATATATACTTCCAACATAAATTGGGCTGTTAGTTGGTTCTGGTCCTCTAATTTCCTCTTCTTCAAGAGTTTTTTTAGCCTTTAATTCTCCATTGGCATATATTTTTAACTCTCCTTTACCCATATCTCTTACTAATGTTATCCTTTGCCACGTATCTAATTCAAAAATTTCGTCTGTAACGAAATAAACTGAATGTTTGTCAGTTCCATCTCCAAAAAAGAACTGCCCTTTCTTTGAATCTTTTATACGAAAACAAAACTCACATTCACTGTCCGATTTCATTTTTGCAACTACATTGGTCCACGAATCGGGATATGTATGCAATATTAGGTAAATATCAATTGTTATATCTTTTGTCAATTTTTCACTCTCAATAGAGTCGGAAACGGCGTACTCGTTTTGAAATCTGTAGCCTTTAAGTTTGATTTTGGTTTTAATTTCACTCATACAGCTGACAAATAGCGCCACTACTGCACTTAAAATAATAATCTTTTTCATTTTGTTTTTATAATTAAAGTTAATACTATTATACTACTTTCACATTAAAGCTACAAAAATAAGACGAATAAACAACCCAAACAACTTTAAGTAACTTTTAATATTTACTTTTTTTTGCACTTTTATCACTTTTTTTGCTTGCCTCAACCATTGTCTTATGGCTGAGATACGTGTCTTTAAAGGTATTCGTGCTTTTCTTGATATTTCTGCATAAACATCTATTATTTCAGACATATACTTTAAATCGGCGCTCATGGTGGCTCTTACCGTTTTGGTCGTAAATCGGAAATAGTTCATTGGTTTTGCAGAGTATGCCATTTGACATTTTGATAAGATTTGTGCCCAAAAGTATCTATCGCCTGCAAGCCTGTATTTAAAAAGCTCTGTCCAATTTACTGTTTCTACAATGCTTTTTTTAAATAGAGCTGCACTTGCGTTAGGAATAACGTTTATTATTGCAAGATAGCGCGATAGTATTATTTTTCCACTTATTACAAAGTCGGATTCCCAAAGCGTTGGGTCTAATTCACGTAAATTTTTGCTGTGATTTCCAAATACTTTACCCTGCTCATCAACGAATGCAGATAAGCAATAGGCTAATCCTATAGAGCTGTTTTTGTTAAAAAATGCTATTAGTTCTGTTAAAAAATTGGTTTCGGAATAGTCGTCAGATTCAGCAATCCAAATAAGTTCTCCCTTGGCACTATCAATTCCCTTTTTCCACTGTTTAAACGGGCTGCCTGAGTTTGTTTCGTTGTATATGGTTCGTATTCGGTTGTCGCTATTTTGGTACCTTTCAATTATTTCGCGACTATTGTCTGTTGAGCAATCATCTAATATAATTACCTCGATATTGCGATAGGTTTGATTTAACACGCTCTCTATTCGCTGCGGAAGAAATCGTGCGTGGTTGTAATTGGGTATAATGACTGATATTAGATTGTTCATCTATGTTTATTTGTTGTAGAACACAGATGACACTGATGTAACGGATTTACGCGGATTTGGAGACAGAGCATGCTCTGTCTCTACATTAGGGCGACCACTATCAATTAACAATTAGCAATGTGCAATTAACAATTAAAATGCAAGATATGTTTTTGCAATAATAATCATTAATCAATAAATTTTATCATTCTTTTTAGTTGCCAACGCCTTTAAGGCGTTGTTGTTAACATTTTTTCCGATGGTCTTGTTTATAATTTTAGGCGACCATGAGTAACACACCTGCCCAATAATTGTTCATTGTTCATTGTTTTGTGATTATCCGTCAAATCTGTGTCATCTGTGTTCCAATTGTTCATTGTTCACTTCGACTACGCTCAGTGCAAGCATTGCTAATTGCTAATTGATTTTCCCGTGTTTTTTTTGAATTATGTTAATAATCTCCATTATCTGGTCGCCTGTTGACACAGTAAATGTAATTCTGTCGCCTTTCTGACCATCATAATAATTTACGCCTAAAAACGGTGCATATTTGATGTTTCTGTTTTTGGCGATAGTTAAAACGAAATCCCAATCGACAAGTCGTTTTAGGGTCTCGTCGAATCTAATTTCTTTGTTATCTTTTATGTTTATGTGACCTAAGCCATTGATGTCAATATGATTAAGCTCCCTACACTCTTCGTAATTAAAGGGTTCGCCGTAATAGCCAATGATTTTTTCGGAGTCGTCGAAAAGTTGAATTGCGGAGTAACATATATCTAAATTGTTGGTCTCCATATAGGTAATCATTGTCTGCAAATAGTTTTCAAACCATTGGTTATCAGTATCGAGATAGAAGATATATTTCCCTTTAGATTGTTCTATCCCGAAGTTGCGTGAGCGCGATATTCCTTCTCTGGTTTTGTGAAAAAAAATTATTCTGTTGTCGGGTTTATATTTTTGCTCAATTGCCTCAATATTGTCAGTGCTTCCATCGTTGATTACTAACAGTTCCCAATTTTTGTGGGTTTGATTTATTATGCTATCTATAGCTTTCGCGATGCAGTAGTTTCTATTGTATGTTGGCATTATTACAGATACCGTTATAGCATCTATTTTTTCTGAATTTTCGGTATATTTCTTATTAATAAGTGAAAGAAAACGTTTCTCTTTTGTTTTATTCCATATTCTATATCTTTTACTTGGTTTTCTGTACGGTACTATTGGTAAATTGTGTGCAATATCCTTTAGCATATCTTTTATGAAATATACTATTTTTTGAAGCATTTTCTAAAAGTTATTTTATTACCTATCTTCTAACAAAATTCTTGATAGTAACTCTGCATTTTTGCCATGTACGGTTACGTCTATCTGTTCTATGGCTGATATTATAGCATCTACTCTTGCAACTGTGCGGTTTTGAGCGCTTTTGGTTGTATATTTTTCCATATCTTTGTTGCCTGAGTATAGGCGTGCCACCCAACCTGCGTTGCTCCATAGTTTTTCTTCAATAGGTGTGGGGCGTTCCATATCCCAAATATCGTCTCGTGGGAAGCTATCCCACCTTCCTGGCACTCCGAGTCGCCAGAGAAGTTCTACTTTGGGACGTCTTCCGTAGCAAAATCGTTCATCAAAAATATGTTCCGAATCGTTTCTAAATAGAATCTGCGGTTCTTCGACTGGATCTGGAATAAAATCGTCACTTAAAAGAGCCGAATTGTCTAAAATTCTACACATTGGTACTATGTGGTACTCTTTATCAGTATTTGCCAACACATCTTCAACCAAGGCGTTCCAAGCCGATTGTGTGAAGAAACAATTTCCATCAAAGGGTAAAACCCAGCGGGCTTTATCTCGTCCGTCTTTTAAAGCATAGTTGCGAGCCCCATTATTATTCATTATATAGTTGTTTTTCAGACGGTATGCTGCAACAACTGCTCTGCCCTGTTTTTTGATGTGTAGCTTTTTAAAATCGGGATCATTGAAAAGAGCTTTAAAGTCGAATGTTTGATAATCAATCTCAACTTTCTTGTAATCATCTAAAATAAAGGGTATTATCTCGTACCTTTTACCTTTTGATTTTAACAGTTGAATTATTCTTTGCTCCTCGCTCTGGTCAACTATTCTGTTTAAGATAAATATTTTTTGACAATTTTCAAACTCAGGCTCATGTTCCAAAATAAATTGGAGATTTTCATACGATTGTCCCTTTTTATGTCTGGGAGTCAAGTCGTTGCCTATAATTCGATAGAGTACAAATGAATTATTATCTACATCAGATTCACTCTCATCGGCAAAAGACAACCTCATATATTTGGTAGAGTACTCTTGTGCGAGTGGTCTAAGCAGTTCGACTGGCACTCTGCCCTCAAATCCTGATAGAAAACGCGCTTTAAAGGTATTGTCATCTTCGGTATTAGAGCCTCCTTTATCTTTATCGTAATCGGCTTCTATCAAACTACTATCTGGGTCGTACACATACTGTTGGGTTACTCTTGCAATAATTGTAATTTCGTTGTCGGCTTTGTGCGCTTTGTATCCTTCATACAATATCATGTCGTCGTACAGTTCTTTAACCCACGATTTACGTACCATTCCAAACGATGCTATTTTTCCGTTCCACTTTCCGTCGTTGAACGCAAAAAGTCCTTTCTGTTGTTTTTCTATATTTTCGTAAGCAGTTAAAAGCCAGTTACGTCCTGGATATGCATCTTGCGCTAAGTAAACTATATAAGCTACATCAGCTTTTCGCGATACTTGATTTAATGTTCTAATGAATCCCTGTTGTTCAGTGTCAACTGCAATTACTATCACGCACTCCATGCCCGCCCTACTATACAAAATTTCGGCCGTTTCAAGTCCCTTTTTCACGTCAATGCATGGCATTACTACCAACACTCCTTCGTGATTTTGGTAACAGAAGTTTTCTAACTTTCCTACATCGAGTAATATAATATCTGGATTGTTAGATGTTATCTGTTCATTGATTTCAATATCACTTTGTTTCAGTGGTGGCAATTGTAGCTTTACAGGTTGCCACCTTTTATCCGTATATGGTATATCAATGGTGTCGCTAATGGCATATTCTTTTATCTCTTGGAATATGAACTGTTCTACTTCCGTCCATATTTTATTGTCTATAAAAACCCATTTACCCACTTCACCAAAATAATCTATTGTATTGGTTGCGCATTGATTAATGTGCGCCGCTTTTTGATGAGGCATACTGTCATCGTCTAAATTATCTACAATTACATATATCTCATCAGCCACTATTTGGGGTAGAAAAGTTTGCTTATCAGCCAAAACACGATGTTGTGCCACTATTAGTGTATCACAAGATACGTAGTCACCATAAACTAAAACTCGGACACTCTCCCCATCAACTAGTTTCCTTATTGTAGGATGGAGATGCTGTCCTCTATAAACATCGTAGATATAGGCGTTTGCAAGTCCTATGTAACTTTTTTTGTTACTGCTTTTTTTATAATTTTCTATTAATGTTACAATGTTTGTGTCGTCGTTTCTAAGGTCAGAAACAATAACCAGTTCAAAGTGTCTATTTCCTACATACTCGCTGTTTAAGTTCGAGTTCATCATGTCGGGAACGGCAAACGGTCTTGTTTCTGGATGAAGCTCATACTTTAAGTCTGATTTTTCGGAATAATATTGTAGATAACTATCACGATACTCTTTTCGCGACCCCATACTAAAGCCTGGATATCCAAAGACAGGGCTTGCCGTGAGCGATGTCTCTGTATGTCGGGCAAACGACAATGGTACAGGTGGTAATATTTCAATTCTGTCGTGCTCAAATGTAATTATCATACGATTGTGAAACTCGGTATCTGCACCGTATCGAACATTGTCCCAAAATCCGATTTTTTCAGTTACCTCTTGTCTTCTGAACATCATTGATGACAGATTTATCTGTAAATAAAAACCGGGATTGTTTCTGCGACTAAACATAAAGTCATCTGTAACCCTTGCCCACTGCGATATATTTGCAATAATTTCGGGTTTACCCTCTAAATTAGCTACCTGATACTCAATTTTTTGAGCGTGCGACCAGTCGTCTGCATCGTTGCATGTAACGTATGTGCCTTCTGCCCGGTTGAGTGCAATATTGCGAGCAACATATGGACCTGAATTGGTAGGTGTTTTCAAATAAATTATTCGATTATCTTGCTGTACATACTCTTTTATAATTTCTGGCGTACTATCTGTGCTACAATCATCAACAACTATTATTTCAATATTTTTATAGGTCTGGTTTTGTATCGATTCGAGTGTTGTTTTTATTGTTTTTTCTGCATTGAATACTGGTACAATTATCGTCACCTTTTCATTGCTGTAGATAAATTCATTCTTGAACGAAAGGTTGGTTGTAAGCAAGTCATACTTAGGGACGTATGCGTCCATAAATCTTATTGTTGCTAAATTATATTTTTCGTAAATCTTGTTTATGTCTGACAGTTTGTCTTTTGCCAATTTACGAGTATTTGCTTTTGCTAACAGTAAATTTGGGTTCCAACCCTTATTAAGTGCGTCTATAGCTATTTGTTCGGCTTTTTTTGCATCTCCAGTTAATAGTAGCGATTCTGACTCTATAACGGCGATTTGTTGTTGTACATCAACCGGAAATCCTTGTTTATTTATTAAATTCAAATATTTTAATGCTTCAACCGCCGATCTGATGTCTTGATAATTCGAGTGCCACAGCGATAGTTCCCATGCTGCTAAACTCTTAATATATGAACTATCGGGTTGTTTTGCATAGTTGTCAAGTTCGGCACAAGCTCGTTCGACAAGTCCAAATTCGAGCAATTTAACGCGTATTTTTCTTATTGTTCGCTCGTTTAGTTCTTTTGTCTCATCATCTTCAACGAATAAGTTACCGACATTTTCGTCTTCCTGCTCATTGTTAAGAACTTCGTTATAAACAGCTAAATATTCGTTAGCCATTTGCTCGACAGTCTTGAATTTCAGGTTTAGCACCTTATTAAGTTTCGAATTGTACTCTTCGATGTTTTTCGATAATTCTATTATCTTGTCGTACCACAATTTTGCATCAACAGGCTCTAAGGTCCATCCTGCTTGTTCTCTCTCAACACGCTCGCCGAGCGCTCCGTATGTCGAAACAATAGGAGGGACTCCGAATGCCCACGATTCGGTCAAGGTATGTGAAAACGCCTCGTGACATATTGACGGCAACAACGTAAACGATGGTTTTATTTTTTCGAAATATTTATATAACTCTTCTCTTTTATATCTTCCATACATAACAATATTGGGAGTGTTTTTGTACTCATTGTTTATCCCTACCACCTCGCCAATAACGTGCATAACAATTTTTCCTCCCACGGCGTTGTTATGTTTCATTATATCGAGTGCAAGGCTTGTTCCTTTGGGTTCGTTTAGGGCTCCAAAGAAAACTACGTCGATTTTTTCGCGTTCGTTTGGCTTTGTCGAAAAATTATATTTTTTCGGAAAATCGCGCCCATGTTCTATTAATTTGAATTTTGAACTCTCAAACGAAGGATAATTTTTCAGAACTATCTCTTTTGTAAACAATGATGTAACGATATACCTGTCACATTTTGACAAAGAGTTTGTAACCATTTCGGACCATTTGTTTCTAAATGCTGGTCTTAATTGTCCCAGATTACCGAACCAACTTTTTGAGTAACGGCAGTCAGTCTCTGATTTTACCGACAGACAGTTGCCTTCACAAAATTTACCTTCACAAATAAGCTGTATATTTGGACAAACGGCGGAAAAATCGTGGAAAGAGAAAACCACTGGCGCTTCATTTTCTTTAAAAAAATCTACTATGCCGACGCCCGTTCCCAAAAGCACTCTGACATGTACTAACGATATGTTAAACTGTTCGTATATATCTTCTAAAGCACTACTGCGCTCTTTATCAATATTGTGCGTTTCTTTCCAGGGCGAACTAAAGCTGTAAAAAGCAACTTTGAGTTCATCCCCGTCTTTATGCTGATATATCCTCCAGTTTTGCCTTCCTGCAACCAACATAAATGCCGACTGTGTTTTCGAAATATTCCGGAACAAATCAAATGACGTATGAATTAAGCCTCCATCTCCATCGTGTACAACGTACAAAATGCTTTTAGGTGGTTTAGTTAGTAACTTAACTATCTCTTGTCTGTCACTTTTAACAATGTTACTGCTCGCTTGTTTGTCGCTTTTTACAACATTACCGCTTGTTTTTGAGTCACTTTTTACAACACTACTGCTCGTTTTTTTGTCACTTTTAACAATATTTCTATCTTCCTCTTTAGGTCTTTTTGCCCTTCTACCCTCATACTTTCCATATAAAATATAGTGTATAAGAGGATTAATTCCTGCCTCGCTAACATCTCCGTATTGATGCAGATAGTATGATGTGCTAAATCTTGGAGAGGGATTTCGTTTTTCTGCTACTCCGCGAGTGATATAGTGTATTATGGGATCGATTCCTAACTTTTCAACATCAGGATATCTTCTCAAGTACCACTCTTTTTCAAATAAATCCGATTTAGATATAATACGATAGTATTTAATAACTTGAAGTTCCTTTTTAACTCTTTTTTTATTGAATGTGATGGCAAACAGCATCAGTCTGCTTAAAAAGGCTACGCCTCCTGCAACTTGCAAAAATGTTTTCTTTGCATACCGGAAGGGTTTGGCTAAATTAAAACTGCTTTGTTTTTTTAGCAATTGGGCTATCTCTTCCTCTAATTCTGGAACTCTCTTTTTAAGTTTATTATTTTCTTGTTCTGTATTTTCGACTTGTTGCTTTAATGTGGAGTTTCCTTTTCGTAATGTTTCAACTTCTTTTTGTAATGACTCAGTCTCTTTTTGTAATGACCCAACACCTTTTTGTAACGATTCTATCTCTTTTTGTAACGATTCAACCTCTTTTTCTTTAGCCTCGACTATCAATTCTTTAGATTTGACAACTTCGGCAAAATGCTTGTTTTCATCATCCAAAATTTTTATGTATTGACTTTTAGCAAGCATGATTTTGTTCAGTAACTCGGTATTTTTTTTTATATTTTCTTCACTTTTCTCTTTTCTTGAAAGCGCCTCTAAGGTTTCTGAATGTAATTCGCTTAACTGACTATATTCTGTTTCTTTGATTTCAAGGTTGGCTTTTAACTTTTCAATTCTTTCGTTTAATTTGAATTTTTGTTCGTCTCTTTTCCTTATCCCTTCTTTGTAAACTAATGTTTTAACTTTTTGATCAATCAGGTTAGTTTTTGATTTGTTTAATTCTTCGCGCAAAAATCCTATTCTTTCATTTCTTCTATCATTTAAATCAAAGTATCGCTTTCGCAGATCTTCAATTCTATCATCACGACGTTGAATAGTTGCTTTATAATCTTCAATCCTTTTATTTAAATTAGCCTCTTTCTCAATCTGTCTCTCAATCCTCTCTTCGCGTCGCTGTATAGTAGCTTTATGATCTTCAACCCTTTTATTTAAATTAGCCTCTTTTTCAATCTGTCTCTCAATCCTCTCATCACGGCGCAGTATAGTAGCTTTATGGTCTTCAATCTTTTTATTTAGATTAGACTCTTTCTCAGCAAATCTATCAATTTTGTTTTGCAGACCCTCAATCCTTTTATCACGGCGTTGAATAATCTCTTTACGATCCTCGAGACGAGCTTTTAAATTTGCCTCCTTTTGAACTTGACCCTCTATTTTGCTTCGCTGCTCATCAAGTTTTTTATTTAAGTTGGTCTCTTTCTCAGCAAATCTATCAATTTTGTTTTGCAGACCCTCAATCCTTTTATCACGGCGTTGAATAATCTCTTTACGATCCTCGAGACGAGCTTTTAAATTTGCCTCCTTTTGAACTTGACCCTCTATTTTGCTTCGCTGCTCATCAAGTTTTTTATTTAAGTTGGTCTCTTTCTCAGCAAATCTATCAATTTTGCTTTGAAGACCCTCAATCCTTTTATCACGGCGTTGAATAATCTCTTTACGATCCTCGAGACGGGCTTTTAAATTAGCCTCCTTTTGAACCTGACCCTCTATTTTGCTACGTTGATCATCAATCTTTTTATTTAGGTTAGTCTCTTTCTCAGCAAATCTATCAATTTTGCTTTGAAGACCCTCAATCCTTGTATCACGACGCTGAATAAATTCCTTACGATCCTCAAGCCGTGTATTCAAAACATGCTCCCTTTGAACCTGCCTTTCAATTTTATTTTGCAGATCTTCAATCCTTTTATCACGGCGTTTAATAATAGCATTACGATCTTTGATACTCGCACTTAAATTAGCCTCTTTATCAACCTGTTCATCTATCAACTTTTGCTGATCTTCAATTTGTTTTTCCTTTTCGGATATTATTTTTTCTGCTTGTTTGCTACCTCGTTTTAACTCTGCCATCTCCTTTTGTAGATCCTCTTTTTCTTGCAAAGCTAAAATTCTACTGCCAAGCGTAGCGAATAAGTTTTTAATCTCTGGATTATTTTTTGCGCTATTTACAAATTCTAAAAAGTTTTTATCTAATTTTTTTCCAACACAAAGAACTCCCAATCCGTTTCCGTGCTGAAAATCAAATGAGGGGTATTTCTCTCTAGTCTCCTCCCAAAAACTCCAGACGCCAAACCCACGCTCTCTAACCGCTGTGTCGTGAAAAATGACTACTCCTTTGTCACTCACCTTGGGCAACCATGTTTCAAAGTCATGTTTTACAGCCTCGTAGGTGTGTAATCCGTCAATATGGAGCAGGTCTATTGTTCCGTCGCTGAAATATAAGAGTGCCTCATCGAAAGTCATTCTCATAAGCGAAGAGAATTTGCTATAATTTGCTTTATTAATTTGTCGTACTCTTTTAAATACCTCTTCGCCATAAAAATTAGCATGCTCGTCACCTTTCCATGTGTCAACGGCATAGCTTTTTGTCTCTAATTTTAATTGGTCGATTGCCTGACAAAAAGCAAAATACGAGTTTCCTGTATGTGTTCCTAATTCAACAAATATTTGTGGCTGCAAAGACTCGACTAAAAATGCAGCAAACGGAGTATGTTGAAGCCAACCATAAGGCTTTTCGATAAACTGTGGTGTGTAAAAAATTAATTTTTTGTCTAAATTCATTTGCATATTGTTTTGATTATAATAAAACAATTATTTCGCTACCGATATTAAGTGTGTTTTAAATACGCCAAAGATAGATATTTTTTTTTCGTTCTGCTGACTCTTAATATACTTTTCACTCAATCAACAATAGTGATGTCATAATCAGAGTCATCTAAAACAAGCACATTTGCACTTCTCTTAAATTTAGGATCATTGTTTTGTACCGTAATCACTAATGCATCATGTATCCAGTGATGTTGTATATGTTCTTGCTGGTCACCGTCTGTAAAGGCTACAGTCAAGGTATATTTGCCTACTGTTAACAGAGGAAAACGAAAATCTGTTTTTATAACAACTTCACTTTTAGACTCGAAAGATGGTAATTCGCTGTTATACAGATAGTTGTTTACTGTAAACACACCTTTCCCAAGTTTGTCGTTTACTTTTAAACCTAAACCTGGAGAAACAATATTTTCATTAATTGTTAATTTAGCAAAAACAGTAACCCACTCTCCTCCTTGAACAATATCAGCTATTTGATCCGTATCTTTAAAGTACATCGCGACCCCTGTGATTACTGCTCCATACTCCCCGAACGATTCAAGCTTCTCAGTTTCAGCCCATTTGATATTATCTGGTAATAATTTATTGTTTTCTGTAGTTTTTTGTTTTGGAGCTAATTTGGGTTTACTTTTAGTTTGTTTTGATTTTGTTTCTAAACCATAAGTCATAAATCCTATATATTTCTTTACCACTTCAGATGATTCGCCAAGCTCACGCACACGTCCTTGATCTAACCACAATGTTTTGTTACAAAAACTAGTTATAGCTCCAGTGTTATGCGAAACAAGAATTACCGTACGTTTTTGGTCTATAAGGTCATCCATTGTCCTATAACATTTCTGTTTAAATCGCAGGTCTCCAACAGCAAGTACCTCGTCAAGTATCAAAATATCTGGCTCTACATGGCTTGCGACAGCAAAAGCAAGTCGTGAGCGCATTCCGCTTGAATATGTTTTAAGTGGCTGATATATAAACTGTCCGATATCTGCAAAGGCAAGGATTTCATCATATTTTTGTTCAATTTTCTTTTTTGTAAATCCGAGTATTGTTCCATAAAAATAGATGTTCTCAACGCCTGTTAGTTCAGGGTTAAATCCTGAGCCTAATTCGAGCAACGATATTACTCTGCCACTTGTCTCAAATGTTCCTGACGTGGGTGTCAATACTTTAGATAGTATTTTAAGTAGAGTTGATTTTCCGCTACCGTTTTGTCCAATTATTCCTAAAGAATCGCCTTTTTCGACCTCGAAACTTACGTCACGCAACGCATAGAAGTCGGTGTGATACGATTTTCGAAACGGACTTAAAGCCTCTTTCATTCTATCACGCGATGATTTATATAAGGGATAAACCTTAGTGAGCGAATTTACTTTTATTGCCTTTTTATGTTCTGTTGTATTTGACATTTTTTCTCTCTTCGATTATTATAAAACGTCAGCAAAATGCGGTTTTAAACGGGTAAAAATAATTGCTCCGCTGACAAACAATAATATGGCTATACTCCAAAAACAGATCATCTCCTGCGGATTTTCAAAAAACCATATTTTAAAAATTAATGACTCTCGATAACCGTTTATTACATAGTGTAATGGGTTTAAAGTTGCTAACAATTTTGCATTCCCTTTCAAACGCGTATAAGACCAAAGGATAGGAGTTAACCAAAATAGAAGTGTTAACAGAATATCTATTGCTTGCTTAATATCGCGCACAAAAACCATTATAGACGAAGTTAGCCAACCTATTCCTGTTACTAATATTACTGCACATAACATGTAATAAAAGAGTTGCAAGCAATACAAGTCAATTGGATATCCATGTATAGCTATTATTATTATAAGAACTAAAGTTAAAAACAGGTGTATAATAAAATTTGTAGTTATCTTAATAACAGGAATAATACCAAGCCTAAAGTGCATTTTTTTAATCAAGAAAGAGAACTCTATCAGCGAGTTAGCAGAACCTGAAATTGCATCTCGCATAAAAAACCAAGGTACCATTCCACAAATAAACCACGGTAAAAATGGTGTGCCGTCTGCCAAATCGCTTCCACGCAGTCCTATTGACACAACAAACCAGATTACAAGAATAATAGCCACCGGTTGTATAAATGCCCACGGCAATCCCAAATACGTAGCAAGATATTTTTTTTGAAAATCGCTAATAACTAGCTTTTTAATAATATATCTTTGCTGAAGTACTACTTTAAGAAAGTAATAAAAGTTCCTTATATATTTTATCATCTACAAACACCTAATTAACAGATCAATATTTCTCTAAGCAGCAAATTTATAACTTATACGACACTTTGGCAAAGTTTTGCATCAATTTCAGGGGTTGCCCTTATTCTTTTTTTAAATTAGACAACTTTTTGGTTACATTTTTATAACTTAGCGGTATATTTACTCAGTTATTCTTAATTTTTATAAAATATGTTACAAATTGATCTTGATGCGATATTTAAAGAAAAGAATCCTAAGTTGGCAAAACGGATACCAAAATTTGTAATGAACATTATCAAAAAGATTTTGCATGTAAAAGATATCAACAATCATTTGCGCAACAATGGTGATAGGAAAGGAATAGATAGCGTTCAATTTCTGATAGATAGCCTAAATGTGACGTATGAAGTCTTCGGTATTGAAAATCTTAAAAAAAATCATAGATATCAATTTGCAAGTAACCACCCACTAGGCGCTCTTGACGGCATTACTCTATTGGATGTTGTAAACGAGCATATTGGCGAGCCTCGGTTTTTAGTCAACGATTTATTATTAAAGTTAGAGATTTTTGACCCTCTTTTTATCCCTATCAACTCATACGGAACAACGTCAAAAGAGATTGCCAAAATTATAGATCAGACTTATGCTTCAAATTTACAGGTAATTGCATTTCCTTCGGGAATGGCATCTCGTAAAATAAAAGGAAAGATAATGGACCTTGAATGGAAGAAAAGTTTTGTACAAAAATCTATTGAACATGAACGAGATATTGTTCCAGTATTTTTCAAAGGACACAACTCAAACCGTTTTTACAGGATTGCAAATTGGAGAAAACGACTTGGCATAAAAGCCAATATAGAGATGTTTTTCTTGCCTGATGAGATGTTCAGACAAAACAATTCACACTTTAAAATATTTTTCGGAGAACCAATTTCATGGGAGGAGCTAAAAAACAGCGGTAATGTTAGACAATGGACAGAAGATATTAGAAAAATTGTATATTCATTAGAGAAATAACCTATCTGTTATTGTATATTTGTAACTTATTTTAATCTCTCTTATTGTTAACAAATAAGTATAAAATGGAAAAATTAATTGACCCAATTCCTGTGCATGTTATTGAGTCTGAGTTAACTCCAGATAAATTTGTAAGGAAAACGAATTACGGTAATAACGATATATATATATTCAACCACCACAATGCCCCTTATTTAACATTAGAAGTTGGTCGTTTACGCGAGTTAACATTTCGCAAAGCTGGTGGCGGCACCGGCAAAAGTTGCGATTTAGACAACTTCGATTTGCAAGATGTTCCTTATAATCAATTAATTGTATGGTCGCCAGAAGACAAGGTTATTGTTGGCGGTTATCGTTTCTTGATAGGCAGAAAAGCATCGATAGATGAGTTGGGAAACATTAGATTGGCAACGTACAAGTTATTTAATTTTTCGGACAAGTTTATAAAGGAGTATCTCCCCTATACTGTTGAATTAGGACGTTCGTTTGTTCATCCCGAATATCAATCTGGACAGTCATCACGAAAAAGTATTTTTGCTCTTGATAATCTTTGGGACGGCTTGGGAGCAATTGTTGTGGAGAACCCCGACATGCATTACTTCTTCGGAAAGGTTACCATGTACACTCACTACAACCAAGAAGCCCGCAACATACTGCTTTATTTCATTAAAAAGCATTTCCCCGACCCTGATAACCTGCTGACTCTGATAGAACCTCTTGAACTCAATTTTAATGTTCCAAAGTTAGAGAAGCTATTCCCTCACGATGACTACAGCGAAAATAAAAAAATACTTAACAGCGAATTACGCAAACTTGGCGAAAATGTTCCACCATTAATCAATGCCTATATGAACCTCTCTCCTACAATGCGCACTTTTGGAACATCAGTTAACCACGAGTTTGGAGATGTGGAAGAGACAGCTATTCTAATTGATATAAGGGATATATATAAGTCGAAGATTGATAGGCATATCAACACATACCGCAAGGGCAATTAGCAATTGAGTTAAAAGTTAAAAGTTAAAAGTTTATAAAGTTAAAAGCAGTTTACGATTAACAATAATATAATTGAATGTCAAGGTGTTGTAGAGGCGTCATATCATGGCGTCTCATATAAAGTGTGTTAGTGGTCACTTCGATGGTTATTAAGCTTGTGTTTCGAAAGACTCAACAACCATCGAAATGCAAGCTCAGTGACCGTTATACGTTGGCTGAGTTTATCGAAGCCAACACTGTAACTTTACCATCTCAGTGATTATCACTCTCGCCTAAATCTAAAATTTACACCCTAATACCGATTGGACACACACTATAGTCCAAACTTCGCTGTCGTTCTTTTGAACTATGTGTCTGTAACATTGGCATATACCATTGTAAAATTTTAAAAATATTGGACTATTTTAAAATTACAATTGGTATAACGTTCATTTTTAAAACTACCTGTTTTGAAATGTTCATTTCGGCTCCGCTCAATAAATAAGGAGGCGGGCGTTGAGCGAAGTCGAAACGCCTTTTGCAATTTGTAGCTAAGTCTTTTAATACATTGACAATCAATAAGCCCTTACATCTCTACCCTCAATATAATTAATAAAAGCAGTGTTTACGACTTTATTTCCTCCAGGAGTGGGATAATTACCAGTAAAATACCAGTCTCCTGTGTCATTTGGGCAAGCTTTATGCAAATTTTCAACGGTCTGATAAACTACTTTTACTTTAGATTTTATACCCGGTTGCAAAATACGAGCTATCTGTTCACTTATTTGTTCATCTGTGAAAGAATCATATAACTCCTTAACATAATTAACAATTTCATTTCTGTTTTTATGTTGCTGCTCTTTACACTTTCTGTATATTTCGTTTATTAGCGAACTATTTCCTGTGTCACGCAATAAGCTAATAACAGCCTGAAAGGCTATAAACTCTGTTAATTTTGCCATATCTATTCCGTAACAGTCTGGATATCTGATTTGTGGCGATGATGATACAACAATAATTTCGGCAGGCGAAAGTCTATCTAATATTTTAAGTATTGAACGTCTAAGCGTGGTTCCCCTAACAATACTGTCATCAATAATAACTAACCTGTCAACTCCCGGATTAATTGTTCCGTATGTTACGTCATAAACGTGCTCTACTAAGTCGTGGCGTCCGCTGTCATCTGCTATAAATGTGCGGAGTTTAACGTCTTTAATGGCTATTTTTTCGACACGTGGTCGGGTATTTATTATTGTGCGTAACTCATCGTTGCTAAGATTACCTCTTTTAGATATTATTTGTTCTATTTTTGACTCTAACATGTGTGATTCAATACCCTTTAACATTCCATAAAACGCTGTCTCAGCAGTATTTGGAATAAAACTAAAAACGGCATTGTCGGTATCATTATCTATAGCTTTTAAAATTTGCGGCGTTAGCAATTCTCCCAAAAGCTTTCTCTCTCTATAAATGTCTGCATCACTTCCGCGCGAGAAATAAATTCTCTCAAACGAACAGCTTTTGCGCTCTAAGGGTTTGTTGATCTCGGGCATAATGTATTCGCCTGATTTTTTTATTATTAAAGCATGCCCGGGCTTAATTTCACTAACTCTATCAGCAGATACATTCATTACCGTCTGGATAACGGATCTTTCAGATGCCACCACAATAAGCTCATCATCAGCATAGTAGCTTGCTGGTCTTATCCCGTTTGGATCACGCATAACGAAGGCATCACCGTGACCAACCATTCCTGCAATTACATATCCTCCGTCCCAATTTTCGCTTGCACGTTTTAGAACTGTTGTTAAATCAAGATTGTCTTCAATTAGCACTGATATTTCTTTTTTGTTGTATCCCTCTTTTTTATACTCTTCAATCATCCTTTCGTTCATCTGATCCAAGCGGTAACCAATCTTTTCGAGTATTGTTACCGTATCGCTATAATCTTTTGGATGTTGCCCGAAACTTAGAAGCTGTTCGAACATTTCATCGACATTTGTAAGATTAAAATTACCTGACAACACAAGGTTTTTTGTTTTCCAGTTGTTTTCGCGCAAAACGGGATGCACATTCTCAATATCATTTTTCCCGAATGTACTGTATCTTAAATGTCCGAGTAGCAATTGACCTGCAAAATCGAAATTTTGTATTGCATAATTGGGATTTAAAGCCAACTCCCTATTGCGTTCAGCGACAGTCTCAATAGGACGTTTAACCATTTCAAAAGTGTCAACAATTGGTCGGCTCGAATTTGATCTTACTCTAGCTATGTAACGATTGCCTACAGGAACATTTAATTTCAAACAAGCCAAACCTGCTCCATCTTGTCCTCGGTTTCGCTGTTTCTCCATCAGCAAATATATTTTGTTGATTCCGTACATCCATGAGCCATATTTCATATGGTAGTATTCCAATGGCTTTAAAAGTCTTATAAAAGCTATTCCACATTCATGTTTAAGGGCGTCACTCATAACTGTTTTGATTACTGTTTAAATAGCACGTGGTTTGGGATTTCGGATTTGGGAACACAGAACACACAGATTAAACGGATTTTACACGGATTTGGGATTTTTTGATTTCTAACTTCTAACTTCTAATTTCTAATTTTAAAGTGGTGGAAAAAAAATAGATGCTTTTACAATGTAACAATCTGGGAAGTGCTTAACAAATTTCTTATAATCAATAAGTGCAGCGTTCTCATCACGATAATCCCCTACTCGTAATTTAATAAAAGGAGGCTCATATTCGCTATAAATTCTTGCCGGATCGAACTCAGAATACATACTAATAAAATCAGATCTGAGTCTTAAAGAACGTTCTCTTGCATCGGGCTTGTAATCACTAAAGAGTTGTATTCTATAACCTGGTATTTTCCCTCCAGTTGATTTATTTTGAATAATAACATTATCAAACAAGTTTTTTATAGATTCGCTTTGATATACAGTTGTTCTACCAAAATCTGTAGTAGGGGTTGATAGTTCATTGAAAATATCTTGAGAAAACAAACTTGATTGTATTAGGGCAAAGCAGAAAAAATAAATAAGTTTTCTCATAATTTTAACTATTGGATTTCAATCTGTTAACAAAAAGATTAAGGTCAATTAGCATAACCACAAAATAAGTTGTTTTTTTTGATTTTTCAAAACCCAAAAAGCAATTAACTATTACAAATTACAAATTACGAATGAACAATGCTATGCACAGGGAGTAATCGAAGTATGAAACGAACATGCCAACCTTCATAATACCGACTGGACTATTTTTAATACCAATTGTAATTTTAAAATAGTCCAATATTTTTAAAATTTTACAATGGTAAATACCGATGTAACAGACGCATAGTTCAAACGAACGATAGTGAAGTTTGGACTATAGTAGCTGTCCAATCGGTATAAATTACAATTGGTATAAAAGGTACAAGACAAAAAGTTTATACTTCCAATTATTCGATGGCGTAAAATAAAAAATTGCCTAAAAGAGACTTCCTTTAAGCAATTTTTTTCTATATAATAATTCTACTCTAATGCTCTACTTTGCGAGAATTGTAGCTTATTTTCAAAGCATTAGCTCTTCTTAGCTCCTGCTTAATATCAGTTACAATACCCATTCTAACATTTTCGTCAACTTTCATTACAGTTGTCAAGAAAGGACGCTCAGATTCATCTCTCGCTTCTCTTTCACTGGCAATATAAGTCTGTATATCAGAAATTGTTGCAAAACTATCATTCAATTGAATTCTTGGCTCCGTTCCAAGCATCCTTTGAAGTTCGGGTAGTGGAACTCCAACGTAAATATTACTGGCTAAAGACTTTCTTTCAAGCTTAACTCCTTCAGATGCAGCAGGAACAAAAACTTTAACCTTTAGCTCTGTCTCGCGCATTGATGTTACTGTCATAAAGAAAAACAGTAGCATAAACACAACGTCAGGTAACGATGCTGTTGAAATAGCAGGCACCTCTCTCGCTTTACTTTCTTTAAATCTACTCATATCTATCTTCCTCCAACATTTTTCGGTTCAGCCTCTGAAATTTTCTGAGGTATTGCACTCCTAATTGCGTCAACATCTTCCTGGTTAAGAAGCTGATTAAATGGTCTGCCAAACTCTTGTATAGCTAACTCATCACGAGCTTCATTATACGCTGCAACCAAAACGTTTTGAACTTCAATATATCGTTTGTATGATGTTCCTCGGTCATTTTGAAGCGAGATTACACCCATGCTAACAGGAAATCCTTCCGGATACTTTCTATCAAAATGCTTATGAGATATTTTTTGAGGTACATCGCTTCCCGCTACATAATCAGGATTAGCAATCATTATCCGTTTATATTCAAATTCCGGCAAATCCTCTAAATTATTTGGGTTTTGAATAAACTCTTTAGCCTTTCTTTTTAGATCGGCTAAAGACATCTCTTGCCCATTTACTAAAAATCTGTCTGCTCTATTAATCAACACAACTAAAATGTTTCTCCTTTTAATTTTCACATCATGCGGTTTTTGAACACTATGATCAGTCATTGGGGGCAGCACCCTTGCCAATCCAGTATCAACGTCCATTGTTGTTGTAACGAGGAAGAAACTCAAAAGTAAGAAAGCTACGTCAGCCATTGAGCTTGCGTTGATCTCCGGTACTTTTCTTTTATCTGATGGCATAATATAATTGTTTTTGAGTTAATAAAATTAGTTTTATACATTCAAGGGATTAGGATTTTTTAAAATATCCTCTTAAACCTGTGAATATAACTCCACCAATTGCAATAACTAAAAGCACGTACGCTGTTTTTAATCCTAAGTCTATCATCAGAGCTGTTCCATGTGTTATGCCAAATTTTTCATAGCCAAAGAATATGGGTATCTCTGATGTTGCAAAAATATATGCTATTAAAATAACCGCAACTAAAGAACCTATACGTGTTATTGATCTTAAAAATGTTTTTTTACTGCTTAACGCTACAATAGTAGCAAAAACTATAACCAAAACGGTGGCAATAGCAAGCAATACATACGTATAATCGATATATATTGCTAATGAACCACCAACTCTATCCATTGCCCAATCTACCTTTTCTGACGGAACTATTACGCTTTCTGGCACAGGCTCCATTGTCATTGTTTTATAATAAAAGAATCCAGCCGATAATAGTGCCAATACAAAGAGGACAGCAAAAATCAGAGATGTTATTTTACTTAATTTATCGGTCATATCAAACTATTTTTTTTTGTTATATTCTGTAATCATATCAACTAAGGTGATAGAAGAATCTTCCATGGTGCCGACTATTCCGTCAATTTTAGCTATAAGATAGTTATAGAAAACTTGTAGAATCATAGCTACAATCAAACCCCCAATTGTTGTAATCAAAGCAACTTTAATACCACCTGCAACAAGTGTCGGGCTGATATCACCTGCAACTTCAATTGCGTCAAACGCTTGAACCATACCAATAACTGTTCCCAAGAAACCAAGCATAGGTCCAATTACAATAAACAGAGATATCCAAGATAAGCCTTTTTCCATTAGTCCTGTTTGAACACTTCCGTAGGAAACGATAGATTTTTCAACAACGTCCATGCCTTCATCTATACGGCTAAGACCTTGATAAAAAATAGATGCAACAGGTCCGCGAGTGTTTCGGCATGTCTCCATTGCTTCCTCTACATTGTTATTCTTTAATGACTCTTCAATGCTTTTTAACAACTTTTCAGTATCAGTTGAAGCAAGGTTAAGATAGATAATTCTTTCAATAGCCAATGCCAAACCTAATACCAAACAAAGCAAAATAGTTGCCATAAAGCCAGGACCACCCTCAATAAATTTCACTTTTAATGCTTGGTGTACTGCTACAAGTCCTTCCTGAGGAGCTTGTTCTTCAGCTACGGCTGTTGTAGCCTCTTCAGTTGTCGCCGCCTCTTCTTGAACCTGTGTTGTGTCAGCGATTTCAGTTGTTTTCGCGCCTTCTTGTGCCATAGCATTTGTTGACACTCCGAATGAAAGCATACCGATTACGGTAAAGAATAGAAGTAATTTTTTCATGGTTTTTTTTAATTTTTATTGTTTAAAATTAGCAAAATTTATGTTTAAAAAATTAGTTTTTCTCAAAATATTTATTTGTGCGGAGAGAGTGGGATTCGAACCCACGATACCCTTTTGAGGTATACACACTTTCCAGGCGTGCGCCTTCGACCAACTCGGCCATCTCTCCAAAAAATCTGTCAAGCATACCTCTTTTCACAAACAGTTTTTATTTCAGGGCGCAAATTAATGACTTTTTTTTATTTTTCTGCTATAAAATTGGATTTATTTCTCCTCTTATTGATTTTTTTATATTCTCTACTACCGATTTTTTGTCTGTACAGTTTGCTAAAAGGTACATTAGCTTGGTTAATGCAGCTTCAGTTGTAGAGTCAAAACCGCTTAATATGCCTGCATCTAATAATCCTACTCCAGCCTCATAATTTTTCATATTTACACTTCCTGCTCTACATTGTGTAACATTCACTATTATTATCCCTCTTTTTGTTGTTTCTTGAAATATTTTAATAAACTCAGGGTTTGTTGGAGCATTTCCCGAGCCAAAAGTTTCCAATATAATTCCTTTAATGTTTGGAGTTGAACAAATATAACGTAATACTTCAGACGTCATTCCCGGAAATATTTTCAAGACCAAAATATTTGTCTCCATTTTGGTTTTTATCGAAAACTCACCTCTATTTGCCTTGTTAATATATTTGCGATTGTAGTGTATATTAATTCCCGCTTTAGCTAATGGTGGATAATTATCACTGGTAAAAGCATTGAAATATTCGGCATTATATTTAGTTGTTCGATTTCCTCTATACAGCTTGTTTTCAAAATAGACGGTAACTTCCGGGACAATTGCGACTCCATCTTCGTGTGCAGCAGCTATCTCTATTGCTGTAATTAGGTTCTCTTTGGCGTCTGTACGAATTAATCCTATAGGTAGTTGTGAGCCCGTGAGCACAACAGGTTTTGAAAGATTTTGCAACATAAAACTCAGCGCCGATGCTGTATATGACATGGTATCGGTTCCGTGCAAAATTACAAAGCCATCATAATTGTTGTAGTTGTCGTAGATTATGGTTGCAAGTCTTGCCCAAATTTCAGGATTCATGTCCGATGAGTCAATGACAGGAGCAAATGTTATTGATTCTAAGTTTATGCCTAAGCGGTCAAGTTCCGGGACTTGTTGCAGAATATGCTCAAAATCAACCGGATATAGCGCTCCTGTTTTAGGATTTGTCACCATGCCAATTGTTCCACCCGTGTATATAAGCAATATTTTTGGTCGTTTACTCATCTCTTTTGCTATTTAGGCGTTTATCGATTCAAAAATAGTGATTTTGCGTTATCTGTTGTTTGCATATCAATATTTTCGATTGAATCGCTACGAAGTTCGGCAATTTTTTTCAATATCAGGCTTAAATATGAGGGTTCGTTTCGTTTTCCTCTGTGGGGAGATGGTGCCAAATATGGACTGTCAGTTTCCAATATAATACTTTCTAATGGTATTCTTTTTACGATTTCTCCGAGCCCTCCATTTTTAAATGTCACTACTCCTCCTATTCCCAAAAGCATTCCATAATCTATTACTCGCTTTGCCTCTGCTGTATTTCCTGTGAAACAGTGAAAAACTCCTCTGGGTAACACTCCTCCAAAATTATCGAGCGCCTTGAAAATTGTATCAAACGACTCTCTGGCGTGTATTACAATTGGCAAATTTGTCTCTTTGGCTAATTTTAACTGATATTCAAAAGCTGAGATCTGCTCCTTGATATATGTTTTGTCCCAATATAGATCTATTCCTGTCTCCCCTATTCCAACAATGTCATTTTTAAGGAGTTGCTTTTCGATAATGGTTAATTGACTTTTGTAATCCTTGTCAACATTAGTAGGGTGTAAGCCCGTCATTGGGAAACAGTATCCTTGATAATCGTAACATAATCGCCTTAACGGCTCTATTGTCGATTTATCGATATTTGGAAGTAAAATCGCTTCTACACCACTCTCTTTAGCTCTATTGATAACCTCTGTTCTGTCGTTATCAAACTGTGGTAAATATATATGTGAGTGTGTGTCAATCATCTTTCACTGTTTTTAAACTCTACGATATTGATTTCCTGGCAGCGCCATAATTACTCCTTTAAACTCCATCTCTAATAGTGTTGCTGCGACTTTATGAACGGGAATCGATAGTTTGGCTGCCAGATAGTCCATCGTAACAGGCTGATCATCTTCAAACAGTTCAAAAATTGTCTCCTCTGCTTCGCTCAGGGGTTCAAAAATCTGCTGCTGAACAAGTTTTGGAGTGTTTATATCCCAATTCATAATATACTCTATATCAGTAAGTCCCTCGCATAATACAGCTTTGTTCCTCTTGATTAGCCTGTTGCAACCGGCAGAATATTGATCACCGATTTTTCCAGGAAAGGCAAAAACATCACGATTATATCCTTGTGCATAATCGGCTGTAACTAGGGCTCCGCCTGTGATACCCGATTCGGCTATTAGAACGGCATCGCTCAGTCCTGCGATTATCCTGTTGCGCCTTAAAAAATTTGACTTTTCGTATCGCGAATTGTGCTGAAATTCAGTAACTAAAACTCCATTATCTTTTAAAATATCGAGTGCCACACTCCTATGTTGCGCAGGATAGATTTTGTCTAATCCATGACCCAAAATAGCTGCGGTAGGAATGTTTTGAAATATACAAGCTCTATGCGCAATAACATCGATACCATAAGCCAAGCCGCTTACAATTGTAATGTCGTATGATCGGTTTTTTATATCACGTATGAGGTTTTCTACCATCATTTTACCATACATCGTTGAGTTTCTTGTCCCTACAATTGATAGGATTTTTTGCTTGTTTAGGCACTCCAAGTTTCCTTTAGTAAAGATAACTATTGGGCTATCAGGGCATTGCGATAGTTTTTTAGGGTAATCTTTATCTAAGTAGCTTGTAATCTTTATGTTGTGTTTTTCGCAAAATTTAAGTTCGCTCTCTGCCAGCTCTTTTCCTTTGTCGAAATCAATTTTTTCTACAGTCGTTTTTCCTAATCCGGGAATTTTTACCAAATCCTTAGTTTTTTTTTGGTAAACGTCTTCTACGTTGCCACAGTATGCGACCAACTTTTTTGCGGTCATTGGACCCAAGTTGGGCGTTAAAGCTAAGGCTACGGTGTAGTAGAGCGAAGTGTCTGTCATTTTCTTTTGGATTGAAAGGTGCAAAAATACGAAAACAATCTGCAATGAGCAATGAACAATGAGCAATTAGCAATGAGCAATTAGCAATGAACAATGAACAATGAACAATTACTAACAGGTTGATTAACAGACAGTAGCCACATTGTTTAGGGTTCACTGAAAAAGTCTATGTTATTTTTAGGTGTTGGTTGCGTGATTAGTGATTGGTGGTTAGTGGTTGGTGATTAGTGAACGTTAACTAAATAACCATTAAGGAGTTAAGAGATATTAAGAAAAGACTACGTCTTTATTATATGGTTGATTTTGAAGATTCATATTTTTGGATTAACACTTGTTCTTTGTCCGTAGGACAACATGTGATTAACCATAGGCGCAAGCCTATGGGTGTGCTACAGCACACAATCCCACCCGTTAGGGTGGCACAAACCAAATCAAAAATCAAAAATCCGAAATCCTTAACATAGTGCACGGCCACGTTCCTCACTTTTACACTTCGACTCAGCTCAGTGCACCGCCTTGTACATACTTCAACTACGCTCAGTACAACGCTTCGGCTACGCTCAGTGCATCGCCTTTTACCTTATAATTGTTTTAACATAAGTGCACGGATTTTTCGACAAATATTAGTAAAACCTTGCACTTAAATAAAGAAAAATGAATATATCTTACTTAAAATCAAAAGAATAAAACTTTTTCAGTAGACCCTACTTAGTTTCTTGTCACACAAAAATTAGTAACAAAGGGTGGAAATAATTTTGTTTAAACTTTTTTCTTCTTTTTCTGTTTCACTTTTGTAAATAAATTCGCTGTATATTTCTCGTAAAGCTCAAATAGATAGACCATTCTATTGGCTTCGCTTGTAAATGGTTGCGGACGATATGCCAAATCGACTGCTTTGTCAAGCTCGTTGTGTGCTTTTACTAATGCGGGAGGCATTGTCAAGGGGTCGTAAAGGTCGGCAAGGCTGCTGTTTGGATATTGCAAACGAGTGTCTAAAACCTTTTGGGCTGCGGCTTCTATTGCAGTTACTTGCTTGTCGGCTGGGTTTTCGGGCCAAGGGAAGTTGTTGTAAACTACTGAGTTCGAGTATCGGTAATCGCTTTTTAATCTGCCACAAATATTTTTTACCCAAGCCATATGCATTTCGGAGGTTAAAACTCCAAAATGAAACAATTTTGCATTTGGAATAATCAAACAAAGATTGCTGGCAATAACATTTGCAGGCATAAAGCCAATCGGAATATACTTTCTTCTTTCCGATGAAACACTTGGGATAATTACATATTCTGTTTCATTATGCGAAACAAACGCAAATTGCGAAGGGTTGCTTGCCAATTCTCGAGTCTCTTTACGCGAGCTACTCTCTCTAAATTCTTTAACCTTTTTAAGTCTTTCTATTATGAAAGATGAATTTCTTAAATGAACAGGCTCGGCATCTTTTAGCCATAGACAAAAACGAGGTATATTGTTTATAAACTCGTGACTACCGACATATTTTCTAATATATTTTTCAATGTAAGGTTCAGCATTAATTGCTTCGTTCTTTTCTTCTTGATTCAACAACAAGAAACCACCATCGATCGGTTGATTCCCAAATTTTATTTTAGGAACATTGCAAATTGCATTTGATGACCTTTCGATAATAATGTCTTTAGCATCAACTAAATATGGATTAATATTCTTAGCTTTTACTTCGTGCGCTTCTCCTCTAATGTCTTCATACTCAAAAATACTCTTGTTTGAAGTGTCGTAGTTGGCAAAGCCAATTATCACGCAATAAACGGCAGCATTCCCTTTCGCCTCGTTGCTCCACTTAAAAGTACGATGCGCAAAGTGAATTTTGATATTGTAATGATTAAACAGCAGATTCCATAAAACGCCCACCTGTTCGCCTTGTGTAATTGAGTTGGTGGAGACAAAAGCAACTTTGGTCGGTGTGTTAGCTATTAATTGAGCAGCCTTAACATACCACGCTGTAACATAATCCAATATGCCGAAACCTTTTACACTCGAAAAAACTCGCTGCATATCGAGCTTTTGCTCTTGATTTTGCTCGTTCTTGCCTACAAAAGGCGGATTGCCAAGGATATAATCGAAATGGGTTTTGCCTGAAAAGGATTTAGGATAAGCTCCCTCAACAACATGCACATTCTTACTGTACACATTCACGGTGCCGTAATGGGCTGCAGGCTCACTTACCATATATATATTGGTATTATCGGCTGTTATATCATACACCCCGCTTTGCGTGAGTGCCGACCAATCCATTTGAAGCGCATTTCCAACCCTTATATGCGCCGATTTCATTAACGGTAAACGAACAAAATATTGTCCGAACTCTTGACTAACCAACATGTTCATCTGGTGGTCAATCAGCCACATGGCTACTTCGGCAATTCGGGCGGGAAACTCCTCATATTCAATACCGTAAAATTGGTCAACATCAATAAGAATAATGCTACTTATGTCTATTACTCGTTGTCCAGACTTGTTTAATGTTCTCAAAATTTCTAACTCAAGCAAACGAAGCTCTCTATAAGTGATGATTAAGAAATTTCCACAACCGCATGCAGGGTCAAGAAATTTATAACTGCTTATTCTTCTGTGAAATTCGATGAGTCTGTTTTTGTTATGTTTTATGGTCTCGAACTCTTTCCAAAGGTCATCAAGGAAGAGCGGTTTGATGAGTTTCAAGATATTGGTTTCGCTTGTATAGTGTGCTCCGAGGTTTCTGCGTTCCTCTGGGTTCATTACACTTTGGAACATTGAGCCGAAAATTGCAGGTGAAATTTTACTCCAATCGATGTAAGTGCAATCTAAAAGGGCTTGGCGCATTTTGCTGTCGAAGCTTGCCATAGGCAAGATTTCTTCAAACAGCTTTCCGTTAACATGCGGAAAATCAGCGAGTTGTTCGTCAAGGTTTTTAAATCTTTCGCCTTTCGGGGTGTTAAGTACCTGAAAAAGTTCTTGCAGTTTTGCTGCGAGGTCGCTTCCGTCAATGTTAGTGCGCTGTTCGATGTATTCTTGAAATTGTTGTTTCTCGAAAATGGTGGTATCTTCGGCAAATAGGCAGAAAAGCAAGCGAACCAAATAAACCTCTAAAGGGTGTCCCGTATAGCCAATCTCTTTGAGGCGGTCGTGAAGTTTGCCCATTAGCTCGGCGGCTTTGATATTTGCGGGGTCTTCCTCTTTGTAAACTCGCTTTTGATAGCCAAGCAGATAGCCAAAATGGTGAACGTTATTTACAAGGTCGTTGAGTTTAAATTCTGTAAGTGTATCATCTTCAAGGTCGTAAAGGCGGAAGTTTTCAAAATCGGAAACGAGAATATATTTCGGCAGTTCGTGTTGTTTAAGTCCGTGAGTGTACTCTACTGCTTGCTGATACGCTTTTTCGAGGTTTTTGCCCCGACTTTTCATTTCAATTAAAATCGTTCCCTTCCAAAGCATATCGATATAGCCGTCCGTGTCGTCAAGTTTTTTGATTCTATGCTCGAAAGTACCGACTCTTTTTCGGCTAATACCCAAAACATGAAAAAAGTCATCTAAAAACGATTTTGCGTCTGCCTCTTCGTTTGATGCGTCTGCCCATTTTTTTGAGAAATTTAAGGCTCTCTCTTTTATTTCGTTCCAGCTTAGTGGCATATTTTAGTATTTGATTGATTTGTTTATAGTTGCAGTTTTTGTTTCTATTCTTCTATCCTAATTACTCTTGGTTTCGACGGTGGCAAGTTTCTCGGCTGTGCTAAAATTGCTCTTATCTCATCATATTTTTCAGATAAAAATCTATCCAAAATCTCTCGTTTTTCTTTTGTTTTTGAGTTGTTTATCACAAGTAGTGGGTATTGCTTTTCTTCAATGGTTATACTACACAAACAAGGAGGTTCCGAAAAATCAGTTATTTCGTATTTTGATTTCAGCATACTTACAACAGTTTCGTCTATGGCGATTAGTAATGAGGGCTGTAATACCGATATTTCTGTATTCAAATGTTTATAGCAATTTTGAAATTTTTCAGAAAAACGCAAAATATCCCTTCTTTTTTCGGGGTGGTAACATTTTGCACAATAAGTTATAAAACACTCATGTCTATTGAAATTTAACTTTTCATAGATTTGCTTCAACAAATTATCGTATCGTGTTCTTTTGTCGTAGTCAAAATAATCTTGAATTATCGCAATTGGCGGATAGTCTTTATATGCTTCCAAGTCGTATTGATACAAAGAAAAGGAATCTTTTTGTCGGTAACATTCTGCGCAATTAACTAATTTCATCAAATTCCAAATTTGGTCGCTTATGGGAAGCAAACAATATTCTTCTTGATTGTCGGACGAAGTAACTTTTCCGTAACCGATTTTGTCTTTATCTTCTTCAACATAGGAACTGCAACTTGAAAACTCCATTGGTTGTATCCAATATTGATTTTCAAAGGATATTTCTTTGAAATGTGGAATTTTATCCTCTAAATCAGGTGCAATTTGAGTTGCTTTTAGTGGAATTTCGGGCGTGAGTACTTTGTAGTAGGGTTCAGTACCCCAATCGTGGTCGTCGTGCTCGTAAAAAAACAGTCCTAAATCTTTTTTCCCAACTCCTGTAAATCCATCTTCATCACCTTCGTATGTCGAAAAATTGCAAGCCCTGATAATAATTTTATTTTTTATTGCCTCAATAAACTCTTTTCTAATATCATAAATATTTGATATTAAATAAAGTGGCATATTTTCAGATAAACAAAGGACAATGTCATCAAATGATTTTTCTTTCAACAAAACAGGTTCAAAATCTAAATCTTCCCATTTTTTGTCTTCGCTCAGAAGGAAAACACAACCATCTACCGCATATTCATATGAAATAATTTTGTGCAATGTGTCCACACCGCATTTTTGCAATATGGTTTCTATCGTCTTTTCGTCTAAATATAGTTGTTTTAAAATTGGCGTAATGGGTTTTGCATATTTTCCAAATAATTCGAGCCAAAATGTTTGATTTTCAATCTCAATTGGAACCGCTCCATATTCTCCGCTGTCAAAAATAGCAATATTTCCGTCTTTATCTACCGCAAACCAATCGGTGTCCATACTATGTCCTGCTGGAAAATCTATTGTTTTCATATCATACACGATTTAAAATCTATTGAATGTAAAGCATTTATAATTCCCTTATACGAAATCTCTTGCAATTTTGCTTTGCTGGGACTATAGGAGCAATAATTTACTTTTTTATCCCACGAAATTGAACAAAAGCGTTCACTCGGTTTACAAACCAAAAGGCACGAGGGCGATTGAAAGGGCTTATTGCCAGCAATTTCCAAAACTTGCTCTGGAGTAGGTTGCAATGAAAATTTTCGTGGTACGAAAATAATTTCTTTTCGTAAAATTCCTAATCGAAAAAGTTGTTTTGTTAATTTTTTTGTTTCCTCTATCTTATCGGAAGAGACTAACAAATTAATCCCCGATTTTATATTTTCTCGTTTGAGCAAGTCAACAAAATACAAAGCGTTGTTGACATCGTCCTCGTTTTCAGGATTATGAATAGTAAAATGTATTTTGTCGGGTCTGTTTTTCATTAATTTATCCCATACTTCAATGTTTTTCAATGGCAAACCATTGCTTGTTATGCTCACAAAAACTAACGGAGTAAGTGCAGAAATAATTTCAAAAACTCCCTCGTATTCAAATGGCTCTCCACCGCCAAGTGAAACGGATTGTAAACCGTTTTCGACACAGTCTTTCATTAAATCAATCACTTCTTGCGGTTGCCATTCAGCTTTTCCGTCCACAAAACTGTGATTGTAGCAAAAATCGCAGGCTTTACTGCAACGATTGCTCAAATCGATAGAAATGCGTTGTAGGGAAAAATTTCTGTATGTGTTCATTTCCTAAATTTGTCATATTTTTTTCTTCGTTTCTCAAAAGTACCTCGCTGCCTGCCTGTTGTAAATAACGGCTACGTGTATGAAACGTTTGGCATTACGAAGCAATTCCCTATCAAGTTACAACTACTTTTGATACGAGCTGTGATGCTAAATAATATGCTGACTGCCAAATGTTTTATACACGTTGTTACCTGCTGACTTTCCCATGTTTTCAGACAATTTTAGTTTTTCTGTTTGTATTCGTTTATTTCTTATTAATATTCTGAAATATGGATTTTTCCCATTGATTGACAAGTCTTTATCGTCATTCCCTTTTCTAAATTTTATTATCTTAAACTGGTCAGGATTAAATTTATGTAAAAAGGTTATTGGCACACCCATAGCGCCTTTGTAGTCCAATGGAATATCTTGCGTTTTATCAACATTAATCCCGTCATAGTTGTCATATTTAGGGTATTTTAATTCATTCCCATAATATTTTTTTGTAAGTTCTATATCTTCATGCCGTTTGAAATTGTCTAAGTTTGTCAGCCACAAAGCATTATTTGTTGAAACTATCCTATTTCCATTGCTGTCAATCCGAGCTTCTGTTCCATAAAGCTCATAATGTTCCGGCACAATAAATCCTGAAATACCTCTACCTAAATTTATACCTAACCAAGCTTTATTTTCTTTTATTAGCTTGAAAATTTCCTTGTAAGTTATTGCATTAATGTTTCCAATTATCAAAAAATTTTTATCGTATTTTACCAATTGAGCCACGAACTCTCTAAATAGTGAAAATGGGGGATTGGTTACCACAATATCTGCCTGCTTTAACAACTCTATGCTTTCGGCGCTTCGGAAATCTCCATCTCCCTTAAAATGAATAATGTCAGCAGATGTCGGTATTGTTTTTTCATTCTCTGTACCCGTGTATTCGTAGAAAAAACCCTGTTGCGTTTCTACGTTGTTAAATAAATTTCTTTCTTGTTTTACATAACAAGCCGAAATGAGTTTTTTTAGTCCTAACTCTTTGAAGTTTGTAGCAAAATAATTGTAAAAGTTGCTAAGTCGAGGGTCATCGCAATTACAATATACCACCTTGTTTTTGAAATGACTTTTATAATGACACAATTCGCTTTCAATATCCGAAAGTTGTGTATAGAATTCGTCGTTCTTTGATTTCTTTGCCTTTTGTAATATTTCGTTAGTCGCAGCCCTTCTCATTTTCAACACGTTTATTTATTTTTGGTTATCTGATTAAACAAGTCGCTTCCCAATACTTGGAGCGATGTTTTAGAAATATCAAGCATTATATCGAACATTTGTTTGGTATTCCATTTTTCGCCTTTTCCCTGTGTGTAAATTGATGTTGCTTGGAGCATTATTGTTTTATCTTTATGCTTAACAAATTTATTTTTACATAAATTTGTATTGATTGGCATTCCATAATTGGCAGATGTCAGCCTATCTAATCTATTTAGCATTCCTGAATTGTATTCTAGCGCTACAACCCTTCCGTCTGGTCTTTTTATGGAAATAGTTTCTGTTAGAAAATTTGAGCCTTCTAAAAATAAAACATAAGGAAAATGAGATTCAGAAAGCATATAGTTAGCGATTTCTGAAATGTTTTTATGAGACCGCTCAATTGCATTACCAGCAGCCATCAAGTCTTGGTCATTATTTGCACCAACAAGTATTCCGTCCTTGATGTTTTCAATGTCTTTTCCTTGATGTTTAGCTTCTGACACTAAAACAATTCTCCAATTTCCATTATCATCTTTAACTTCAATTATTCCTCCGTCGGGTATAATACCCGAATTTGCAACAAAAAGAGTTTGTCCTAATTCTGAATCAACTTTTCTCAGAGCTTCATTTATTTCCTCTTTTTTTATATTTGTTCTGTGCCGAAAAGATAATCTGGGATACTCCTTTTCTAACTGCTCAATTACAAGATGAGAGATTTTTCCAACTGTCATATCATGTAATTTTGCTTCATCTCCAAAAGTACCGACTACACCTTTGGATTCTTTATGTTGATTCGTTAATCTTTTTGATTGATTCTTTTTAGCCATATTTTTACTCCACTATCTTTTGCAAAAATACAAACTTTACTCTATCGCTAAAAAATACAATGCAATGTCTCCAAGTTTACAGCGCTGTTTGTTTTTGTTTGCACCCAACGTATAGTTTACGAAACAAATATAATTCATTCGTAAATATAAACATATAAATTGAAATCAACAGACAATTATGGTTTTTCCAGAATTTTCCGTTGTGTTAGCCCTTCTGGGTTTGATAAACCTTTGATATTCACGCCACTACAATCATCTCGTCCCTTCGGAATTTAGATTATATAAAAGTAAACTGTCGCGTATAATGACTAATTTTTAAGAACTAGATCAATGTATAGCAGAGACGCCACAATGTGACGTCTCTACGCTTAACGTCTCTTAACTTCTTAATGGTTCAATAATTCCTAAATTTTTAATTCAGACCAATTCTAATTTTCATATTACCGCTAAAAAAATCAAATTTTTTATTTCCCCCTAAAGTCTTAAAATGTAACGGTTTTGAAGAAATAAGAAAATAAAGTTATCAACAAAGTGGGAAAAAGTGGGAAATAATGGGGAAAAATGGGAAATTGTTTGTATTTTTACACGTTCAAAGTTATATCATTATGGTAACCTTCATTGGAGAATATAACATTCGTATAGACGCAAAAGGGCGTATAGTGCTTCCTACTGCTTTTATCAAGCAGGTTGGAGATATTCCCCAACGTGAGGTTTTTATTCTCAAGGAGGATATGTATGAACAGTGTTTGGTGCTTTATCCGATATCGGAATGGGATAGACAAAACCAAATAATACGCAGTAAACTTAACCCTTTCGACAGAGAGCACAATCAGTTTTTACGAAGTTTTTCAAAGGGCGCAGTAGAGGTTTCTACCGACAACGTTAACAGGATACTTATTCCTAAACGGCTTTTAGAGTTTGCCAAAATCACAAAAGAGATTGTTTTGTCTGGTCAAGATGGCAAAATTGAAGTTTGGAGCGCAGAGATGTATCAGAACTTATGGGACAACTCTCCGGACTTTGAACAGTTGGCAAAAAAAGTAATGAACTCTTAATTATATCTCGGTTATGAACGACTATCACATACCGGTACTTTTAGAAGAGAGTATTGAGGGATTAGACATAAAACCAAACGGTATTTATGTTGACGTTACTTTTGGTGGTGGTGGTCACTCTCGCACAATCTTAGAAAAACTTACAAATGGAAAACTAATTGCTTTCGACCAAGATGAGGAGGCAAAAAAAAATGTGCCCGATAGCGATAATTTTATATTTATTCATAACAATTTCAAGTACTTACAATACTTTTTGAAATATTTGAAAATTGATAAGGTTGACGGAATATTGGCAGACCTTGGCGTTTCGTCACACCACTTTGATGAGAGCGAACGTGGTTTTTCTTTCAAATTCGACACCGAGCTTGATATGAGAATGAACCGCAACAAAACGCTGAAAGCCTCGGATATTGTAAATCAATATTCTCCAGAAAATTTAACTCAAATTTTCAAGAAGTATGGTGAGGTTGAAAAGCCTTGGGAGGTTGCTCAGGCAATTGTTAATTACAGGCAAGAGAATCCGGTAAATACAACCGGCGATTTGTTACAAGCAATAAACGATGTTGTTCCGGAAAGATATAGATTTAAATCGCTTGCTCGTATATATCAGGCGCTTAGAATTGAAGTGAATGACGAAATAGGAGCATTGAAAGATTTATTGGAACAATCGATGTCAGTTCTTAATCCTCGCGGACGAATGGTAGTAATAACGTATCATTCACTTGAGGATAGATTAGTTAAAAACATCTTCAAATTTGGAAATTTTGAAGGAGTACCTAACAAAGATTTTTACGGAAATTTAATTACACCTTTTGAATTAGTAAACAAAAAAGTAGTTACACCAAGCGAAGCGGAAATAGAGCGCAATTCGCGTTCAAGAAGTGCAAAACTACGAATAGCCCAAAGGAGAGTACACAATGCAGGATAGTCAACAAAATCAAGAATTTGAAGATTTACAGGGTAACAAAAAGGAAAAAGAGAGAAGAAAAATAAGTTTTTTCCAAGTAGTACTTGACGGCTCGTTTCTCGGAAAAGATGGTTTTCTTAATCAGTTGCCATTTATTCTATTTTTAGTTTTTCTGGGCATACTGTACATTGCAAATACCTTTCATTCAGAACGCATTTTAAGAGACCGTAAACGATTAGAACTTGAAATTAAAGAGTTACAGCCCGAAGCAATTTCAATATCGTCTCAATTGATGTTGATGAGCAATCAGACCGAAGTTGCAAAGCTTTGCAGAGAACATTCACTTGGATTAAAAGAGAACTTAGAGCCGCCATACAAAATTGTTTTGCATGATAGCGATATAAGATTAATAAAACGCAAATCGATTAAAGATTAGATGCTTGTATATCTGGAAATATGAGTAAAGAAAAAACAATAAAAACGCAAATAGTTGGGAGATTGACTTTAGTCTATTTCTTCATGCTGCTTTTTTTGATTTTTCTTGTGGTTAATGTTTTTCGTCTCCAGTGGTTCGAAGGCGATAAATGGAAAAAAATTGAACAACGAAGTTTCCGTACAATGCAAATAGAACCAAACCGTGGGGATATTAGAGCACGTGACGGCAGACTGTTGGCAAGTAGCGTTCCTGTTTACGAAATTAGAATGGATTTGGGTAGCTCTTCATTAGATGTTAATCTGTTTAGGAATAAGGTTGATAGCCTGTCGTATCTGCTTTCAAATCTGTTTCGCGACAAAAGTGCAAGTCAATATAAGCGCGAGTTGCTTTCAGCACAGTACAGACAAGAGCGTTACTACTTAATAAAAAAGGACGTAACCTACCAACAGTTAAAAAAACTTCGCAAATTTCCTGTTTTCAGTGCAGGACAATACAAAGGCGGACTTATCGTCAAAATGAAATATAAAAGAGTTAAGCCGTTTGGGGAAATGGCTTCACGCTCAATAGGTTACACCGTTGAGTCGGGTAGTTTTAAAGGTGTTGGAATTGAGGCGACCTACGATTCACTTCTTACGGGAGTAGAAGGACGTAGGCTTGAACAAAGAGTGGCAGGGAACTTCTGGAAACCTGTAGGAAGCGACAACGACATTGATCCAATTCAAGGCAACGATATTCTAACAACTATTGATATAAACATACAAGACGTTGCCCACAACGCTCTGATAAAAACACTTAAACAACACAATGCAAGACACGGAGCAGCAATTCTTATGGAGGTTGAGACAGGCGAAATTTTAGCCATGTCGAACCTAATGCGCACATCTGTTGGCAATTACGTAGAATCATACAATTTTGCCGTTGGAGAACGCACCGAGCCCGGATCGTCAATTAAACTTGCCTCTCTAATGATTGCTCTCGAAGATGGCAACATAGAACTTGACGACATTGTTGATACTGGAAATGGAGAGATGAAACTTTTCGATATAGTTATCAGAGACGGCAAAAAAGGAGGATTTGGTAAAATAACCACAAAACAGGTAATGGAGTACAGCTCAAATGTGGGCATTGTGAAGATAATACAAAAATACTACGGCGATAAGCCTAAAGAGTTTGTTGAGAAACTGTATCGTTATCATCTTAATCAACCTACGGGCATAGATTTGTTGGGCGAAGCAATACCATATATTAAATACCCGGGGGATAAACTTTGGAGTGGAGTATCACTTTATCAAATGGCTTATGGATACGAGCTTCAACTTACTCCATTACAGATATTAACTTTCTATAACGCCATTGCCAACAATGGAGTTATGGTAAAACCAAAAATTGTAAAGGCAATTTACAAGCACGGAACTTTGATTGAATCGTTCCCCACCGAAGTAATCGATAGTCGTATAGCTTCGCCAAGAGTTATTAGACTAGCCCGAGAGATGCTCGAAGGAGTTGTAGAAAACGGTACAGCAAGAAATCTTAGCAAAAACGCTTACAAAATTGCCGGAAAAACAGGAACAGCTCAAATAGCTAATGCAAAATATGGATATGAGTATCAGAGCAAAATCAGCTATTTGGCGACGTTTGTAGGATATTTTCCTGCGAAGAATCCAAAATACTCCTGCATAGTAATTGTAAATGAGCCATCTAACAGTCAATACTATGGTAATGCCGTTGCAGGACCAGTTTTTAAGGAGATAGCCGATAAAGTTTACGCAACAAGGCCCGACATGGTTGACCCCTTAGACAAACAATTAGCTAAAAATGAGGAGTTAGTACCATATACATTTTCAGGAAACAAGAAAGATTTACTGAAAATTTTAAATCTCTTCGATGTTCCTCAAGAAAACTTATCTGGTCAAAATAGTCAATGGGTTGTAACAACCAAACTTGACGATAAAATAAAAATGCAGAACAGGATTTTTTATCCTAAACAAGTTCCAAACGTAATGGGAATGGGAATTAAAGATGCGTTGTCGGTTTGCGAAAATGCGGGACTAAAAGTTGAGGTCAGAGGACGTGGAATTGTTACCCGTCAGAGTTTACAGCCAAATTCAAAAATCCGTGGAGGAGAATATATCGTGTTAGAGTTATCAAATAATTTCTAAAAAAATAAATTTCCGTAATAGAAAGCAAATGAAGTTAGATAAAATATTAAAAGGCATATCAGTTGAGTCAATACAAGGATACGATAGTATTGACATCAGCTCTATTTGCATCGACTCACGGAAATGCACACAAAACTCACTGTTCGCTGCAATTTGCGGTACTAACGCAGACGGGCACAGCTTTATTGAAACTGCTATTAAAAACGGAGCAACTGCAATTCTTTGTCAAAACCTGCCCGAGATGTTAGCTCAAGACGTTGTTTATGTGGAAGTTAAGGACTCATCAAATGCCCTTGGCATAGCTGCTTCGAATTTCTATGAAAATCCTTCGGAAAAACTTAAACTTGTTGGCATAACGGGAACCAATGGTAAAACAACAACAGCTACGCTCCTATATAAAATTGTAAGCGACCTTGGCTATCCTTGCGGTCTTTTCTCGACAGTTAAAATATTGATAAACAACAAAGAATATCCCTCATCACTCACAACACCCGATGCCATTGAACTAAACCGTATTATGGCTGAAATGGTTACATCTGGCTGCGAATACTGTTTTATGGAGGTGAGTTCACACTCAATTATCCAAAACCGAATAGCGGGACTGCATTTCATGGGTGGAGTATTTACAAATATTACGCAAGACCATTTAGATTACCATAAGACAATGGATTCGTATATTGCAGCTAAGCAGATGTTTTTTACGATGTTACCATCAAAATCGTTTGCCTTGTACAATACCGATGACAAAAACGGTAAAATTATAGTTCAAAACAGCAAAGCGAGCAAAAAAACTTACGGACTACTGCGACCAGCCGATTTTAAGGCAAAACTAATTTCAAAACAGTTAGAGGGGATGTTGTTAGATATCAACAATATAGAGATATGGACATCATTAACAGGCGAATTTAATTCTTACAATCTATTGGCAGCATTTGGAACATGTATATTGTTGGGCTTTGAACAGCAAGAGACATTAACCGCAATCAGCCGTCAACAACCTGTAAAAGGGCGATTTGATCGATATAGGTCAAAATCGGGTGTTTTTGTTATTGTCGATTACGCCCACACACCAGATGCTGTAACTAATGTTTTACAAACAATACATGATATTCGCACAGGAGACGAAAAGGTTATTACGGTAATTGGTGCAGGCGGCGACCGCGATAAAACAAAACGACCGCTAATGGCGCAAGAGGCTGCCAAACAGAGTGATATGGTTATACTCACAAGCGATAATCCTCGCAGCGAGGAACCTTTGGCAATAATCGCCGATATGGAAGCAGGATTAAAAGAGATGCGCAAATCGGTTTATATAAAAAATCCCGACAGGCGTGAAGCTATAAAAACCGCTTGTACAATGGCTCAGCAAGGAGATATTATTTTGATAGCCGGCAAAGGACACGAAAATTATCAAGAGATTAAGGGTGTTAGGTATCCTTTTGACGACATGATTGAAGCTATTGCTATTTTAAAAAATATTGACAAATAAACAGATATAGCTATGTTTTATTATTTAGGCGAATTTTTATATGATATGGGGGTGCCCGGTTCGGGATTGTACCAATATATTACTGTGCGTGCAGCGTTAACTTTCTCTGTAAGCCTTATAATTTCAATTGTTTACGGCAAGCGAATTATCAGAATTTTACAAAAAAAACAGATAGGCGAAACTATCCGCGATTTGGGATTAGAGGGGCAACTTGAAAAAACGGGTACGCCAACAATGGGTGGTATAATTATCATTGCTTCGATAGTGATACCAACTCTTCTGTTTGCAAAAATTCATAACATTTACATAATCTTAATGCTGATAACCACTCTACTAATGGGTACTATCGGTTTTATAGATGATTATATCAAAGTATTAAAAAAGAATAAAAAGGGATTAGCCGGTAAATTCAAAATAATAGGGCAAGTTAGTTTAGGCTTAATGGTTGGGTTAACTATGTGGCTACACCCCGGCATTGTTATCAGAGACACAACAACTGTGCAGGAAACAGCTATTGTTAGCGAAATCGACACGCCACAGGCTGACTTAAAAACCACACAAACCAACGTACCATTCTTTAAAAACAACAGTGGCGATTACAAGGGCCTTCTGTTTTTCCTCAGCGACAAAAATGCTGAAAAATGGTCGTGGGTGGTCTTTATAGCTGTTGTGATATTTATCGTAACGGCAGTATCAAACGGAGCCAACATTACCGATGGGCTCGATGGACTTGCAACTGGGAGTAGCGCAATAATGGGCGTTACGCTTGGTGTTTTGGCTTATCTGTCGGGTAACATTATTTATGCAAACTATCTGAATATATTTTATATCCCTGAAACTGGCGAATTGGTCGTGTTTATTGCTTCGTTTATTGGGGCTATGGTTGGGTTCCTGTGGTACAATTCTTATCCAGCACAAGTGTTTATGGGAGATACTGGGAGTCTGACCATAGGCGGAATTATAGCTGTTTATGCAGTGCTGATCAGAAAAGAGCTTTTAATTCCTGTATTGTGTGGTATTTTCTTAATCGAAAACCTGTCAGTAATAATGCAGGTTTCATATTTCAAATATACAAAACGCAAATATGGAGAGGGTAGGCGAATATTTTTAATGTCGCCACTGCATCACCATTATCAGAAAAAGAATATTCATGAATCGAAAATTGTAACACGATTTTGGATTGTAGGACTACTGTTAGCAGTTATTACAATTATAACACTGAAAATCAGATAATAACAATATATGCAAAAGCAATATAACATAGTTGTTCTTGGTGGAGGAGAGAGTGGCGTTGGCGCGGCATTGCTTGCCAAACGCAATGGAGAGAGTGTGTTTATTTCTGATTTTGGAACGCTTAAAGATAAGTACAGAAAGGAGATTATCGAGGCTGGAATAGATTTCGAGGAGGGGAAACATTCGGTTGAAATAATTACAAACGCAAAAACCATAATTAAAAGCCCCGGAATACCTGACGAGAGTGAAATTGTTGTGCAAGCGAAAAAATCGGGTGTAGAGATTATCGGGGAAATTGAGTACGGTGCGCGTAATACAAATGCGAAATTTATTGCCATCAGTGGCTCGAACGGCAAAACTACAACCACACTTTTAATCTACCATATATTAAAGCAAGCAGGATTAAAAGTAGGGTTAGCCGGCAACGTGGGACAGAGCTTAGCGCGACAAATTGTTACGGAAAACCCTGATTGGTTTGTGGTAGAACTGTCAAGTTTTCAACTCGATACGATGTTTACTTTTCACGCACACATTGCAATTTTAATGAACATCACGCCCGACCACTTAGACCGTTACAACTATAATTTCGATAATTATATAAATTCAAAATTCAGGATTTTACAAAATCAAAACCAGTCTGACTATTTCATATATTTTGCAGACGACCCTGTAATAGAAAAAAAGGTGTCTGAACTAAATATCGCCGCAAAAAAGCTAACATTTAGTTTAAAAGATGACGCAAAAAAAAACGCTTATATATCAGGAAATCAAATAGTAATAAAATATAACAATCAACTAAATATGTTTTACGACGAACTAATAGTTAAAGGTAAACACAATTTGTGCAATGCCATGGCAGCGGGCTTAACAGCCGATATAACTAATATCAAAAATGAGAAAATTAGGGAATCATTGGCAAGCTTTACTGGTGTTGAACATCGATTAGAAGAGTACTTAACGATTCATGGTGTTCTCTATATCAATGATTCAAAAGCCACGAATATCAACTCTACTTGGTATGCTCTTGAAAGCATGACTAAACCGACTGTTTGGATTGTAGGAGGAGTTGACAAGGGCAACGACTATTCAGAATTAGACGACGTTGTGGCTAAAACAGTTAAAGCAATTGTATGTCTGGGTACAGACAACAAAAAAATATTTAGCCACTTTAAAGACAAAGTAAACATTATTGTAGAAACACAATCAATGAAAGAGGCTGTATATACTGCTTATAAACTTGCTGAACCTAATGATGTAGTTTTGCTAAGCCCAGCTTGTGCAAGTTTTGATCTGTTTTCAAATTACGAAGATCGCGGCAAAAAATTTAAAGAAGCTGTAAGAGATTTATAATTAGAGCAATAGAATGAAGGCTGTATTTGCATATTTGAAAGGAGACAGAGTGATATGGGTAATTACCATAATGCTTTGTCTTGTATCAATATTGGTAGTTTACAGCTCAACTGGAACGCTTGCCTACAAACAAGCCGGAGGAAATACATTTTACTATTTAAGCAAACAACTGTTGTTTGTGGGAGCTTCGTTATTAACAGTTTTTCTCACACATCGAATAAATTACAAGGTTTTATACAGTTTTGCAAAGCTTCTATATTACGCATCCATACCATTGTTGTTATACACATTGGTTCGTGGTGTAAACATAAACGAAGCCGCACGTTGGATAACACTCCCGGGAGGATTCTCTTTTCAAACCTCCGATTTGGCAAAATTGGCATTAATGATGTATTTGGCGACACAAATATCTCTAAAACAGCCCGATATAAAGGATTTTAAAAAGGGTTTCGTTCCACTGTTGATTCCTATAGGACTAACCTGCATGCTTATTTTGCCTGCCAACTTCTCAACAGCAGCATTAATTTTCGTTAGCTCAATGGTATTGTTATTTATTGGCAGAGTTCGAATTAAACACATTGCGCTACTGGCGGGTGTTGGGGTTGTGGGTATTGGCATTTTTGTTTTGATTGCCCTTAACTCGCCCGACTCGGGACGCGTTGGAACGTGGAAGCGCAGAATTGAAAATTTTGTTTCTAAAGATGGCGAGAACTTTCAGGCTGACCAAGCTAAAATTGCTGTAGCCACAGGCGGAATGTTTGGCAAAGGTCCGGGTCAAAGCGTTCAGAGAAATATATTGCCTCACCCCTACTCCGATTTTATTTTTGCCATTATAATAGAGGAGTACGGGCTTATCACGGGAATATTTATAATGTCGCTATATCTGATACTTCTTTTCAGAAGTGTCGCATTGATAAGGAAATGTCCAACCACCTTTCCTGCATTTTTAGTTGCGGGAATGGTTATATTAATTGTATTACAGGCTTTTGCACACATAGGGGTAAATACAGGTGTATTTCCAGTTACAGGGCAAACACTGCCAATGATTAGCATGGGAGGTACTTCCATGATTATTAATGGAATACAAATAGGAATCATACTAAGTGTGAGCAAAGAGATATTGAAACAAAATATGGCTAATGCGCCATCTGAACAGACAAACAATACAGATAATGAAGTCGAAGATGAAGGAAATATCACCGATAAAATTATTGATTAGCGCCGGAGGAACCGGAGGTCATATATTTCCGGCATTAGCAGTAGCCAATGAGTTCCGTAGCAAATATCCCGACAGCAAGATACTGTTTGTTGGGGCATTGGGCAAAATGGAGATGGAAAAGATACCACAATCAGGTTACGAGATAGTTGGGTTGCCTGTAAAAGGTATGCCTCGAAAGCTCTCGTTTAAAATGATTCCATTTGTTATCTCGTTGATTAAAAGTATGTTAATGGCTCGAAAAGTTGTAAAACGATTTAAGCCAACTGTTGCAGCTGGATTTGGTGGTTTTGCATCGGGACCTGTGCTCTATTGGGCTTCACGAATGAAAGTTCCAACGCTAATTCAAGAACAAAATAGTTATGCCGGCGTAACAAACAAAATCTTGTCCAAAAAAGCGAAAACAATTTGCGTTGCATACGATGGAATGGAGAAGTTTTTCCCGAAAGAGAAGATAGTTTACACAGGAAATCCTGTTCGTAAATCTATGTCACTCAGCAATGTAAATATTACTGAAGCACATGAATTTTTCAACGTTACTAACGATAAGCCTATTGTTCTTGTCTTGGGAGGCAGCTTGGGCGCAAGGTCGGTTAACAATCAGGTACTGGAATCGTTGCCTTGGTTTATCGAAAACAATATACAGCTGTTGTGGCAAACAGGAAACTTGTATTACAGCGAAATGGTCGAAAAATCAAAGGATTACGACCTGACAAATATTCGCGTTCTGCGATTTATTGATAAAATGGATTTTGCCTACACCGCAGCAGATATCATTGTTTCGCGCGCAGGAGCGGGCACAATCTCGGAGCTTTGCATTGTGGGCAAGCCTGTTGTTTTAATTCCAAGTCCTAACGTGGCAGAAGACCACCAAACGTTCAATGCAAGGGCTTTATCCGAAAAACAGGCTGCTATACTGCTTCCTGATAATAAAATCAATGAACTTACAACCGTATTAAGCAAACTAACTAAAGATAAAGAGCTTACAGACGAGCTTTCAACGAATATTAAAAAACTTGCATTGGCTAATGCCGACAGAGATATATCAAACGAAATAGAAAAACTTGCTTTACAAAAGAGATGATACAAAACAGTAACCATATTAAAAACATTTTTTGCATTGGCATTGGCGGCATTGGCATGAGCGCTCTGGCACGCTATTGGAAACATGCAGGCAAAAATGTAGCCGGTTACGATTTACGTGAAACCAAACTTACGCGCAAGCTTGAAAGCGAGGCGATTAAAGTTTTTTATTCAGACGACACAGAGTTAATTCCCTCGCAATTCCTTACAGGAGAGACACTTGTAGTTAGGACTCCTGCGGTTCCCGACACTCTGTCGGTGCTAAAAATCTGGAGCGACTACGGCAAAACAGTAATGCGCCGTTCGCAGATGTTAGCTCTGATAGCGTCAAATCACAAAGTTTACGCTGTTTCCGGTACGCACGGAAAAACATCCATAACAACGCTACTTTCACACTTGCTAAATCAACGCGAGCAGGGAGTAAATGCATTTATGGGAGGAATTTCGCGCAACTATGGCACAAATATTTTGTTGTCAAACTCTGTCGAAATGGTTGTCGAGGCTGACGAATACGACAGGGCGTTTTTACAACTAAATCCGCATGCGGCAATTATTACATCAGTAGAGGCTGACCATCTCGATATTTACCAAAATTTAGAAAATTTAAAATCGGCGTTCAATCAGTTTGCAGAACAGGTCTCGCAAGAGGGATTTATTATTTGCAAAAGGGGAATAGCATTGAAACCCAATAAAAACACCGAACTGCTGACCTATCACGCCGAAGACGATACTGCCGATATTTTTGCAAACAACATCAAAATTGTTGATGGCTGTTATCAATTCGACCTTGTGACACCGTTTGGCAAGTTTAATTCGCTGCAAATAGGGGCTCCGGGATATTACAATTTTGAAAATGCGGTGGCGGCATCTTCGTTTGCTATAAAAGTTGGATTGAATGAAGACTTACTAAGAACGGGGCTTCTGTCATTCAAAGGTGTCGAGAGACGTTTTGAAATGCACAACAAATCCCCCGAAATTTACATTGATGATTATGCTCACCATCCTGGCGAAATAGATGCTTGCATAAAATCAGTACGCACAATTTTCCCCGACAGGAAAATTACAGTTATATTCCAACCACACCTATATTCACGAACAAGAGATTTAGAATCGGAGTTTATAACATCCTTAAGTTCAAGCGATTTGACAATAATAACCGACATTTATCCAGCCCGCGAGCAACCGATTGAGGGAATAACGGGTCAAGCGTTGGCGAGCAAAGTTAAAAATGGTAAATACGTCGCTTTCGATGATATAATCTCGTTTGTTAAAAACCAACGTTTCGATATTTTGGTAACAATGGGCGCTGGAAGCATTGGCGATAAAGCATTGCAAATTAAAGATATTTTAAACGACAGAGTATGAGCTTAAAAATGAAATATATTATAGGATACTCAGTTTTAGCGCTGTACGCCTTTATTACGGCGGGCTTTGTCTCTAAAAAGTCAGCTGAAGAGGTTTGCAGTAAAGTTGAGGTTTCGCTTACTGACACTGTCAATCAATTAGTTGTACCGCGTGATATCACCAAACTTATGGAGGATAAAAAGAACTCGGTATATGGACACCGTTTTTCTAACATAAACAAAATGCAGATTGCCGAACTGATAACTAACAATATTGCGCTGGTTAAAGAGGTTGGAGTATATAGGGCAACTGACGGCACTATCTGCATAAATATTGAGCAACGTAAACCTATTCTTCGCATAATCAACAAATACAACCAAAGCTATTACGTTGATACAGAGGGATATTTAATTCCATTATCAGATCACTGGAGCGCAAGAGTTTTAGTGGCAAATGGTGATATTACTGAAAAATCTCAGAAAAACAAGGCTATCCATATCGACTCACTCAACACTAATATCGAAATTAAACAACGGGAGACACTAAGAGAATTGATAATACTTGCAAAACATATAAATGAAGATGAGTTTTTAAATGCACAAATAGAGCAGATATACGTCAACAGAAACGAATACGAAATGATACCAAAAGTAGGTTCTCACATAATCTATTTTGGACCTATTGATAACTATGTGGATAAGTTTTTTAATCTTAAAGCAATATATTATAAGGGATTTGCTAACTTAGGCTGGCGAAAATATAAGGCTATAAATCTTAAATATCAAAACCAAGTAATTTGCACAAAACGTTAGATCTATGATAAAAGAGAGAAACATTGTTACGGCTATTGATATTGGAACAACAAAAATTGTTGCAATCATTGCTAAAGTTCTTGAAAATGGCAAAGTTGAAGTTTTAGGCTATGGACACGAAAAAAGCATTGGAGTAAAACGAGGCGTTGTTCTTAATATCGACGAGACCGTCAGAAGCATTAAAAATGCGGTAAAGAAAGCAGAAGCGCAATCTGGATTAACAATTAAAAGCGTATATGTTGGAATGGCTGGTCAACATATAAAGTCTTTGCGCACAAGCGGGTATATTACTCGCGAATCATTCGAAGAACCCATTACTGCAAGTGAAGTTGAAAAGCTAGCAGCGACAATGAATAGCATTTCTGTTGATGTTGGACAAGAAGTAATTCACATACAGCCACAAAGCTATAATGTTGACAAAGAGATGGGTATTATGAATCCTGTAGGCGTAGCAGGTAAACGGCTTGAAGGTAATTTCCATATAGTTATTGGAGAGATAACTGCAGCAAATCATCTAAAAAGATGTATAACTAAAGCAGGGTTATCATTGAAAAAAATATTTTTAGAGCCATTTGCTTCAAGCGCCGCCGTTCTGACCGAAGATGAGAAAACTGTTGGCGTAGCATTAATAGATATCGGCGGTGGAACCACAGACATAGCTGTTTATTGTGATGGAGTTATACAACACACTGCTGTAATTCCTTTCGGCGGACAGTGTGTTACAGAAGACTTGCGTAAGGAGTTTGCAATATTAGATCATCAAGCCGAAAAGATGAAAGTTAACTATGGTCACGCAATTGCAAACGACAAATCGCTTTTAAACAAAAGAGTGACAATACCGGGTATTGGCGGACGCGATGCCAAAGAGTTTGAATTTTACCATATTGCCGGGATAATCGAAGCAAGAATGAGCGAAATTATCGAGCTTATTCGTTTCGAATTAGAATCAACCGGACTGTTAGACAGGCTAGGTGCCGGAATAGTGTTGACAGGTGGCGGTTCTATGATAAAGAATCTCAGTCAATTAATGGCGTTCTACCTTGGAAAAGATATACGAGTTGCAGCTCCAAGGGTTTTGGCATCATCGGAGATAAATAAAAATATAAACTCGCCTGTTTATTCAACAAGTATAGGATTGTTACTCAATGGATACGAAGACCTTTTGGTTAACAAGCCCGAAATTGAAGATACCTCAAAAGATGAGGATTTACCAGAAGACGAATCGAGAAAAAAAGATTCTACTTTTAATAAGCTAAGCTCATTCTTTTCAAAATTTAAAGGAATAAGTTTCGATGTGCCAGACCATGAAATGAACACAAAAACAGAATAACAACCATGAGTGAAACTATAATGAATTTCGATTTACCAACCAAAAAATCATCAATAATTAAAGTGATAGGTGTTGGGGGCGGAGGAGGAAATGCAGTAACCCACATGTTTCGAGAAGGGATTACCAATGTCGATTTTGTAATTTGTAACACCGATGCCCAGGCATTAGAGCAGAGTCCAATTCCAGTAAAAATCCACTTAGGTCCCACAATATCAGGTGGCTGCGGAGCTGGAAACAGACCTGAACGAGGTAAACAGGCAGCTATTGAAAGCCTCGATCAAATAACCGAACTACTTAAACACAATACCAAAATGGTGTTTATTACCGCAGGTATGGGAGGAGGAACGGGAACAGGAGCTGCTCCTATAATAGCACAAGAAGCTAAAAATTTAGAAATACTTACAGTCGGAATTGTATCTATACCATTCCTTTTTGAAGGCAAAAGACGACTAAAACAAGCCATTGAAGGACTTGAAGAGATGAGAAAAAACGTTGATGCTCTTTTGGTTATCAGCAACGAAAAAATCAGAGAGATTCATGGCGATCTGGGAATGAAAGCAGCTTTTGCCAAAGCAGACAACATACTAACAACGGCTGCTAAAGGTATTGCCGAGATTATTACTGTGCCTGGTTTAGTAAATGTCGATTTTGAAGATGTCTATACCGTAATGCACGACTCGGGTGTCGCACTTATGGGGTCAGCCGTAGCCGAAGGAGAGAACAGAGCTATAGACGCAATCCAAGAGGCTCTTACATCGCCACTGCTTAATAATAACGATATAAACGGAGCGAAAGACATTCTGCTAAATATCACCAGCGGCAAAAATAATATAACTCTCGACGAGATGACAATTATTACCGATTACCTACAAGAGGCAGCCGGTAAAAATGCCGATGTAATCTGGGGCGCAAACATAGACGAATCTTTAGAAGATGAGTTAATTGTAACAGTAATCGCTACAGGATTTAACGCCGATGCTATACCTGAACTGCACGGAAACAGTAAACCGAAAGTTATCAAACACGACCTAAACACAAGCAAACCTACTGTAACTGAAAACTATAGTAGTAGCTCAACAGAAATAATTACACCTGCTCAACCAATCGTTTCAACAGGACTGAACAGTAGTGAGGATACCGAAGATACAGTAAGTAACAATCATCTAAAATCGCAAAAGAAATATAATAGCATCGATTATTTAAAAAACATACGCAATATTGATGAGATAGAAAACATACCAGCTATTAAAAGACGAGAAATTATATTTGATAAAAGCGCTACATTGGTGAGTGAAGATGAGGTAAGATTCTTTTCTCTAGCAGAAGAAGATGGAAATATTAAATTAAGGAAAAACAACTCGTACTTGGACAAAAACGTGGACTAATATGAGGTAAAAGGTGCAAGGAACAAGGTACAAGTAGTTTTACATTATAAACAATTAACTGAATACATAATGAGTTTTGAAGAAAAAATAAACAACCTTATAAAAGAGGCTATGAAAGCCAAAGAGCGTGAACGCCTTGAGGCTTTACGTGCCATAAAATCCGCTATTTTGCTTGAACGAACAAAAGAGGGCGCAACAGGGGAGCTAACCGAGGAGGATTTTTTGAAAATGATATCCAAAATGGTTAAACAACGAGACGACTCAGCTGAAATATACAGACAACAAAACAGACCAGAACTTGCCGAAAAAGAGGAGTTCGAAGCATCGGTTATACGAGAATTTTTGCCAAAACAGCTTACTGTTCAGGAAGTTGAAAGCCATATTAAAGCCATAATAGCCAAAACAGGCGCTCAAAGCATGAAAGATATGGGCAAAGTAATGTCGCAAGCCACAGCAGAACTGGCTGGCAAAGCTGAATCGAAAACTATTGCGGAGATTACGAAGAGGATTTTGTCGGGAAGCTAAATAGAGTGAGAATAAATTATTTAGGGACATCCCTTAAGTTTTTACTTAATGGATGTCACTAAATGTTATAAAACTCCAGATTTCGTCGCCGAAAAGCTTCCTGTTTCACTTATTTGTACTTAACGGCGACACCCGATACATTGGGCCTCCAAAATTGATAATCATAATGGATGTTGACAATAGCGTCAGCGCTCTCTTTTTTTCCACGTTCTTTTAATATCTTTAGAAGCTTTTCTTGGCTGTGAAAAATTCCACCGTCTGCCTGTATATACATTATACCAATTGTAATTTTAAAATAGTCCAATCTTTTTAAAATTTTACAATGGTAAATACCGATGTAACAGATACATAGTTCAAACGAACGATAGTGAAGTTTGGACTATAGTAGCTGTCCAATCGGTATTATTTCGCTATACTCCTTTGTAAGATTGGATGCAAAAAACAGTTCTACATCGTTTTGGTCGGTCTTTTGAATATTTGCAGTCTGAGTTGTAATACCAATTGTAATTTTAAAATAGTCCAATCTTTTTTAAAATTTTACAATGGTAAATACCGATGTAACAGATACATAGTTCAAACGAACGATAGTGAAGTTTGGACTATAGTAGCTGTCCAATCGGTATAAGACAACTGCTTAAAAAAGAGATGATAAAAAAACATCATCACTGTTTTTCCGATGGTTTTCATGGTAGTGTTTTTTAAAAGTTTGATTATACTCCGTTTAACGTGGCATTGATTACAATATGTTATCTGAATTTAAGTACAATGTTCAAAATTGTGTTGTATCGCAGAAAATAATTACTTTATTCTAAGCACATCATTTTAACCTTGCTAATGGTTCCTTTCATTTCCCTTTTGTAGTCATTAAAAATTTAGAATTTGAAATTAGAACTACTGCATAGCTTTTGGTAACATCAATAAGAATGGAATACATCTATTCCAATTTAAAACATAGTAGTTATACCCAAGTGCAATGTTTTGATAATAATCGGGACGATTATCCCAATAATATTTTTCAGAGTTAATTGACCACGCATATATTCCAAGTTTTGACACCAAAAACCATTTTTCTAACAATCTTGCTGATCTACCATTTCCATCTATAAAAGGGTGTATTTTAGCCAGCCAAATGTGAATCATCGAAGCGAAATAAAAAATTTCTTTATAACTCAAATCACTTTTTAGCAACTCATCAATATCATCAAAGAGTTTAGAAAACTCCTCTTTTAAAAATTGTGGTTCAACTGCCAAATATACAGGCTTTAATGTTTTTGAGTCTCTTATTCCTACTTGTTCCTTTCTTAAAACACCTCTTTCCTTAGCAGGTAGAAGCGTTTTTGATAAAAGATAATGGGTTTTTAAAAAGTTGGCTCGATTCAATTTATTCTCTGAAGCAAACTTATATGCTTCCATTAAAGCTTCAATTTCTTGAACCTCTTTTTTCTTTGGTGAGGTTTTCTTTCCTCTATTTCTGAAAAAACTATTAACATCGAGGGTATTCCCCTCAATATTAGACGAATAAAGAGATGACGCGATAATATAATATTCAAAATCTTCTAGCGAGAATTGGGTTTTGGCTTTCAACATATTAACAGCATCAAACCAATCAACTTCCACCAAATTTGAATATTCTTGCAGATATTCAACAGATATTAATTTCAAGCGTTTCTCCATAAATAATTGTTCATTGATAATTACTAATTGTTCATTGCTATATACACAACAGTTTAACAGCAATAATCACAAAAACCATAGCTATAGGATAAATCGTAGCGTAGGCAACCGCAGGCACGTTGTTTTTGGTCATTGCGTCTGCTGCGGCTAATCCGGGTGTGCTTGTCATTCCTCCGGCAATTGCACCTAATAGCTCAAAAATATTGGTTTTATAAACAAATCGAGATATAAGAAGAGTTATTATCATCGGAACAAGGGTTATAACTGCTCCAACAGCCAACATTTGCATCCCGTAATTACCGATTACTTCTACAATATTTTTCCCTGCATCGGCGCCAACAGCCACAAGGAAAAGCGCTAATCCTAATTGCCGAATAAGCTGATTAGCAGGAGATGATAAAGTCCATATAATAGGACCTGTCCTACCTGTACGACCTAAAATCAAGGCTATTAGCAACACTCCACCGGTTAGACCTAAACTAAAGGCGTAATCGTCGAACACTACCGTTAATTGTCCTATTACGGCTCCTAAAATTATACCAAGCGCTATAGGCATAATATCTGTGTCAGAAAGCTTTTGGTCGTCGTTTCCGAACAGACGTGCAATCTCTTGCATATCGTCTTTACGTGCAGCTACCATTATTTTATCGCCAAGCTTTAGCTTAAATGATGGTGTTGGAGTAATATCTATCCCCGAACGCCTTACACGAGTTACGGTAACGAGCAAATCACCTATTTGCTCAATATCGCCGAGCCTTTTGTTGTGAATATCCTTGTTGGTAATCAACATTGGTCTTACGTCATACTCTCTACTTAATACGATTTTCTCTTTGGTGGCAGGACCTATTACACTCTCAACTCTATCAAGAGCCTCTAACGTTCCAACCGCTCTTATTATATCGCCTTTGGCAAATACAGTTTCGGGGTTCGCTGTGGTGGCTACACCTTCATGTAAAATGCGACTAACAACTGCTCCTGTTATACGCCGCAAATTTATTTCACGTATAGTTTTACCAACAACACCTTCGTTTTGAACAACATAGTGCCGTCTATGCAATTCAGGGTGTTCGTTTAATTGCCGTTGCTTTAAATTCTCCTCCTCTTTGCTAAGATTTACTCGCAGCATTTTAGGCGCTAACCTTATAAAAAGAATCACACCTATTACACCAAAAGGATAAGCAATTGAGTAACCTATTGAGGCTAATGGAGAACTCGACTCATTTATTGCAGTTGCCAAACCGGGAGTACTCGTCAGCGCCCCTGTAAATAAGCCGACTGTTAGGTTTTTATCGTAACCTAAAATCCAAGTAAAAAGCCACGTTAATAAAGCGCCTGAGCCCACAATAATAAAAGCCAAAAAGGCATATTGCCGACCGTGAGACTTAAATGAGTCGAAAAATCCCGGACCAGCTTGTATTCCTACTGTATATATAAAAAACAGCAAGCCAATATATTGTAAAATTGGAGGCACGCTAAATCCGTAATATCCGAATATCATGGCAACAAACAATACAGCTGAAACATCTAAAGAGAAACCGAAAACCTGAATTCTGCCAATAAAATAACCTATTGCAATTACTGCAAACAGTAGGAAATAGTCCTGTGTTATTATTTCGCTCATAACTTAACCGTTTTTATTTGTCCAACACCTGACGTACAATTTTTGCAATATATTTCCCCAAAATATCAAACTCGATATTCACAACCGTGCCGGGCTTATATGTGTGAAATATAGTATTTTCGTATGTGTAGGGAATTATAGCTACTTGAAACGAATTGTCGCGACTGTTAACAACAGTTAAACTAACTCCATCTACAGAAATTGAGCCTTTCTCAACGGTTACGTGGTCGGGGTTTTTAAAATCATATTCAAATGTGTAATACCAACTTCCATCAGCCTCTTCAACTTTCGTACATACAGCTGTTTGATCAACATGACCTTGCACAACATGACCATCGAAACGACCATTTGCACTTACGGAGCGCTCCAAGTTTACAAGCGATCCCACTTGCAGCTGTCCCAAACTACTTTTGTCTAAAGTCTCTTTAATAGCTGTTACTGTATAGCTATCGGCAGTTTTACGAACAACCGTAAGACAAACACCATTATGTGAGACACTTTGGTCAACTCTCAACTCATTTACAAACGGGCATGTTATTGAAATATCAATATTTTCCTGTTTTTTTTCAATGGAAACGACTTTCCCCATTGCTTCAACTATTCCTGAAAACATAAGCGTATAGATTTATTTGATTATTAAATTTTAGTACAAAACTAAGGAAACTTATAGATATAAAAAAAGCAACAACCAATAACGATTGTTGCTTTTTGGGTGGAAGATGGGATTCGAACCCACGACCTACGGAACCACAATCCGCCGCTCTAACCAGCTGAGCTACATCCACCATTTTTGAGAGTGCAAATATAAAACCTTTATTGTTATTTTGCAAAAAATATTAATAAATTAGAAGACGGAGCACACGGATTGAACAGATTATCACAGGTTATTGAGTTGAAAGTTTACAAAGTCGGGGTCTAAAGACTGAGTGAAGCTGTTAATAATTCGTAATTTATTTATACCAATTGCAAATACCTATGTTACAGACAGATAGTTCAAACAAACATAGTGAAGTTTGGACTATAGTAGCTGTCCAATCGGTATTAGTTAGATGCAAAAAACCAACTGTCTCATAATAAAACAATTGGCTCTTTATCAATTTATGAGTGTTTCTATACTAAGAAATCTATTGTTCTTTAACACATCTGACTGCAAATCCTGATGTTTTCTGTACAACAGTAGTGTCGATAGCATTGGAATTGTAGTACATTGTTACAGAAAAAGCATTTTCATAATTTTGTTCTGTTTTTGTCCACCACAAGCCTTCTAAGCCTATTGAACTAAAGTCTCCATCAAGGTTTCTCATACCTGAAGGAAGTGCGCCAAATGAAAAGTTGTCGGTGCCGAAAGACACACTACTTTCTTCCCAGCGTGGATGTTCTGCTGTTGCGCACCCTGCCACTGGAGAATTGACTTGTCGGCACGATTTCAATTGAGCAGCATTATCGTTACCAACGTAATTAATAAGTTCCATCCATTCATCAACAGTTGGCATTCTCCATCCGAACGGACATATTTTACGAGCATCTTTAACAGCGTGCCAGTTGTACAACACGCCATAAGCTTTACGCATTTCTCCTGCGGAATTTATACCTTCGAGTGATGAATATGGGTAAATAGCACAAGAACCCATAGAAGTTTCGTACCATTCTGTATTTGAAAGGTTTGTTATAATAGCATCATTATTTTCGTACCTCATTACCCTAAGGTTTTGAGCCATCCACTCTTTCTCGTTGACTACTGCGGTAGTGTATTGATTTCCTTCAATATCTATAACAATGCCATCCGGTAAAGTTGTAAACTCGACTTGATCAGCATAATCAATTTTCTCTGCATCCTTTGCAAAGGCTCTTACATAATATTTGGTGTTTTGGGTTAGTCCCGTTAAAATACTTTCAAACATTCCGCCTCCTGCACCATTAATTGTTTTATTATCATTAAGTGTTGGTTCGGGGTTTGTACTCCAGCATACACCGCGTACTAATCCAATTTTATCCTCGTTTTCCACAATATTGCCGCCTGACAAAGCCATATTTTGAGTAAACTTCTCGACAGGAATTGTTGTTATTGTGCTAACAGCTCGGGTTAAGAACATAATTGCGGGAGCGTAAACAATCCCGACTTCGTTTATAGCGTATGCCCTTGCATAATATCTAGTGGCACGTACTAATCCCGTCATTTTACAGTCAAAATTTGTATAATCTCCTTCCCCCGCGATTACATTGTCGTTAATCGTTGGTGTAGAATGAGTTGCCCAGCATACTCCAAATTCTTTTGGAGGGCTTACTTTTGTGTCAGGGATTTTGCCACCAGTTAAGGCTGAGTTAGTGGTAATTCTGGTTGCTGATTTTGTTACTATAGCAAACCCGGGATCTTTGCTACAGCCGCTGAGAAACAGTAAAATCAACATGCTTAAAGGTATCGATAAAAATAGGTTTTTCTTCATCTCTATTATTTTTTAGCGATTATTTTTATAAAGAATTTATAAGGCTGTTTATGTTTACTGTGTCAAAGTTATTGAAAAATAAATAAAGAAAGAATAAATTCAACTATATTTATTATTTTTTAGGATAAATATAAATTAATACCTGTGTAAAATTTTATAAAGATTGGACTATTATAAAATTACAATTGGTGTAAGTTGTTTTTATTTTCAATAAAAATTTTAGGAAAAATATTTCAATTCAATATCAAAAACAATCATTTCGGTATTCTATTATTGATTAATCTGTTTTTTCTGTATTAATTTGACTA
>Ga0208694_1000127_pt1 | contig 115262 bp, 102 predicted proteins | sample AD_UKC078_MetaG_FD_184442 | JGI IMG/M metagenome (GOLD analysis project Ga0208694, IMG submission 184442) | Active sludge microbial communities of municipal wastewater-treating anaerobic digesters from USA - AD_UKC078_MetaG (SPAdes) (version 2) | ecosystem: Engineered > Bioreactor > Anaerobic...
ATTCTCTTTTTCCTTTTTGTTTTTCAGAAAGTCAAACATCCTGACGCTATATGGATTTAATTATTAAAATTATATAACATTTTGGCATTGTTGTACAATCTTTTTTTGGTGTATCCATTTTCGCATAGCTTTCTTTGGAGGCTTAGCCTTCTTTGGAGGCTTAGCCTCTATGTCTGCATTACTCCAATAAATACTTTTCGAGTTGTTTCTTTTCCTTCAGATGCAATGCGTTTTTATTCAGAAATTCAGCATATCTTTTGAGACATTTCCCGGAGTTCAACTCCGGCGCAGAGTTAAACTCCGAATCTGCAAATTGATCCAAAATCACATCTTTCTTGCAAAGCGTTCCGTTTCTTTTCCCGATATAGTCCAGCGCGCTGCAATACTTCCATTCCAAATTCTCAGAGGCTAAGCCTCCACGTGGAGGCTTAGCCTCCTTGTCATTATCTTTGTCATATCCATGGATAAAATTATTCCCGTTCACGTATGCGGACAAATAAAGAAGGTATTCATTTGAATCTATATGGATAGCTTTGAACACACCTTGAAATAATGAACCGCTTCGTTCATATTTATTATTAAAAAACATCGTATAGCCCGTGCTTACCTTTAACATGAATTTGCTGATTCCTTTCTCTTGAAGCTGTTTTAATATCAGATGAAAATGATTTGGGTTCAAACAATAACAAACAATTTCAACCAGTGCATCGCTTTCTTCTCCAGAGGCTAAGCCTCGGCGTAGATATGGAGGCTTAGCCTCTGGAAACTTTGAATTTTTTTCATACAAACTTCCTATCGGTTCAGTCGTGTTGAATTCCCGTAGGGCTGTCAAAAACCTCAAGTAATCTTCGTCGTCCAAAAACACATCCCGCTTGTCCACGCCACGGTTATATATGTGATAATATTCTCCATTTGCAAATTGAACCTTGCGCATATGTTAATATTATAACATAAATTGATTTTAATATTAGCTTAATAGACTTTAGAGGCTAAGCCTCCATGAGGAGGCTTAGCCTCTAACAAACAAAAGGCGCCTCGATCGAATCGAGGCGCCTTGCATTTTGCATTTTATATTCATTGTCATCCTGAACTTACTTGTCCGCCTTTGGCGAGATTCAGGATCCTGATTCCGGATCAAGTCCAGAATGACAGTTTTTACTTCCTGTATCCTGTTCCCGCAGGAATTAGGCGTCCAATGATGACGTTTTCCTTGAGACCTCTCAAGCGGTCGTCCTTTCCTGTAACGGCTGCGTTGATGAGCACGCGCGCAGTTTCCTGGAAAGATGCGGCCGAGAGGAAAGATTCAGTCGAAAGCGCGACTTTCGTGATTCCCATGATGAGCTGTTCTCCGGTGGCAGTTTCCTGTTTGGATTTGTGAGCCAATTCGTTTTCTTCCTGGAATTGATCTTTTTCAACAATATCGCCCGGCAAGAGATCCGTGTCTCCCGGATCGACAACCCTGATTCTTGAAAGCATCTGCCTGATGATTATTTCGATGTGCTTGTCATTGATTCCCTCCCCTTGCGCGGCATAGATTTCCTGAATTTCATTGATGATATATCTCTGCACTGCTTCCTGGCCGAGAGTTTCATACATCTTCTTGAGATCTATATGGCCCTCATTAAGCTGCGTGCCTTTCGCCACGAGTTCGCCTTTTTCCACGATTAGCGTTGATTCGGAAGGAACTTGATATTCCTTAATTTCTCCGCCTTTGGCAGATTTTTCCTGAACTTCAATCTTGATTGTGACAGTCTTGCGGTTTTCGTCTATGATATCAACGATTTTCCCGTCAACATCGGAAATGATTGCTTCTCCTTTCGGCGGACGTGCTTCAAAAATTTCTTCAACACGAGGAAGACCCTGTGTGATGTCTGTTCCGGCAACACCTCCGGTGTGGAACGTACGCATGGTAAGCTGCGTTCCCGGTTCACCGATCGCCTGCGCGGCGACTATTCCGACTGCCTGTCCGATTGCAACAAGGTTGTTGCGTCCAAGATCTTTACCATAGCACGCGCGGCAAATTCCTCTCCTGCTTTTGCATGTAATCACATTTCTGATTCTGACTTTTTCAACCTGCGCTTTTTCAACTGCCTGCCCGTCTTCCTTCGTCGCGAGAGTTCCTTTCTTGATGATAACTTTCTTTGTCTTGGGATCAACGACATTTTCTGCGACAACTCTTCCTTCAACACGCGCTCCGAAGCTTTGTCCGATACGCTCTGAGTCTTCCCTGTAAATGTACGAGCCTTCAGTGTCTCCGCAATCATCTTCGCGTATGATGATGTCCTGAGCCACATCGACAAGACGCCTTGTGAGATATCCGGCAGTCGCGGTCCTGAGAGCCGTGTCGGCCATACCTTTTCTGGCTCCGTGAGTCGAAATGAAATATTCCAAAACATTGAATCCTTCTTTGAAAGAGCTCTTCACCGGAAGTTCAATGGTTTCACCCGTCGGTCCCGCCACAAGTCCTTTCATTCCCATCATCTGCACGACAACGGATTCTGAGCCTCTGGCTTTCGAATGAACCATCGTATAGACCGGGCCTTCCTTGTCAAGTGAAGATTTTACCGAATCGGCAATGATATTTTTCGCGCGATTCCAAACTTCAATAACACGGCTCTTTCTTTCCTCTTCGGTAAGAAGCCCCATCACGTATTGCTGGTTGATTGTCAGAACTTCTTCTTCGGCTTTCTTCATTGTAGATTCCTTTTCTGCCGGCACGCTCAAATCATCCATTCCCCAGCTGATACCGCTTTTTCCCGCCATTTGGAATCCGAGTTTCTTTATTTTATCAATGAATTCAGCGGCTTCATCCTGTCCTCTCAGGGAAAGAATGCGCGCGACGATTTGCTTGATCTCTTTCTGCGTCAATTCCTCGTTCATGAATCGCATTTCTTCAGGAAGAATGTCGTTGAACATTATGCGTCCCGCTGAAGTTTCCAAAATGTTTCCGTTGACGTCCACTTTGATTTTTGCATCTACCGCAACACATCCAAGCTGATATGCGATGATCGCTTCCTCCGGAGTCGCAAAGAATTTGCCTCCCCCTTTCGCTTCTTCTTTGATATGCGTGATGTAATATGCGCCAAGCACGATGTCTTTCGAAGGAACGACTATCGGATCTCCCGAAGCAGGCTTTAGAAGATTTTTCGAAGAAAGCATGACATTCGCGCTTTCTTCGCGCGCCTGATCCGTAAGCGGAACATGCACCGCCATCTGGTCTCCGTCAAAGTCCGCATTGAACGCGGCGCAGACCATCGGATGAATCTGAATCGCTTTTCCTTCGATCAGCACAGGCTGGAACGCCTGAATAGACAGACGGTGCAGGGTCGGAGCGCGGTTGAGAAGCACATAGTGATGTTCAATTATTTCGTCGAGAATTTCATATGCTTCTTCCGCTTCCGCATCAACCATTCGTCCTGCCGTCCTTACATTATGCGCGTATTCCTTTTCTATGAGCTTGTTGATGATGAACGGTTTGAAAAGTTCAAGCGCCATCTTCTTCGGAAGTCCGGCCTGATGCAAATTAAGCTGCGGTCCGACAACAATCACGCTGCGCCCTGAATAGTCGACACGTTTTCCAAGCAGGTTTTGTCTGAAACGTCCTTGCTTTCCCTTGAGAGCGTCCGCCAGGGATCTCAGAGGCCTTCTTTGTCCCGTCGAGGCGGCAACGGACGATTGTCCTTTTCTCGCGCTGTTGTCAAAAAGAGCGTCAACGGCTTCCTGAAGCATTCTTTTTTCATTTCTTGTGATAACTTCAGGCGCGCCAAGGTCTATCAATTTCTTCAGACGGTTATTTCTGTTGATTATTCTTCTGTACAAATCGTTAAGATCAGAAGTCGCAAAACGTCCTCCGTCAAGAGCAACCATCGGACGAAGATCCGGCGGAATGACGGGAATCACGGTAGGAAGCATCCATTCAAGCTTAAGATCGGCTTTCTTAAATCCCTGAAAAAGCTTCATTCTTTTGAAAAGTTTTTTCTTGTCCACGCTTTCTTCGCTTTCAAGTTCTTTCTTGATACTTTTGATCATCTTTTCTATGTCCATTTCCTCCAAAATGCCCCTTATCGCTTCGGCTCCGATTCCGGCGGAAAAAACCTGTCCGAATCTTGACGACAAGTTGAAGTATTCAAGTTCGGAAAGAATCTGCATCGGCTTGAGGTTCTTGATGTCATCCCTAACACCCTTGTACTGCTCGCGCAATTCTTCAAGCGCCATTTGAACACTGTGTTCATTTTCATCCTTCTGCAATTTAATTTCTTTTTGCTTCGCTTTGTACTCTTGTTCAAGTTGATCGATAACGCGGCTGCGCACTTCTTCGTCAACACTCTTGATTATGTATGCTGAAAAATAGATCACTTTCTCAAGATCCTGCACTCCGATTCCAAGCGCCAGACCTATTTTTGAAGGCACGCCGCGCAAAAACCAAATATGCGAAACCGGAACGGCAAGCTTGATGTGTCCCATTCTTTCGCGCCTTACGATCGAACGCGTCACTTCGACTCCGCATTTGTCGCAGACTATGCCTTTGTAGCGGATTCTTTTGTATTTTCCGCAATAGCATTCCCAGTCCTTTGAAGGCCCGAAAATCTTTTCGCAGAACAAACCGTCTTTTTCGTAACGCTGGGTACGATAGTTGATTGTTTCCGGTTTTGTGACTTCCCCGTGAGACCAGTTCATGATGTCCTTCGGGCTTGCGAGTTTCAGACGGACGCTGTTGAAATCGCTCACTTTTGTAATATTTTCCATAAGTTTATTTAAAGTTTTGAGTTTATTTGAGACATTCGAGTTCATTCGAGACATTCGAGCCGCATTACTACTGGCAGCGGCTCCAATACTCTAACTTGCACCCTAATGACCCCAATAAGAACTTAAATGAAATAGTTACAAGAAATTAAATCTGATCGATATCTTCTTCCGCCTTTCCTTCGGTCTGTTCCACAACTTCCTCATCTTCCGTTTCATCGTTTCCAATCTGAGAGTCCACCAATTCAACATCCAAACAAAGCCCCTTGAGCTCGTTGACAAGCACATGGAACGATGCGGGAATGTTCGGACTCTTAATTTTTTCTCCTTTGATTATCGATTCATAGGCTTTCGAACGTCCAAGCACATCGTCAGATTTGATCGTTAGCATTTCCTGGAGAGTATAGGAAGATCCATAACCTTCCAAAGCCCATACTTCCATTTCTCCAAATCTCTGTCCTCCGAATTGAGCTTTTCCTCCGAGCGGCTGCTGGGTGATAAGCGAGTACGGCCCGATTGAACGCATGTGGAGTTTGTCTTCAACCAAGTGGTTGAGTTTCATCACATACATCACTCCGACGGTCGTTTCATTGTCAAACGGTTCTCCGGTTTTTCCGTCAATGAGGCGTATCTTTCCACTTTCCGGAAGTCCCGCTTTCCTGAGTTCTTCCTTAATCATTTCCTCCGTAACCCCATCAAGCGCCGGAGTCGCGGCTTTGTAGCCGAGTTTGAGCGCCGCCCATCCGAGATGAGTTTCCAAAATCTGCCCGATGTTCATACGTGAAACGACTCCGAGCGGATTCAAAATCACGTCGATAGGCGTTCCATCGGGAAGATAGGGCATATCCTCGACCGGAGCGATTCGCGAAATGACACCTTTGTTTCCATGGCGTCCCGCAAGTTTGTCACCGACCGAAACTTTTCGAAGCTGCGCCACCGAAACCTGAATCTGCTTGATAACTCCGGTGGAAAGCTTGTCTCCCTGTTCGCGTGAAAGTATTTTGATGTCAACAACTTTTCCGTGTTCGCCGTGAGGCAGATAGAGAGAAGAGTCTTTGACGTCTTTCGACTTCTCGCCAAAGATCGCGCGAAGCAATCTTTCTTCCGGAGTAAGATCTCCTTCGCCTTTCGGAGTTATTTTTCCGACAAGAATGTCTCCTGAAGAAACTTCAGCTCCGATGCGAATAATTCCCGTTTCATCGAGATTTTTGAGTCTCTCCTCGCCGATGTTCGGAATATCGCGGGTGACGACTTCGGGCCCAAGCTTGGTGTCTCTCACGTCTATTGAAAAATCTTCAATATGTATTGAGCTGTACCAGTCATCTTTGAGCAATCTTTCCGAAATGATAATAGCGTCTTCAAAGTTATATCCATCCCACGGAATGAACGCCACAAGCGGATTCTGCCCAAGCGCCAATTCTCCGTTTTCCGTCGCCGCTCCGTCCGCCAAGAGCTCTCCCTTTTTCACAAACTGCCCTTTCTCAATCCTCGGCAGCTGGCTCATGCTCGTGAACGCATTCGATTTCTGAAAGCTCTGAAGCATGTATTCCCTTTTATATGTATCCTTTTTCGATCCGGCAGGAGCAGCTTCTTTGATAACTATGTGTTTCGCGTCAACCTCGACCACCTCTCCGTCGTTCACGGCAAGAACAACCTGTCCGGAGTCGGAAGCTGCCTTGTCTTCTATTCCGGTTCCGACAAACGGAGCCTGCGGAACTATGCAGGGGACAGCCTGACGTTGCATGTTCGAACCCATGAGGGCGCGGTTTGCATCATCATGTTCCAAAAACGGAATGAGAGAAGTCGCAATTGAAATGCACTGTTTTGCGCTGACATCAATATAGTCAAGCTTTTCGGCTTCAATCATTTCAGGATTTCCTTTGACGCGCGCCTCAACGACACTCTCAATGATGTTGCGGTTATCGTCAGTTTGGACGCGGGCGTGAGTGATCACGCTCCTGTCTTCGACAGTCGCGTTGATATATTCTATTTCATCCGAAATATACGGTTTGATTTTTACTGTTTTCTTGCCGGATTTGGCGATTTTCTTGGCAAGATCACCGGTGATTTTTTCACCTTTCTTGGCAATGCCTGAGATGTTTTCATCCAAAATTCTGTCCACGAGAAGATCGGACTTCACATCCAACTCTTTGTAAAGTTTTATATAAGGCGTTTCCAAAAATCCGAAATCATTGATTCTCGCATACGAAGCCATATGTCCCACAAGCCCGATGTTCGGTCCTTCGGGAGTTTCAATCGGACAAATCCTTCCGTAGTGCGAATGATGCACGTCGCGCACTTCAAATCCGGCGCGCTCCCTTGTGAGCCCTCCGGGTCCCATCGCCGAAAGACGCCTCTTGTGTTCAAGTTCCGCAAGCGGATTCACCTGATCCATAAATTGCGAAAGCTGGGAGCTTGAGAAAAATTCCTTGATGGCGGCGGCAACCGGACGCGAGTTGATGAGTTGTCCCGGCACCACGGTTTCAATATCGCACGTGCTCATTCTGTCCTTGATGTTTCTTGCCATGCGCGCCATTCCGATGCGAAGTTTGTTCTGCACAAGTTCTCCGACCCCTCTAACTCTTCTGTTTCCGAGATGATCGATATCATCGGCAATTGCATGCGGATCATTGTTGAGTCTTATGATTTCTTTGATTATCAAAATAAGATCATCCACCAGAAGAATTCTGTTTTTCTCGTTGTCGGGACGGTTGACATTGAGCCTTTGATTCAGGCGATAGCGTCCGACATTGCCGAAATCATATTTTTCAAAGTTGAAAAACATCGAATCGACAAGCTGCTTGGCGTTTTCCGAAGTCGCAAGATCTCCGGGTCTAATCCTTTTGTATATTTCCTTGTATCCTTCCGCCTGATTTTTTGTGATGTCTTTCGCAAGAGTCTCTTCAATGAACCTGATTTCTCCCTTGTCAACATCCTCGAAAAGCTTAAGAATTTCCTCGTTTCGCTGAATTCCGAAAGCTCGAAGCAATGAAGTGATCGGAATTTTTCTTTTGCGGTCGATGCGGACATTGAGAACTCCGTCGAATCCGGTGTCGATTTCAAGCCAGGCGCCGCGGTTCGGAATAAGTTTCGCTCCGAATAGCTTTCTGCCTTTCTGATATTCCATTGCGAAAAACACGCCGCTTGATCTTATCAATTGGCTTACCACGACACGCTCGACGCCGTTGATGATGAACGTTCCGCGGTCAGTCATTATCGGAAAATCTCCGAGATATATTTCCTGCTCCTTTACTTCCCCGGTTTTCTTAATTACCAGACGGGCTTTGGCTCTCAGCGGAGCTTCATAGGATATGTTTTTGTTTTTCGCGGTGAGCTCGTCTGTTTTGGGCTCATCGAGATAGTAGTCAGTAAGAGAAAGCTCGAGGTCTTTTCCTGTAAAGTCATTGATGGGATTCACTTCGTCGAACAGCTCCCTTAATCCTTTTTCCAAAAACCATTCATAGGAATCACTTTGCGCTTCAATGAGGTTCGGCAGCGACACGATCAGATGTTTTTTGAAGAATTTCCTCTTTCTCAATGATGAAGACGCGCTGTACGATTCCCTTACTTTCAGGGCTTTCTTTTCTTTAAGCATAAAAACAACTCTCACTAGATCTCTCCGTCTTCGAAAATGTCTTGGAAGCAAAGAGCTCGAGTAGCGAGTTTATTTAAGAATATTTAATTTACTTGATTTTTTGCATTTTTCTCATTCCCCCTAATGAGAATATTCACCCTGGAAAACTTCCGTTTTCTCCGTTCCAGCCCGCCTCGCAGAGACAAGCCGATTCTTTCGTCAAATTTAATTTTATAAAAAATTAAATTCATATTTCGAAAGAGACGCAACCAAGCGAATTTCCATTTTCGCTTGACAAAAAAGTTTGTGCATTGTTTTCACCCAAAAACAATGCAAAAAGTTGAAACACTTTCCTAAGTCTTGAATTATAAGAAAAAATTAGCATGCTTTTGAAATGTTGTCAACTCCCCGTTTCAATGACATGTCATCCGCTTCATGAAATTACAAAAAACGGCGAAAATATGTCAAAAGGGGCAGGTTTCAAAATGATTTTTGAGAACCTTACATATTATATATATGATATAAAATCAAATATTTTGCTTTTTTATATTATCTTATGCTGTTTGAGCCAAAAAATTTGAAATTTGAACTCAGCAGCAGGATTTGTCCAAAATAAGGCAAAAAACGCCTTTTCTACATTCTTTCAAGAATTTGAAATGGCTTAAATTAGGCATTTTTTAAACATTCCCGGAGTTTTTTCAAAACCGCCAAGAATATTTGAAAAAACTTAACATTCGGACCGCAGCCGAATTCAGAAAAAGTAATTTACTTTTTTATGTTTCACATCCCGGGAACTTATTTTTGACAAAAACTATTGACCGGCAATTAACAAGTAAAATCCAAAAGGCTTATTCAAGCCAAAAATATACGCCCTACATTCTTTAAAGAATGTAGAAGCGCCAATTTTTGGCTTGTTTCGGGGATTTTGTGCTGGAGAGCTGTTTTTTCCAATTTTAGGGCAAATTTAAAAGGCCCGGGAGGATTACCTCACACAGACCTTTTTGTGAAAAATAAGAACGTAAAAATAACTTAAAAAACTTGTTCAGAAAGCCCCGAATACATCATATGGCGGCAAGGAGGAGGAATATGCTTGTACAACGCGCTTTTTTCCTTTGCAATGTCGTCAAGCATTTTTTTATAGAGCCTCTCCAGGGCATATGCCACTTTCTCCATCGCTTCGCTTTCGTCACGATAGACAACCGTTTCCTTGTATCTTCCGCAAACCGAAGAAAGATGAATTTCGCAAGCGGGCGGACACAACTTTTCCACAAAGAACGTGCCGTTCTCCAGACTCACAAGTGCTGTGATGACTTCTTCATAAATCTTCACAGCGAGCGCCGTAAGATTCGGTTTTCGCCTGGGACTGTCAACCTTTTTCAGAATTCCCTGAAGTTCTTCCATGTTTCTTATCCTTACACGATCTTTGGCGCTGAACTGCAATAATACTTTCATGCCTGGCTCCTCTCTTTTTTAAGATACTTTTTATTTTTTCACAACTTAATATGCTAGCACAATTTTGAAAAAAGGCAACCGCGGCAAAACAAAAGCCTGCGCAGAGCTGATGCAATGCGCAGGCTTACAAGAGAAAGAATTTGGCTGCCATGCCACGCAGCATGCCTATGCCTCCACGACGAAATCGAAATTTCTTTCCAAAGACTGCTTTCTGCGAATCGTCGAGAGTGGCAAATTGTCGCGTCTGGACAGGCATTTTTTGATTTCCGCTTCGAACAAATCCAATTCCTCTAATTTCTTGAGTGCCTTACTCAGCATAATCTCGTTCACATCCGCGATCACATCTTCAACTTTTTTTCCTTCATAACCGATCTTTCCGATAGGATCTGAAGTGACAGATGATCTGATCTCATGTATTTCCAACGTTTTTTTGTGCGGAAAGACCTGAAAGAAAAACTTCAGGGTTTCAATGCCCGCAAGATGCTGAACAATCCTGACACATTCAGAAGGAATGTCAGAATTATTTCCCATCAGCACAGCATCTTCTTTTCCGCGTATGATGGGGATACGCCAATGCCCCAGTATTCGCACCACCACGGTTGCCATATTCCCTCCTCAAATTTTTTTAAAAAACTTCTGCAGGTTTGCAGTATTTCAGAATAACAAGAATTGTTGCGAAAGGCAAATGCGCCAATCATGTCGAAAAACGGAAATTTGAAGCGGCTCTGGATGAAAACAAAAACCTACTTTAAAAGTAGGATTTTGCGAATCGGCAGATTTTTGCCAAAATTTTATCCAAACCGCACCATCCAAATCACTTTCTCTTTCGTGAAATAAGCATCGCGATAATTGCTCCGAGCGCGGCGCCGACTCCGGCAGAAACGATTGTCGCCCTTTTGGGATTTTTCTTTATGTATTCTTCGACTTTTTTGGATGTCTCATCCATTTTTCTTCTTATTTTTTCATATTCCAGTTTTGCGGCTTCCTTCATGTCTTTGCCGGCTTCTTTTGCTTTTTCTCTAGCGCTTACGAGTTTTTCTTTTTCCTCTCTTTTTTCCTGCGCTTTCGTCAGAGATTTTCTTTTTTTCCTCATACTTTTGTTGCCTTAATGTTTATGATATGTGAAAATGGGCCATTCCCGTTCTTCATGCAAACGCTACCCGCGGCTGAAGAAGTAATATCCGACTGCCGCCATCACCAGTCCCGTCGCGCCCCAACCGATCCAGTCCAGATTTTCGGAAAGAAACGAATTAATCAAAAGAGATGCGGCAATCAGCAAAAAAATCAAGCCTATGACGGCAAGATATATTCCTGCGATTTTTTTGCCGAGCTTCAGCGCAATGCTTTTGATTTTTATGTAGACAATACTTTTCGCGTTAAAAGCAACCTCCATCGCGTCAAGCATCATCCTTATCCAGTTACCGTTTTTTCTTTCCGTCATATTGTTTACTACATTTTCACAATCGCGATATGACAGTTTCATAAAGTTTTACAATCTCATTTATTTTACAGCCAAGAATAATTCCGTGTTCAAAAAAAGTGTTATATAACATGTTATATAACACTTTTGCGCGCGTTTTTCGGATTTTTGGAAAAACAAAAAGCCAAAATCTAAGAAGCTGCCACAACGTTCCAAGCTTTTGCAAGAGTCTGCACGATCCTTGAAGATGTTACGCCGGAAGTTTTGCTGATTTTTGGCACAACTTTTTTGATTTCTTTTTTGTCGATTCCGTTTTTCTCAAGAAGCTCGTCAATTTTCACGAGGAGTTGTTCGCTCAAAGAATGCTCGCCAAACCATGACGAACTATCGATGGTTTTGCCGCCTTTCTTTATGGTTACTGATATATTGTTGCCATCCAGTTCTATATATAAAACCATAAATTTTTAATTCTCCAATTTAAAACATGCGTATATTAAACTCAAATTTACTTTTGAATTTTCCCCCAATCAAATCCCCACGGATCCGTTTTTCTTCCCGGAGCGATGTCGCTGTGACCGACAATATATTTTATGTTTTGGCGCGACTTGATGTCGGAGATTAGCCAACTCAATGCATCATATTGCTTGTCAGTAGGTTTGTCCTGCGAATCTTTCACGATAAGTTCGATCCCGACCGAAAAATTGTTGACATTCGTGCGGCCGTCTTTCATTTCACTTACGCCAGCGTGATAGGCGATGTTTTTTTCATCAACAAGTTTATAAATTTTTCCGGACCTGTCTATGATGTAATGCGAAGATACTCCGTATTGTTTGAATTGGCTGATGCATCCTTCCAAACTATACGCGTCATCGCTAAGCGTGTTATATGTGGAGTGAACGACAATCGTGTCAATTTTGCGCGAATCGGATTTTTGAAATCCCCAAGAAACAAGCCTTGAGACTACTTTTTCATTTTTTTCTATTTTTTCTGATTCAAAATTTTCGGCAGCTTTTTCAACTTGTTTTTCCACTTGCGGCTTCTCTTCAGTTTTTTGCGCTGCAGATTCACTTATTTCTTCCACGTTATTCTGCTGAGGCTCTTCGGCTTCGCTTTCCGTTTTTTTCGAAATCTCAACATCAATTTCGGAAGCTTGCCGCGCTTCTTCATTTTGAAAAGAAATCACATTTTTCTGCCAAAAATTTTTCCAGCAGAAATAGCCCGTAAATACCAACAGGATAAGAAGCAGTGCTATTATGATTGTTCTTTTGTAGCTTATCGACATATTTTTGTTTTCATAATTCATACCGCCGAAAATTCAAGGCGATATTCACATAATTATACATGGATTTTGCGTAAAAGTCTAGTCATCATCATCTTTCTTGTTTTTCTTGTCAGATTTTTCCGATTTTTTGAGCTGATCCGTCCATTTTTTGTATGCCGGATCGTTCGGATCGGGAAGAGCAATATTGTTTCGATTTTTGGAATCGGATCCTGAACCGTAATCAGGAACATACTCGATCCGTTTTTCAACTTTTTCGGGATCGGTTTTGCGTGCTTTTTCTTCCGAAATGCGCTTTCCCGTCTTGCTGTTATAATATGTGATTTTGGGTTTCATTTTGAAAGTCGAGTTCCCTTCATCCTTGCCTTTGTATGTGTCGTAGGACGTGAATTTTTCATCCGACTTGTCCGCGAGCACTCTTATCATGAAATCTTTCCAGATCGGCGCCGCAACAAACACGCCGTCGGCTCCTCCCCGCATCGGTCTGTTGTCATTATTGCCCGCCCACACTCCTACCGAAATCGACGGAGTATAACCGACAGTCCAAGCATCGCGAAATTCTGAAGTCGTTCCCGTTTTTGCCGCGACAGTCCTGCCTTCGATGAACAGCGCGCTGCGCGAACCAAAGATGGGGGCTCTTGCGTTGTTGTCCGAAAGGATCGAATTTATCTTTCTGGCTATCTGAACATCCATCACGCGCTGCGGAGAAGAAGAAAATTGTTCATAAGTATTTCCCTGGCTGTCTATGATTTTAGAGACAGAAGTAGACGGGTTGCGCACGCCCTCGGTAGCAAAAACTGAAAAGGCGCTGGTCATATCCAGAAGCTTCACTTCGCCGCCGCCGAGAACCAATGACAATCCGTATCTGTCTCTGTCATTAAGCGTTGTTATGCCCATCTTATGCGCAAGATCTATCGCCGCGTCGATCCCGGTAAGATAAAGAACTTTGACGGCCGGAACGTTGAGCGACATCGCAAGCGTGCTTCTCATCGGAAGCAACCCGTGAAACTTGCCGTCGTAGTTTCTCGGAATATAGTTCCTGCCGTTCGCTCCGCCGGGACCGAAATCCGTCGGCGCGTCCAAAACCATTGTTTCAGGCTGGTAACCCTTGATGAAAGCGGCTGCATATACAAACGGCTTAAAAGAAGATCCCGGCTGGCGCGGCCTTGTTGTCACGTTTACTTGTCCGTCTATTTTTTCGTCATAGAAATCTTTGCTGCCGACCATAGCAAGAATATGTCCGGTTTTCGGATCGACGGCGGTCAGAGCCGCGTTGGACGCGCCATATGAAGCAGCCCGCTGGGCTCCTCTTTTAACGACATCCTCTGCAGTCTTTTGCATTTCGTAATCCAACGTAGTGTATATACTTAATCCTCCGGTCGCCACAAATTCCTTTCCGTATTTTTTCTCAAGCTGATCAAGAACATAGAAGACGAAATGCGGAAACTGCATTGGTTGTGAAAGCGGCTTTATTTTTGCAAGGGTATCCGTCGAAACTGCCTGGCGCATTTCGCTTTCCGATATCATTCCAAGTTCTTTCATTTTTTCCAGTATTTTTTTCTGTCTGGCGACAGTCTCTTCCCTGTGCAGTCCGTAGGGAGAGTAGTATGACGGCGCCTTCGGAAGAGCCGCCAAAAAAGCGGCTTCATCGAGCGTCAAATCCTTTGCGTGCTTGCCGAAAAAAGTTTCCGCCGCCGTTTCAATGCCATAGGCGTTGGCTCCGTATGGAACTTCATTTAGATAGTGATCCAGAATTTCGTCCTTGGAATATTTTCTTTCAATCTTTATCGCGAGAACCGCCTCAATGAATTTTCTTTTGATCGTTCGTTCCGGAGTAAGAAACGCGTTGCGCGCCAATTGCTGGGTTATTGTGGAAGCGCCCTGTCTTATCTGATTGTTTTTCAGGTTGACTTTGAGCGCCCTTGTGATTGCCATGGGATCTATTCCATAGTGATTGTAGAAATTGGAATCCTCCGTCGCGACAGTGGCCTTGCGGATATAGTCCGGTATCCCATCATGTGAAATAATTTTGCGATTTTCTTCGCCGTGAATTTCATATAGCTTGTGCTTTCCCGACGAATCGTAGATAACGGAAGTTTGCGCAATTTTTCTGCTGGCCAACTGCTCAGCCGGCGGAGTGGCTTTCACATATACCCAAGCCACGAAAACTGCACTCAAAGTAAGCACGACCAAACCTCCATCAAGAGCTCCAAGAAAAATTTCTTTGGCATAGTAAAAAAATGACTGAGATTTTTCGTGCTTCATACAGTTGTAGCGTTTAGCGAAAAATTTACACCTTATAATACAGCATCTTGTCTTTTTTATTCGCCAATCTTCATTGTCAGATTTTGCCTTATTTCAGCCGTTTTTAGCATATAAATTTATGGCACAAAAAGACATGTCTATACTATAGCATACGCAAGAAAATTAAAAGGCGATGCATAGGTACACACCGCCTTGTCTTTAAAAATGTTTGCGTTCTATTTTATCTCGACTACTTCAACATCAAATATCAAAGTTGAATTCGGCGGAATGCTGCCTACCGCCCTTGAACCGTATCCGAGTTCCGCGGGAATAGTAAGCGTTCTTTTTTCTCCGACTTTTGCTCCGATAAATCCGAGATCCCAGCCTTTGATTACTTCGCCCGCTCCTACAGTGAACGCGAAAGGTTCTCCGCGATCGATGCTTGAATCAAATGTTGTGCCGTCCGTAAGCGTTCCCGTATAGTGAACGGAAATTGTATCGCCGTCTTTAACCGTGCGATCGCCGGTTCCTTCTTTTGTTGTTTTGATTTCCAGATTGTTCATTTGTTTGTCGCTATCGTTTATTTTATTATTTTCCGCAGCATCGGACTCCGTATTTTTTCCGTCAGGAGCATTCGCAGTATTGCTGCGGAAAAAAATGAAACCCATGATGATCAGCGAAACAACCAGCAGCACCGTAAAAATTCTTTTTTCCATATGTCGTTTGTTTTTAATTGATTATTTTTGAGCGAGATACCAGAATCGAACTGGCGCCTTAACCTTGGGAAGGTCACGTACTACCACTATACTAATCTCGCACCATGCAAAGCAGACAAAAAATCAAACATTGCCATTAACCATGCTCTTGTTTAAGCAAGTTTCATGATAGCAACAAATATTTTTTCTTGCAACAAAAAAAAGACTCCCTAAAGAGTCTTTTTTGATGAGCCGATTATGCAATGACGTTCGAACTGGGTTTAGGGAAAAGGGCTTTGTTTGATGCTCCGGGGACTGGACGACGTTAGAACCTGCCTAATAGGACTTCAAATGACTTCCATATAAAAACCCCAACGCCAAGTCCAGCTATAATTCCAGTAATAAGTCTTCTGTAATTATTTGACATAATTCCTAAAAATTCTTGTATTGACCAGTCAATTGCAAAAGGAATAAGCATTGCAAAAGCAAAAAAAAGACCCGGAAGAGCTCCTGAAATGAAAAGAATAAATGAAAATGTATGACCCACTCCACAACCCAAGCACCTTGAACAAAAAGGCATAGGCTTTCCTCTAAAATAGAAACACCTTTCTGGTATTCTATGACAACCCAAGTTATGTATACTTATAACAGACATTTTAAAATTTTTTCTTACAGTCTAAACAAGTCTTTTCAATATTTTTTGAACCTTTGAAACCACAAAGCAAACCTAATGGTCCTAATAATATTGCCCAACAGCAACCCTTACCGGCACCATAACCCTTCTTGTCAATATAAATATTTTTTGAACCACATTTTGGGCAAGACAAGAAATTATTTTCTTGTGTTGAAGTTTCAGTTTTTTGCGTTGGCGACTGATTATTTAAATCGCTTCCACAGTGCTTACACTTCACAGCCTCGTCTTGTATTTCCTCGGCACAATAAGGACACTTCTTCATTTTTTTATATAAAATTAATTTAATTATTCATAAGCTTATTGTGTTCGTCCCAGTTTTCTTAATTGTTTCAAGGTTCTGGGAAGTTATAAGCTGATAATATTGTTTCATTTGTATACACGTCTTTTATAATCCTTTCCCATTACTGCTCAATCTAATATGATTGTTGATTTTCCATATATTTAATTAAGATATTGAGCACATTCATCTTTTTTTATGCTTTGCAATTTAATCTCTCCCCTTTTTACGCTTTCTGTTTGATTTCTTAATTCTTGACCTATAATATCAAGATTTTTTTCGTGTCTTTTTCTACATTCATCTTTAATTTTTCCACTGCATGATGATTTAGTACACCCATTATCTTTTAAACAATCGCTATAGCAAATTGTTTCACATAGTTTAGTTTTTTCTTTTGGGCAAGCATCGTTTTTAACATAATCATAAACAACCTGATATTCTCCAAACTTTCTTTGTGAATCAGCGAGACTATCTTGGGCATTCTTTAACCTCTGTTCGCAGTCTGTTTTTTTGGCTTGTTGCTCGTTTTCAGTTCTTGCATTTTCTGCTGATTTTAATTTTTCCAATTCCTCTTGCTGTTGTCTATTTTGCTCTTCCAATGAATTTATCTTATTTTGTGCCTCCTCTCTACCACCTATACCGCAACCCGAAAAAACAAAAGCAGCCAAAAAGACTGCTGATATCAAAACAATACTCTTTTTTTGAATCTTGATCATAAATCTAATATCAATATAAATATTAATTTAAGAATATATTCATTTCAATGTAAAAGCAAGTAAAAGACCTCAAAATAGATCTCTTTTGAGTAAATTAGACAAGCTTCTCCCAAAAAAATTGAAGAATTTTTTGAGCGGGTAACTTGAAGATCTCACCTGCTTAGTTTTTTAAAATATTTCTTGAGATTTCTCCTGCCTACACTGCTTTTCCACCATAACTCCCTTTTCTTCGCCTCTTGTTCCGTTTCAAATTCTTCTGTAAATAATATTTTTAATGGCCTACGATATTTAGTTGCTTTTACTCTGCCAGAATTATGACTAGCAAATCTTTCATTCACATCATGTGAATACCCAACATAAGTTCTCATATCCTTGAGACTTTGCAAGATATAAACAAAATACATATTGTTTTCTCGTGAGCGGGCCGTCTCATTTTGCTAAAAGCAAAATGGACGAGCCTCGCTCAAATTTTTTTGAAGAAAAAATTTGAGCGGGTAACGAGAATCGAACTCGTCTCCTCAGTTTGGAAAACTGATATAATAACCACTATACGATACCCGCTTTCGCCTTAAGGCGTATTTTTATACATTCAAGCTCCTATTATTATAACCGAAAAAAAATATTTGTCCAGCATTTAGCGTCTCTTTTTGAAATCATAAAAACGGAGTTTTGTATAAACGTATGTAACAATTAGGCAACAATTATGCGAACAATTTGGGAAGGATCAATGAGTTTCGGACTGATTAATATTCCCGTTAAACTTTATCCCGCAACCCAGGAAAAAAAGCTTTCTTTCAGCTATTTGAGGAAAGACGATTTATGCCCCATAAGATACGCGAGAATCTGCGAAAGAACCGGAGAAGAAGTTCCGTTCGAAGATATAGTGAAGGGTTATCGGCAAGAAAGCGGAGAATATGTCGTCCTTAAAGATGAAGATTTTGAAAAAGCTGACGTGAGAAAAGCTCATGTTATAGAAATTTTTCAGTTTACAGAAGAAAAAAATGTCGATTCAATTTTTTTCGAAAAGCCGTATTATCTCATTCCAACCGAGGGAGCGGAAGGCGCTTACGGACTCTTTCGCGACGCAATCAACAAATCAGGAAAAATAGGAATAGCGAAGTTTGTAATGAGAAACAAAGAAAAACTTGCCGCAGTCAGGGTTATCGGAGATATACTGATTTTGAACCAATTGAGATATTTCAGTGAAATTACAAAGCCCGAAGATATCGAAATTCCGCAAGCCGGAATTGCGGGCGGGAACGAACTTGATTTGGCAATAAATCTTATAAACGAATTGAGTGCGGATTTCAATCCTGAAAAATATCATGATTCCTATACTGAAGAGCTTTTGAGAATCATTAACGAAAAATCGCGCGGAAAGGAGCCAAAAACAAAAGGGGAAATTCCGCAACCGACAATTGAAATGAAAGATATAGCGGAAAAACTCAAACAAAGCCTGGAATACGCGAAAAAAAATGAACCAATGTAATGTGAAATTAAAAATATGACAAAATGCGAAAAAATTCAGAAAATCTTGAAGGAAAAAATGCGCAAATTCAAAGTATTAAAACTGAAACTTGGAAGCAGCGGAAAAGCTGTCAGAAATCCCAGACAAGCCGTCGCCATCGGATTTTCAGAAGCGCGCAAGAAAGACATAAAAGCACTATCGACAAACGATAAAAAATAAAAAATTGAAAAATCTCCGAGAGTCGGAGATTTTTCGCTTTTATTTCATTTTCCATTTTATTGCCACTTATTGCTGCGACGGCATTTTGCTGATTTCTCTTGCGCTCATCACCGTGACCAGTCCATTCTCATCGGTTGTAATAACGTTGCCGGTTACAGAAATTCGGTCGTTTTGGTTTATGTTCTCAGTCCCTATCCTGTTCATGTTTTCATCCATAATTGTCGTGTTTTGATCCACATTTACGGCTATTTCCCTTCCATCTATGCTGAGCATCAGCGAGTTTCTGTCATCGGCTATGGATGATACAGTTCCCATGATCGTCCTTTCGTCCTGCTGCGAAGGCATGAATCCGTCCTGTTGAACTGTTCCATCGCCATCTCGCGGCATTATTGGCGTTGTGTCACCGGAATTGGCGCCAAAACCTCCGCCTGCGAGCGCCAGCGAACCGAACGCAAGAAAAGAAGCCACAACAATCCAGCAAACCATTTTTTTCATGTATTTTTTTTCCATAATGTTTGCACCTTGGGTTAATTTTTAAAAAATCTTCCCGATTGGGAAGAAAGCAATCTGAAATACAACCCATAACGTCATATTTTTCCTAATAGTGGAAAAACTCAAAAACAAAAAGAAGCGTTTCGTAAAACACTTCCGCTTCCAATTGTTCAAAAAATCAAAAAACGTGTTTCATATTCATTTGGCTTCGGCAAATCTGTCGCTTGCGACGCTCCAGCAAGCGACTTTCATGAAGGCCTCGATGTATGAAGCTTTTTTTGTTTCGTAGTCGATCATGAAAGCATGTTCGAAAACATCCATTACAAGTATCGGCGCGCATCCTGCAAGATGTCCCGTGTCGTGTTCGTTTATCCAGGCAATAATAAGCTTGTCGGCTTTCGTGTCAAAATAGAGAACCACCCAGCCTATTCCGCGCATAGCGCCGGTAGCCATGAATTGCTTGATGAAATTGTCGAAAGATCCGAAATCTTCAGTGATTTTATTGTATAACTGGCTATCCTGATCTATCACGCATTTTTCTTTTGCAATGTTCTCAAAATAAAGCTCGTGAAGCCTCATGCCGTCATATTCCCAACCAAATCTTCTTTTGAGCTCCGCATATTCCAGTGTTGCCATTTTCTCATCTATCTGAAAACCTGCAATTGTTTCCATAATTTTATTCGCATTTGTGACATACGCTTCATAGAGAGTGAAATGATTTCTGAGCAGCCTTTCCGAAAATCCCGGAAGTCCTATAAGATTCTCATAATTTTTCGCTTCAAACATATTTTATATATGCAGTTCTAATGCTCGAATTTGCCGCTTTAATGACCTTGATTATTGGAGGCATTGGAGTGTTCGCCAGCCGGCGAAATTTGATAAATTAGAGTCGCCTTTAGTTATATTGTTATATATACAATTACAATTACATTTTATCGCCATTTCTTATCTGCCAAAGTGAACCGCCAGAGATATTCCCTGCAATGCTTGGCATAGTCTATTCCAATCCGCTTTCCCGATTTTATGGACCCTTCTGAAATTTTCCATCCCGTCTCTACCCAAAGTTTTTCTTTTTTTGTAATGTCCAGACCATTAAGCTTTCTGTCGATCCTGAGGAATTTGCATAATTTTCCCGGACCGTTCGCCTTGCGATATTCAACTCCGTCGACAATGACTGATCTTATCAACACCGCGGCGGGATAATTTTTTCTTTCAGTCACAAAATTAAGACAATGATACATGCCATAGATCATGTAAATATAAGCATGGCCGCTTGAACTATACATGATTTCAGTACGCGGAGTCCTGCCTTTCGACGCATGACAGGCAAGATCATCTTCGCCGATATACGCCTCCGTTTCAGTAATCACGGCTTTTATAATTTTATTTCCAATTTTCCTGACCAGAAAGCAGCCAAGCAGATCCCTGGCCACGTCAAGCGTATTTCGACTATAAAATTCCCGCTTCAAAATACTCATGATAAACCCTCTATAATTTTTATTTATATCATTTGGTTTTTCATTGCTTGCCGGTAAACTTTCAGCATTTTTTGTGCACAGATGGAAGATGCGTATTTTTCCCTGGCAATTTTTGCCGCGTTTTCTCCGGATTTTTTTCTGAGTTTTTCGTTTTCAACAAGTTTTGCTATGGCTTTGAAAAAATCTTTTTTGCCTTCTTTGGTTAAAAATCCTGTTTCTCCGCTTTCTACGATATTTTCCGCTCCCGGAGCTTTAACAGCCACAATTGGAAGCCCCGCATACATCGCTTCCGTAAGAATCATGCCCTGGGTTTCTGATTTTGACGCATAAACAAAAATATCGCCCGCCGCATAATAATTTTTAATTTCATTCCTTTCGGAAATGAGTCCTGCAAAAATTATTTTTTTCTCAAGCCCTCTTTGTTTTGAAAAAATCTTGAGTTTTGGCAGCAGATATCCGTCTCCCACAAGCATGCATTTCACATTTTCCTTTTTGGAAGCAATTTCAGCCATCACTTCAAACACAAATTCAACATTCTTCTCTTCCGTGATGCGTGAGATGATGAGCAGAAGAATCTCATCTTCTTTCACACCGTATTTTTTTCTGATCTTTTCCCCATCAGGATTTTCAAACTCTTTATCAACCACTCCTGTAGCAACCGGAAATATTTTGTTTCTTACTCCCCATTTTTCGATTATCGGCACCACTGAAGGAGTCGGAACTACCACAGCATCGGCTTTGTTGGCATATTTTACTGCATTTTTGATGATCCAATGCGCAGCGAATTTTTGCGGCACAAACGGCACAAAATTAGTATATTGGTCGTAGAGCGTGTGCCAAGTGAAGATAAGCGGAATATTTTTTTTCTTCGCCCATTTCCAGGCGGCGCTTCCCAAGAGATTTGGGTGCTGCGAATGAATTACGTCAAGATTGAGTTTTTCCAAAATTTTATCCATACGCCTGGAACAAGGAATTCCGAGCGGCAGCCGGAATCTTATGTTTATGTCAAGCGAAGGATAGCGAAACACGTTTTTGTTCTCGTCGGAATATCCCGGAAAATTCGGAGCAAAAATGAAAACTTCATGCCCGAGCAATTCAAATTCTTTGCGAAAAGTTTCGATCGACATCGGCACGCCGTAAACATTTGGAAGATAGTTGTTTGTAAAAATCGCAATTTTCATGCCTTATAACAGCTTAAGCTGAATAATTTAATTTTCTTCCAAAAAATCAAAAATATCCTTGAATACATGCTCATTTTTAATGTCTGAAATGAAGGTATGGTACGCTTTTTCGATATATTGCTTTTTCTTTTTCTTGGAACTGATAGAGCTATAAATTATTTCCATACTATCCTTTGTGACTATATGGTCATGCGTGGACTGCAAAATAAAACAAGGATGTTCTATTTTTTCAAGACCCTTCCTCGACTGCTTGATAAGATCGAACGCTTCCAGAGCACTTATTATCGGATATGTCTGATATGAAATAAGACGCGTTACGGTCGCAGCGGACCCAAAAGTTGGAGGATAAAATTTTTTATTGTATATGTTGCCGAACAATGAAAGGAATTTCGCAAAAGCCACCACCAAGCTCTCAAGTTTTAATTTATAAGGTGCCGCCATGAGTACAATTGCGGAAATATCCGGCTTCTCTTTGGCAAGCACCATTGCAACATTCGCCCCAATGGATGTCCCGACGATATAAACTTTTTCATGATTTGCCTTGAGTTCATCATATCCTCTCAGCGCGTCATCAACCCATGTTTGCCATTTGATACCTTCAAGATCTTTGGGCACCGTTCCATGGCCGCTAAATTGGATACCTGAAACAGTATAGCCTCTTTCATTCAGATATTTCCCGAGACGCCGCACCTCATAGGGAGTACATGTCCAGCCATGCAGAAGCAAAGCGGCTTTGCCGTTTGCGCCCTCAAAATAAAACGGCTTATTTACAAATTGCCGTTCCTCACGATAAAGAAGTTCCGGATTTGCAAAAAAAATATTTTTGGCTTTTTTTAGTATCCTTTTAACCATTCATTTGCGCATTTTTAGCCTATTTTATAATTATATACCCAAACTTCATTATCCGACACTTTTTTAAAAAAGAAAAGGGCGAGAGACTCTTGGCAAGACCTTCGCCCGTTTTATTCCTTTGACACAACATGCCATACGAAAATTAACCGCCGTTCGATTCAAACATTTTTTTGGACTGATGTTTTTTGTAAAGAGTTATGATTGCAAATGAAACGATAGCGCCGATTGAAACAGCCCAGCCGATCCAATCTATATAATCCCTGATTTCGCGCCAGAGATACCCATAGAAATAGCCCATGGCCACCAAAAATCCGCTCCAGACTATGCCGCCTAAGAAAGAATATTTCAAAAATTTTTTAAAATCCATTCTTACGATTCCGGCCGCCACGAACGCCGCCCAACAAAGGCCGGTCGTTGATTTTACGGCAAAAATAGTTTTGCCGCCATGTCTTTGAAAATACTTTTCCATTTTAATAACCAACGATTCCGTTATGCCTATGCATTTTCCGATTCTGCGCACAAAACCCATTCCATACCTGAAACCGAGAAAATACAAAATCACATCTCCGATAACATCGCCCGCAATCGACAGCACCAAAACAATCGGCCAACTGAAAGCTCCGAGGCTTGCAAGCATGCCGGCTATTACTGTCACTATTGGCCCTTCGATAATCATGATGGGCACCATTCCCCAATAGCCGTAATTTTTCAAAAATTCAAAAATGTATTGTCCTGTCTGTTCCATATGCTTATGGCAATAATGATAGCCCACAAAAAAGAAAAAACCAAGTGATAATTTAAGAGGCTATGGAAACATTGCTCCGATAGCCTCTTTTTTCTGGGATAGTTTTCCGCTACTTTGGGGAATAAATGCCCGAATCCTCTCTACGACAGCGGAAAAACCGAAACTTTTTGGGTGCGTCAAGATTCTTTATTTCATGCCTGCGAAAATAGTTGTAGACCTGGTCATAAACAAGGACATCCACCAGGCCCGCAATGAAAGCCGTCATTGATTTTATAGCTTTCATGACCGCACTAGAAATTCTTTTCAAATCCATATATCCCTCCCAAATAGGATTTTTCAGCTGTAAAACAACTGACTTACTATTAATACACATTTTCGCTGCAAAGTAAAGCCCTTGATTATTTATTCTTTTTGTGTTAGGCTATGCAATGTTATAGTTTTTCAAAAACAAGCATGCCGCCATCGTCTAGTGGTTAGGACAACAGGTTTTCATCCTGTAAACCGGGGTTCGATTCCCCGTGGCGGTACGATTAAATTAAAAACTCCCGTTTTTCGGGAGTTTTTAATTTAATTCATATTTTCACGGGGAATCAAACGAGCAGAAGCGAGCAATATGCTCTAATGATGAAAATAAACCGTTTTGAAACAATATATGTATATTTGTTGATAGTTTAGTTGTGGTAAAGTATAATAGAAACATAAAAATTTATAATAAAAAAGAATTGACAATTCGTTCGTTAATAATTGCAAGGATTGTCACAAATCTTGCGAATAAATTTTAATTTAATCAAAAAGATGAAAAAAATACTCGAGAAATATTCTCTCGTCATAATTTTATTACTTGCCACTGTTTTAAGACTTTTTCAGATAGGCAAAAGGGATTTTTGGTTTGATGAGGCTTTTACTGGAATAGTTGTTAAATCAAGCATTTCTGACATGTTTGCAGTCATTCTGAAAGATGTCCATCCTCCGCTCTACTACATCCTGGCCAAGGCTTTTTCCTCGTTTTTTAATTATAATGTCATTGGATTAAGGCTCTTTTCGGCAATTTTTGGAATCCTCGCTGTCTCTGCAGTCTATATTTTTGCAAAAGAGCTGTTCAATAAGAAAGCTGCTGTATGGGCAAGCTTGATAACTGCCATATCGCCTTTTGCAATTGAATATTCGCAAGAAGCCAGGATGTATTCTATGTTGGGATTTCTGATTGTAATAGCTTCATATTTTTTCCTTAGAGGCCTCAAAACCAACAGAACTGCTTTTTTCGTCCTTTGGGGTATTTTTCTTGGATTAGCCGCATTAACCCATTATATGGGCGTTATATTTGCTCCTATTTTCTATTTCATTTATATTGCCTGGGATTTCAAAAAAGACAGTGAAGAAAAGACTGGCGTTTTGTCTTTAGCCAAACGGATGCTGATTAAGCCCAAATTATTTCTTGGTTATTTTGTATCAATCGTGGTCTTTATTCCTTGGATGAAGGTATTTATAGAACAAGCAGTTAACGGTCAGAATCTTTCTTGGATAACTCCTGTGGGATTGGGCGATATTTTCAAAAATATTCAAATATTTCTTTTGGGCAATCCAGCAGGAGATATGTCTTCAGGTATGCCAGTTCCAAATCAACTGCATGGAGTAGACAGCATTACTGCGTTAACTCTAACTGCTGTATTGACATGTTTCGTTTTATTTTTTCTGTTCAAGACTTACAGAAATAAGCGCGAATTTATAATAATATGTTTACTTTCTTTTGGATTTCTTATTCTTGTTTATTTTTTTAACCTTGGCGGGAAATATTTGTTTGTATCGAGATATATGATTGCCGGTTCCTATTTCTTATTTGTGCTGTTGGGATTATGGCTTTCGATTATTAAACCGAAGATTTCATATGCTGTCATAGCTTTTTATTTATTAATATTAACTGATATTGCATGGGTTCAAACTTCCATGGGATACAACGAGCTTTATGCAAATAGGGTGAAATACGAAGACAATAACATATATTTCTTAAATTCTTTTGATTATGTCATAGGCAAATATTATTTTGGAGCCGACAAAATCACACTGTTCAATGTAGATTGGCCGCAATACAATCCCGGGGATTGGTCTGCCATAGGGCCAACGCTAGTACGAACTGAAGACTTTAGTGTTTTGAAAAATGATGAAAAAGGGCTGATTATTCACAATACTCAATGGCCCCTTGATTGGAGAAGTGACAAGACTTTTGAACCTGATAAGTTCCAACTTGTCGATAGATATCACAATATATCCGTCTATAAGTCCAATAGTTACAGGGAATAGTGTATCTGTATTTTACTTTCTCTATTCTTTAATTGTTACAATATTTCACAATAAAACATAGTAAACTGGAAAAATATCCTCAAACAAGCCATTTTTGGCGGCTCTACATTCTTGCCGTTTTTTGAAAGCATTGAATTTTGGCTTGTTTCAAGCAAAAAAAGAAAAATCGCTCTTGAAGATGATTTTTTTGCTTTTTTAGAGCCTTATTTTTCCACCTCTTGCTCTCTGACAACGTCCAGAAGCTTCTTTTTTGCCCGGTTTATGAGCGTTCCGACAGTATTAACCGGCTTGTCAAGCATCGAACTTATATCTTCGTAGGATAATTCCTTGAAATATCGAAGTTCCAAAATCTGTCTGTACTTTTTTGAAAGTTTACCAAGCGCATGACGCATTTCCTTGTTAATCTCCTGTTGCATCCACTTTTCTTCCGGCATCTCGTCGTTTGTCGCGGTATCGAGCTTGTCCTTGCTCGAAGTTATGTCTTCCCATGAAACAGTATATCTTTTGCTCTTGCGCTTCAGGAAATTCACCGCTTCATTATGCGCTATTCTGTATATCCACGAGGAAAATTTTCTATCCGTGTCAAAATTTTTTATGTTTTTATATGTTTTGGAAAAAACATTCTGAAGAATATCTTCAGTCTCATCCTTGTTTCCGATAAGATGAAATATGTATGTGAAAAGCTTCTTGTGATATCTCGAAAAAAGTTCCTTATATACCTGCCTGTTCTGCTTTTGAATAACAATGATAAGTTCATTGTCATTAAGCTCCTTGCATTTGACCAGATCGGCGCTTCTCCGATAATATTTCGGACGTGATCTCGACGTGATCGGCCGCCTCACCAAGAGATTTTCCCCTTCTTTTGTTTTCCATGGAAAATCAGTTTTCCTCTTCAAGGAGGCGCTCTTTGCTTTTGTTTTGATTTTTGCTTTTATTTTCGGGTTTGATTTTGTTTTTGCCCTTGTTTTTTCTTTTTTTTGAGCCTTTGTTTTTACCCGAATCAGCCTTTTCTTTTTCTCTGCCATGTGTTAGTATTTTTTAATGACATGAGTTGAAGATATCCTTTAAATAATAACATGAATGCGACAAATAAACTAATTTTTATTGCTATTGAAACTTCTTGCGACGAAACATCGGTTTCCGTTCTGGAAGCATCCGACGCTGGTTTTAAGGTGCTTTCCAACGAAGTTTCTTCACAAGTTAACCTGCACGCGAGATGGGGCGGCGTTGTGCCGAACCTTGCCGCACGGGAGCATGCAAAAAATATTACAACTGTCTTTGAATTATCTTTACAAAACGCAGGAATAAAAATTAAAGATATTGATTTAATCGCGGTGACGGAAGGTCCGGGACTCATTCCAGCGCTTATGGTGGGAACAACATTTGCAAAAACTTTGGCGTATCTTTTAGAAAAACCACTGATCGGAATTCATCATATCGAAGGACACATCTACGCCAACCTTATAAGCGCCAAGAAACAAGAAGCAGGCGACAAGAAAAATGCATTCATGTCACATGTCGCACGTCACATGTTCCCTGCCCTGTGCTTGGTCGTGAGCGGTGGACATACACAGCTTATATATATGAAAGATCACCTTCAGTATGAAATAATAGGACAGACCCTTGATGACGCTGCCGGAGAAGCTTTTGACAAGGTTGCGCGAATTTTAAATATCGGATATCCAGGAGGACCGATCATTTCGGCATATGCTGAGAAATTTCGGAAAAAAATTGAATTTGAAAATCCTGATTGGAAAATTGATTCAAAATTTAAAAATCAAAATTCAAAACTTTCGATTTATTTCCCCCGCCCAATGATGAATAAAAAAGGTTTTAATTTTTCTTTTTCTGGATTAAAAACAGCTGTCCTGTATGAAACAAAAAAACATCCCGAACTTGTGAAAGATAAAAAATATATTGCTGCGGTCTGCCATGAATTCCAGCAAGCAGTAACTGATGTGCTTGTTTTGAAAACAATCAAGGCCGCTGAGAAATATGCGCCCAAAACCATCATGCTAGCCGGTGGTGTCAGCGCCAACAAAAAACTTCGCGAACAATTGGGAAAGGCAATTAAAGAATTTATACCAAACACCATATATCAAATACCGGACATCAGTCTAACCGGCGATAACGCGGCCATGACCGCAGCTGCTGCAGCAGTGCGCTGGCAAAAAATGTCCGATTTGCAAAAAAAAAGAGCTCTGCATGGTTGGAAAACCCTCCAACCGGATGCAAATTTGAAGTTGAAATAAAGCTATTAAGCTGATACTATAGCGTTATATGAAAAGAGACCTTCCAAAAATTTACGAACCTCAAAAAGTCGAGGATGGAATATATAAGCGCTGGGAAGAAAGCGGGTGTTTCAATCCGGACAATCTTGAAGGCGACCCATATTCGATAATGATGCCTCCGCCAAACGTAACCGGCGTTTTGCACCTTGGGCATGCTCTGGAAAATTCGCTCATGGACTTAATGGCCCGTTTTCAGCGTATGCAGGGCAAGAAAGTACTGCTGCTTCCGGGAACAGATCATGCGGCCGTTGCAACTCAGGCAAAAGTTGAAAAAATCCTTATCAAAAAAGGAATTGAACATCCTCGCGAAGAGCTTGGACGCGAAAAACTGCTTGAAGAAATCCGAAAATTTGCGGAAAATTCAAAATCAACAATTTTGAAACAAATAAGAAAAATGGGTACAAGCTGCGATTGGAGCAGGCTTGCCTATACTTTTGATGAAAAAAGAAGCAGGGCCGTTAATGAAGTATTCGTTAGAATGTTCAATGACGGCCTTATTTATCGCGGATACAGAGTCGTAAACTGGTCTGTCAAAGGTCAGTCTACTTGCAGCGATGATGAGCTTGAATACAAAGAAAGAACAACGAAACTGTACACTTTCCGTTACGCCAAAGATTTTCCCATTCCGATTGCAACTACCCGTCCTGAAACGAAGCTCGGCGATACTGCAGTTGCAGTAAACCCGAATGACAAAAGATATAAAAAATTCATCGGACAAACCTTTACTGCGGAAGTGGGCGCTGCAAAACCGCTTGAAATTAAGATAATCGCAGATGAAAACGTTGATATAAATTTTGGAACCGGAGCCGTCGGCGTAACTCCCGCCCATAGCGCGATCGATTTTGAAATGTACGAAAAGCAAAAATCTTTGGGAAACCCTATCAAATTAATTCCGGTCATCGATGAACAAGGCAAAATGAATCAAAATGCCGGAAAATATGCGGGACTTCCAGCCGAGGTTGCCAGAGAAAAATTTGTTGCTTGGCTTAAGGAAAATGATCTTTTGGAAAAAGAAGAGGAAATTACGCACAGCGTGGGCATGTCGGACAGGTTCGGAGATGTTGTTGAAGCTCTTCCGATGACGCAGTGGTTTGTTGATGTCAACAAAAAAATTCCAGACAAAGAAAAAAGTCTCAAAGAACTCATGCGTGATGCGGTTGCAATCGGGCATGGCGAAGATTCTGCGCAAAAAATCACCATAACACCCGACCGTTTTGTGAAAACATATTTCAATTGGATTGAAAATCTGCGCGATTGGTGCATCTCACGCCAGATTTGGTGGGGGCACAGAATTCCGGTGTGGTATAAAAATGAAAAAATCTATTGCGCTCCGCAAGCGCCGCAAGAAGAAGGATGGGAGCAAGATACTGACACTCTTGATACATGGTTTTCATCAGGACTTTGGACATTTTCAACACTGGGATGGCCTGACAAAGAGTGGGAAAAAGAGAAATTGTTCCATCCCACAAATTGGATGCAAATGGGTCATGAAATACTTTTTTTCTGGATGGCTCGCATGATTTTGATGTCCACCTATGCCATAGATCAGATACCATTTAAAGACGTATATATCCATGGAATATTGCGCGACGAAAAAGGACAAAAATTTTCAAAATCCCTTGGAAATACCCTAGATCCGATCGCGATAATTGAAAAATATGGCGCTGATTCATTGCGCCTAAGCTTAGTTGCGGGAGTATCGCCCGGAAACGATTCCCGATTTTATGAGGAAAAGGTTGAAAGCTCGAGAAACTTCGTGAACAAGCTTTGGAATATTGCAAGATATGTTTTAATTTCCTATCCTGCAGACAAACATGAATTGAACACGGAAAATCTTTTGCCGTCCGATGTTTGGATTTTGCAAAAATTCAGCTCTTTAATTAAAAACATAAGTAATGATATTAAAAATTTCCAGCTTTCTCAAGCCGCAGAAAAACTTCGCGAATTCACATGGAGCGAGTTTGCAGATTGGTATCTTGAAATTGCAAAATTTGAGGAAAATAAAGACGTAAAAAATTGGATATTAAATAATATTCTGGAAGATCTGATGCGGATGTGGCATCCTTTTATCCCGTTTGTAACTGAAACCATCTGGAACGAAAGCGGCAAGAAAACAATGCTCATAGCTGAAAAATGGCCATCGTCCGACAAATACGAAATTAAAGCGGAAAAGCCGAAACATGAAAATTATCTCGAGTATTTTGAATTTGTACGCGAAACAATTGTTGCAATCAGAAATATTCGCATCGAAAACAAACTAGATTTAAAAAAGAAGCTGACTGTTGTTATCAGACTTAAGACAGACAGCAATCCATTACTCAAAGAAGTATTTGAACATGAAAAAGAAATTATCAAAAAACTGCGCACGGGTGTTGGAGAGCTTACCATAGAAATCTCTGATGATATCATTGAAGATGCTTATCACTTTCCCATTAGTGACGGAAATCTTTATGTGCTTCGCGCCGGACTTGTCGACGTTGAAAAAGAAAAGGCCCGCGTTGAAAAAGAGATCGCAAATATCGAAAAATTTGTTGCCGGACTGAAATCGAGATTGGAAAACAATGATTTTGTTTCCAAGGCTCCCAAGAATGTTATTGATCAGCAAAAAGAAAGTCTTGCAAAAAAAGAAGCTGAACTTGTCGAACTAAAAAAACATCTTTCTTCGTTAAAGTAACACGTGGCTCAAGCCTAGCGCGCCAGTCTGCTGCAAATGCGGACGGCTTCGAATCAAATATGAAATACAAAATCGAATCTTTTTTCTGGGGAATCATCGCTGCTCTTGGAGCATTGATTTTGGAACTTATAGCCTATATCGCGCTTTCCTTTTTCCAAAACCATTCTGCCTTGCCGACTTTTGTGGATTTCTTTTTTTCTCCCCAGATCATTATCATAGCGGCCGCCATGGAAGAAACTTTAAAATTAACAATAATATCGAAACAAATAGAAAAATTTTCAATTGAAAAAGACTTGATCTACAATTCTATTCTTGTCGGCACAGGATTTTTCGCAGTTGAGGTTTTTTTGCTTGCGCTAAGCAGCTCTCCGCTGCCGCATCCTCAGCATATTCTAGAAATCGCTCTTCTTCATGCAGGAACGGCAGGACTGTTCGGAGGATATATTGCATTGACGGGCGCAAGAAAAATTCCCTCACTTTTTCTTATCGCAGCTGTGGCCATATCTCTGCACGCTTCCTATAATTACCTTGCGATTGAAAGATCTTATGTTCAAAATTGTCTTATCTATGCAATTCTGACAGTTATTGCAATATCAAATGCCGCAAGTTTACTCAAAACAAGAAAGGATGCCGAAAACTGGTGAAAAACGGCTTGGCTTGCGCGGTGGAAGCAACTGTTTTATAATGACCTTAGAAATGTAATTTTTAATCGGAGTCAGGGCCTGAACGCTTATTTTCGGCAGGTAAGGGCCACTGATTCGCAGCATCAGAATATGCTAAAAACAAAAAAATCTTTTTTTGAAAGAGTAACGGGCGCGACTTCGATCGACCAAGACGAGGCAAACAACAGGCCAATGCCTATTTACGCGGAACGCGAAGAGGAAGAAATGATCATGCGAAACGAACCGCAACACAACGTGTTCGTGGAAGAAGAAAATTTTTCAGCAACATCAGACGGCCAGCTCACCATTGATGTTTATCAGACAGATACCGAAATTGTAATAAAATCCACAATTGCCGGAGTAAAACCTGAAGATCTCGACGTTTCCATAAACAATGATATGGTCACTATCAAGGGTGAAAGAAAAAATGATGAGGCAGTAAATCCGGAAAATTACTACTATCAGGAATGTTATTGGGGCGGGTTTTCACGATCAGTTGTCCTTCCCGTTGATATAATTTCTGACAAAGCTGAAGCATCGCTCAAAAACGGAATCCTGACTATCCGACTTCCGAAAGCCGACACAACAAAGATAAAAAGACTGCAGGTAAGAGGATTTTGAAATAGTTTTTTCAACACAAGCTTTCTATATTTTTTCAACAAAAAAGGACGCGAGTTCTTTTTTGTTTACTTTTCTTTCAGAACTGAAAAACTGAAAAAATTTTTCCAGTGTTGTTATAAGCCTGAAAATACGCTATTCTTTATGTGTAATAATGATTAAATCGCCTTATCAAATGGCAAAAATGCGCTATTTTTTACTATCCTTGTCTTTCATGACTGTCTTGCCGGCGGTTTCCTTAGCCGATACTCAAAATCCGGGCGTTTTGCAAAGCCCTGGCGAGATTAAGTTTGTTATCGATGGCTATGAAGAGTCGGTACCAAAAGATGTTTCAGACACGTGGATAACACAAGAGAATATTTTTTCGCTTTCCCAAAACGGGCGCGCCGAATTTGAGAATGTTTCCTACTGTCCCGTAGATTCCATATTTTGCGACCTCACGCTTACAAGTGAAAAAAGACACAACATTGTGCTTGTCCCGCAAACATCCCTGAATGAAAAGGCTATAAGATCCTATCTTGAAGATCTCGCCAGAAAAGTAAACCGTGATCCCGAAGACGCCAAATTTAAAATAGAAAACGAAAGGGTTGTGGCGTTTTCAGAAGCGAAAAACGGAATGGCGCTCGACGTGGAAAAAAGCACAGCCAAAATATCGGAAGCAATACAAAAAAACGAACTGAACGATAGCATGGAGCTTCCTTTTGAAACGAAAAAACCTGCCATAGAACATTCTGATGCTGATAAACTAGGCATAAAATCACTCATAGGAAAAGGCACATCAGATTTCAAAGGCTCTTCAAAAAATAGGATCTACAATATCAAAGTCGCAACCCAGCGCTTCAACGGCACGCTAATAAAGCCTGGCGAAGAATTTTCATTCGTGAAAATACTTGGAGAAGTAGACGAAGAACACGGATACCTCCCGGAACTTGTCATCAAGCACAATAGAACTGAACCGGAATTCGGTGGAGGAGTGTGCCAGGTTTCAACCACGGCTTTTCGCGCCGCAATATATTCGGGACTTAAAATTACCGCGCGGCGCAATCACGCATATCCCGTATCCTACTACAACCCGCAAGGAATGGATGCAACCGTCTATGTTCCAAACCCTGATCTGCGTTTTATAAATAACACTCCGGGACACATTCTGATACAGACAAAAATAGAAGGAACCAAGCTTGAATTCGATTTTTATGGAACTGAAGACGGCAGAAAAGTTATCGTCGAGGGCCCAAGAATTACAGAAAGGCAGCCGGACGGTGCCATGAAAACGACATTTTCGCAAAAAGTCATAAGCAAAGACGGTGAAGAGCTGATCAGCGATGTTTTCAACAGTGCATATGATTCACCGCACAAATATCCACATCCCGGAGGACCGGTTCTTACGGAAAAACCATCCAACTGGTCAAAAAAGCAGTGGAAAGAATATCAAAACATGATAAAAGAAATGAATGACGCTTAAAAATGCCATTCATAAGCCATTTTTCGATAATCATGGATATTGACTAATGGAAAAAAAATTGCTATGATAGTCCCGTTGCATTGAATCAGATAATCGCGGCAGACTCTTTCAAAATATCCGCCAAACGCCTAGTAAGTAATTAATTACGTAATTAATTACTTACTTTGAAATATGCGCTGTTAGCTCAGTTGGTAGAGCAGTTGCCTCTTAAGCAAACGGTCGGGGGTTCGAATCCCTCACAGCGCACATGGTTTGATGCAGGATGAAAATCCCGCATAACCTATAAAGCAGATTGGGATAGCTGCCCGCAATGCATGCGACGCAGGCAAAGCAACAGCAGCCTTTTTCGCCCGACTCACTTGCTGTCCTCGTAGTTCAATGGATAGAACGGGAGCCTTCTAAGCTCTTAATGTAGGTTCGATTCCTACCGAGGACACTAGGCCTAATCAAGATAGAAGATATGATTTCAATTATTGCTGGTGGAAGATTAATTTTAATTGTAATTTCTGCTATCTAATCAAATTTTTGATATAAAGGCGATCAAAGATTAAAAATTGATTAGAAATCAGAAATTTTAATTAGAATTCCCCATGGTAGCATGATATATGGCGGTCATCGTCTAGCGGCTAAGACATCGGTTTGTGGTACCGAGAATCTGGGTTCGATTCCCAGTGACCGCCCCAGCTAGCAAAACATTTGCGCCCCTTTAGCTCAATTGGATAGAGCGTCTGGCTTCGGACCAGAAGGTTGGAGGTTCGAATCCTTTAGGGGGCACAAACAAGGGCAGACGAGAAATAAAAAAGTTGGATATTCTCAGTCCACCATCGGTTGCGCTGAAGACAATAGCAAGCGGGGATTTCTTTAGAGAAGGCACGGGCAGATACAGGCAAAATAGTATTGTAGGCATTATTTTGTCATTAAACAAGCTCCGTAAAAGCATTTCAAAAAGCACCTTGCGGTGTTTTTTTATTGTTTTTTCACAAAAACATACTGGGAATCCTATTGATATGGTTCGAAAATATCATTAATTGGCTGGTAGCTGATAGGATCTGCCGCTTTGCGTCTTTGCACATCTTCAAGCACTTTTCGAAAGTCGTTTTCTCTGAAAACAGTTTTTGTGTTCTGCATATTCAAATATTCCTGTTTTTCTTGGTCTGTCCAATTTGCACCAGACACGCTGTTTCGCCAAATATATCCCCCGAAGCCTATCGAGCAAAAAAGGAGAGTAAAAAACAAGGTCATATGAATCTTGCTCCATGCTCTCGCAGCCAAGTTTAAAACATGCCTGGTTTCGAGTTTGAATGATTTGCTGCTAATATTGGTCTTAAAGTTCATTTTTTGTGTAAAATACTACATCAATTATGCATTCAATATTTTTCTTGATATCTTGTGATTCCTCAGGCTGGCTCGAAGAAGGGTCACTTTCCTCAAAAGGGTCCACCAGTTCACTTCTCCTATTATATTCGCTGGAATCGGCATTTCTCATTTGTATCGCGACAATATCACAATAATATTCCAAATTTTCAAGAAAGTCGATAAATTTGATGATTGAATTATAGTCACCTTTAAGCTCAATTTTCATTTGAAGGTACTCCTGACTTGGCAATGAGCCTAGTACTGTTTTTTCTTCATCTTTTTTATTTTTGGTTGTATCGAGCATCTTCATTCCTGTATCCTGTTCCTGCATAGTAATCACTATCGTGTTCTGAGAATCTTGAGCAATTTTTTCCAATTCTTCAATCAGCTGCACCGCTTCATTCTCGTCAAGAAGCACATCAAGAATATTTTCATTCTTTTCCACAAGCTGATATTGCTGCTGCATTCTTGGTATTTCATTTACACGCTGCCGTACGATATCATGATCCAAAATATCTCTTTGAGCGTTGTCTGCCACATTGCTTATTTTTTTCAAAAGCGGAAAAATAACAAAGCAAACCAAAAGCACAACAAAGCCCACATATGCAACTACTGTTAAAACTTCGCGCTGTTTTTGAAAAAATTTCTTCATCTTATTGTTTTTTGCTTTTTAGACAGTCGTCTTTCAGTGTCAGATCTATTTGAAAATCCACATTTTCCTTAACAACCAAATTTGACAACGGTACGTCAACTTTCTCAAAACACTCCGATTTTTCCAGCTGATTCTTGAAATCAATCAGTATATCGCGGGTTTTTGCTTTTCCCATAAGAAAAACACTGTAATTTTTTGTTGACAGATCAATTATGTATACGCCATCAGGAGTAATCGCGCTGAGCTCATTTAACAAGTTTGTCCAATAGAGGTGCCCGGATTGAATATTCACAAGAGCTCGACTGACAGTATTGATTTCTTTGAATTTTGTTTCATATTCTTCAAGCTGCTTGTATTTGTCCTGCGCCTGTTCAGTTAAATAGGCTGTCGCATGCATATTTCTCTGAATAGCAAGCACATAATAGACATTAGCAAGAATTATTACAAACACAATGACTGGCAATGAAAACAAAATTTCCTCATGCAAAATTTTGCGGTAAATTTTTTTCCGCTTAAGTTCCTGCTTTCTTTGTTCTGGCAACAGATCAAGGTAAATCTTCATAATGTAGTCCTTTTAGGGCCAGTCCAATCGCTGTTGAATATTGTACAGACTGATTTTTACCTATTATCGGCAATTTTTTTCCCAAATTAATGTTTATCCAGGGATTTCCAAGTTCTATTTCGCGCCCAAGTTTCTTTGACAAATACGGCAAGATGCCTTTCGTGTTAGCGCCTCCTCCACACAGAATTATTTTATCTATGCTTTCGGAATATTTGAGTCCCGTGATGTAAAAATCCATCGATCGTTCTATTTCCTGGACAAGATTTTCAAGCACGGACCGTGTTATTCTGAACAGTGAGTCGTTTTTAAAATCATTTCCAATGCCATAGGAAAATTTTATCTTTTCAGCCTCTTCAAATGAAATGCCCATTCCTTTTGATATTACGTCGGTCAAAGATTGTCCGCAAAGAGGAATACTGGAAGTAAAACAGGGAAAGCCTCCTTTGTTTATGGAAAAGCTGGTTCTTCTGTCTCCGATATCAACAATGAGCACGGTCAAGTCGTTATTTTTTTCCGATAAAAGACTTCTCGCCTGTGCTATAGATTCTATTTCAAGACCTACCGGTTCAAGACCGGCTGCCTCCAAAACTTCAACGACTTGATCAACAGCAACCTTGGCTATGGCGACAACAATAATATTTATCTTGTTTTTTTCCGGAAGCAGTTCTTTTGGTATCACCTGCCAATCATAGTATACCTGTTCAAGAGGCAGGGGAATGTTTGCTTCCATTTCCCATTTAACCGCCTCGTTCATTTCCGCCTCTTCCATTTGCGGAATCGAGATTATCCGCAAAAAGGCTTTGGTTTCGGGCAAAGAACATATTACCTTTTTTGATTTAATTTTTTTCGGTCCGGAAATTGAAATGGCTTTCTTTATGGCTGACACAACATAATCCTTTTTTCGAATTTCACCGTCGCTAACGCATCCCGGCGACATCAGCACTGAAGCGTAGCTTTCGACAGATTGAATGTTGCCGTGGTCTTTAAGCTTGATAAGCTTAAGAGAAAGGTCGCTGAGATCCAACCCAAAAATATTTTCTCCTTCATTAAAAATTTTCCTATTTAGCAATCCCACAATGTTGCGATTGACAATCTACAAGCCAAAATTTTGACTTGTAAACATGACCGAAAAATTATTTTTACTCTGCTTTATACATTATACACAACGTACGGAATTTTTCACAGCTCCTCCCATTGATCTATGGCATATTCCGTGCCCGTCGGAAAATACGGAGGAGGATAATAGAGGAGATTATTGTCGAAATTGAGATTGCGAATAATATAGCCGGTGCCATTGGTATAAGAAAATCCGTATCTAAGATTCGTGGCTATTGATCCATTGATAGTAATGGAATTTTTAATAGTACCGTTATAGTAATCGCGTCCGACCCTTCCATCTTTAGCTAGCAAAGCTGCATCAATTGTCAGATTTGTTAAACTGTCTCTTATTACTTTCACGTTATTTTGAGCTATAACGCCGATGATATCAGAGCCGTCGGTATTGGTGTACAATAGATTATCCATTCCTAAAAAAACATTTTTCTTTCCTCCTGTGTTTTCCGATTCATCAGAAAGCTCGGCTGCAACTATGGAAACCTTCCTGTTATTTATAGTTCCTTCCAGCCAAATATGATTTGCGACAAATATTACGCCATTATTCGGAATTGTATGATTCGACATGCTATAACATTTTCCTCTATTGTGGTTGCTGCTCGATATCCATGGACATAATGCTCCTATGCAACAAGAACTGGTGATACATGCGGTTCCGTTTGTTGATGCATAAGAACCAGAAGCGCCATAAACTTCTCCTATATAGTTGACAATTGCGTCTGTTTTATTGCTAGAGGCATTATAGATAGCCGTGTTTTCAGAAAAAGAATTGACCGTGCACATATCGAAAGTCCCGTCTGTTTTCAAAATTATTCTTCTCCCTTGACCACTGTTATCAAATCTCGTTTCTGTGGTTTCTGCTTGAGAACGCATGTATGAGATATCAGAAACAACACTGTCAAAACTTATGTTTGCCACGGGAAATTGCCTGCCGCCCTGAAACACATCGGTACGGGAATCTACAGGATTCGGAGGAACCTCATTGGGCCTATAAGTTTCGACAATTGTTCCGTTGTTCATTTTATGCGTATGCACTCCAAACTCAAGTTTTTCAGCACCAAAATCATTATGATCAAGATCGTCATATTTGGGCAAAGAACTAGTTACGACATTTGTCGCCAAACCGTCAAATCTTACCCCACGGTTGGAATGTATTCTGCCGTTCACCGTTGTTCCGCTTCCGAAACGCATATCGTCATTCGCAAGCACGATGTTCTCGCTCCAAGACGGTCTTCTGAATCTAACTCTGACCGTACGTTTCACAGAAGGTTTTTTGAAAGTCCATCCGGTTGATGTTGCCATTACTATAGTAGAACCCAGCTGCGGTTTTTGCACTTCAAGCCGATATCTTCCAATCACGTTTCCCTGAAAGTCTTTAAAATCAGCTTCGTATGCACTGCAGACTCCAATTGGGCAGTTTGGTCCCGTCGTTTCCCAAAAATCATTGATCTGTTCCGCTGTTCTTCCGGAAATTTCATGCGCCAAATACCACCTATAATAAAATATCCCGGCCTCGGCTACCTGAAATGCTCTTTCGCGTTCTACTCTATCCTTGCTATAACTTACTTGGGAGGTTATGTATCCCAAAAGAGAGGTAAGTATTATCGATACTGCAGCAACCATGACCAAGACAAGTGCAAGCGCGCTGCCTTTTTCGGTTCCATAAATTTCTTTTTCAATCTTTTTCATCGAAAATCAATTTAATGAATGCGATCATAATCATTGAGGTTTCTAAGCTCAACAAAAGTTTGTTGATGAATATTTTCCGGAGCATTATTCGGATCAATGTTTATTTTAAGAAATATCTTAACAAGGCGTACTCTTGACCGGTCAGTCTCCGAATTCGAATCAGCAGGATAATTCATATTATAGTAAGTGAACACTGGATCACTCGCCGTATTGACGATATGCTCGGCAAGCACAATAGTCTCTTCATCTCCCGGTTCATATATTGGCGGAAGTCCCGCTGATGGATTTCGCACTCCCATATAAACAGTATCGTCATCATCCAGAAAATAAATATGCAGGCGCTCAGTAGCTCCGTCATTGTCGTAATCCGAATAAAAGACAAAATCGTTTTCACCGATTGAAGCAATAGGATATGCCCCGGTATCAGATTGACGAGCTTTTCTAATATATTTTGTCAAATCACCAATACTCCTAGAAACCGTGAAAGATGCCCTGCCCATTTCCATGGAATACCTCTTATTTTGCACCGTCTTATTGAAAACAAGAACAGACGCTTGTATGCCAAGCAAAAAGAGCGTGATTGCAACTATTGTTTCTATTAATGTAAGTCCCCTTTTAAAATATTTTTTGTTTTTCTCCATTTTAGCTTTCTGTTAGCACAATATTCTTTTTCGTAAGACCACTTATTGTAATAGAATCATTTTGGGTTTCATATCCTGCCGTCTGTATTTCCAGGTTATACGTCCCGCTTGCAAGCGGAGTCTCTCCATTGGGATAGAAAACCACACCTCTAGCGGAACTTGTCTCGCCGGAAAAAACCTCCGCACCGGAGCCGTCAACCATTCTCACCTGAGCTCCGGCAATTGGATTTCCTTCACTGTTGGTTATGTTCAAAAACAAACTGTCGATATTTTTGTCTGCAACTTTCATGACGTACGTGAGGTCGCTTCCGGGCATCAAGTTTGCAGGAGTTTGCGATGGATCAAAATCAATGAATTCAAACTGTGCGTGAGGTTCCATTGTTATCTTATAGTTTCCGGGGCTTATGTCGGGATATTCTTTCTTGCCGTTTGTGGAATCAGTTTCCGCTGTCGCGCTCCCTAATCCGAACAATTCGTTTCCGTCGGTATTGGACATGTTATAAACATCATTGCCCTCATTATCGCGTCCTATTCTTTTCCCTCCTTCCATAGAAAACCTGATATTTCCAACAGGATTTCCTTGAATATCTTCAGTCTTTATTGTAAGGTCCGCAAGTTTGTTTTGTTCGTAGGCATAAAGATTCATTGATCCCATGATAACGCTGGCATGCGGATACCTCGGAATAAATGTGGGCGTGGCATCCATCGTTTCAACTGTTTCGTAGCCATTTTTGGTAATAGTAAAATGATATCCCCCGACCGAAGCGGATGCGGAAGGCATCAATATGTGTCCGTCAATGCCCGCAACCTTGGTTGTGCTTACAGTCGGAGAAATGGAATTGTTTTCTATATGTATTGACGGCTCTAAAACACCGTTCCCGCTGCTATCCGTCACATTTATGGCCAATGGCGCGCCGCCCGCATCAGTCTCAAGTCCCGGCGGAACAAAGCGGGACACCGATACCACACTTTGAGATTGTCCATTGCTGTCATCCCAGGAAACAATTACCTTAACAATTTTATAATCATTGGGAATAAGATCAGCATCATCAACAGCTAAGCCGTCATATGGATCGTCTTGATAATCGACCGAGGTTACTATATGAAATGATTTTCCGTTTGTGACAACGTCATCGATTTGTGGAATATTGCCTGCCGGAATTCCATTTTGAAGGGCAATGTCGTCATAAGCCAGATTCCTGACAATTTCCATTCTTTCATTAAGAAGGGCAGCGGCGACAAGCCTGTTTTTTGATTCGACAATATATTTGATTCCAATAGTGGAAACAGTATAAAAGGCAACAAAAGTCACAGACATGATGAATATAACGATAAGAACCTCGACAAGTGAAAAGGCATTTTTAGTTTTATTCAAAATTCGAAATTCAAACTTCATAATTCTTAATTCTATTTGATGGTATCCATCATGCTATACATAGGCATAAGCATGGCTACGGCAAAAAATCCGACAGAGGCGCCTATTACCACCATAAGAAGCGGCTCAATGATTGACGAAAGGTTCTTTGTAATCTGGTCAACCTCGGCTTCATAGAACTCTGCAAGCTGAAGCAAAACACTTTCTGTTTTTCCCGTTTCTTCCCCGACTTCAACTATCTGTGAAACCATTATCGGAAATATGTCCTGGTGATCCGCCAATATTTTGCTCAATGCGACTCCCCTTTGTATGTCTTCAACGCTGCCCAAAATCGCCTTCTGATAATAATAATTTGTGAGGGTGTGCGATATTATTTTGAGCGCGTCCACCGCACCGACCCCGCTTTTAAGGAGCGAGCTGTAAATCCTGGCAAAGCGCGCACAATTCATCTGTTTAACCAAAGGACTGAACAGCGGGAACTTTATCGATATCCAGCTGAGGACTTTTTTTCCTGTTTTTTGCCTGAAAAAATATTGCCCGAATAAGATCAGAACAATAAGACCTATCGCAACCAGCAAGCCGTGGTTCCTGAGCGCGTCACTAATCTTTATAACGACCTGCGTCATGACAGGAAGCTCCGTTCCCATATCTTTGAACACCGCGGTAAGCTTCGGAAGCACGAATGTCAGCATTATTATCCCGATCACAAACATCACAGTCAAAATCACTGCCGGATATACCATGGCTCCTTTTACTTTGCTTTTAAGATCATGCTCTTTTTCAAGCTGAACAGCAACAATCCTCAATACTTCGTCAAGGTTTCCGGCAGTTTCTCCCACGCTCACCATATTCACAAAAAGCTCTCCAAAAACATTGACGTGCTTTGCCAAACCTTCACTTAATGATTTCCCTGCCTGTATCTCTTCATGTATGTCTAAAAGGATTTTTCTGAATTTTTTGTTTTGCGTCTGAAGAGCAAGATTATTAACGGCGCGTGAAACGGTCAATCCCGAAGAAAACATAACGCCAAGATTTCTTGCAAAAATCATTTTTTCCTTAAGCGGAACCGATTCGAATTGATCAAGAAAATTCGCTGACGTTTTGCCTTTTTTTTCTTCTTCGACTTTGGTTATGGAAGTTACCAAAAAACCCTCACTACGAAGCTGCTGAGCAAGGCTTTTTTCATCTTGAGCGACTATTTCCCCGCCCTTGGTTTCACCATCATAACCTTTTGCGGTATAGATAAATTTAGGCATACAAAACTAACTTATAGCTTATAACTCATAGCCATTAGATCATATCCACTAAAAGCTAACAACTATAATCCACAAGTTATTCTTTCGTCACTCTCATTACCTCTTCAATCGACGTCAGCCCTTGTAATGCCTTGATAAATCCGTCCTCGGCCATAATCCTCATGCCTTTTTCTCTGGCTTTCTTTTCTATCCCGTCGGAAGTAGCATTGGATGTTATCAATTTCCCGATTTCTTCATCAACTTCAAGTACTTCATAGATGCCTAAACGTCCCCGATAACCTTCACTTGAACACTGTTCGCACCCCTTCGCACGATAAAATTTCAAATCCTTCCAGTTGATTTTAGCATCAACAATCCCATTAAGTTCAGGCACACTTTTCATCGTTTTTAAAATATCGTCCATGTCGAAATTGTCACTGAGAGCTTTAATGTCTTTTTCAGTAAGGCTATATGCTGCTTTACACTCGTTACACAATCTCCTCACCAACCTTTGCCCGATCACCACATTAACCGTGGAAGCAATCAAGAATGCTTCCGCTCCCATATCCAAAAGACGAGGAAGTGTTGCAGCCGCACTGTTGGTGTGCAATGTCGAAAGCACCAAGTGGCCTGTCATAGCAGCTTCGATTGAAATCTGCATGGTTTCCCCGTCCCGAATTTCACCGACCATGATGATGTCTGGATCTTGACGCAACAAAGCCCTCAGCGCTGCAGCAAATGTCATTCCTATTTTTGCATTCACCTGAGTCTGATTGATGCGCATCATTCTGTATTCTATCGGGTCTTCCACGGTGCTTATGTTAACTTCCGGAGTATTTAATATATCCATTATCGTATAAAGCGTTGTTGTTTTTCCACTTCCGGTCGGACCAGTAACCAAAATCATGCCATTCGGTCTTTTTATGTGTTTATGCACTGTTTCAAGCGCATTTCCCGTAAGACCCATCTTCTCCAAAGTAAGCCCTTTTGATGATTCATCAAGCAAGCGCATAACTATTTTCTCGCCTTCAAAGACAGGAATCAAGCTTACACGGAAAGAAATTTTGTATCCCTCTTTTTCAATTTTGAACCGTCCGTCCTGAGGCAGACGATGTTCATCCAACTTAAGGTTCGAAAGCACCTTTATTCTCGCAACAAGACCATCAAGAACCTGCCTTGGCAGCGTCATGGCATCGTGCAATATCCCATCTATGCGATATCTTACGCGAACTTCTTTCTCGTCCGGTTCAATATGAATATCGCTCGCGGACTGCAATATCGCATGTTTGAGTAAAGTATCTACAATTCTTACTATCGGCAAATCCTGCGCAATTTTTTCGAGGTCCTGGCCCTCCGCCGCAGAAACATCATCGGAATCCTTGCTGATAATGTCTCCGAATTCTGCTTTCAGACTTTTTTCATATTGTTTTAGAATCGTCTTTATACTTTCCTCATTTGTGAGACAGGGAATAATTTTAAGGCCGGTTTTCTTCTTTATGAAATCAATAGTTTGCAGATCTTCCGGGTTCTTCATTGCCACTTTTAGATTGTTTCCTTCCTTCTCAAAAGCAATAATATTATATTTTTTCGCAATCGGCTCCGGAATTATCTGCAGAATATCAGAAGTTATGGTTTCTTTTTCAAGATTCACAAAAGGCACACCCAATATATAGGCATACATTTTGCGTATTTCTATTTCATTGACAAGTTTTTTTTCTATGAGCAAATCACCCAATTTTTTGTTGGTTTCATTTGCTTCTTTGAAGTTTTCTTCAACAACCTTGCGCTCAACAAGATTTGAATCCAGCAAGAACTCTTTAAGTTGCTTGTTGTCTATCTGCATATTGGTCTTTTGTTTTTATTTTACCAGTATGTACCGGCATGGATATGCGCAAGAACCCGCCAAAAAGGTTGCATGCGAGCTTTTTATTTTTCAAGTATTTCTTTGATTTTTGACGCAACTTCTTCCAATTTGTAATCAGCTTTTACAAGATATGTGGTAGCACCCAATTCAAGGGCTTTTTCAACATCAGAAATACTGTCAAGATTGGTAAGGAGTATAATTGGAATATCTTTTGTTTTCGAATCGGATTTGACTTCTTTTAAAACCTCGTATCCATCTTTTTTAGGCAGAATTATATCAAGAAGTATAAGATCAGGATTGATCGTTTTTGACATTTGCAGTCCCGTTTCTCCATCAAGCGCGGAACTTATTTCAAATCCCTCGCTAGTAAGATATTCCGTCAGCACTTTTTGCAAAACAGCGTCGTCCTCAACGATGAGAATTTTTTTGGCCATATATGATTTTTTGGCTATTGAATTGCTAACGGCTCGAACAAGTCCGGCACCTTTTAGCAATGCAACAGTTTTTTTACTTTTTTAGATATGGGCAGCGTAAAATAAAACTCTGAACCGACATTTTCAATTGACTTGAACCATAACGATCCCCCGGATTGCTCAACAATGTTTTTCGCTATATATAAACCTAGTCCGGTACCATCCGTCTTGTTCTTTATTGGATTATTGCTGCGAAAAAACTTCTCCCCGATTCTTGCCTGCTCACTGCGCGGGATTCCAACACCATTATCCCGTATGCAAACCTGAACCAGATCATCCTTTCTTTCCAAAATGATTTCAACCATTCCCGATTTGCCTATATATTTTATCGCATTGGAGATAAGATTGTCGAGAACAACAGAAATACGTCGTTTATCCGCAACAATATTAAAATCACCTTCGTCAAAAGATACCACGAGTTCAACATTTGATGCGTTTGCCAAAGCTTTTTGAGACTGCACAAGTTCATCGATCATGTCCCGCAAGTTTATGTTGTCTTTTGCAAGCGCCAAGCTACCCTGGTCAATGCGTGCGGTATCAAGAAGATCATTTACAAGTCTTCCCATCTTTTCTCCAGAGTGAGCAACCTCATTGATTATTTCAAGCTGTTTTTCACTGAGTCCGGAACTATATTTCGATTTCAGAAGTTCCATCTCCCACCTCATTTCCGAAATCGGAGTTTTTAATTGATGTGAAGCAATCGAAACGAATTCGGTTTTCATTTTGTTGGCCTTGGCAACAGATTCGACCGTGCTGATAATAAAATTTCCAATGGTAAAAAGAAGAGCCACAACTGATGATTCGCTTATTATCACTATCTCGGGAGAATTATAGTGTTTCGAAGCTACATAGACACCAAATATGGCAGCAACAATCACTACCCCCATTACAATAAACAGAAAACTGGGTGTTTGCCACACGCTAACTCCAAGCTCTTCAGCTTGTTTTTTAAAATTAAACTCGTTAAGTATGCGCTGTTTTAGCATTTAAACAAATTGAAATTAAACGATTCTTTTTATTATTATAGCACACAAAACGGATAATTAACAGAAAGACATTTTGAAAATTTTAAAATACGCTCAAAATTAAAAGATGGCTTTGAATAACCATCTTTCACGTTCATTTTAAGGCGGCATTCAAACAGTTCAAATACTCATATTTTAAATTCAATTACGTCGCCATTGCGCACAATATAGTCTTTTCCAGCCGATTTTATCTCTCCCAAATCTCTGGCTTTGCCCCATGAGCCGATTTCCAGAAGTTTGTTCCATTGAATCACGTCGGCTTTAATAAATTTCTCCTGGAAATCCGTATGAATTGCAGCTCCCGCTTCCGGCGCGGTCGAGCCTCTTTTGATTGTCCACGCCCTTGATTCGTCCTTTCCGGTCGTCAGAAATGTTATAAGTCCCAGGAGATCATAGGCAGCAACAACTAAATCATCGATATGCGAAATCAAACCCATTTCCTTTTTGTCCTCCTCGCTCATATCAATCAATTCTTCTTCGATTTTGATATCAAGCTTCACGTGCTTTCTTTTTTCAAGTTCATCCGCAAGCTTCTGCTCAACATCAGCCACATTATAGACGAACAAAAACGGTTTCATGGTCAGAAGTGACATTCCCCGCATGATCTTTTTTCCGTTTTCTTCTTTCATAATTTCTTCCAAACCTTCGGTTTCATTTGCTAGATTTCCGTTTTCCAACGTTTTTTTTATTTTCTCAACAGCTTCAAGCTGCTTGTTGGCGCCTTTTTTGTTGCCTCGCACATCTTTTTCAACCCTCGCTTTCGTTTTATTTACCGTCTCAAGATCCGCAAGAATAAGCTCCGTGTTTATCGTCTCAATGTCGCCGATTGGATCAATCTTGTCGTGTACATGCGTTATTTTTTCATTCTCAAAGACACGCACAACCTCGGCAATTGCATCAACTTCGCGAATATTTGCCAAAAATTTGTTTCCCAATCCTTCGCCCTCTGATGCGCCCTTGACAATCCCGGCAATATCGACAAATTCAACAACAGCCGGCACGACTTTTGCCGAATCAGACATTTTCGCAAGCTTTTCAAGCCGCTCGTCCGGAACCTTCACAACCCCCACGTTAGGCTCGATCGTACAGAACGGATAGTTGCTGATATCAACCGGATTTTTTGTAAGAGCCTTGAATAATGTTGATTTTCCCACATTAGGCAACCCCACAATTCCAATTTTCAATGACATATAGTTAAATTTTTATTGTTTAAGAATTTTATTCACATAAAAATTTCAACCATTTCGCAGAATAAACCGTTTTTTGGCATAGCAATCATTTGAGAATGATACAACAAGCAACCAAAATAATCAATAAACCTGCTCTTTCTTTTTATCAGAATTTGTGGTATTAATAATTGATACCTTTTATATATAACACTTGCCACATGATACCTGATACTATTTTGATTCATTACGGTGAAATCGCACTTAAGGGAAAGAACAGAAATTTTTTCGAAGAGCGGCTGATCCAGAACATAAAATCGCAGATTGAATCGTTCGCTCCCGGCAGTTTTGAATATGTAAAAAAGTTTTCGGGAAGCATCCTGATAAAGCCCAATAAGAACGGGATTAAAAATATCGAGAAAGTGAAAGGGGCATTGCTTCACACGTTCGGCATCACGAATTTCCATTTTGCCGTAAATGTAAAACAGGATATTGAAGCACTCAAAAAAACATGCTGGGAACTTTTCAAGGATGAAAATTTTGAAACTTTTTGCATAAACACCCGGCGCTCAAACAAGAATTTTCACCTGAATTCAGCGCAGATAAACGAGAAAGTAGGAGAATATGTTCTTGAAAAATTCCAAGGAAAAAAGGCTGTGAAACTCAAAAAACCCGATTTGATCTGCCACATAAACATCGTTGAAAAATCGGCGCTTGTTTCGCTTGAAAAAATCAAAGGGCTTGGCGGAATGCCGGCAGGAACGCAGGGGCGCGCCATGGTTCTTATGTCCGGCGGTTTTGATTCTCCGATTGCCGCTTGGCAGATGCTTAGGCGCGGAGTTAACGTTTCCTATGCACATTTCCATTCGATACCATATACCTCGAGGGCTTCCGTTGAAAAAGTCGAGAGTCTCATAAGCGCCCTGAAAAAATTCGGCTCGTCCGGAAATTTGTATCTCATTCCGTTTGCCGAAGTACAGAAAGAGATTATGATGAAAACTCCCGCTCCGCTTCGCGTGATTCTTTACCGCAGATTCATGATGCGCATCGCAGAAAATCTGGCGAAAAAAGAAAGAGCCCTAGTGCTCGTCACAGGCGACAGCGTGGGTCAGGTCGCATCGCAAACTTTGGAAAATATTTTTGCAGTAAACGAAGCGGCAACACTTCCGGTTTTCCGCCCGCTCATCGGAACAGACAAAGAGGAAATAATCCAAACCGCCAGAAAAATCGGGACATATGACATTTCCAGGCTTCCGCACGACGATTGCTGCACGCGACTTATGCCGAAAAGCCCGGAAATCCGCGCGAAACTTTCTGAAGTTCTTGCGGCCGAAAAAAACCTCAATGTTGAAAAAATTATCCAAGAAACTTTAGAGAAAACAGAAAAAGTTGCAATAAAATAACACAACAGACAGCCATCCGTTGTGCCTATAGGGCGTTATCAGCAAAAAATCACAAGACTTTCATGAACACTCACTATCAGGAAGATCGTATCATTGCAGCACAATCAAAAAACCGTCTCAAAAAGACGGTTTTTAAAATTAAGCCATGTGTTTTTCTACCATGACCTGAATTCAACAGCCTCAAATTCTCCGACATTCAACTCCTTGCCAATTATCTTTATCTTTTCTCCTGCCCGTATCTTGAAAATATTGGGATGAATCATGATTTTTTTAATCAGCCATTCGTTCCCATGACAATCTTTAACAATCATCTTCCCGTTGTCAAATTTAATATCAATAATTTCCCCACCGAGAAGTCCGCTGTGCGGGTTGCACCAGATCCAATTTTTATCAAGACTCACAAAATGATAAAACGGAATCCTATCTGACAAGATTTGATCTATTTGCCGCCCGACGCCAGAATAATAAAAAAAGATTCCCATCACAAGGCTTGCAATAATGCTGATGGAAACAACCACATATACTTTGCATCGGTACCAACCTTTTATGTGCACAAAATCATAACAGGCAAACCATGCAAATAACAGCAGGGAAATGATCCAAACATACGGTATCGACAGAAGCACGTACTGCATAAATGATTTGTTAAGGTGAAAATAGATATCCCAATCATGATTCAGGAGAAGGTCCGCCAGAACAGCAAACGATAGCGCTCCAAGCAAAAGAGAAATGATAAACATACACCAAAAAATGCCATCCCTTACCACAAACATCCAGCGCGGAGATGGAATGATGTTTTCTTTCTTAATTTTTCTTAGAATTTTTTCTGTCGTTATTGTCATACCACTTTTGATTACTCTTGCCGACAAGTGCCATAAAAGTTAATGTATTGCCAAAAATCATTCTTTGACAATATTAACGCTTGAGCCTCTTTTCTCTTTCCCGAGCTTTTTCTCTAAACTGTTTTTTGGCCCTGTTGATAAGCGTGGCTATTGTTCCCATGGGTTTTTCCAGAATGTCCGATATTTCCTTATAATCCTTCTCTTCAAGAAATTTCAAAACGAGTATTTCTCTGTATTTATCCTCTAGCTCGTTCAATATTTCATAGACTTCTTTTGCGGTGAATTTCTTATCGAGATCTCTTGCGATATCTTCGTTGCTTGCCAGAATATTGAGTATATTCGAGTCTCCTTCATATGTCATGACCCTGGGACGCGCGGAAACTTTCCTAAAATGGCTTATTACTTTATTATGCGCAATCCTATAAATCCACGATGAAAATTTCAAATCCTGATCAAAATCGTTAAGATTTTTGTACGCACTTAAAAAAACATCTTGAAGAACGTCCTCTGCGTCTTCTTTGGAATTCACTGAAATCCGCATTATGTATCTTAAGAGTTTTTCCTCATAACGTTCCATTATGGAAGCATATACCTGCGGATCTTTCAGCGCCAATGCAACAAGCTCTTCGTCAGTTTTTTCTCGGAGGTCTTCCGATATTTCAAAAAAATAATTTTTCATCCTTGCGAGGACGCGTGTACATATAGATACGCAAACCAATACTCTGCCATTTCGTTTTCACCGCGTCCGTTTTAAAAATTACATGCCAATCTTGAATATCATATCATACATCTTCAAAAAAGTGAAGAGGAAAGCGTATTTTCAAGAAATTATTCTTGGAATTAGCGGTGAAATGCGGGCTGTTATCTCGTAGTTGATAGTTTCAAGCATCAACGCCATGGATTCGGCAGAAATATTTTGTTTACCCTGGCATCCCAAAAGAACAGCTTCGTCTTCTAATTCAACATTTTGAATGTGTGAAACATCGACTGCAAACATGTTCATTGCAACCCTGCCCAAAACATTGCACTTTTTCCCTTTTATCAAAACCTTTCCCTTATTTGAAAAGCCGCGATCATAGCCATCACTGTATCCCTGAGGAATTATTGCTATCTTTGTGGGTTTTTTAGTGATATAAGTTAACCCGTAGCCGATCGAAAAATTTGCCGGAACCGCTTTGACTTGCGCAACATGTGTCACCCATCTTAACACTGGTTTGAGCTTGAAATTATTCTTTTCAAATTTCCTTTTCAAATCCTCGGAAGGCCACATGCCATACAACATTATACCTGGTCTTACTATCAAAGATTTCCCGCCGTTTTTTTCGTATGCAAGAATTCCTGAGCTTGCCGAAATGTGTGTTTTTAGTCTGCACAGCCCGCTTTTTTCGCATATCGAGACGGCTTTCCCGAAAAGATTCAACTGCTTTGCCGCATGCGAAAAATCGGTAGTATCCTCGATATTGGCAAAATGCGAATAAACGCCATCAACAATAATGTTTTTACAGCTCTTAATTTCATTCACCATTTCTTCAAGATTTTCAATCAAAATTCCTTGCCTTCCAAGCGATGCATCAATTTTCAAATGCACTTTGGCTTTTTTGCCGAGTTTTTTTGCTGCACGATCAATAGCCAAGATTTGATCTCTGTCGTATGCGCATAATATTCCGCCGAGCTCTATGACTTCAGCCATTTCTTTTCTCGGAACATATCCAAACACAAAAGTTTCTTTCTTCGAAACTTTACGGAGCAGCCTCAACTCTTCAATATCGTCAACCTGAAAGTAATCCGCTTCTTTTTCCAAAATTTTAGCAACTTCATTCTGTCCGTGCCCATAAGCGTTTGCTTTTATCACTGCCGCTATTTTCACTCCGGGACGCACAAGTGTTTTCATTAAACGAAAATTATGCAGAAGATTTTTTTTGGAAATTTCAATGTACGAAAGCATATTGGCATTTTATAGTTAAAATATCAAAATGTAAAATAATAATATAAAATGAAGAACAAAATCATCCTTCACTCAAGAAGCAAGCAGTATTTGCTTGAGAATATGCAAATGTGGACTGTAGGAGAGTCGAACTCCTGGCCTCAGCAATGCGAATGCTGCGCTCTACCAGCTGAGCTAACAGCCCAAGTAAAATATAAATGATGATGAACAAAAACCGCAAAAAACTTCTAAACCAAAAAATGTATCCATGAATGCAAAATAGAAAAACTTATACCCATTTCCCGCTTATTACCCGGCACATTTCGCCGCTACTTCCTGCGCCCTCATTAGGAATCGAACCTAAATTTCAGGTTCCGGAAACCTGCGTTCTATCCATTGAACTATGAAGGCATCTGATTGATATATGAAAAACCCGCAGATTTGCAGAACCACTACGGAATCTAAAATCATGTCATTACCTTCAAATAAAACCTTCCCTTCAAAATCCGCTTAACCTTTCAAATTACGCTCCTTATTCCTGACAAGGCGTAGATGTCATTATATACCAATCAAAACATTGTGACAATGGCAGGCGCAAATTCGGCAGCAAATGTATCAGATGATTTTCCGGTTTAACAATTTTGTTAACGGACATTTCGCGTGATCATGTATTATCGCCGGACAATATTTTCTTCCGTAATTTACCAAAAGATAGTTGAAATCGATCCAATCTTCTCTCGGCACAATTTGCATCAGATCTTTTTCAATCTTATTTGGATCTTTTTCATCGCTAAGCCCCAAAACGTTTGCAAGTCTCTTCACGTGCGTGTCTACCGCAATGCCCTCCGCTTTTCCGTATGCGCTGCTAAGAATTATGTTCGCGGTCTTGCGCGCGACTCCCGGAAGCCCGAGAAGCTCTTCCATCGTATCGGGAACTTTTCCGCCAAATTTTTCTTTCACCATTTTCGCGCTTGTCAGAATATTTTTTGCTTTGGCATTATAGAAACCGGTTTGGTATATATCTTTTTTGAATTCGTCTATATCGGCCTTTACATAGTCATCAAGAGTTTTATATTTTTTGAAAAGTTTCTTTGTCACTTCATTCACTTTTTTGTCCGTGCATTGCGCCGACAAAATCACCGCAACAAGAAGCTCCCAGGGATTAGAATGATTAAGAGCCACCTTGGCGTCTGGAAAAATTTTTCTAAGCTTCCGCACAATGATTTTGGCTTTTTCCCTGCGAAGTCTGATTTTATCTTTGGAAAGTTTTTTCATGGGAAAATCTAAAAATACTTACGTTTTCTCAATTCAATATAAGCACAGACAAAAATTTTCTTCAAATATCGGAATTAGAAGGGCTTTCAAAAATTCAATATGCGCATTTTCCTTCTTTATTGCAATATCGTAGAAGAAAAGAGCAGCAAAAGCTGTAAAAAATAGCATGACGAGCCAGCAAAACAATAACTCGCGCAAGCCGGACAGGCAATGATAAATTTCAACAAAAAGAAAATTTTAATAATATCGCCCCATCCCGATGATGAGGCTTTTGGCTGCGGAGGAATAATTCAAAGATGCCGAAAAAGCGGAGGAGAAGTCTATGTTCTTTATCTAACTGTTGGCACGACCAGGGATTTTTCCAAAAAAGAAAAATCAACCGCCGATCAAAGAATGCAGGAAATAAAGAAAGTCGCTTCTCTTTTCGGTATCAAGGGATATAAAATCGCATTTATCGGAGAAAAATACCACCTCAAGCTGGATTCGATCCCGATCAAAGACATCATAAACGAAATAGAACGCGGAGAGAATATTTCCCTGGAAAAAATAAAGCCTGATATACTGCTAATTCCGCCCGCGAACGACTATAACCAGGACCATCGCATCGCAAATCAAGCATCAATCGCGGCGGCAAGACCCACAAGCGGAGAATTCAAATCCTTTCAAAAAACAGTTCTTGAATATGAACTTCCTCCAAATGCATGGTTTCTGGGAGAAATATGTTCGCCGCCCAACTTTTATATTGCCCTTGAAGATGACGAGTTTGAGACAAAGCTCAAGTCCCTCGAATTTTACGGATCGCAACTCAAAAGCTCGCTTAATCCGCTATCAATTTACGGATGCAAAGCACAAGCATCGTTCCGCGGAATGCAAGTCGGAAAAAAATTCGCTGAGGCCTATTTTGTTAAAAGATTAACGGCAGAATGATATGATCCTTACAGCACACCAACCAAATTATCTGCCCAACATGGGTTTTTTCTACAAGATGAATCAGGCGCATATCTTTGTTGTCATAACAAATCTGCAGTTTGAAAAAGGAGAAGGCTGGCAAAGGAGGCATAAAATTCTCGGACCGCATGGCGACATCTGGCTGACCGTGCCGATCAAAGGATCGAAAATGGTAAACATCAAAGATGTTGAAATTTTCAACGGAAAAAACTGGCGCAACAGACACGCACAAACACTGCGCATGGCATACAGGCATACCAGAGAAAGAGAATTCTTGAAGCAACTTGTATCAATATATGAAAAAAAATGGGATAAACTTTACGATCTAAATTTCACCATCATCAAATTCATGAAAGATTTTCTCGAAATTCCCACAAAACTCGTGCTTGACGACGAGGTGTGCGGAAGAAAACAAAAACTTTTCATAAACATGTGCAAAAAATACGGCGCATCGACGTTTCTTTCCGGCATGGGCGCAAAAGATTACATGACGGAAGAATTTATTCTGGACATGAAAAGAAATAAAGTAGGGCACGAATTCGTGAAGCGGAACGTAACCGCTGGTTATCCGTATTGCGCCGCGCACTATATCCTAACTGAAGGGAAAGACTGGGTTAAAGAGATTATAAAGAAGGACGCCGCGGAAAAATTTTCACAACCTGCGCTCGGGACTCTTCCACGTTCCGTCTGATTCGATGAAAAAAGCCCTGAAAGCATTTGTTATGAACATATAGGCGTCTATGATTCTTAAAAAAATGAAGCCGAGTCCATAGAAAAGAAGTATCGGCTTTTTTTCCAGGAAAGCGACTACTGCGGTTACGGTATAATCCACCGCAAAGACGGCAATGAACATGTCGCGAAATTCTACGCGGCCGAATCCGAACATTTCCCGCATATACGGAATCGAAAACGAAGCATACGAAGTCAAAAAATACCATTCAAATATGAAGGGCATGAAAAGCATGAAAAATCCGTAAAAAGTCATTTCAATCAGAAGCACGCTGAGCGCTGCCCAAAAAAAACTCGGCCAGACTCCGTGCCTTTTCACGGTCTGCCAAAACCCAAGATTCCACCGGTCGACTTGACGCACATAGTCGCGAAGATTAAAAGGATCCTGGCAGGCTCCGAACGCTTTGGGATTGTAGCCGATTTTACCAAGTTTTTTGCGATGTAATTCAAAAGTCATGTTGAAATCCTCAATGATAAGTCCCGGAGCGTCTATTTCTATATTTTTAAGCGCTGACGTTTTGTAGATGCTCGCAAATCCCGGAATAATAATCGTCACGTTCGTGTAAAACCAGGTTTGTCCGTAGCGGATCATCGCCTGAAGAACTTTATACAACCTCACTCTGTAAGCAATAAAAAACATTGACCATCTCGGAAAATAATGATTTTTCCATTTAGTCACCGCGTGCCCGGCAATGGCCGCCACTTTGGGATTTTCCAAAATAGGCAAAGCTTCTTTGAGATAATTTTCATCTATTTCCGTATCCGCGTCCACGATGATGACGGCTTTATACCTTTTCAACAAATCAAAACGCTTCAGCAAAAAAGCCAGCACCTTTGCCTTTCCGCGGTTAGGCCGGATGCTGGCCACGTTGCAGCCCTGTTTTTTTGCTATTTCAAACGTCCTGTCGGATGAAGAGTCGCTTCCAACATAGACATTTTTTTTGGGCACTATTTTAAAAAGAGATTTCAGCGTCTTCTCTATGCATAATTCCTCATTGTATGCCGGAACCATCACTGCGACCTCAGCGGGAAGAATTCGATCGGCGGCGTTTCTAGGCCCCATTCTGCTCATATATTTTTCTTGAATGTACCTCGCTATTCCGACGAAAGCCCAAAATGAAGCGCTCAGGCCGACTAGGGCCAAAAACCCGACAATCCACTCCATACTCATTTGTTCATAATTTTATTTTTTTGCTCATTCAAGAAATACTCGACTGTTTTTTCAATTCCTTTTCTCAGAGTGATTTTCTTTCTCCAACCCAAGGAACGAATTTTTTCGATCGAAGGCTGGCGCGCGCAATGATCATCGATAAAATGTTCCCTGTGCTCCACTCCGCCTTTCCAGTCGACAATTTCAGACATGATTTCGGAAAGCTCATTAATGGATACCTGTTCGACGCTTCCGATATTATACACATTGCCTTTTGATCCGCTTTCCATTACCCGCACCAGACCATTCACCAGATCATCAACGTACAAAAACGTCCTCGTTTGATTTCCGTCGCCGTAAACGACCGGTTTTTTGTTGGAGAAGACGCTTTTAAGAAAGCGCGGAATGACGCGCGGATCTTCAAGGCGCATTCCAGGACCGTATCCATTGAAAAGCCTGACGATGTCGGCATCAACGCCGTATTTTTTCACATACATCATAATAAGGCTTTCAGAAAATCTTTTTCCTTCCTCATAAGGACTTCTGGGTCCGACCGGATCAACATTGCCGGCATAATTTTCGTCCTGCGGAAATTTCTCGGGTTGCCCGTAAATTTCACAAGAACTTGAGAACACCACCTTCGCACCGCATGCTTTCGCGACTTCCATGACATTGCGCGTTCCGATCGACGAAACCATGAGCATTTCTTCCGGGAGCTTCTTTATATTGGGAACTCCCGTAGGACAAGCCAGATGAAATATTTTTTTGAGCGGAAGCTTGGAAAATTTTTTTAAAAAATCGTCAGAAACAATGTCTATTTCGAAAAATCGGAAATTTTCCTCTTCCAAAAGCCTTGCAGTGCTCTTTTTCTCTCCGGTTATAAAATTATCCACGCCATACACCATGTTGCCGCCTGAAACCAGATGCGCACAGAGGTTAGATCCGATAAAACCGGCCGCACCGGTCACAAGCACGTGTTCTGTGTCATTTGTTCTTTTTGCCTTCAAACTGGCAATTTCTTCATTTTTTGCATTGAATTTCCCCATAATTATTCATCCATAGTCTGCTTTTTACGTTCTTTACTACAAAACAACCCGACATTTCTTCTTTAAAATCAAGCTTTATTAAAGCCAAAAATAACGACTTAAAAGCCATTTTGTAAATTTTGGCTAAAAATTGATGCCGAATAGAAAAAACGTGAACCATTTTCAAAAAATATGTTTAAATTGAATGTTTTTTGCTGAATTTTTGGCAAATATAAAAAAGAGCTTCCTTTAGCCACAAAACACTTGTTTTAAATTCTTTAAAGAATGTGGCGAGGCTTAAATAAGGGCTTTTTTAGAACCTAAAATTTCGCCTCGGAATGATTTTTCAATCAAAAAACATTTTTTGAAAAAAGTAATTTACTTTTTTTCCATATTCCATACTTTCGCAGTTAGCATTAAAAACTCCATTTCAAAAACTTTGAAATGGCTAAAAAAGATGGCTTATTTAAGCCAAAAATATATGCCCCACATTCTTCAAAGAATGTAGAAACACCAATTTTTGGCTTGTTTTGGAGATTTTTTTGTTTTTGATAAAAAACAAAATTTCAAAGTTGTTTTTAAAAAAATAAAAAAGACATTCTTTCGAACGCTTTTTTGTCTGTCAGGATGCAGGAATTCGAACCCTGTCTAAATGGTCCCGGATCACTCGTGCTAGTCGCTACACCCCCAGATGAAGTTGCCTATGTATACTGTCATAAATAATACCCAAAAAATTATAGTCAAAAACATTAAAAAAGCGTAAAATGGATGTGTAATCAGTATTTTGTTACGTAAATGTTGCGTAACGTCAATGAATGCATGAAAACAAAAATTTTTTCCATCTTTGTTTTTGCTTTTGTTTTTTCTTTTTGTGCAGAAATAGTTTTTGCCAGGGAAAATGTTACGGACTGGTACATCAAGAATTTTGAGACTGAAATCGTGGTCAACAAAGATTCGACGCTGGATATCACGGAATGGATCACCGCTGATTGCGGAAATGCCGCAGGAAAACACGGGATTTTTAGAATTCTTCCCGAAGACGTGAAAATTGAAGACAAAAGCATGAGCATGCCAATTGAACTTGTTGACATTACTGATTTTAGCGGTTTGCCTTTGAAATATTCGGAATCAAAAGGCGCAAAAGACAAGACTGTGACTTGGAAAATCGGAGATCCCAATGTAACTGTCAGCGGAGTCAATAACTATATTATTCGCTATCGCGTAAAAAACGCTGTCAGATTCTCAAATGATTCTTTTGATGAATTATATTGGAATCTCAACGGAAATTTTTGGGATTTGGAAACAGACAAGTTTCACGCAAAAATCGTTTTTCCTGAAGAAATAACGAAAGACAATAGCAAAGTCGAATACTATACCGGTTTAACGGGAGAGAAAAGAAAGGATTTGGCGGCATTTTATTGGAGCGCGCCGAATGTCCTGGAGTTTGATTCGACAAAAACACTTTTGGCAAGACAAGGAATTACCGCATCGGTAATTTTTCCGAAAAATATAATTTCTCCGCACAAGTTCGGTTTTTGGGAGCTTTATGGAAAATATTTTTGGCTGCTGATCCCGCTTGCCGTGTTTGTTGTTTGTTTTTTCCTGTGGTGGAAATACGGGAAGGATCCGAAGGTGAACAAGACCATCATGCCCGAATATGAAGCTCCCGGAAACCTTACGCCGATGGAAATCGGCATGCTTAAGTCAAGCGGGGGTTTTAACAACAGCTTGATCACGGCGGAAATAATCAATCTTGCAACAAAAGGCCTGATTTCAATAAAAGAAAACGATGAAAAAGCTTTATTTGTAAACAAGAAAGAATACGAATTTGCAAGACTCCAGAATCCTGAAAAAGAAAACAGCCTCAACAAATCGCAAAGAATGATTCTGGAAAAAATATTTGAAAAAGGAGATGTGGTGAAGCTTTCTTCCCTGAGAAGCTCTTTTCACAAAGTCACCAGGGATTTGAAAAAAGCGACAGAGGACGTCTTGGTGGAGAAAAAATTGATCGTAAGATCTGCGCTGAAGCTGAGCATCGGATTTCGCATCACGGGAGGTGCGCTGATATTTGCGTCGTTCTTTTCTTTGCCGATTTCTTTCTGGCTCGCGGCAAGCTCTTTTGTTTCAGGACTAATCATTTTTCTGTTCGGCCTTGTCATGCCGCTAAGAACCGCTGAAGGCGCGGATCTCTATTGGAAAATCAAAGGTTTCAAGCTGTTTATGGAAACGGTGGACAAAGACAGGGCGAAATTTTATGAAAAAGAAAATATTTTTGAAAAATTTCTGCCATACGCGATTGTTTTTGGAATCACCGATCTCTGGATTAAGAAAATGAAGGAAATCTATGGAGAAGAATATTTTGCAACACATGCTCCCGTCTGGTATGTCGGAAACGCGGCAGCCTTTAATGCGGATAATTTTTCAAACACGATAAAGTCGCTGTCAAACGCAATTGCAATGAGCACCTCCTCGACGTCAGGCTCAGGAGGAGCGGGAGGATCAGGCGGTGGCGGCGGAGGCGGAGGCGGAGGCGGATGGTAGAAGTAAATCGCATGACAAAAATCTCTCGGGAAAGAAAATGACCGCCCCGAATGCAAGAAATAGAAGATCTGGCAATAGCGGTCTGATTATTGACCGGAAGCGTTTTTTGATGTAAAATAAATTTTAGTTTTTAGCACAAGTATTATTCTCTAAAGCCGGGGTGTGGTGTCAACGGCTAGCACGAGTGGTTTGGGACCATTTAGACAGGGTTCGAATCCCTGCACCCCGACATTAATCGAAAAACACCCCTTTTCAGAGGTGTTTTTCTTGTTAAAAGCTTCTTAATTCTCTACTACCAAATCTGTAATTTCTTCGCTTCCTATCTCGACGTTGAGTTTTTTTATTATATTTTTTCTTTGAAGAGAGATTTCACTTTCCCAGGTTGAGCCTGTGGCTTTGACAAAAATTTTTCTGTCCCGAAAAAAAACAGGCTGGATATTTTTTGAGCCCTGTTTTCCGTATTCTTCCTTAATCACTTGCCTGAAGATATAGAAAATGGTTTCCGGATCAACCGATGTTGGCCTTGCCAACTTTTTTTTATTCAATAAAGTTCCGATATTTTTCATACTATCTGTTTTTAGGTGGATGGCGAAACGGTGGTTGTTTCGCCTGATCATGAATCACGAAGCGGTTTTTTTCTTCGAAAATTTTTCAGGATCAGAGAAGTGCGTAGTGCACACGCCAGTGTCCCCGTCGCATTCATAGTGATCATGTCTCATAGACATAAGACTAGTACGAAACTGACCCTCTGGTTTACAAACTTCCTTAGACTTGTCGTGTCCGCAAACCGGACACATGAAGGTGCTTTTCCTTTTTGCCACTAACAAACCTCTTTGAGTTTTATTCCCCCGCCCAAAAAACAGATTTAATTCTTTATCGGCATTATGATGTATGTGTATGTTGGAATTTCTTCTTTCTTGTCCGTCGCCATCCTTATGACCGCGGCCGATGCTCCGCTGTTCATGAGAAGAAAAAATTTCGGCGTTGCAATCGCACCAAGCCCGTCAGCCATATATTTCGGGTTGAAAACCGCTTCCTGCGCCTGACCGTCTATCTCGGCATCCAAGACGGTACTGTTTTCACCCACTTCCTCAGCTCTTGAAGCAACCGTGACGGAATTTACGACTGGATTTACATTGAACATAACCTCTCCGGTCTTATTGCTTGTAAAAACTCCGGCGATCTTCACAGCTCTCAAAGCGCTGTCTTTTTCGAGCAAAACCTTGGTCGCAAATTTCTGCGGAATAATCTGACGATATTCCGGATATTTGCCGTTAATAAGCCTTGAAACAATTCTCACGTTGTCCACCTGAAAAAATATTTGACTTTCTTCAATACCAACATTGATCTCTTGCGTGTCATTCCCGATAACTCTGAAAACTTCGAGGAAAGTGTTCAGCGGCACTATTACAGAATTTGTTTTTTCCAAAAAAAGATCGTAAGCTTGACCGCCAGTCTTTTTTAGCTCAATTATGGCTTCAGCAAGCCTAAAACTATCAGTAGCAGCCATTCTTACCACATCTTTTTCCAAAACAACATCAAACCCGGTCAGCTCTGGACGAGAAGAATCCAGTGAAACACAAACACTGAGCTTGGGAATCGCCTCTTTTGTTTCCTGGGCTGGCAGGGAAAAGAGAAAATCTCCATCCATTTCGGGAATAATGGGAAAATCCTGAGACCCAAGACCTTTGATTTGCGCCTTGGATGAGCCACTTTCTATAAAAAGAGTCTGATCTTTGACTTCAAGGGATACCGTACTCTCGCTTGGCAAGTTGTTCACAAAATTACTGAGAAGCTTTGCCGGAACAGTAATCGCGCCCTCTTGTTCTATTTTGGCCCCAATCTTGAGAAAAACACCTATCTCAAGGTTGGTCGCAGATATTTTCAGCATCCCATGGTCAGTTTCTAAAAGTATGTTTTCCAGAATCGGAAGTGTGATTTGCTTGCCAACAACCCTCTCGGTGCTATATATAGCCTTTTTAAAATTTTCCTGCGTGCATGTAAGTTTCATATGAATTTTCCTTAATTTAAGCCTTAAAAACTATTTCTACATTTTTTAAACTTTTTGAGCTATGAAAAATATGCCTTTATTGAGCTACTTTTTCATTATTCACAGTTTTACACAAGTTATCCACAACTTTTATATGGCATAAAGCCTGTCTTTTAGAATTGCCACATCTTCTTTGACTTTATCGTCGTTTTCTATGTCTTTTGCTATTTTCTCGAATGCGTGCAGCGCTGTTGTGTGGTCTCTTCCGCCAAACTGGATCCCGATGCTGGAATAGGAAGTGTTCAGTTCGCTTCGCATGAGATACATTGCCAAGTGTCTGGCATAGGCAATCTCCTTTTTGCGGCCTTTTTCGATAAGCTCTTTCACCGGAATGTTGAAATATTGAGAAATAGCAGCAATTACATCCTGAGGCTGTATTCCCTTCTTTTTCCCGCTTGAAATAATCTCTGAAAGCGTTTGCTGAACGAATTTGAGCGTCGGTAGTTTTTTATTGAACTCACAGGCTGCCACTATTCTGTTGAGTGCCCCTTCGAGCTCCCTGATGTTGTTTTTTATATTTTCGGCAATATATCTTATCGTCTCCTCATCTATATAACAATTCTTTTCCGCCGATTTGGATTTTAAAATTGCTATACGGGTTTCAAGATCGGGCTTTCCGATATCGGCTATCATGCCGCCCTCAAAACGCGATTTTAGTCTTTCCTCAAGCGTAGCGATAGCTTTCGGCGGACGATCACTGCTTATCACAATTTGCTTGTTTATCTGATATAAGGCGTTGAAAATATGAAAAAACTCATTTTGCGTTTTTTCCTTGCCTGCCAAAAACTGAACATCGTCTATTATAAGCAGATCGATTGCCTGATAAGCAGCTTTAAAATCGTTAACCGTTTGGTTTCTGATAGAATCTATGAGTTCATTTGCAAAGCGCTCCGAGGTGATATATTTGATTTTTTTGGTCGGATCTTTCGCTAGAACTTCATTGCCTATCGACTGCAAAAGGTGCGTTTTTCCAAGTCCCACTCCCCCATAGATAAAAAGCGGGTTGTATACTTTTCCTAAATTTTGCGAAACAGCATAGCATGCCGCGCGAGCAAGTTCGTTGTTTTCCCCAACGATGAAATTTTCAAACTTATATCTCGGGTTGATATTAATTCCTTCCTGCGTGCTGTGGTGAAAATGGGCGCTGCTTTGAGCAAATCCGGCGTTTTGAGCCGCTTCAGATTTTTCGTTCTGCTGCGTAGAAATAACTGAATCAATTTTTCTTGTTTCCTGCCGCGGAAGCTGATCATTACTGCAAATAACACAACTGATCTCCCTTACATCGTCCTGAAAATTCCTGATGGCCTTATATATGTATGTGTTGTATTTGTTTTCAAGCCATTCCTTTGCAAAGCCGTTTGGAACGCCAATAACGACTTTTCCGTTTTCATTGGAAACTATCGAAGTGTTCTTAAACCAGGTGCTAAAGTTTGCTTTTGAAATAGAAAGCTCTATTTCGCCAAGCGCCGCCTGCCAAAGCTCTGCGTTATTCATAAGTGTTTACCAAAAGGATATTTAAATAGCAAAGCATTTTTCATCTAAACGCATATTGAATTGTACCATGCGCCCTTTGCATAAACCAGAAACAATCGTATCCCGATTGTTAATAATATGTGCACAAGTGAATAACTTTTTTCTTTTTGCCTTAAAAGCCTCTCATTCGCCTTTTTCTGTAGAATATTACTCTTTATGTCAATTTGTCAACCCTATAAAACCCGTGAATGTCTCTTGGCATCTTTTGTTGTGTATAACAAGTGATTTTAGGCGGTATGACAGGAATTTTTTCCAAAATCGACATTTTGTCGAAAAAAACCTTTGCTGCGCCATTTTTATACGTGATAAAAATTGACTTTTTCCCCGTTTACTGATAAACTTACCTATAGTTATCAACATTATATTATTGAATATTTTCGGGAGTTGCAAAGCTAAATTGCTCCTGCAAAAACGGAAAAAACATCGGGAATTGTTGATAGCTTATGGATAAAAAATTTAACAAATTTATTAACAAAAACAATGAAACGAACATATCAGCCGAAAAAAGGTCGCAAAAAGAGCAGACATGGTTTCCTTCGCAGGATGAGTACTAAAACCGGTTCACAAGTAATCAAAAGGCGAAGGCAAAAGGGACGCAAGAAGCTTTCCGTTTAACGCTTGGAAAATATGCTTCCAAAAAAGAACAGATTAACCAGGCGCAGCGACTTTGCATCCGTTTATGCCAAAGGTTCTTATTTCACACACGGACCGGTTTCAATAAAATTTCTCAGAAACGGACTGTCAAACACTCGCATAGGTTTTTCCGTAGGAAAGAATTATTCCGCAAAAGCGACAGAACGCAACCGGATGCGAAGAATTTTAAGGGCTGCGTGTCTTTCTCATCTGGAAAAGATTGTCCCGGGCTATGATATTGTGATAATGGCAAAACCCGCCAACAAGGGACCTGATACAACGGAATATTCCTCGCTTCTTGGAAAAATTTTTGAAAGATCGGGCCTAATGAAAGGAACAGTTCAATCAAATTTCAAAAAACAATAACATGTCATTTATTTTTAACACTTTCATCTACGAACCTCTGTATAACATCCTTATCCTGCTATATAACATAGTACCTGGAAGTGACTTTGGTATTTCAATAATATTAATGACAATTCTTCTTAGAATATTCCTAATTCCGCTATATCAAAAACAAATCGAATCACAGAAAAAGATGCAGGAACTTCAGCCGAAAATAAAAACCATACAGGAAAAAACGAAAAACAACAAGGAAGAACAGACGAAACAATTGATGGAACTTTACCAAAAAAGCAAAACAAACCCTTTTTCTGGATGCTTTCCACTAATCATACAACTCATATTCTTCATAGCAATTTACAGAGTACTGATCAATATTTCAAACAACGGGTTGGCTGCTGATCCGTCGTTACTTTATTCCTTCATTTCCGACCCGGGAAAAATAAATCAGTTCTTCATACATATTATTGACCTTACCAGGCCAAGCGTGGCAATAGCGATCCTCGCCGCCATCGCCCAATATTTCCAGACAAAAACACTCATGGCACAACAGCCGCAAATTCCTGCAAAGACCGAATCTGACGGAAAACCTGACATAGCCCAGATGATGAACAAGCAAATGCTCTACCTCGGACCGTTCCTGACATTGTTTATAGGAATACAGTTTCCAGCGGGACTGTCGATATATTGGCTGGCCAGCACGCTGTTTATGTTAGTTCAGCAAATGGTAATACAAAAGAAGCTGCCAATCATGCAATCCGCCCCCAAGCACAATTAACCATTTAAATATAAGGGATCTTTAGGAAAACGTCCGATTTGATACCTTACACTGAATATGAATGAAAAAACAATAAGCACAATCAAGGAAACGGTTGAAGAAATCTTGGAAAAAATGGGATTTTCGGCAAGTGTCGCCATTTCCCAAGAAAAAGAAGACTCCGGGATCATCTGTGATATAACCACCGAAAAGGATTCAAACTTCCTGATTGGCCAGCATGGCTCTAACCTTCAAGCAATCCAGCATATCGCAAGATTAATCATACGCAAAAGAATCGAAGAAAAAACCAGATTCATTCTTGATGTTAATTCGTACAGACAGCAGAAAAACCAGTCGATCATAGAACAAGCGCTTTCAGCCGCTGAAGAAGCAATCGCGCAACATAGGGCAATCGTAATGAAGCCGATGTCGACATATGAAAGGCGAATCGTGCATCTTGAGCTTTCCAAAAACCCCAAAATCACCACGGAGAGCACAGGGGAGGGAGAAGAAAGAAAAGTCATTGTAAAACCTTCAGATCTTATATAACCCAGAAAACCACAAAATTATTACCCGCCTGCAACGCTATGCGAAGCACTGCAGGCAGGCAAAATACAAAAGCACAAAAAGCATTTTCCATATTTTTGTATGGTTATAATTTTGTATCTTATTTGTAATTATGTAGATTATGGCAATTGTCAGAAAAATTGCGTATAACGTGGTTTTCAATGTAATCGCGAAAATACTTTCAACTGTTCTTGCCCTGGTCGGAATAGGGTTTATTACCCGTTATCTTGGCGCAGGAGGATTCGGAAATTATTCAATCGTCCTTGCTTTTTTTTCGTTTTTTGGATCGATTGCCGACCTGGGATTATATGCGATAACCGCAAGAGAAATCTCCCGCCCAAACGCGGATGAGAAAAAAATTCTTGGCAATGCATTCTCTTTGAGGCTTTTTTCATCAATTGCCGTTTTTTTTATAGCTCCCGTTATTGTCTTTTTTTTGCCATATTCAAATGAAGTCAAGCTGGGAATCCTGATCGCAGCTGCATCATTTGTTTTTTCATCAACATACGCTGTCCTAAACGGAGTCTTTCAAAAAAACTTGGCGATGGATCGAGTTGCAACCGCGGAAGTGCTTGGCAAGACGCTTCAGATAGCAATTATTATTTTCGCCGTCATAAATGACTTGGGTTTCATCGCGATCGTTCTTTCCATTTTGGCGGCAATGATTCTGAACTTTTCACTTGTTCTTTTGCAAGTATATAAATATGTTCCGCTTAAACTGCAATTCGATTTTGTTTATTGGAAAAAAATTCTCCTTGAAGCCGCTCCTGTCGGATTTGCAGCTATTGTTACTTTCATATATTTCAAATTCGACACAATTATTCTTTCCATACTCCAGGAAAGCGCAGATGTCGGAATCTACAACGCAGCATACAAGGTTATTGAAAACCTTTCCTTTTTTCCGGCTATGATTATAGGTCTTGTTTTTCCGATGTTTTCCTTTCACATTTTTTCAGACAAAAAACGTTTTGAATACCTGGCAAACGAAACGATGAAAGTTTTTTGCCTGCTTGTGGTGCCGATGGTAATCGGCGCGATTTTTTTGGCGGATGGAATAATTGAACTGATCGGCGGAGAGGGGTTTTCTGAGTCTGCCAATGTCTTGCGTATTTTGATTTTTGCCCTAGCCTTCATCTTTTTCGGAAATTTTTTCAACAATATTCTGATCGCAGCCAATCATCAGAAAAAAATGCTTGCAATTCTTGCTTGTTGTGCAATTTTTAATGTTTCAGCAAATTTTATTTTTGTTCCGCTGTATTCCTACACGGCTTCCGCGACAATTTCAGCCATTACGGAATTTTTTGTCGCTTCAGCAGGATTAGTTCTTACCGCAAAATATGTTTCATATGTTCCCCGCGTTCCAAATATCGGCTGGATTATATTTTCAGGCTTGATAATGGCAATATTCATGTTTTTTTTCAGATCTATCGGATTTTTCCAACTCTTCATCCTGGGAACAGTTATTTATGCCCTGTTTCTTTGGCTCACCAAAACCATCACTATCAATGAATTGAGAAGCATCGTTTCAAGCAAATGATGTTTCGTCAAACAACGCCGCAATGCAAAAGCAAAAACTTCCACTGGTTTTTGTCATCATTTTGAACTATAACGGGAAAAACAAGCTAAACGCCTGCATATCTTCCGTTTTGCATTCCGATTATGAAAACCTTGAAGTTGTAATTGTCGACAATGGCTCAAGCGATTCCTCGTTCGATGATGCACGCCGCGATTTTCCAAAATGCCACTTTATCAAAAGCTCGAAAAATTTTGGTTTTTCGCGAGGCAACAATCTCGGACTCCGCTGGGCGCTGGAAAAATTCGCGGACTTTATTTTTATCCTAAACAATGACACTCTGATTGAAACAACGACTATTTCTACATTGGTGGCAACAATGAAAAAAATACCCAAAGCTGGAATCATAAGCCCTTTGATTTTCAAAAAAAACGGAAAAGATGTATGGTTTGCGGGAGGAAAAATCGATTGGATAAGAATGCGAACTGAGCATATTTTGGAAAACGGCTTTTCGACTCCTCGCAAGACGGAATATATAAGCGGCTGCGCGATGCTTATAAGAAAAGACGTTTTCAAAAAAGTGGGTCTTTTTGATGAACGATTTTTTCTCTACTATGAGGACGCTGATTTGTCGCTGAGAGCTTCACGCAGAGGTTTCGAATTATACATAGTACCCGCAGCGCGAATCGTGCATCTAGAACAAAGCAGCACTGAAAATGCGGCAAAAACATACTGGCTTGTTGTTTCAGCGCTGCTTTTCTTTAAAATTCACGCAAACATTCTTCAGCGGACATGGCACGTGTTTTATTTGGCAGCAAGACGCACAAAAAACATCTATGATTTGTTTTTTAAAAAAAGTCGTACAGCAGAAGAAGTTAGGAGAGCTTACAGGGATTTTAAAACGATATCTTTTTGAACATTTAACGCCTTCTATGGAAGTATCCTTTATCATCTTAAATTACAGGAGCGAAGAATATCTGAGGCGCTGCATAAAATCGCTTGCGTCGCATGTTAATGACGTTTCCTATGAAATAATCGTGGTAAACAATGATGAAAAACCCTTAATGATTGAATTCGACAGTCCGAACATAAAAGTCATAGACAATGAAAGCAATAATGGTTATGCCAAAGGATGCAACATGGGAGCTAAATCTGCCAAAGGAAATATTCTCTTCTTTTTAAATGCGGATACCGAATTTTTGACTTCAGGTTTGCATGATTTTCTAAAAGTATTCAAAACCGACAATATTGGAGCTGCCGCCCCGCGCCTTCTGACACCGGAAGGAAAAGTACAGGCCTGGAGCGCAGGCAACGAAATAACCCTTGGCGAAATCATAAGAAATAACATGGGCCTATCAAGAAACAGGATGCTTTTGGAGAAAGAAGATATTTACCACGTGGATTGGGTAAGTGGAGCAGCATTGGCAATACCCAAAAAAACTTTTATCCGCTGCGGAGGTTTTGATGAAAATTTTTTCATGTATTTTGAAGACGTGGATATTTGCAGACGCATCAGAAACCTTGGATTTAAGGTAACGCTTGTGCCGACGACTAAAATTCTCCATGCAGGAGGAAAAAGTTATTCAAGCGCAAAAAAACAAAAAGACCACTACTATAAATCTCAGGATTATTATTTCAAAAAACATTTCGGAAGCATTATATGCTGTGTGTTGGGAATTTTAAGAAAAATTTTCACTTAAGTCTAAAAGCGAATCAACTTAACCCTATGTTCTCAAGAATTTTTTTAATTTTTTGCGCTTTTTTGCCATTTCAATTTGCCCTAAATCCGACAGAGGAGATCGACTTGGCCGTGGTAAGAATGATAGTGCTTTTGTTTTTTGCCGCGATTGTTTGCCTTGCCATATTAGAAAGAAAAACCGACGTATTCCGAAAAGATAAGATGTCAATCTTGATTGTGGCGTTTCTTCTGCTCGCAGCTATTTCTTTTTTCTTTTCGCAAGACATTTCTCGGTCATTGAGAAAAATGCTTTTTTTGCTTTCTCTTTTTCCCGTCTATTTTGTAGCATTGTTCTTTTTTTCTCAAAAAGAAAATACGCGAAAAATACTTGCTGCTCTTGTTTTTGGCGCATCGCTAGCCGCCTTTGTGGCGATAGTTCAATTTGCTGCGCAATTTTTTGTCGGGATCGATTCGGTCTACGCCTTTTTTGCAAAACAGGCTTCGTTTTTCCTCGGAAATTCGTTTTCCAAGACAGTTTTAGCGCACCCCAGCTGGCTTGTTAACAGCTCTGGTATAACATATATGCGGGCTTTCGCGTTTTTCCCCGATCCGCATATGTTTTCATATTACATGGGCATGCTTATTCCCTTTTCTATCGCCCTGTGGACCACAAGTTCCTCTTATAAGAAATTATTTTTTGTTTCCTCTTCCCTTTTGATTATTGCTGACATTTTGTCTTTCACAAGAGGAAGTTATGTGGCGTTGATTTCGGGCTGCCTGATGGCTCTGCCTTTTGCTACAAAACATGCCGCAAAACGATTGATTTTTGCGGCCACATTCCTTTCAATTTTATTCTTCGCGATTCCTCATAGCCCGATTTCGCAACGATTCGCCTCGAGTTTCAATCCTGATGAAGGCTCTAACACTGAAAGAATGAACAATTGGCAACAAGCATTATCAATAATTGTTGCTAACCCGATGGGAATAGGAATAGGCAATTATTCTCTTGCTATCAATCCGAATGTCGCATACAGAACTCCTATCTATGCGCATAATCTTTATCTTGATATAGCAGCAGAATTGGGAGTAGCGGCTGTCGCGATTTTTATTGCGATACTTTACCTAACATTTAGCAACTTTATAAAAGCCGGAAAAGAAAATGCTCTCTTTGTAGCCGGAATATCCAGCATGACAATATTTGCAGTTCACTCACTCGTCGAAACACCGCTTTATTCTGTCCATGTTTTGACGCTTTTTCTCATCATAGCCGCTTTTGCGGCAGCATCACAAAAATATGAAAAAACTGCTGACAATTGAAAATTTCTTATGTCTTTTGACGCTCTCCGCACCGTTTTATCTTGTAAAAGTTTCTTTTTTTGGCATTCCTACAAATGCTTTCGAGCTTTTTGGAGTGTTTTTGTTGGCGCTTTTTCTTGCGCTTCAAAGAAAAACTTTTTTTGAAGAAACAAAAAACCTCCCAAGAGTTTTGCTTGTGAGCATTTTTGCAATACTTCTAGGAGTTATTGCGTCAACATTGGCAAATGACAATTGGAAAAGCGGCTTTGGCATCCTCAAGGGCTGGTTCATTTTGCCAATCCTATTTTCTTTTGCGATATATGCAGTTATAAAATCAGAAGAGTCGATCGAAAAGCTTTTTGCATCAATCTGTTATTCTATCGCCATTGTCAGTCTAATTGCGCTTGTCTATAAGATGCAAAAAATAACAACCTATGATGGCAGACTCAGCGCGTTTTACCTGTCTCCTAATCACCTTGCAATGTATCTGTCATGCGGAATATTTTTTCCTTTTTATTTTTTCGTAAAGGGAATTTTACAAAAAAACATACTAAAAACCACGCTAAGCACAACAATATTATTGCTTGTGATCCTTTCGTTGTTTTTTACTTTTTCATACGGAGCATGGATTGCCGTTTCTCTTGCACTCGCATTTACAGTTATTATTTTTTCTAAAAGAAAATTTTTGTTTTCTTTGTTTCTTGTTTTGATTGTTGCTTTTGCTTTTTTGCTCCAATTTGATTCGGAAAAATTCGAGGCGCTCCGAAATTTTTCCGAGAGATCCTCTTTTGCCTCCAGAATGATGATCTGGAAAACATCACTACTAATGTTGAAACAATCTCCTATTTTAGGAATAGGTCCGGGTAATTTTCAAAATACATATTTGTCATTGCAAAAATTTTTCCCGCCGTATCTTGAATGGGCAGTACCGCAACCGCATAATATTTTTCTAGCCTTTTGGTTACAATCGGGAATAATAGGATTTGCCGGTTTTTTTCTGATCGTCTTTCATGCTATAAAAAACCTTTTAAAAATAAAAGGGATGGATTTTTCGTTGCATATACCACTGGTGGGATTTTTCTTTTATACCTTGCTGCATGGATTGGTTGACACCCCTTTTTGGAAGAATGATCTTGCTTTTCTTTTTTGGCTGAATCTTTTCCTTGCCGCCGCAATATGGAAAATAGCAACAAAAAAACCGGTCTCTTTGGAAACCGATCGCGTGCAGTTGTGAATTGCAAATCGCTTTTTATTTTAAATTTATTTTGTATAATTTTCCGTCTATTTTGTTCGTGAAATATAAAGCGTCTTCCGCACTTGAGAGAAAAAGATTTGCCGAATCAAATTCGCCATCTATAGCTTCCGCTTCTATTATCCTTTCCTTTTTTCCGGTTTCCAGATCTATTTTCCAAAAGGTGTCTTTTGTGTTGAAATTGCCTTTTTGATAATCATTCGGCATTACGGCATTTTCCGGAATTCCGCCAGGCAAAGCATAGTAAACATTTTTTTCGTCTTCAGACCATGCACATTTGCTTACCAATGTCGGGATCTGCAAATCCGTGTATTCGCCGGAAAAGTTTATTATGCCGAGAGTAAAGGCGCGTCCACCTCTTTCAGTCGATGAGCTCACTAAAGCTTTCGATCCACCGGGAGACCAGAGATAATCAGACCCGAATTTTCCGGTCAATAAAACTTTAACCTCTCCGCCAGTGGTCCCTATGATAGAAAATTTGGTTTCTTCGTCAGCATCAGGAAAATTCCAAAAAGAAGCATGCGACGTAAGAGGAACAGGTGCTATCGAAACGTTTCTGTGTTCAATGTCAGCCAAATATTTCCAGTCGTTTCCGTCAGGATTGGAAACATTTAAGGATCTTTTTCCAGTTACAGAGTCATAATATTTGTAGAAAATTTTTACCCCAAGATTGTCCCACGCGGCCGAATCTAATCCGCTTTTCAATCTAAAATCCTCCTGAGCATCCAAATCATGCCTATAAAAAACAGTTTTTCCATTTTCTTCGCTCATTGCCAAAAAAGATTTTCTGTCAGAAGACCATGAGAGACTTTTTATGTCTTTAATGTTTGTCGTGGATACCTGCTGCTTTTCTCCGGCCACCGGATCAATTTTCCAAATCGTTCCACTGGTTGGATCGCAATAAAGAATCGTTTTTTCTTTTTTGTCAAAAACAGCTCCCAACACAGTCTCACTTGAAATTGTTTGCAGCTGTTTTGGGGACTGTTTCGCTGTTTCTGGAATTATAGAAACTTCCTCCAGCACGCTCTGTGAAGGTTGTTGTGCTGAATAGTTTTCCTGTTTAAAGACAAAATTATACACGCCAAGAAAAACTAGCACAAAAACAAGAAGAACTGCGGAAATTATAAAAACATTTCTCATTTTTAAAGCTATCTTTAATAGTATCTTAATTACAAGACGAGGACATTCTTGGCTTTTCAAAATGCCAAGGCTCACTATCCAGCACACAAAAACCTCTTTCTCTCATGGCCTGAATTAGAGCCGCCTGATACCTATTTTGCCTACACGCTGCAAGATTCTGCGTGCACTCTTTTTGCGAAATAGCTTGTTTTCTGCCATCAGGCGTAAAAGCCCAAATATCCACAGCACGTCCCGTCGTGTGTGGACAGCTGGAGGGACCATCTCTCAATAGACATGTCGGGGGAGTACACGGACCATTTGATGGATAGCTTCCGCAATTTTCTCTAATAAGCTCTATCTGTTTTTTTTCTGTTCTTAATCCCGAAACCACGACTGGCTTCATTACGGTTGAATATGCAGGATTTCTTTTTATATCATCCAAAGCCTCCTTGAAGGATATATCAACCATGTGCCCATCGACAGAAACCAAATTTGTTGAGACGCTTCCCGAGACGCTTTCATCTTCGGCTTCAAGAGGGACTTGGTCCATGAAGTCTATGTTTATTTTCGTAAGATCAGGGTTGATCACATAGAGAAAAAGATATGCTCCCATCGCAGTCACAATGCCCACAAGAGCATCTGCTATTATATTTTTAGCACTCGCAACAACTGAGGTATTACCGGCGCTTCCGGCATACATGACTCCTCCAATAACAAGCATAAAAAGCCCCGCGATTCCAACGGTCCATATGCCGAATTTATATATTGCCAAAATCAAAGCCGGGAAATCTGTCAATACGGACCCTTCAGCATAAAACCCCGGGATTGATTCAAGAAGATGATATTCGAAAGCAGCAAAGGATGTTTTTGCTCCCACAGTAAAAATTATGCAAACAAACAAAAATATCATCAATTTTTTAATTTTGGAGCGCATTTTTGTTTTTATAAGTTTTTATTCTGTTTTATTTTGTCTTTTTGGTAAGAATTGATTCAGGCATAAGAGCAAACAACAGGCTTGAAAATAACAACAAAGCAAAGGCTGTGAGAGTTATCTCGAGTAAAAAGACAATTTGCCCAGGAAGATGCGTCGCAAGACTCGCCAGCATCGAACCCTTTGTTGCTCCTATTATGTTTGGAGTATCCACAACGTTTATTTGAATTGTATCACTTTCAATGTTTTCTAGCGAAATATCATTTACAGCTGTTATCCCCCAATGAGCCTGAAGGGCTTTTCTTTTGTTCAACACAAGAACATCCTGGGACGGGTCATAGATAGGAGTAACACTAACAGTATAACTTTCTCCGTCTATTTTATTCACCGGGAACGAAATTTCTCTTTGATTGAAAAATTCATCTCTTGCTAATCCATCAATAATCCAACTGAAATTATATCCCGTAATATCCCCCGTCCTGGCAAGTCTAATGGTGTTGCCCATGTGTGTTTCAAAAATTTTATTACTATAATCAGCTTCGTTCGGTCCAGTAGCGAATTTTCTATAACCAAGAAGTTTTCTCCAGACGTTGCTTTCATCGGCAGAAATTATACCTATCATCGATTCTGTAATTATAAAATACTTTCTAATTTCCACAGTCTCTCCCCTTTCGTCTACACCTTTTGCCACAACAATAATGCCCTCTCCAGGTTCTCCAAGAACCGGAAAGAAAAGAACATTACCCCTGGAACAATCGCTTGAAATGCTTCTACTGCATGTAAATGGTTGTCCATTAATTTCCCATGTTATACTAGAAAGATTGCTCGCACCCCTGCCTGCTATTCTCAATCCAACAATTTCATTTTTTGTCACATAACAAGAACCATTTGCTGTCATTCCATCTCCGGAACATATAGGAACAACTTCGTTCAAACTAAGTGTTCCGTCGCTGTGAGGGGTAACTAAATAAGCTCCTATGTTACTCCTAGACTGCTTTACTTTTATAATTACATGACCTCTAGCAATATTTGTGCCAGACCCCACCTGTTCACTTGCTGTCACCCTTGCGCGCAAATAAAACACCTCGTCGTCACCAACAACGTCTTCATCTAGATTAAGAAGAAATCTTAGTTGTCTTTTTCCGACGCCCTCAAATTCACTATGACTACTAAATTCATCTTCATCAATGACACGCCAGCTCGTTTCATCAGTTGGAACAGCATCTCCATCCCTACTTAAGTCAATCGCCCATCTAAAGAGCATGTTATTGACGTCTGCATGCTGAACGGAGGCGGTAACAGTAACCGTATCCCCCACTATTCCATCTGAATCATTTATTGGATTTGTCGGGTTTGCTTCAACATCAACCCTCATATTAGTGAGACCATTGTCACTATCGCGCGGATCCAATAGATTATCCTCCAAACAATCATTCAAATCTAAGTTTGTAGTAAGTATTCCTATATCTCCATTATCCAAATGCTCCACGTAAAAAGCTCTTGCTGCCACTTCATCCTCATCTTCTTCACCACTATAAAGACTGTCATCATCTTCTTCCATCTCTTCAAGAGCGCTACATTCTCCCTTTGAGAATGCCCATGTTCTAATATAGGAAGAATCTCTATGTTTTGTCGGCATCAAAGTAATTCCTTCTACAGCAACACCAATCTCATCTCCTTCAGAATATGTCCATGTTATTCTGTCAACCCCCAGCCCCATTACGGCAGCCTCATCTCTTTGCCTTCCATTCGTTGAAGTAGAATTAGGATCAGCCCCCCAAAATCTTTTCTCCGCAATACCAAATTCACCGTCACCAACTTCTTCATCGTCAAGACCTATTTCATCAGTATACTCCAGAAAGAGATGTTTACAGTTGTTTTCACCCATCTCAAACGAACAAGTTGGTTCTGAGTATCCAAGAGCATTTAAGCCACTGGTACAAGTAGCATTATTTGATTGCCCAAAATAAGATGGGGGATTTGCATTTATGTTGGCAGCTATATTTGTACCCAAAAATGTACAAAGATTTGTGCCGGCTGTACCGAAAATTGCATGATCATTTGAAGAATTTCCGTCGTTGGTAACACTAGATCCATCTAGGTTACCTCCTCCGTTCGGCATACATACAGGAGCTCCCCCATTTGGACAATATGGACTTGCTTCAAAATCTCTTAACTGAGTGTCGCTATTTATTCGGCACACCATGTTATCTGTATCACGGGAAGACTCCCGACATGATCTTAAATTATCAATATCTATAGTAGGAGGATCTGTGTCTGGTGGGATAAGATCAGGATCATAATCTGGGTTTGGGACAGTGCAGGTGGTATCATTATAGTCCCTTACACACGCGCGGTGATATCCGCTTGCGCACGAATTTTCAAAATCAGACTCAACTTCCCTTAATTCGTAAAATATCCCCGAATTTGGCCCTTGAATATAACAATTAGGAGCATCCTCATCATCCCAATCACGTGGTTCTGCCTCAACACCGCCTCCTGCGCTACTGCCAGAATAAGAAGCACTTTGCCAGTCGAAATTGCCACGCACAATCACTCTTGCAGCCGCTATTTTCCAATCATTTTCGGTTATATCCCCGTCTCTATCAAGATCACATGAATTGTTTGAACCAACATTATTTTCAAGGTCGCATCCATTTTTTTTCAAATACCAAGTAAAATATAAATTACTAGTATCCATACCATCAATAAATCCCCCAGGAGCAGCAATGGCTGTAACGCGAGAACCATTTCTAAACCCCCTATCTGATGAAAAAGCAACCTTCACAGAAGCGCCTTTTTGTTTGCTTTGCGATGCTTCTGCAGCCGCCCCAATGTCGCTTGCACCCAAAAGCTCCTCCGGCACAAATTCGCCCGCTACCACCTCCTGGGCATGAACACTAACCGGATAAGTTTCAATAAAAAGCATTCCTAAAATACATATAACCGCTGCTCCCTTTTGTATTTTAAAGCTTATTTTCTTAAACATACTTGTTTATGTAAAATTATTTTTATTTTAATGTATATATCATGCCCGCATTAAGCAAAAATAATATTATAAATTGCATAATGCTTGAATAAATAATTGATCTACTTTTATACACAATAATCCCTGCAAACAATGAAAAGATCATATATGGTACGAGCGTCCAAATAACACTTCCTGCAAATATTGCTAAAGCAATAAAAACTACTGCCTGCACCACAACCGCCCAAAACCCAATTTTTAATTGCAATATCCCCATTAAAAACCCTCTGAAAAATAAATCATAAATTACCACAAAAAACAGCGTTGTTGTAATTGAATATAAAATAAAATCCTTATAACTATTCACAATTGACGCAGGAATAAGGTATTTCTCATAAAAACCAAAGAAATAAATAAATATTCCGAAAATTATCCCTATCAAAGCTGTGCTTGTTCCAGACCAAATTAATCCTTTTTTCCAATCTCCAAACTGCAAACCAATGTCATCAAATTTTCTTTTTAAAATTAACGAATTAAACAGAATAGGAATCACAACAAAAAAACTCAAGAAAGCTACTACCTTCTGAAAAACATCAGTAATTGGAAAAAAAATACGCACACTTATTAATAAAAAGATAAATACTATTGAAATGATAAATTTTTTTGTTTCCATTTTTAAGACTTTTTAAAGAAAATTTTTCTTAATAAAATAATAACACAGAAAAAGCAATTTATCCAATTCTTAAATAATTGAGTTTATATTAATTATAATATATTTGTATATTTTAAATTTACTATTATTATGCGGAGGATTATTGTGGGTAATTAAAATAAACCTTTTAAAAAGGGCTTGTTTTAGTATAAGTATATGTGGAAAACAGTGTGAAATTTAAATATAACTATGTTTATAATAAAAAAATTTTTAAAAAATGTTTTGAAGGTTTATTTATTAAACAACTAATGCAACCACTATCAACAAGAAAAAAAGAGCTTTCAACTGGTTATACACAATTTATTCACTATTGTACAGCCTTGGAGCAGCTAAATGTAAAGATATTATGAGTACGCCCAAAAAAATGGCTATATCGGCCAAATTAAAAATTGGGAAAAATCCAAAAAGCGGTCCGATATAATCAATAACACAACCAAGTCGGACACGATCTACTATGTTTGAAAAAGCACCCCCTAATAAAAAAGTCATACCACACAGAAAAAGTAAATTATTTTTTTTAATAGCCATAAAATAGCAAATTAAAATAAAAAAAAGGCTTAAAATAAGCAAAAATAGGATATTTTTTATTTCAAATCCAAATGAAATTCCCATATTACAAACAAAAAAACCGCTCGATGAGCGGATTTTATACTTTAAAAATTGATCTATTAAAACAACCGCACTTAAAACGATTCCAGATAAGAATATTTTAAAAAATGTCTTGTTTAAGCCACTATTTGCTCTTTTCACAAATTGAACAAAATCTAGCATTGCATGCAAGTTTTAGCGGAAGGATAGGCCTTTAATCTCTCAATTGGAATTTCTTTGCCACAATTTTCGCAGATTCCATAGGTTCCATCTTCAATTCTTTTTAAAGCCTCTTTCGTTTCTACGAGTCGTTTTTCCAAGCTTGATTCAATCGCAAGATTTCCAGCATATTCCTCAACCTCAGAAGCGTTTTCATCTTCGTCATCTCCTATATTTGTATATGTCGTTGCATAATCTCCAGCCTCTTCGTTTACCGGTTTTGCTATTCTTTTAAGCTCGTCTTCAATCTTTTTTTGCTCTTTTAAAAGCAATTCTTTGAATTCTTCCAATGTTTTTTTGTCTAAAGCCATATTTTTATTTGGTTAACGGTAATATTTCTTTAATTTAAGTATAGCAAAAAAATAAAACAAAGTCTATTTTATTTTTCTTTATTTTTCGCTGAATCAAGAGCAATTTTAAACAAAAATATTTTTTATATGCCTAATTGTTGCCCGCAGCTTTGTAGCATCTACAGATATGGCTATAGCATCAAATCGATACGGCACATCCTGCATGTTGTTTTTTGCTAAATAAAACGAGGCAGCTTTGTTTAGTTTAAGTAATTTTGCAGGAGTTATACTTTCTTCTGGTAAAGGAGAAAATGAGCTGTTTAAAGCCATTCTTGTTTTAACTTCAACAAAAACAAGTTCATTTTTGTCTCTGGCTATTATGTCTATTTCTCCAAGCCTGCGTCCAGATTTATTTGAGAAATTTAGTGCAACTATCTTATAGCCGAGCTTTTTTAGATAGTTTTTTGCCGCTTCTTCGCCACGGGCGCCCAAGGAGAGTGATTCTTTGCGCCTAAGGATGTTTATGAGCATACTTATTTTTGGGTATGGCCGCATGCGGTCAACACTTAATTGCAAGTTATCTAGTAGGTTTTATATTTTCTATTGTCCTAAAAATAAATAAAAACCCCTTTTCTGGGTTCATTTTGATTTAAAAAGGATATAAAGATGAAATTGAATTTCATGTTTGTATTCTTTTTAAATAGGAAAGGTGGCCGCGGTATGGAAACCCGGCGCTGTAAAGCGCCCAATTAAATTTAATAATGGCGAACAGCGCCGAGTGTTATGCATGTATCAACACTAGACGCGGAAACGATATAGCCCGGGTGAAGGCAAGTTCTTCGTTATTTAGCGCAAGTGTATTTTGCATACATGCTTGGTTTAATCTTGTTTCTAACCTTTTATTACAAGATTTTAGCTTCTACCGTTCTCTGGCATAAAGCCTTTGATTGGTTTTTTGCAAGGTACTACTTTTTTATTTTTTATTTTTGTTTTATAAAAAAGTGTTATTGGGATCCTACTTGCGCAAGCCATAATATTATATAGCTTGCATAAGTAGGTCCCAATTTTTTGTTTTTGTTTTTTTGGGATCCTCGGTTAGAATCGAGGCTGTTTCTTAATGCTTTGATTATGAAACATTTGAACAGTGAGAAGCGTTCCAATCACAAATAGGGGGAAATTGTGATTGGAGCGCCTCCACCGTTCCCAAGGAAGAATTAAGTTGAGAAAGAACATGTTTATAACTCAATTATATCAAAAAATTTGCATACGGTCAATGATATGTCATAATAAATGACTGACTAAAGCCACAAAAAGGTATTTGTATAATATTTATTACAATGCAAATAAAAATTTATAACATGCGAAAGTGGAAAGACTTTTTAAAATCCGACAAAAATAGTATGTTTATACACAAGTTATCCACAATCTATAGAAATTTGATTTCAGTAATGCCAGCGTTTGAAGTGAGTAACGAAAAATATTGTCTTGCTTCTATTAATAACCCCTCATTAAGTCAAACAATGGACCGCTGCAATTGAGCACCGAGTTGTCAATGAAAGCATTTTCAAGGTCTCTTGCTGCCTCATCGAAGTTTTTTGTGTTGTCATAAAGGCAAACCATCTCTTTGTCTATCCAGTTTGGGTCGGGGTTAGCTGGATAAAAGGTTTTTATTTCACAACGTCCGCTTTCCGGACCCATTATGCTGTATGTGTAGGAGGATCCCATAACGCCTTGCTCGGTGTATGTGGCAGGTTCGCAATTTTTAAATTTTTCCAGAAATTCTGCTAATGGCTGATCTGAGTCAGCTGCTGCCTGACTTTCCATATCCATGTTTTCACTTATCTCGATGTCTTCTTCAAGCATTTCTTCCGTCACTTCTTCGTTTGGTTCCTCTGTTTCATCTAGTGTTGCTATTTGCTGTTCCTCGGTAATTTTGTCTAAAATTGCATGCATCGCATTTTTACTGGTTGCTATAACAAGAGTTCCGTCCGATATCGTGTAGTCCAAGGATAAGTTTTTTTCACTGTCAATATTTTTAAATCTAATTGAAACGTTGCCATATGAGCCATTTCCAAATTCTGTGAGTGGCGTTATTTGTTCTGATTCGAGAAAAATCGGGGAAAGGTCACGTATGAGCGTCGCTTCTTGTTTTAAGAGATCGGTCGCCACAGCAGCGTCATTATTTGTTTTTGCTGCAATTGACAGTTTAATTCCGGTGTCGTTAAAGAAGAAAAATGAAAAATCTTCAGCTAAATTTGCGAGTATCGAGGGAGACAGTTCGAGTTTCGCTGCGGTCGCGAATATCGGAAATGCAATCGGGTTATTGTTGGAATCAACTATCATGAATTCATAGACGGGTCCGGCTGGTTTATTTGCGAGTTCAGAGGCGACAGAGGTTATAATGTTCCATATTTCGTCGGTAGTAAGTGTGGAGATATCTATAGGCAAATAATTTATTTTGTTTGCTGAGTACTTTTCTTCCGGGTCAATTATGACGACAGCCTGCTCTTCAACAGAGGAACCAGTTTGTTGCTGATTTTGCGGCAATGTTCTCGTTTTTATAAAATAATAAGTTCCCGCTCCTGCAAGCGCTACTACGAACAATATTCCAAAAGCAATCAGTACTAATGAAGCCACTCTGTTAGAAGAAGATTTGCTTTCAGGAAGAGGAATTTCAGTCAGATTGCTTTCTTGTCCGGGCGGGGGCGCAACTGTTTGTTTTGTAGGAGGTTGTGCGCTGTTGCCAGAATTAAACGGGTTATTGCTTGGAGCGGAATAATTTTCCGCCAAATTCCCCACTTTTGTTTCACCGACTTTTGCTGTTGTGGTGGATACATCATTAATTTTGCCTGTTTTTTGCAGGTTGTTTAAATCATCTCTCATTGTTCTTATGTGCGCGTTTTCGGGAATCTGTTCTCTTTGCGGAGTATTTGACGGTTTTTTTTGTGAAGCATTAAATGGATCCAACATTTTTTTGTTTTAATTGGTTAGAAAACTTGACAATAAAAATAGAAACACAAAACGTGCTTCTATTTTACAATAAGTATGAATTGTTGCCAAGAAAAATTATTTTTTCCTAGAAACGTTTTTTGCGGTCAAATTAATTCTTCCCTGATCGTCAATCTGTTTTACTTTTACTGGAACGATGTCGCCTATTTTTGCAACATCTTCGATTTTTGCTATTCTTTTGTCGGAAAATTCGGAGATATGAATCAATCCCTCCTGTCCAGGCAAAATTTCTGCGAACGCTCCAAAATTCATGAGTCTTGTCACTTTGGCGTTGAAAATTTCTCCTACTTTTACTTCGTGGGTGAGATTGTCAATCCATTTTTGCGCTTTCAATGCTGACGCTTCATCTGACGACGTTATAAAGATTGATCCATCGTCTTCTATGTCGATCTGTACGCCTGTTTCATCAATTATTTCATTTATAATTTTTCCTCCTGTGCCAATGACATTGCGGATTTTGGCAGGATTGATATGCATTGTTAGTATTCTTGGAGCGTACTGTGACATATTTTCACGCGGCGCCGGGATTGCTGCAAGGATTTTGTCCAAGATTTCCATGCGATTTTTTCTGGATTGTTTCAAAACCGCATCCAGCATTTTAAGGGTGACTCCATCAACCTTGACGTCCATTTGGAGTGCCGTGATTCCCTTTTCTGTCCCCGCAGCTTTGAAGTCCATGTCTCCATAATGATCCTCAAGTCCCTGGATATCTGTTAAAACCTTAAAGCTATCTTTTCCGACAATTATACCCATCGCAATTCCGCTTACCGGCCGCTTGATCGGAACACCGGCATCCATGAGTGAAAGTGTTGAGCCGCAAGTTGATGCCATCGAGGAAGATCCGTTTGATTCCAAAATTTCAGAAACAAGCAATATTGTGTAGGGGAATTCTTCTTTTGAAGGAATAACAGGGATCAGGGCGCGTTCTGCAAGTGCTCCGTGCCCTATTTCCCTTCTTCCCGGGCCGCGCATGGGGCGTACTTCACCAACTGAATATGGCGGAAAATTGTAGTGATGGATGTATCTTTTCTTTTGGTCGACTTCCATTGTGTCGATTACCTGTTCGTCTCCGGGCGCGCCGAGTGTTGTGACGGTGAGAGCCTGGGTTTCGCCGCGGGTGAACAGCGCTGATCCATGAGTTCTTGGCAAAACTCCGACTTTGCAATCAATGTGGCGTATTTCGTCCAATTTTCTGTCATCAGGTCTTTGGTTTTTCTCCAAAATGTTTTTATGAACAATTTCATCGGATGTTTCCTCAAAAACCTGTTCGGCAATTTCTTTGAGTTTGTCAATGTCTTCTGTGTATTTTTCTTCAATATGCTTATTAACCTTTTCTTTTATTTCGGCTACTTTTTCTTCAATATTTTTTTTGTTTTTGTCGTAAAGGATATCTGAAAGTTTTTCTTTAAGAAAAAGATCCTTTATTTCCGATTCAAATTCGGGCGTTCCGGCAAGAAGCACCGGTTGGGCTTTTTCCTTTCCAACTTCTCTGGCGATATTTTCAATAAACTCCGCAATTTTTCTGATTGCTTCGTGTCCAAATTCAAAGGCTCGAACAACATCCTCCTCCGTAATCTCTTTCATCCCTGCTTCAATCATATTGATTTTTTCTTTTGTCCCGGCAATAATAAGATCCATGTCGCCTGCTGCCACTTCGCCGTTGATAGGATTAAGAATGAAATCACCATTTAATCTTCCGACTCTTACGGCGCTAATAGGGCCGTTCCAGGGAATATTTGAAAGTGAAAGGGCTGCAGAAGCAGCAATCATTGAAACAATATCCGGATCGTTTTCTCCGTCAATAGAAAGAACGGTCACAACGACCTGCACTTCATTTCTCATTCTGCCATTGAAAAGCGGCCTGATGGTGCGATCGACAACGCGCCCGGTTAAAATCGCTTCATCCGACGGACGTCCTTCACGTTTAATAAACCTTGAACCTTTGATTTTTCCCGCAGCGTAATATCTTTCTTCGTAGTCAACCATGAGAGGAAAATATCCGCTGATTTTTGAAGCGCCTTTGCTCATTACCGCAGTAGCCAAAACAACCGTATCGCCATAGCGGACAGTTACTGCGCCGTTTGCTTGTTTAGCAAGAAGACCTGTTTCAATTTCAAGAACTCTTCCCCCGATCTGAAGAGACCATTTCTTATGTTCCATAGAAGAAACGTATTAGCCTTGCGCCAATGACGTTATTAACACGATATTGGGTTTAAGTTTTAAGCCCACTATTGTGCCCATGACGCATTCGCGAAGGCAATTTATATTGTTAATATACAAATTTTAGCCCGATTTTTAATTTTTGTCAATTTTTACGGTATTTTTATTTTCTGTTAGGATAATTTGTGGTTATTGCAATCAGATGGCCATGTTTCGCGAGATATTTGGCAATTTTGGGGTCGTCAAGAGTCCAGACTATGACCGGTAATTCCATAAACTTAAAAACTTTCATATAAAAAGGGATGAGCGCCAGTTTCCAATGCACGTCAACAAAATCTACTCCAAATTTCTTAATTCTAAAGAATGGGAAAATTTCTCTAAGACAAAGCACAATCGCTCGGACAAAGTTTTTCGGCGCCTTATGTCCGAGAAGCAGTCCCGCTTTTACGTCCGGAAAATTCTTTTTCACGCATTCGATAACTTTTTCTTTAAAAGAAACGACAATAAAATCTTTTTTGTCAAAATATTTCAAAATAAGATCAATTGCTTCTCTTTCATACCCCTCTTCTTTTATCTCGACATCCAATTTTGTTCTGCCTTGCAGGAATTTCAATGTTTCTTCAAGTGTTGGCACGTGAAAATCTTGTCTTTCGGAAATCTTTAAAAGTTCTTGATACTTTATACGCGCAATATCTTTTCCTTCTATTTCAGGATCATGAAAAAGCACCAACTTTTCATCTGCAGTTTTTCGCACGTCAAACTCGACCATATCGGCTCCCAACTCGATCGCTTTTTCAAAAGCTTCAAGCGTATTTTCTCTCACGTATCCTGATGCTCCGCGATGCGCGATAATGACCATAAGGCAAATTTGTTTATAACTGGATTATATCATAAAAGAGTAACGTTGGGCGATTGTTTTATCATTCTGTTTGCTTTGTTTTCAAGAGTAAGTCTTTTTCTGATGTCTCGAGGTGGGTTAAGTACCCGTTTCCGGCCTTTTGTATCTTACAAGAAAACTTTTCAGTTTCTGTTTTATTGTTTTCACGCATATCACTTTTTGCAAGAGCTCGATTGCGATCAGGGCCCAAGCTACCGAGGCGCTAAGTTCGAAATATTCCTCAAAAATGACCATATCGGCCGAAGTAAAATTTGAAAACCTTATTATTCGTGAGTCGATTATTGATGAAAACAGAAACATAAAGAAAATTATTATCAAAAAAACCTTGGCGTTAAAAGAAAAAATGTTTTTCCATAGTTTCAGTTTTCTTATCAAAATAAATGCAATAGACACGAATATCAGCAAAAGGGCCGCGGCAACAAAAGGTTTGTGCCAGTACCAATATGTGTCAAATGTTCTCAAAACAATTTCTACAAAATCATGAGCTGAATCTATCCTTACTCTTAAAAATGTGAAATTTTCGTATTTGAGCATGTCGCGTCCCCAACTGATTTCTTCCATGAACAGCAAAAATCCAAGGATAGAAAATGAGAGCGGGACATATTTTTTGCTTTTAGTGAATATTGCAGCTGCAATAGCGATAATGCCCGAAAAAACATAGAGTATAGCCTCTATGCTTTCAACCAATCCATTTTCTTCGGTGAATATTTCTGTGTGCTGCGGAAAATAAAAAGCGACCAGCATGGATACTGCTAGTCCTATTGAAAAGTATATCAGATATACCCAAACAGCCATTATGTGCATTGGCAAATTATTAACTTTGTTTATAATATCACATTGAAAGCTAGGTGCAAGCTTGTTGGACGGTTACCGTGCTTAAATATGAAAAAATCGTAACAAATAAAACATAAAAGCGGCCCTTTTGGGGTCACTTTTGTTTTTGAGCGGGTAACGGGAGTCGAACCCGTATCTCTACCTTGGCAAGGTAACATAATAGCCGCTATACGATACCCGCCTTCACTAAAGCTTCGGCGGGCAGGCCCGCTTGCTAATAGCTCAGGATTTTTAATAAATTTTTGTGGGACCAATAGGATTCGAACCTATGACCAAGCGGTTATGAGCCGCCTGCTCTACCGCTGAGCTATGGTCCCGGCCTTTTCTTTTTTTGTGCCGGACCCCAGAGTTGAACTGGGGACGCAAGGATTTTCAGTCCTTCGCTCTACCGCTGAGCTAGTCCGGCAAAATTTGTGTGGTGGGTGATACTGGACTCGAACCAGTGACCCCTTCTTTGTAAGAGAAGTGCTCTAGCCAACTGAGCTAATCACCCCGCAAGTCAAAAACCAAACAGGTTAAATATTTTGCAGTTTCAATTTATGTTCTTTTATTTTCAATGTGTTTTCAAAGAGATATTTCACTCACCTTGCTCTTTGAAAACTCACAGTTTTCAAAACTTTCCTTCAGCGGGAAACTCCCGCTTCCCGACCCCTTCCCGTTATTGTTACTTCAAATTTCGGTGCCTTCGAAGGGACTCGAACCCTTACGCCTAAAAGGCCACGCCCCTCAAACGTGTGTGTATACCAATTCCACCACGAAGGCAGCTTCTTTTTTAAATTATACCAGACTATTCTGTTTTTGCTTCAGTTTTTTCCTCAGTTTCTTTCGTCTTTTCCTGCTTTTCTTCGTTTGCAGCGTTTTGTGCAGCGGCATCGGCAGGTTCGGTTTCGTGTGTTTCTTCTTCGACTTTTGCTATAGCCGCAAGATCCTTATATTTCATTTTGAGAGATTTTGCGCTTTTTTCACGAATGAAATAGAGTTTTGCGCGGCGAACTTTGGCGCGCTTCACAACTTCAATTCTGTCAATGTTTGGCGACTGCACCGGAACCGTGATTTCTACGCCCACGCCATTTGAAACTTTTCTAACTGTTATCATCGGCGAAGAGCTTTGGTTGCCGGTTACGGAAATAACCATGCCTTCAAAGAGCTGAATTCTTTCTTTGCCTCCTTCCATGATTTTTCTGAAAACTTTGACCACATCTCCAGCTCTAAAAACGGGCATATCCGCCTTTTTTTGCGATTGGTTGAATTCTAACAATTTTTTATTCATATGTTTTGTCCTGATCCAGCATGAGCATGCTATAAAACGGCCCTCACTAGGCATCGGAAAAGTAAAGTTATATAGATTAAAAAGCTATTCCATAATAATGTAAAAACGTCCTTTCGTCAACCCTGCCAAGACGCTTTGATTTTATCGTTTTAAACCGTAAATAAGCGTTAAAAAGTTTCTAAAATCGACAGGCGGTTGTGCTGAAAAAATGTATTTTTCTCCAAATAAAACAAATTCAATGCTTTTCGCATGAAGCATCTGCCTTTTGGCAATATTTTTTATTGTCGTGTTTTTCTTGGTGTAAAGAGCGTCTCCAATAATCGGATGGCCCATTGAAGCAAGATGGACTCTTATTTGGTGCATTCTTCCGGTTTCGGGCACGGCCTCAACATATGAATATCCATTACACCCCTTGAGTACTTTATAATTCGTAACGGCTTCCCTGATTTTTGTCTTAGTTTTGCGGCCGGCAATTACCTGCTTGCGGTAATTTGAGGATCTGGCAATCTGTTTTTCGATCATGCCCTCTTTGTTTTTAAATGTTCCCAAACATATTGCTACATATTTCTTTTTAACCGTTCTTTTCATGAATGCTCTCTTAAGTTCCGCAAACGCTTCCTTGTTTTTCGCAATCACCATAATCCCGGATGTTTCTCTGTCGAGTCTGTGCACAATTCCGGGACGCATCCATGCGTCAATTGAGTCATCATGCACATCTTTTATTTTGGGATATTTTGCCACAAGAGCATTGGCAATAGTATTTTCTTTTTCATTTGCGCTTGGATGTGCTGAAATTCCAGCAGGCTTGTTGATAACGATGATATCTTTGTTTTCAAAAATTATATCCAGTTCAATTTTTCTGTTCGGGACAACCTCTTTTTTCTTTTCTGTTTCTGTGATTTCCAAAATATCTTTTTCTTGCAAGACATAGCTTGGTTTGACAATTTTTTTATTTGCAAGCACCTCACCGCTTTTTATTTTCTTTATCAGTTCTCCGCGGGAATATGAAAAAAATTCCGTTGCAAGGAATTTGTCTATGCGTTTTCCGGCTTTCTCTTTTGTGATAATGATTTTTTCCATAAAATGAAGTGCCCAGAAGAGGAAATCTCACTCGTCGCTTCCGCTCCTCTTTGAAAGCCCACGGTTTTCAATGCTTTCCTCCAGCGGAAAACTCCCGTTTCCCGACCCCTTTCCGTTCTCGTCCTCTCTTAAAAAATAAAACTAGGTGCCCAGGAGAGGACTCGAACCTCCACGGATTGCTCCACCAGTTCCTAAGACTGGCGTGTATACCAATTTCACCACCTGGGCATTGGTTGATTTTACAAAATATGTCTTCAGAGGTCAATATTGGATTTAACCAAGAAATTTCTTTATGCGATCAGTCTCTTCCTTTACCAAATCACTATCTTCATATTCCCCATGGTGTCTGGTTGCAGTTCCGTAAGTCTGTTTTTTTTGGTCAAGATGCAGATTCAGCGTAAATGATCCGCCGATCACCTCGGTGTATATGTGGAATCTCGGGTATCCGCTGCTTGCAAGCGGGCGGATAAAGCTCATTTTATTTTCATCTTTGCGTTGAAAAATATATCCCGCTCTTCGAAGCAGTGTTACCATATTTTCTTTTGGTGATTCAATTCTGATTTTCATAAGTATTTTTCATTATCTATAAAAAATTTTGTCGGGGCACCGAGAATCGAACTCGGTCTACACCCACCCGAAGGGCGCGTACTACCGGTATACTATGCCCCGATAAAATTTATTTTACCCAATGCTTTCCTTTTATTTCCTTATCCTCTTCTTCCTTTTTTTCTTCTATTTTTTCTTTTGCCATTGTGCGAAGTTTCACGAGATCTTCTGTATTGAGTTCTTTGGCGCGCGCAAGCAAATACTCGCGATCGTTTTTTGAGGCATCTTCAATGACTTCAGCAAGGAGAACATCCAAAATGGCTCCGATCTTCGGACCAGGCTTAATACCCAATCCCTTCATAAGATCATTGCCGTTAATCTTTAGCATCTTTACAGAAATTGCGTCATGTGAAACTTTCTCAATCATATATTCAAGATGGCGCAGCTTGTATGGTTTGGCTTTCGGCGTTCCGCTTCCCAATCGATCGGCGATGCGAAGATCGATCAAATCTTTCACGTTCTCAAGCCCGACTTTTTTAATCAATCGGCGCACACTCGCCTCTCCGACTTCGTCAGGATTGTAGTAGAACATGTGATTGTCAACAAGAAGTTTTACTTTTTGAATCACATCATTTGAGAATTTGAGGCGCGTGAGTATTTTTTCAACCACGCGCGCTCCGACATGATCGTGATTATAGAAAGTCGCGAATTCCCCCTCCCCTCTTTTCGTCTGAGGTTTTGCGATGTCATGAAAAAGCGCCGCCAGTCTTACTTCAAGTTTTTTTGAAGGGCATTTACGCAGTGCCATTATGCTGTGTTTATATATCGTATATATATGATGGCGATTTTGCGAAACGCCGACTCCTCTCTCAAGCTCGGGAATGACATATTGAAGAATTCCGGCCTTGTGCATCATATCAACTCCGTCTGCGGGATTGTCGGAAAGAATTATTTTCGCGAATTCATCCTTTATTCTTTCCATTGCTATGTGGCCGATCCATTTGGAATTTTTTTTGATTGCTTCAAGAGTTTTCTTTTCAATCTCAAAACCAAGCTCGGCATGGAAACGGATCGCGCGCATCATGCGCAACGCATCTTCATCAAATCTTTCATTTGGATCTCCGACAGTTTTAATAATTTTGTTTTTTATGTCTTTTTCTCCCCCATATAAATCCACGATCTTAAATTTGCTTTTTTTGCCGCTCGTCTTTTGTCCGTCGTTGCTGATTTTCAGTGCCAGCGCATTCATTGTGAAATCGCGTCTCGACAAATCCTCTTCGAGCGTCTTTGCAAACTTTACTTTATCCGGCCTTCTGCGATCGGAATATTTCGATTCAATACGAAACGTTGTAACTTCAATAACATCTTTTTCCCTGTCATCTCTGAGCGTGTCGCTATCAATAAATTTTTCCACTTTAACTCCGACAGTCCCGAATTTATTTTCATAGAAGCTGTCACCGGGAAAAATTTTCAAAACTTCTTCAGGCTTTGCATTTGTCGTGATGTCCCAATCCCTGGGCTCTTTTTCCATGATCAAATCGCGCACGCATCCGCCAACGACATACGCTTCAAATCCGGCTTTTTCAATTTTTTCCAAAACTTCAATAGCGGGTTTTGGAATTTTTTTAATCATATAGTTAGTACAAGTTGTGCCCCCAGCATGAATCGAACACACATCGTATCCTTAGGACGGATCCGCTCTATCCATTGAGCTATGGGGGCGCTTTATTAGTCCCAAACGTGGACCTGATCGGACTTGAACCGACGACCTTCTCAATGCCATTGAGACGCTCTACCAGCTAAGCTACAGGCCCATTTTACATGTTCTTTATTTTAGCAACTATATATTGCAGGGTCAATGTTTGTTTTGAAAAAATGCGCTATAATTAATACATGAATAGCATATCAAAAATAAGCGATTTTTTAAAGAACGCCCATATTTGGTTTTTTTGCGCTTTTTTAATCACAAATACCCTTTCCGTGCGCAGGGTGCTTTTTTTTCATCCCATAGAAAATCAGTTCAATGAATATACGGGGGCATATATTTACCTCTCAGATATTTTTTTAATTTTGGCAATAGGAACTTGGATGTTTAAATTATACAATAAAAATTATATATTGTCAATTAACAATTATGCCAAAAGATGCCTCTTCACATTCTTCGTAAAATGTAGAGAGATCATTTATGGCTTATTTAAGGGATTTTTTATAGATAGTGAGTTTAGGTTAGATTCAAATTATTCCACGTGGAACAATACAAAAGAAGCTTCAAGGAAAAATATTTCATCTCAATATAAATGTTCCACGTGGAACAATTTGGAAAATATTCCGAAACAAAATGTTCCACGTGGAACAATTTTACTGCTAAAAAATATTTACCAACAAGTTATCCACAGGTATGAACTTGTATTTCCGCTTGTTTTAGCCATTTTTTCATTTATATCAATTCTGTGGGCAACTAAAGCAGATATTGCGCTTTTTAGATCATTGAAGTTGTTGGAATTTGTTTTAATGTATTTTTTTATTATTTATGCGTTCCTTCCTTTGCAAAAATTATTTCACCCAGATACAAATGTTCAGTCTCAATATAAATGTTCCACGTGGAACATTTTAAATTATCTATTTTTAATAATTATAATTTCTGGCTTTATTCAAGCCCTTGTTGGCATAACACAGTTCTTTTTGCAGCATTCTATCGGTTTTTTGTGGCTTAAAGAAAGCATAATATCTCCGGATATGCCAGGAGTTGCCAAGATAATATTTAATGGGCAGTCATATATACGTGCTTATGGCTTATTTCCGCATCCCAACATTCTTGGCGGTTTCTTGGCAATGTCTATTTTAAGCACAATTGCATACTTTCAATTGTTCCACGTGGAACAATTTGAATCATGGCGAAACAAAAAATGTTCCACGTGGAACAATTTGAATCATGGCGAAACAAAAAATGTTCCACGTGGAACAATTTGGAAAATGTTCCAAAACGTAGTGTTTCACGCGAAACAATTATTTATCAAAACAAAAACATTTTTAAAAACGAAAAAGTTAATGGTGCTTTTTTATTTTTTTAAAAAATGTTCCACGTGGAACATTTTAATCAATTCAAAAAAGCTATTTTTGTATATTTTGCTTTTAATTCAGGGCACTGCACTTTCTTTAACGTTTTCAAAGTCGGCGATTCTTGGCTTATTTATGGGCTTTTTTTACTTATGGTTTGTAAAACTCTTTGCTTCCAACAAAATGTTCCACGTGGAACATTCACTCGTTCAAGACGTAAACTTTTGCTTGGCGAATGGCGAAAATGTTCCACGTGGAACAATTGAATCAGAGTGTTATAGTCAAACCCAGGCAAAATGTTCCACGTGGAACAATTTAGATCATGTCAAAACAAAAAATGTTCCACGTGGAACATTTTCAAAAACTTTTGTGGCATGCGAGCAGGGAGTGTTTAGTTTCTGGAATATAATTCAAAAAATGTTCCACGTGGAACATTTTGTAAAGAAGTTTTTTCTGCTGTTTTGCATAGTTACTGTTTCATTTTACCTGGTTTCAAAAACCGACCTAAATGTATTGCTGCTAAAAAGCCTTTATGAAAGGGAATTTTTCCTGAATGTTTCACGTGGAACATTTTTAGATAATCCATGGTTGGGAATTGGCGCCGGTCAATTCGTTTCAACCCTTTCAGTTTTAAACAATATAGAGAGCTGGCAATTTCAACCTGTTCATAATGTATTTTTGTTGATATTGAATGAATTTGGAATTTTTGTTTTTTTAGGTTTTTTGTTTTTTCTAATAAAAATGTTCCACGTGGAACATTCTGTCAAACAAGCTTGGAGTAACCTAAAAAACATTCCAGATAAGGCAAATGAATTAAATGCTTATTTTAAAGCAATTTTGATAGCTTTCACATTTATCATGCTTTTTGATCACTACCTTTGGGACATACAACAGGGGCAAATTATGCTTTGGATGGTTTTTGCGATGATAATTTTTTGCAAAAAAAATTGCATTTGCCATAAGAAGGAAAATGTGTCATAATATAAAATCATTTTATAAGCTCTACATAAAATTCGCCAACCTGTTTTAGAAAGGCAAAAGCTTTGATAATAATAATTATAATTGATATATATCTTTTCTTTTTATTTTTGTAGTTATGAGACGCAGATAAAACGATAAGTATGGTTAAAATAAAGCCTCTTTTTGTGTAATATGTTTGGGTGGATATAAATTATTTGGTGATTTTTAAAAAAAGTTGTATAATGATGAAAAATACTTTTTGAGAAATTAGATGTATATAAAAGTAAAACACATAAAAAGATTTCTTCTTGTTGCAGTATGCTTTTTTTTGGCATGCTTTAATTATTTGAATTTCGTGAAAGCTGACAATAAAAATGATTCAGATGTATGCAACAAATCAATTGATGCTGATTGTGACGGGCTTACTGATTCCGAAGAAAAACTATACAAAACAGATCCATACAATGCAGACTCTGATAATGATGGATATTCAGACGGAGTAGAAGTAAAAAGCGGTTATGATCCGCTGAAGTCTGCTCCCGGAGATAAGATCATGGTTGCCGAAAGTTATGATGATTCTTCTTTTGAAAATAATAATAGCGTGAAATCCAAGCCTACGAAAAATTTTTCTGAAAAACTGAAGGCATTCATTTCGTCGAAAGGAGGAAAAGTGACGGCTGATGATGTGAAGGGTTTTGCTGATGAGCAACTTGCGGGAATTATGGGAGAAGAGATTACAGTTGACACGTTGCCTGAAATTGATAGATCGGAAATAAATATATTGGAACAGAACTACGATTCTCTTAGCGAGGAAAAGCGCAAGGCAAAACAAAAAGAAGATGCCGCGAAATATCTTGAAGAAATGCTTTATTTGCTTGTAAGCAGCGCACCGGCGGATCTTGCGACAAAAGAAGATTTTGCTGCTTTCCAGGAGGATTTTATTTCTCATCTCAGCGAAATTTCGGATCCTGGCGTGGATTTGAAATATTTTTCCGATCTCGGTGTGAGACTTGAGGCTTTTTATGAACAGGCTGTGAAAATTGAAGTTCCGGAAACTATGGTCGATCTGCATATTAAATTTTTCCGCATAGTGAAAGGAGTTTTGTCAATGAAGGATCTTGAAGTTGATTCGAGCGATCCTCTCGGCAGGATGGTGATTTTTTCAAAAGCCAATAATTATATAGAATTGATTTCGGATTTTTTCCGAAATGATTTTAGTGATTATTTTTTAAATTTAAACAAGTAAGATACAGTAATGTCGAAAAAATTTTTTTCCATCATCCTTTGCGTATCTATGATTGGTCTCTACGCATTCGGACCATTTGTGCATAAGGCAAATGCCTCTTATCCGGTTGTTGATGTCGGAAACATCGTGCAATCTACAATTAGTGCGGTGACAGATGTGGTGATGAAGGTGTACACGCTGGCAAAGGATGTTGCGGGAATAATAAGTTCAAACATGATTGTTGCCTATAAAATTGCGGCGTTACTTGCCGTGCAAGAATCAGTCGCTCTTATCATAGGAGAAGGGGACGGACTTATTGTCCGTGATTATAATCAATATTTATACACAAATCCCAAACAACAGGCGCTTGCAAGGATGAATGTATTTTTTAATGCCGTGAGCGACGGGCGTTTATCGTCGAGCACTTATGAGGGTGTGGGCCCCAATTATCACGCATATCTGGCATTGCAGGCAAAAAAATCTCTTGTCGGAGATGTAAAGAAAACAAATCTTCAGGAACAGGTTTCCGATCCTAACAAGCTTTTTTCCGGAGGCAACATGAAAGGGATAATGTCATATATGCAGTGCACAAATAATGTAGGTTGCATGACTTTGCTATCAAACAGTATATATAGCCAAGAATTTTCAAAGGTCCAGGATCTTGCGCGAAGCGAACAGCAGAACGGTTTTCTTCCGAGAAAAGGTTCTGATGGAAGAATAATGTCTCCCTCCATGATGGCACAAAATGCTTTGCTTGATCTTGACAGGTTTGGGACAGAATTAATAATAACCGCTGATGACGGGGAAGACGGAGAGAAGCTGGAAGCGGCAATAGCGCAAATAGCCGAAGGCAGCCTATTAAGCATAGTTTCGAGGGCTGCAAATTATGGCATTCCAGATAATAGAGCAAGTGCTGCTGCGCAGGCGCGGAACGATCAGTTTCCATTCAGCGTGGACTATAATCCCGAGGCTGGTACGGGAACATTAAGTTCTGGTGGGTTTTCCACGTCTTGGTGAAGTGGCTCTGCACAAGATCAAGATAAAAAAACGGATCAATCAAAAAAACGCTTAAAGCGTTTTTTTAATAAATCTTCTGCCTGACCTTTATCTCTTGCCTTGTGGACTTATGCAGACTCGAACTGCAGGCCTCTACAATGTCAATGTAGCGCTCTAACCAACTGAGCTATAAGTCCGCAAGGCAAGGAATCAATAGGATGTCTCCTGTGTCTCTGGCAGGCGACAACCATCTGAGTCAAGCGATCAAAATATTTTAAATTTGCTTTGCTATTTATATCACCTCCGGGCTTGGAATTTTGTTTTCCGCTGCCAGCTTTTCAGCGAACTTCTCCTCGTCATTCTTATCAGCCGCAATTTGCTTAAAGAAAAGCAACCATGCTGTCTGCATAAATGCGGCGAATATTGAAGACAGAAAAAATGTCATTGTCAGGATTATAATCAATGCGACAGTCAAAATTATGATGACTCCTGTTTTTGCAAAAACGAGAAAAGCAATCAATACGAGAGGAATAAATGCTATTGATATAAACGTCAGAAGCGTAAGAAAAAGAATAAACGCAAAAATATTCAGAACGAACAATATTGCTGCCATAAGCAAGCTTTCCTTGATGTTTTTTCTGAATAATGAATACGCGCTTTCCAAAGATTGTCTGAGTTTCATGTTGGTAAGAATGATGTAAAAGATGCCGTATTTTATGAGAAAAAAAGATATGACAATAAGTCCCAGCATTATTGCGGCAGCGCCGATAAGACTCAATATTCCAAGAGCATAGGCCTTGAGAACAAAGAGTTGAGCGATGGGTACAAACAAAATGATTGCAAGCAGCGCCAAAGCGATACCTACAAACACCTCAAGCAGAAATAGTCTCCAGATATATTTTTTCGTTTCTGAAATAATTTTTCTTATTTTGCTTTGTCTGTAAACTTTGATGTTATTTGCAGATTTGACGATGGCGGCGGTTCCAACAAGACGCAGCAGAAAAAGCGCCAAGATTAAAAATAAAAATGCCAAGACGGCAAACACGGCAACCATCGGATTATCTTGAAAAAAACTAATAAGCTGAGAAGGCAGGACTTCAGAGTCGGATTCGGAGTTTTTGATGTTTATTGAAGAGCCTGCCGAACCAAGAATTACAAAAAAACCAAAAAGCCAAAGGAATTTGTTTTTCCATACAGTTACAAAAGCTTCTTTCAATATTTTAAAATATTGAATTGATTTCATGTTTCTTGAGGTGTTATTTTAATTTTTCTTCGCCTTTGATTTTCCTTTCAATCTTCTCTTCATTTTTTTGGGCAATTTCAATGCCGACCAATTTGTTGAAATCTTCCTTTTCTATTGTTTCTTTCTCGAGAAGTTCCTTTACCAATTTTTCCAGTATATCCTTCTTTTCTTTAAGTGTTTTTTCAGCAGTGGCTTCCGCTTCTCTTATCAGGCGTGAAACTTCCGAATCAATGGCTTCAGCCGTGTGCTCGGAATAATCTTTTTCTTCGCTTATTTCACGACCAAGAAATACCATTTCTTCCTTTTTTCCGAATGTTCTCGGGCCGAGATTGCTCATGCCGTACCTAGTCACCATGGCTCTTGCCATGCGGGTCGCTCGCTCCAGGTCATTTGATGGCCCCGTGGTTACATCGTTTGTAAACATTTTTTCACTGACATGTCCTCCCATTAGAACAGCGAGTTCATCGAGAAAATAATTCTTGGAATGAAGTCTTTTGTCTTCGGTCGGAGCTGAAAGCGTATAGCCGCCGGCCTGTCCTCTTGATATTATGGAAACTTTTTGGACGGGGTCAGCATTCGGGAGCATGGCGCTGATCAGGGAGTGCCCGCCTTCATGGTATGCAATTATCTTTTTTTCTTTCGCGCTAATGACTTTGCTTTTCCTTTCAGGGCCAAGTATAACTTTTTCAATAGACTCTTTTAGCTCAGGTTCAGCGATTGTTTTCTTTCCGCGTCTTACCGACAAAATTGCGGCTTCATTGACAAGATTGGCGAGGTCGGCACCGGAAAATCCGGATGTTCTTTCTGACAAAGTTCGCAAATTAATGCCGCTTTCAATCGGTTTATTTTTCATGTGGATCTTTAATATTTCTTCACGTTCGTTGATGTCGGGAAGATCCATGACAACTCTTCTGTCAAACCTGCCAGGCCGCAAAAGAGCCGGATCAAGCACGTCGGGCCTGTTTGTCGCGGCTATGACGATTACGCTTGTATTGCTTTCAAATCCGTCCATTTCCACAAGGATCTGATTGAGAGTTTGTTCTCTTTCGTCATGTCCACCCCCGAGTCCCGCTCCGCGGTGTCTTCCCACGGCGTCGATTTCATCTATAAACACGATGGAAGGAGCGCTCTTTTTTGCCTGTTTGAAGAGATCGCGCACGCGGCTTGCCCCCACTCCGACGAACATCTCCACGAATTCGGAGCCGCTTATGTTGAAAAAAGGAACGCCCGCTTCTCCAGCGACAGCTTTGGCTATCAGCGTCTTTCCGGTTCCCGGAGAACCCAGAAGAAGGACTCCCTTGGGAATTTTGGCGCCAATTGAAATGAATTTTTTGGGATGTCTCAGAAAATCAACAACCTCCTGGAGCTCTTCTTTGGCTTCCTTGGCTCCTGCAACGTCCGCAAAAGTTGTTCTTTTGTGCCTGTCTTTGGGATCGGTCATTCTTGCCTTGCTAAGGCCGAAAGAAAGGGCTTGCGAATTTCCGCGTTGAGCTTGGCGAAGCATGAACCAAATGAGCGCTCCGATTATGAGAAATGGCAGGAATATTGGCAAAAGGATGTTTTTTGCAAAGGCGCTAAAGCCCGATTCCTGCTTTATATTTATTTTTATCGACTTGATCTTTTCTTTATCTACGCCATAATTTGCCAAAGATTCAGTAAGGGAACTCTGGGGTTCTTTTATCGATTTTTGTTTTGTTCCATCTTTGAGAACAATATCCAGATTGTTATTGTCAACCGTGATTTCCTGCACTCTTTCCTCGTTAATTTGTGTAACCAATTCGCTTAGTGAAATTTCGGCCGGTTTTTGTGTCGGACCGCTGTAAAGTATCATGATGGTTGAAACTAACAGGAAAAACAGGACAATAAAACTTATATTTTTCAATAACTTATCCATGTATTTATAAATTTAATATTTTTATAACGATTTGTTTCTATAAAAGCACAAATATGCTATTTACCCGCCTTTGCCATATTTTAAATTATAAAATCAATAGCAATCAATTGTCAGAAAAATTTTAATCTCTTGCTAGATGACGTGAACGGCAGGCAAAATTACAAAATTACAAAAAGAATTTTGTATATTTGTATTCTTATAAAATTTTGTAATTATGCAGGGATTATTTCTACTTTATCACCTTTTTTTAAAATTTTCAAGCCTCCGATAATGGCAACTTGAGACTTATTTTTGGCACTTTTTATTATTTTTAGCATTTCCTCCACTTGGTTGCTCTTAACATCTTCTGTTGTTCCTTTGAGTTTTTTGATGATACTTCGCAGGACTTGACGTCTGATGGAGGGATGAAGTTTTTCGAATGTCGATGCTGAGAAAGTCACGCACTTATTTTTACATGCGGCTTTTGCAAATCTTTCTGCGCTTTTTTCAATAAAAGCGTAGTCATCAGCAACTGTAAGCGACCATTCGCCGATGGTTTTTTTGATCGAGGGGTTAAAATTTCGCTCCAGATAGGGAAGAAGCTTGTGTCGAACTCTGTTTCTCATTAATTTTGTGTCCAAGTTAGAGGCATCAAGCCCGTATTTCAACTTGTTTTGCTTTAGATAAGCCAAAATCAAATTCTTGTCGGTTTGTAGAAAGGGTCTTATGATGTTGCCGGTTTTTGGCTTCATTGCGCCCAAACCGCTGAGTCCGGTTCCTCTCAGAATGCGCATAAGCACAGTTTCCGCCTGATCGTCCATGGTGTGAGCGACGGCGATAAGATCAAAGCCAAGTTTTTTTCTTGTACTTTCAAAAAAATCGTAGCGGATTTTTCTAAGCGTGTTTTCCAAATTTCCTTTATATTGAGCCTTTTTTGGCTTTAATAAGCTTAAACCTGTGCCATATTTCTTTGCAAGTTCTCTTACCAGCTTCTCGTCTTTTTGCGAATCCTTGCCTCTCAGGCCGTAGTTGACATGCGCGATATGAAGTTTGAGGTTATATTTTGGAGCAATTGAGGCAAAAAAATCGAGCAAAAAAACGCTGTCCGGCCCCCCTGAAACACCTAAAATAATCCGGGCGCCTTCTTTCCAGAGTTCATTTTGAAAAGCAAAATTTTGGATGTTTTTGATTAATTGCATGCGCTTATTATGTATCTTGGCGGAATAATATTGTTGTTCTTAGATATGGTTTTTGATTATTTTGGCCACTTTCTCGATCGCTTCATCAAGTTTTCCTTCTTCATTTATTACCGTGTAATCGTAAATATCTGTATGCCTCATCCATTCTTTCGTGTATTTCGTTCGTTCTTCTATGTATTCTTTTGAAACATTATCTCTTCGGCGTATTCTGTTTTCCAGCACCTCCAGACTGGGAGCATTTATGAATATTGCAATTATTTCGGGATATTTGCTTTTTACCGTTTTTACGCCCTTGTATTCTATTTTCCAAATGCCTATTTTTCCGGAATTTCGTACCCGCTCAAGTTCATCGAAGGTGACGCCGTAATAATTGCCATTGTATTGTTGTGCATATTCGGCAAGATTGCCGTCTGCTATTTTCTTCTGAAATTCTTTTTGTGATACAAAAAAATAGGGATTGCCCTGTGTTTCTCTGGGACGCATGGCGCGTGTTGTTGTCGTAATTACGCGTTCAATTGGAAAGAATTTTTTTAGTCCTTCGATTATTGAATCTTCTCCGGCACCCGATGGTCCTGAAATTACAAAAATGTTCGACTTGAGCATAAATTTTTAATTTTTACATTCGCGATATTATTTATATTTGATATTTCAGCACACGCGTCCGAACAGAAAAACTGCCTTGATGCGATCTCAGCAGCCTTTCTGTTCCGAATAATGAGACTAAAAGTTAGTCAATAAAATTATTCCTTTACTATCATGAGTCCCATTCTGTGATCTTTAGGCTCAATCGAGAGGATTTTCCAGGAATATGTTTCTCCCGCCTGCAACACTTCATTCATCTTTTTTCCGGGATACACTTCCTGAAATTCGCTGACATGGGCGAGCCCATGAATGTCTTTGTCGAGATAGACGAACGCGCCAAAAGGATTAATTTTGTCTATTTTTCCTTTAACGATATCTCCAACTTTGTATTTTTCGGAAATTTCGCTCCAAGGGTCTTTCGCCAACGCTTTCATTGACAGAGAAATTCTTGTGTCATCGATGCTGATGATTTTTGCCTTCACCTTGTCTCCGGTTTTTACAATTGTGCGCGGATCGTTAATAAGTTGCCAGGCAAGTTCCGAGATGTGCACAAGTCCTTCCAGTTTGTCGCTGTCGCGGTCTGAGCCAGCTTTTGAGGGCGGCAGGAATTTTACAAACGCGCCAAAATCAACAACTCCGCTGACTTCGCCTTCAATGACATCGCCGACTTTAAGTTGAGAAATTACTTCTTTTTCTTTCTCGCTCGAAGCCGCTCGTTCGCTCGCTATAAGTTTTTCAGTTTCACTATCAACGTCCAGAATTCTTACGGAAATTTCTTTTCCAACAAGTTTTTTGAGGAGCTCGAGTATTTTGTTTTTGTCTCCATCTTCAACACGCGGATAATGTTCGCTTGACAGCTGAGAAACAGGGATAAAACCGGTAATTCCATTAATTTCAACCATAAGACCTCCTTTATTGGCATCAAGAACCTTTGTTGAAATAATATCCATATTGTCTCTTTTGGCTTTCAGGTCTTCCCATGCTCTTTCATAGGATGCTTCACGGACTGAAAGCTCAATATATCCGTCTTCGTTTTCAAGATCAATAAGTGTCGCTTCAACTTTGTCTCCTGCTTTTAATTTTCCTATAGACAGGCCGTCTTTGATTTCTTTCCCAAGGACGATTCCGGTTCCGAGCCCGCCAAGGTCCAAAAGAAGCGAATTCGAGGTGATGTTGATGACTGTTCCTTCTAAAACATCGCCTACCTGAGGGATTTTTACGGGGTTTTTCTCCAGAAGCTCTTCCATCGGGGAAGTTTTTTCCTTTTTTGCAGTCTTTGCTGCTGCTTTTTTGGGTTTTTTGGTTTCTTTTTCTAATCCGACACCCTCCTTTATCTTATCAACCTCCTCGGCAAGCTTGTCTAAAATATTTTTTGCCATAAAAATTTATGATGCAAATATGCGAATGGTTAGTTAAAACAGCTGCATCATTTGCATATATGTATTATTTTGTGGCTGTGCCAAGCCACTTTAATGATTAAAGGGCACTAAATACAAAAAATTTCCTTTGCAGGAAATTATCAAGAAAATTCGCCTAAGGGATTAAAACATCCCGATATTCGGTTTTCTTAATAATTAATTGCTAACTTATTATATACCATATCTTTAAACCTTGCAAGAGGCAAAAGGCAGTTTCGGCTATCGGTTGTGTGCTTTCCGGTTTTTATGAAAATATGAAAAGTCGGGATTAATAAGGGCTTTTTATGCGGAAAAACGCTCGACAAAATGTGTTTGAGGTGTTATACTGGTTATGTATAAATAGACTAATTTTCTCCGGATTTATTCGTAGATTCGAATTTATTCGTGGTTTCGAATCGGCTATGATTATCCAGTATTACGGACATTCGTGTTTTAAAATAACGACAAAGCCTGCAGGAAGGGCAACTGAGGACGTGACTGTTTTTTTCGATCCTTTCGATAAAAACATAGGGCTCAGACCTCCGCAAGGCCAGGCTGATGTTGTTTTTGTTTCTCATGATCACCATGATCACAACAATGTAGATGCCATAAAGGGAAATCCGATTGTTATTGATGCGCCTGGAGAATATGCAGTCAAGGGCATCAATGCCATAGGTATAGACTCCTTCCATGATGATAAGGGGGGAGCGGAAAGAGGGCGTTCCACAATTTTTATCTTGGAGGCGGAAGATCTTAAGATTTGTCATCTCGGAGATTTGGGATGTGACATTTCAGGAAAACAACTTGAAGAAATTTATGGCGTTGATGTACTGTTTATTCCGATTGGCGGAAAATATACGATTGACGGAAAAAAAGCTGCTGAACTTGTGAGAAACATAGAGCCTGTGATTGTGATCCCCACGCATTATAAGATAAAAGGATTGACGATCGACGTTGATGATGAAAAACTTTTCTGCACAGAAATGGGTAGTTGTCCTGCGGAAAAAGTTGCGAAATTAAATATCAAAAAGAAAGATTTGGAAGGAAAAAACGCGGAAGTTGTGCTTATGAACAATGAACAATAAGCAATTGACAAAAATTTGCGGTTTGTAATTTGTAATTTTCATGAATTTAATCAAAAAAATTGAAGAAATAAGACGGCAACCGGAGCATGTGCGTATGCGCTATGTTTGGACATGTGTGGCAATTTCGATGATGTTTGTTGTTTTTTTGTGGCTTTTCTCGATAAAAATCATGTTTTCACAAACAAAAGAGAATGCCGTGTCTTCAGGGGCTGTTCGGGATTTTTCTGAGCAGTTAAATGAATTTAAAGAGAGCGTATCGTCTCTTAAGGATTTACAGCAGCCGCTTGGTTCGGAAGAGGGGTTTGGTGTTTCGAAAGAGCAAGGGAGCGTCAGCGATATGAATGAGGATTTTCAAAACACACCTCAGTCACAATCATATTCTGATATTAAAGAAGCTGATGAAATATAAGAAATAATTTCTCAAAAAAATGAAATCTGCCAACCAGAAAAAAATTGAATTTATAAAGGAAGATATCAATCCCCGGATGATTGTCAGCGAAGTGCAGCAATCATATCTTGATTATGCCATGAGTGTGATAATCGCGCGTGCGCTTCCGGATGTGCGGGACGGACTCAAGCCTGTTCACAGAAGAATACTTTATTCCATGTGGGAAAGCGGACTGAGACCCAGCGCGAAGTTCCGCAAATCCGCCACGGTTGTGGGAGAAGTGCTCGGCAAATATCATCCGCATGGTGATGCTGCAGTCTATGACTCCATGGTAAGGTTGGCTCAAGATTTCTCCATGCGCTATCCGCTTGTATGGGGACAGGGAAACTTCGGCTCGATGGACGGAGACGGTGCGGCAGCCTATCGTTATACCGAGGCCAAACTCAAACCGATTGCGGAAGAAATGCTTTTTGATATTGAAAAAGATACGGTTGATTTTGTTCCGAACTTTGACGGAGTGCATAAAGAACCAGTTGTGCTTCCGGCAAAACTTCCTCAACTTCTTCTTAACGGAACAATGGGAATTGCAGTAGGGATGGCAACAAACATTCCTCCGCATAATCTTAGCGAACTTGTCGATGCAATTGCATATCTTATTGACAATCCGGATGCGGAAATCAAAGATTTGATGCGTTTTATCAAGGGTCCTGATTTTCCGACGGGCGGGATAATATACAACACGCCGGGGATTTTGGATGCGTATTCCTCGGGCCGAGGCAAAATTGTGACGCGCGCAAAAGCAGAAATTATTGAAACAAAAGCGGGAAATTTTCATATTGTTATCAGCGAAATCACATATGCGACCAATAAAGCCGCACTGATTGCCAAGATTGCCGATCTTGTGAAAGAAGGAAAGATTCTTGGCATCAAAGATCTCAGGGACGAATCCGACAAAGAGGGAGTGCGCATCATCATAGACCTCAAAAAAGACGCTTATCCGCAAAAAGTATTGAACAAGCTTTATACTACCACGGATCTTCAGAAGAATTTCAACGTGAACATGCTTGCACTGGTTGACGGAATTGATCCGCAAACGTTGAGTCTCAAGGGTATCTTGGAACATTATGTGGCGCACAGGAACAATGTTGTGACGCGTCGCACCAAATTCGAACTTACAAAAGCCAAAGATCGCGCACACATTCTGGAAGGGCTGAAAAAGGCGCTCGATCATATCAATGAAGTGATTGAGACAATTAAAAAATCTCCGACAAAAGAAGACGCGCACGCGAATCTTGTCAAAAAATTCAGACTGTCGGACAAGCAGGCCAGCGCGATTTTGGAGATGAGACTTCAGACATTGGCCGGACTCGAAAGAAAAAAAATCGAGGATGAGTTAGAAGAAAAATTGAAGCTTATCGCGAAACTTGAGGACCTGCTTGCGCATCCTAAAAAAATTCTCAAAGTTGTCAAAGACGAACTTCTTGAAATTAAGGAAAAATTCGGTGACGAAAGAAAAACAAAAGTGCTTCGAACCGGAATCGAGGAGTTTAAACAGGAGGATTTAATTCCGAACGAAGAAGCGATCATTACCATTTCACAGGATTGCTACATAAAGCGCATGAACCCCAGTGTCTACAAGGTCCAGAAGCGAGGGGGCAAAGGAGTGATTGGTGCGACGACCAGAGACGGGGATGCAATTGAAAAAGTGACAAGCGTCATGACGCATGACAATCTGATGTTTTTTACGAATACGGGAAAGGTTTTTCAGACAAAGGCCTATGAAATTCCGGAGTCTTCCAGAACGGCGAAAGGCCAGGCTATTGTGAATTTCCTGCAACTTTCACCTGAAGAAAAAATTACCGCCATGATCCCGTACAACAAATCTGACGGATACAAATATCTGTTTTTCACCACGACAGCCGGTGTAGTCAAAAAAACGAAGATTGAAGATTTTGATAACGTGAGAAGGAGCGGACTTATCGCAATTACTCTTGATAAGGGAGACACGTTGAATTGGGTGCAGCCCACTTCCGGCACTGACGAAATTGTGATCAGCACTTCCGAGGGACAGGCGATTAGGTTCAAAGAATCTGATGTGCGCTCGATGGGAAGAAATGCTGCGGGAGTGCGAGGAATCAAACTGAAGAACAGCGACAGAGCTATCGGTATGGACGCGGTAATCAAAGGACAGAAGGGAAACCAACTTCTCATTATTTCCGAAAATGGTTATGGGAAACGCACGGACCTTTCTTCATATAAGATCCAGCATCGCGGAGGAAGCGGAATAAAGACAGCCAAAGTGACGGCAAAGATAGGAAAACTTGTCGGAGCCAATGTTGTCAATGTCGATGATATCGAAGGGGATCTTCTTGTGACGTCGGCTCACGGGCAGATCATCAGGATTCCGCTCGCAAGCATTTCGATTCTCGGCCGTGCGACACAGGGCGTGAGGATCATGCGCCCGCAACCGGGCGACAAAGTAGCTGCTGCGACGGTGATATAATATTAACCAAAAAAATACATAGAGAGGTGTGAGATGCAAGGGGAAATAAGTTTGCTCTGCAAAACGTTTTTTGCATGGCAGAACATTCTTGCTTCATTTGGTATGGCAGGTATTACGATTCTTATTGTCTTCATTCTACACAAGAGAGGGAAGATATGCTAATCTTGCCTGCTGGCCAAACTGGGCAGATCTGTATATTATGGAGATTCGTCCTCTGCTTTTAAAACAAATAAAGATACTTAGTCAAAAAATATTTATGGCAGCCGCGATGGAGGTGATACAGGAAATAATATTAAAAAATATGTCTGAAAAATGGTTTTTTAGAAGAAAAAGCAAAGAGGTTCCTGATTTACAGGAGAAGGCTTTTGAGAAATTTTTGGACAAGGTAAGCGTGTTTTTGGTGCCTGATTTTTTGGATTCAAGCAGAAAGGAATTGCGAGATAAGCTTCTGGAGCTTTTCAGGACCACCAGAAGCGACGGAAAAGAGCAGGCTTACAGAGATAGAAGCAAACGAACAATCGATCTCTTTATGCGGTGGCTTTTGGTTGAGAAAAATATCGATGAAGATATCGTGGAGTCTACATGTAAACCGATCTTGATGCATATTGACGAGGAAAAAATAGTTCTGGACAACGGGGACGATGATGAATGAGAAGATGCGTTCTGGTTTTGCGTAATAGCTCGGCTGATTTGCCATTTTTTATTATTTGTGATATAGTCTTTTAGTAATAAATTTATGAGCGTGGGCTGGTTTTTGGCGCAGGGCGACCAAACAACGAGCACATTGCTGACACAATTGCTATGGCTTTAACGCACAAGCAAAAGGAAAAAGTGACAAAAGAGGTGAAGCGGCATGAAAAAGACACCGGTTCACCGGAATATCAGATCGCGATGTTTACAGAGAAGATCAAAAAGCTTACTTCGCATCTCAAAAAGAACAAAAAAGATTTTCATTCAAGGAGAGGTCTTCTGAAAATGGTTGCCAAGAGGCGCAAACTGATGGCATATCTTGAGAAGGTGGATGAAAAGTCTTACAAGAAGCTTATTAAAAAATTGGGGCTTAAGTAGTATTTGAGGCAAAAGCAGGGTGACCTGCTTTTGTTGCATTAAATTATTAAAATATAGATAAATGGCTAAATTTAAAGAACAAAGGGTGGGGGTTTTGGTGGACATTCAGAATCTTTACTATAGCGCAAAAGCTCTTTATGGGAAAAAAGTGAATTTTCAAAGGGTTCTTGAAGACGCGGTAGGAGACAGAAAGCTTATTCGTGCGATCGCATATGGAATAAAGACGATTGAGCGACAAGAGGATAAGTTTTTCGAGGCTCTTGAAAAGCAAGGGTTTGAAGTGAAATCAAAAGACTTGCAGGTATTCGCAGGTGGCGTTAAAAAAGGCGATTGGGACGTTGGAATCACGGTTGACGCGATCAAGCTTTCAAAATCCTTGGATGTTATCGTGCTTGTTTCAGGCGATGGCGACTATATTCCGCTCGTGCAGTATCTTCAAAGCACGACAGGCTGCAGAGTGGAAGGAATGGCGTTTTTGGAAAGCACCAGCGGAAAACTCGTAGAAGAACTGGACGAATTCACGAATCTTTCGGACAACAAAAGAAAATATTTGATTGGAAGATAAAAATCAGCTTACAGTCGGGTGTTATTTGCGGGAAAAAGGCGCTCAGCTTAAAAATGCCCTATTTTTGGGGCATTTTTGGTATTTCTCAGATTCTTCGAGGTTTTTGAAAATGTGATTTTTGGCTTAAAAAAGGCTTTTGAAATCACAAAGCAATAAATGCAAAAACAGCCCTGATTTTTCCGGACTGTTCATGCTGGGAGGATGTTTGAAAAGTTTTTCATTGATTTATACCTTTTTTGTATCTTTTTTATTGCAAATTTTTTTGCAAGATGGCTTATTTAAGCCAAAAAGAATACAAAAAATCCAACGCCTAGTAAAAAAATGGCTTATTTAAGCCAAATATTTGCTATTAGCATTGACCTTTTCAAAAAAATATGTTAACATTATAGGTTGGCATGGAAAAGCGTCCGAGCACTAGAACCGGATATTTCCAGCAAATAGTTGCCAGCCCGACATTTGCACGAAATTTGGCTTAAAATAAGGCAAATGGCGGCTCACAATTAAACCATATCCAATGTGTATAATCAGGGTTGTTATGACCTTGCTTATAGCCTTAGCGGTTTTGCCGCAAATGGCCTTGGCAAGCGAAAATAACAAAACTGATACAAACACAAAAAGTTATTTTTCAAAAATCACATCCATCTTTTTGTTTAACAAGGCTTCTGCCAAAGAAGATGTAGCAAAAGAAGAAGCAAAAGAGCCTGAACAGCCGGAAGAAGTCGTTAAAACGGAAGAAGAAATCGAAAATGAAACGATTCTTGCCCGCTGGAAAGAAAAACAGGCTAAAAAATGGGGGAATTTGCCAAAAGAACCCTTTATGGTAAATGCCTCTGCATATACGGCTTCTGCCGATGAATGCGGAAACGATAAAGGGATCACGGCTTCGGGATTAAAAGTAAAAGAAAACAGAACGATTGCGTGTCCTCCCGAATTTCCTTTCGGGGTAAAACTCGACATTGAGGGAATGGGAACATATGTCTGTGAAGATCGCGGGGGAGCGATCAAGGGCAATAAGATTGATATCTATATGCTTACCAAAAAAGAAGCTTTTGAATTTGGAAGGCGCAATCTTATGGCGCAAGTCGTGTCTGAATAGTAGAATAAAAACGAAATTTTAAATAATTGGCGAAAACATCCTGCTCTGGCAGGATGTTTTCTTTTTACCTAAGAAGAAATAAATGTGATATAATCTAATAACAGCAGTAATAAGTTAAAAATAAAAACATGAGATTAAAAGACAAAGTGGCGATTGTGACCGGAGCAAATTCCGGAATAGGCCGCGCCGTTGCGGAGAAATTCGTCAGCGAAGGCGCAAAAGTCGTTTTTTCCGACATAAACGGGGATGAATCATCGGTTTCCGAATTCGGAGAAGCGGCAATTTTTGTAAGATGCGACGTAACTAAGTCAAAAGAAGTGGATGAACTGGTTGCGAAAGCCGTCGAGAAATTCGGTAAACTGGACATCATGGTAAATAATGCGGGTATCGGTGGGCTCGGAGGAATCGTGGATGTTACTGATGAAAGCTGGAACAAGACTATCGAAATAAATCTTAGCGGCGTTATGTATGGAATGCGCGCTGCCGCCAAGGAAATGAAGAAAAATGCAGCAGGCGGTTCAATAATAAATACAAGTTCTATTTTGGGCTCGGTAGGTTTTGAGGGAGCGATTGCGTATTGCGCCGCAAAAGGCGGGGTTGTTCAGCTTACCCGTTCGGGAGCTCTTGATCTTGCAAAGGACAAAATTAGGGCAAACGCGGTTGCGCCCGGATTTATTGAAACAGGCATGACCAAGGATGTGCTTGCTGCATCAGAGTTCAACAAATTTGTGATATCATCAACCCCGTTGGGGTATGTGGGAGAACCTGCTGATATTGCGAACGCGGTTTTATATCTGGCATCCGATGAATCTCGCTACGTGACCGGAACAGTATTATTTGTTGATGGCGGCTGGACGGCGAAATAGCGAGTTTTTGATATATTATGATCTGGAATTTCAGAGGTCATTAGGTTTGACCCGGTATTTTATTTTTGTTAATCTGTATAAAGTATCTAAGGTCCGGTGGCCGAGCGGTTAGGCACAGGTCTGCAAAACCTTTTACAGCGGTTCAACTCCGCTCCGGACCTCAAAGGTTTGCGGTGCTGGCGATAATTCTTCGGGATTTTCGCTTTTTGTTCGATTAAGCCGCGGTGGTGGAACCGGTAGACACAAGGGACTTAAAATCCCTCGGTAGCAATACCGTGCGAGTTCGAGTCTCGCCCGCGGCACAAAAAAAGAGCAATATTGCTCTTTTTTGATTTTTGGACGAAATTGAAGAATAAAATTCTCGAAGATATGAAAAATGTAAGTCTATATTTTTTCCAAAACTTTCGGAATTTTTTTGAAATCTTTAATTAGTGATTCCCTCATACTTCCGTTGTATAGTGCGGCGGCCGGATGATAGAGAGCATAGAAAACTCTGCTTCCGAGATTCGGAAATTCTCTGCGAAATGCTTTTCCATGGACTTCAGAAATTTTCATTAGCGGGAAAAATCTGCCGAGCGAATGGCGCCCGAGTGTAACAATTAATTTTGGATCAATGATCTGAATTTGTTTTTCGAGCCACGGCCAGCACTCCCGAATTTCTTCCGGAAGCGGATCGCGATTTCCCGGCGGGCGGCATTTTATGACATTTGCAATATAAACATCTTCGCGCTTGAGATTAATGGATGCCAGCATCTCGTCCAGAAATTTTCCCGCCGCTCCGACGAACGGAAGTCCCATTTCATCTTCTTTTTTTCCCGGCGCTTCTCCGATGAACATTATTTCTGCTTCAGGATTTCCGGCTCCCGGCACAACCTTGTTGCAGCCTTTGCGAAGAGCGCAATTACTGCAGCAGCTCATCAGGGCATTCAACTGATCAAGTTTTTCTTTTTTAGTCATCAGAAATTATTCTAAATTTTAATTCAAATCAAAATGTTTGAATATTTAAAATTTAAAACTTCAAATTTAAAATTATGACAATTCATTTATTCTGATAAGGTTAAACTTATTTTTTTCAATTTCCCATACTGCAAATGTTGGCGCATAGCGTTGATTTGCAACATTACCTGGATTTAACATTTTGCATTTTCCAATAGTCTCTTCCCATGGCATATGTGTGTGACCATGAAAAACGAAATCATATTTTCCGGACTCACAGAGCTCGCGGGCTTTATCAGGAAAATGCACAAAAGCGATTTTTTTGTCTGCAATAACGGTTTCTCCAAAGCTTTTAAATATTTTGGTTTGTTTGTATGCGTCATTTTCAAAAGGATAATTTTTAAGGTAATCATTATCCATGTTGCCGAAAGTATAGAGAATTTCTCCCGGGAAATTGTCATTAATAAAATCAAGCGTTTCAAGCGAAGCAAGATCTCCGCAACAGATTATTTTTTCAATTTTATTTTCGATGCAATAATTCAAAATCTTCTTGAGATTGGGAATATTGTCATGGACATCTGAAATGATAGCTATCTTCATAATTTTTCTCGGCGCTGTCTGCCTTTAATAATTATTAGCGTATCACATTTCAATAAATTGATAGCAAGGTTAAATCTTTTTTGTTTGGGGTTTTCTTTTATTTTGAAAGTCTTTTTAGTGTCTCAATATCTTCTTTCACTTTGTCGTGCTCAGTTTCGAGAATCACGTCGATATTTTTTTCCTTTGCAAATCCAATTATTTTTTCAAAAGCAGTTAAGCCGATTTTACCCTTGCCGACGTGTTCGTGGCGGTCTTTTCTCGAAGCCAGATCGGATTGGCTATCATTGGCATGAATCAATTTTATTTTTTCAATTCCAATTTCTTCATCAATGGTCCTGGCAGTATTTTCAAAATTCTGCCAATCATATCCGGATGCCCATGAATGTTGAGTGTCCAGGCAAACTCCGGTCAGTTTTTCATGATTGATCTTTTTGATGATTTCGGCTATTTGTGAAAATTTTGCGCCGATGATGTTTCCGGCTCCCGCGCTGTTTTCAATGAGAAGCTCAGCACTTCCATTATAGCCTTCCAAAGTTTTTTTGAGCATTTCCACAACTTTTTCGTCTGCGTCATTTTTTGAAAGCTCGCCTGCGCTGCCAAGGTGTGTCATGACATATTTTGCGCCGATTAAAGACGCGCGTTCAAGTTCATCGCGAACAGCTTTAACGCTTCCATAGCGAATGCGGTTGTTGGCGGATGCGAAGTTGATGTAATAGGGAGTATGAACAAAAACTTCCCTAATGTTAAATTTTGATTTTTGAATTTTGAATTCGTCGCAAATTTCACCTGTGATGATCGGTGCCGGCCCGCCTTGCGGAGAGCGGGTGAAAATCTGCATGGCTTCGCAACCGAGATCATGCGCGCGCTCGGGTGCTTTTTGGATTCCGCCTGCGATGCTAATATGCGCTCCTATATTCATACGATTATTTTGTTTTATTTTAACATAAAAATTTATCGCTATAATGTGGAGCTTGAAATCAAAATAAAAAATGACAAAAAGATAAAAATCCGAAGACGTATTTCAAGATTTTGTATTTTAAATATTATACAATTTTCCATCCGTCTTGGGTTTCGATGATTTGTCCTTTGATTTCGAATCCGGAAGCAAGTTTATGTCCGCCTCCGCCAAACTGGTGGGCGATTTTAGAAACATCTACGCCTTTGTATTCTTCACTTCTGAGACTTCCTTTTATCACGCCATTTTCGCGCTCGGATAAGACAAGCGCGAATTTTGTGCCAGGCACTGTGTTGAGTATTGAAGCGACTTGTCCGATATCTTCGGTTGTGGCATTGCACTCGCGGATGTCTTTGCTGGTCAGCACTGTGGCAATCAATCCGTTTGCGGGATTTATTTTTGCTTTTTCAAAAGCCCGCCCCCAAAGCTTCAGTGTGGACATTTTCTTGTTGGCAAGCGTCGATTGTATAATTTTGGAAACGGATGCGCCCCTTTTCAGAAGATCCGATGATATTTCCATGACGCGGGTTGTTGTGTTTGCATGCTGAAAATTTCCGGTATCGGAAAGTATTCCAATCATGAGATAGGTGGCCATGTTTTTGGTTATGTTTATATTTTGCGAAATGAAATATTCATAGATGATTTCGCAGGCGGACGAAGTCTTTGGGTCGATTATTGCAACGTCTGCGGAAGCAGTGATATCGGGGTGATGATCTATAAAAACCGTCACAGTTTTCTCTTCCAAGGAGGGCATGATTTTATTGAAACCATGTTCCACGCTATCGCAAGCTATTGCGGCGTCGTAGCTTCCAAGATCGAGTCTTTCCGGAAATTCAAGAGAATATTTTGTAAAAGTTTCAAGATAGGACGGGAGAGGATCGTTGCAGGCAGTGTCGACAGTTTTTCCGATTGACTCAAGATGTTCCTTGAACGCAAAAACCGAGCCGATCGTGTCTCCGTCCGGATTGGAATGTGCAAACAAAAGAATCTTTTTTGATTTGCTGATTATATATGAAAGAGTGTTAAATTCTGATGAAAAATTTTTCATTGGCATAATTTCCGGAGTTGTGAGTTATTGTCCTGGTTGTAGTTTTTACAAACAAAAAATCCTAAGAAACTTAGGAATTTTTATTTCAAAAAACTTCTGCTTCTAAAGTTCGCGCAATATTTTTTCGATTTTATCCGCCTCTTCCTCGGTTGAATCAAGATGAAATTCCAGGCGTGGCAAGGGCTTCACGTTTAGTTTTTTGTTGAGCGAACCTTGTATTGAATAAATTTCCTTCTCTAATGTTTTTATGGCGTATTCAGATTCTTTGTGCGGAAAAACGCTTATGAATATTTTAGTGTAGCGAAGGTCCCGCGATGTGTCAACCTTGGACACTGTCAAAAAAATCCCGGGTTTTAGACTAAGTTCGCGGGACAAAAGTTCGGAGACGTGTCGCTTGATAAGCTCATTAATTTTTGCAATTCTTTCTGGCATGGAAATAAAAATCAAAAATCTATAAAGTTATGCGTTTTTATATAGGATAGGCTTTACGGACTATAACGTTCTCTTTTTCTCTTCTTCTGTGTAGACAATCAATATGTCGCCCTCTTTGATTTTTACGTTTCCTGCGAAAACAATTCCGCATTCATTTCCTTTGCCGACTTCGTCAGTGACATTTTTGTTCTGCTGAAGCCCTTCGATTTTACCTTTGCCGATTATTTCTCCTGCACGTTTGATCTCGACCTGCGCGCCTTTTATGATTTTTCCGTCATTTACTCTGCCTCCGATAATCATGTCATGTTTTCCGGTTCTGAAAATCGCCAAAATATTAACAGTTCCAAGATCCGTTCTAACTATTTCGGGAGGAAGCATATCTATGATTATGCGCTTAACTTCTTCAACAAGCTCATAGATTATTCGGAATGTTTTTATGTTTACTCCGTTGGACTCGGCAAGTCTTTTTGCAACAGGTGTCGTTTCCACATTGAAGCCCAAAATGTTCGCTTGAGATGGCATTGCAATTTTTACATCTGACTCAGTGATGTTTCCAACCCCGGTTTCCACAAAATTTATCATAACCTCGTCTGTTTTTATGGCGGATAATATTTGCTCAATCGCTTCAAGAGATCCTTGGACATCCGCTTTTATTATGAGGTTCAGCTTTTGCATGCCCTCCTTTTCTATGGTTTTCAGTATTTTCTGCGAGGAAAGTTTTTCCTTATATCCTGCTGATGTTGCTCCAAACTCTTTTGATTTGAGTCTTGCCAGTGATTTTCCGCTTGTTACCTGAAGAACATCGTTGGCATTTGGTGTTCCATTGAGTCCCATAATCGTAACGGGCATTGAAGGGCCGGCGCTTTCAATGCTTTTTCCGGCAAAATCCTCTATTTTTCTGATACGTCCGTATGTCGATCCAGCCGTCACGTCTTGCCCGACCTTCAGCGTTCCTGTTTTAACGAGGACTGTTGCTACCGGTCCTTTTTTGGGATCAAGATTTGATTCAAGCACTATCGCAAGTCCGTCTCTTTTCTCATCAGCCTTGAAATCCTCCACTTCTGCGACCAAAAGTATGTTGTCCAGCAATTCGTCGATTCCCATATTCTGTTTCGCGCTTATATTGGCACTCATAACGTTTCCGCCCCACTGTTCAATCAATATTCCGTTATCAGCAAGCTCCTGTTTGACGCGCTGGGGGCTTGCGGTGGGTTTGTCGATTTTATTTATGGCCACGACTGTCGGGACTTTCTTTTCTTTGAGATATTCAATAACTTCTTTTGTCTGGGGGCGCACTCCGTCATCAGCAGCGACAACAAGGACTGCGATATCGGCAATGCTCACTCCGCGTTCACGCATGCCGGAAAACGCTTCATGGCCCGGGGTGTCTATGAATGTGATGAGTTTGTTTTTTTTCTTGGCCTGATAAGCGCTGATGTGCTGTGTTATTCCTCCGGCTTCCTTTGTCGCAACACTTGTTTTTCTTATAGTATCCAACAATGTTGTTTTTCCATGGTCCACGTGCCCGAGTATCGTGACTACGGGAGGGCGAGGGCGCAGGTTTTTGCCGGATTCTTTTTCTTTTTTGCAAATTTCAATAAGTTTTTCAACAGTGATTTTTTCAGTATCGGATATTTCAAGATCCGCTTCCGTCTCAAATCCCAAATCTTGAGCGATTACGCTGGCCGTGTCGAAATCAATTTCTTCATTTATTGCTGCAAGTATTCCGTTTTTGAGAAGTTCGGTTATTATGCTTGTTACAGGCATGCCTAAAAGCTCGCTGAATTTTTTGACAGTGATTGATGAAGGAATTTTAACTATTTTCTTATCGCTTTGGGCCATTATCATTGCTTACAGTATTAATTTGGTATTAGTTAGAAAAATTTCAAATTAATCCGGTTTCTAGTTTAGGGATTGGGAGTTCTTTGTTTTATACCTTGGTCGGTTTTATTGCAACAGCCGCTTTTATGGCCGCTTTTTCCTCGTCTGTAAGCGCATACTTCTCAGATGTTCCTTTTATAACAGGCTTGGAGTAGATTCTGGTTCCTTCACGTGTGTGGAGAGATGATATAACAACTCCGGAATTTTTGCCGTCCAAGAGTGCCAGGGCAAAACTTTGGTCTCCGCCGATGTCTTTGAACGGATTGAAACGAACCACGCCTACCTTATGAATACTTTTCTGCGCCAGCGAATGCAATGTGTTTGATATTTCAAAAAGTTCCTGGACATCTTTATCGATTGCGATAATTTCCTTTGTATGAGCCAAAATTATAGCTTCCAGATCTTGTGCGGTTTTTCCTTTAAAGAGAATCCTGAGCTTTTTCCTGTCATTTCTGAGTTTTGCAAGAGCTATTATTGCCAGAATTAAGCTTAAAAAAGCCAAAGAAGCTCCAGAAAGCAAAATTATATTAATTATTTCCTGTGAAAGCATCATATGAAAACCGCTTGTTAAGGCATATGAGGCAGTTTATACCTAATTTTAAGGAATGTAAACCCCATTTTTGCCCCTAGCGATAAAAATGTTCCCCATCTGAGCATTTTTTGCCAAATTTTCATAGAAAGATAATGATTGGATAGAAACAGGGATAAATCAGCAAAATTATTGCTATATTTTTTTTCATGTGGTAATTTTAGTGCACAAATATGAAGCTGAATCGGTCAGCTTCTGCTACCGCACTTTCACAATTAATTATCTCACTACAAAATGAGATGGAGGTATTCTATGTCAAGAGGGAGCAGCAAGGATGATTGCGGCAAAAAAACCTACATTTTGCACAGAACTGTTCTACAAAAAGATCACAGATGCCTGGAGGCGTTTGGCGCTAACGACATAGTCATACCTGTCGGAGAACTGGAAGCTATAAGAGAGAAGGCAACTGCCAAAACTCTAGATCTTGGGTCCTGGAAATTTACAGTGAGTTTTGGCGAGTGTGCACGCAATGGTTCATTTAGGGAGGGCATAAAAACCGGAGGTGGTGGAAGAATTTTTTTGGATTCAAACGGAAACAATTTTGAAGACTTGCCATCGGGCATACAGCGAAGCGATGAAAATAGGATTCTTCTTGTGGCAAAGAAAAAAGTCACTGAGATTTCGCAGGAGGAAGAAAAGAAAAAAGGTGCGGAGCTCACTTCCGATGAAAAAAGGAGAATTCGGGACAGCGTAATTATCGTCTCAAATGACACTATCTTGGCGGCTATAGCCGATTTGGCAGACATAAAAACAGAGGAATACAGAGGTGAATATTTTATTTCCAATCCGAGCGATCTTTATACCGGTATGGCGAATCTCAAAGTCAGCCTTGATTATCAAGAAGTAGCAAATGATCATACAAGGCATAACATGTTGGATGCACCGAAAATCTCCAAGTTTGTGGACTTGGAAAGGCTGTATCCGAACCAATGCTGTACTTTTCGCTTCAACGACAAGATGCAGTATGGAATCTACAAAAAGGCAGAGAATGTTTTCAGGTTAATCAGAAACGCAGATTCAAATAATGGAAAGGAAGGCGAATATGTCAGTCCAAAGAATATGGAACATCGGTTCTTCGAGGCCTTGGTGCAGGACGAATCGATCGCTTTTATCACGGTTGCCGGAGCTGCAGGTACCGGCAAGTCCGTAATGATGGCAAAGGCTGCACTAAGAATGCTTGATAATGATGCAAGCCACAAGATGAAAGTTATTGTATTTAGGCCGCTTATCGGGTATGAAACAATTGGTTTTCTGCCGGGAGAATATGAAGATAAGATCAATCTGTGTCTTGCTCCTTTTCGAGATGCGCTTTGTTATGCCAAGAGTAATGGTAATTTCCAAGGCGGTCAGGATATAAACAATAAAGAAAGAGCACTGAACGCAAAGAAGAATGGCTTGAGTCCGGAGCAAAGCCTCAAAGAGCTCATTGCAGAAGGGCTTATTCAGGAAGATTCAGTAACTTTTATTTCGGGCTCAACTAAACACAATGCTTGGTTGATAGGAGATGATGCGCACAATTATGATCAGCACGAAATGGAAGCGCTTATTACCCGCATGGGAAAAAATGGAAGGATGTTGGTGTCGGGCGATCTGGCACAGATGAGAAGAGCATTTTTGCATCCGACCGAAAGCGGTTTTGCTTGGGCTATTGAGAGTTTCAAGCATAGCGAGCTTGCTGCACATATAACATTCTATGAAGTTTTAAGACATCCGTTTATCGAGGAAGTCTTGAAACTTCGAAGGCGTTAGTGGTGTAGTTTTTTTATTGAATTAAAAAGCCTCGGATAATATTATCCAAGGCTTTTTCCTTTTTCTTGATTTAATGCGGTGTTTTTTGGACGATGTTCGAACTTTCTTTGAACAAAATCCAGAATAATGATGTGCGTTTCCGCCCGCCTCCGCTTCGCTTCGGCGGAACCAAAACAGAAAAATTTTCTCTACATTTTTTAAT